>Ga0308175_100001864_pt1 | contig 14266 bp, 10 predicted proteins | sample PhyCR1_3_FD_203893 | JGI IMG/M metagenome (GOLD analysis project Ga0308175, IMG submission 203893) | Soil microbial communities from UC Gill Tract Community Farm, Albany, California, United States - DLSLS.C.R1 | ecosystem: Environmental > Terrestrial > Soil > Agricultural land | place: USA...
CATGGGATCGAAGTTCAACGAGCACCTGCAGCGCCTGTCCGAGCCGAACCACCTATTCGCTCCCCGCGACTTCTATTCCGGCAACGCCTCGCTGCGAACCGAGATCCTGCACGAGATCGGTGGCTACGACGAGAGCTTCACGGTCTACGGCAACGAGGACGTCGACCTCTCGCTGCGCCTGCAGAGGGCGGGCGTCGAGCTCGCCTACGACGCCGGCGCCCTGGCTCATCAGGAATTCGACAAGCAGCTGCAGGCAGTACTCCGGGACAACCTGGAGAAGGGACATACCGCCGTCGCCCTGGCTCGGCTGCACCCCGAGGTATTCGACCAGCTTCGCCTTGCCCGGCCCTGGGACGGATCGCGTCAGTGGCTGTCCCTGCGCGCCCTCCTCTTCGTCCTCGGGCGACGCCTGCGCTGGCTGCCGCGGGCCCTCTTCGCGGCGCTGTGCGGGCTGGAGCGGCTCGGTGCCGGCCGACAGCCGGCCTTCTACCGCATGGCGCTCGACTATGCCTTTTGGGCAGGGGTGGGCGAGGCGGTGGGCGAATCAGAGGGCGAGGCAAGCCTCCAGCGCCTCTTCCGGGACCTGCACCGTGGACCGATCGATCTACTTCTACAGCGACAGCGTTGAGCTCGGTGGCGCCGAGCTGGCGCTGTTGATGCTGATCGAAGAGCTGCGCGAGCGCTGGAGCGTGACCTTGCTGGTCGACGACCTGCCCACCGCGGAGCCGTTGCGCGAGCGGACCGAGGCACTCGGCGTCGAGGTGCGCGGGGTCGAGCCGATGCCCCTGGGCCTCGGCGGCACCCGCGGCGCCGCCCGGCTCTCACGCCGGCTGCGGCGCGAGCGACCAGCCCTCTTTCACGCCCACCTCAGCTGGCCGCTGGCGGCGAAGTGGGCGACCGCCGCGGCGGTCCTCGCCCGGCTTCCGACCGTCGCCACCGTGCACCTCATCCCGGAGTTCCGGCTCGATCGCTCCTCCTATTTGCAGTTGCGGGCTCTCGCGCGTGGCGTCGACCGCTACATCGCCGTCTCCCAGGCGCTCGCCGACGAGCTCGCCGGCCGCTTCCACTGGCCGCGGGAGAAGATCGAGGTCGTCTACAACGCGGTGCAGACCGAGCGCTTCGGTTGCGTGGCGCCGGAGCGGCTGCACGCCGAACTCGCCGGCAGCGAGCGGCGGCCGATCGTCTTCACCTGCGCGCGGCTCGACGCCCAAAAGGGGCTCGAAATCCTCCTGCGGGCAGCAACGGCGCTGCCGGAGGCGGTGTTCGCGATCGCCGGCGACGGGCCGCTCGGCCCCTCTCTCGAACGGCTCGCCGAGGAACTCGGCGTCGCGGACCGCGTGCGCTTCCTGGGCTTCCGCCGAGACGTGCCTCAACTGATGGCCGCCGCCGACGTCTTTGCGCTCCCCTCTCTGTTCGAGGGGTCGCCACTTGCCGTGCTGGAGGCGATGGCGGCGGGGCGGGCGGTCGTCAGCTCGGCGATCGGCGGCACCAACGAGGTCGTCGTCGACGAGGAGAGCGGGCTGCTGGTGCCGCCCGGGGACGCCGAGGCCCTGGCCGCGGCCCTGCGACGGCTGCTCGGGGACCGACCGTTGCGCGAGTCCCTGGCGGAGAACGCGCGGAGCCGGGTGGAGGAACGATTCACGCCAGCGGCGATGGTGCACCGGGTCGAGCAAATCTACGAGCAGCTTCTGGCACGGTGAACGGCGGAGTCGACGCCGTGCCCGAGCCCCTCCTGAACGCGCGGCTGCGCCGTGCGGATTGGCGCTTCCTGCTGGCAAACGAGGGCGTCGGTGGCGTTCTCCCCGTCAACGGGACCGGCAACCGGGCCCTCCGCGAGGCCCGAGAGAGGCTCCAGCCGGGCGGCGTCGTCCTCTGCCGCCGGCGCTATCCGCTGCCCGGCGGCGCCCAGCTCCTGCGCCGGCGCCTGCGGCGAGCGGGGTTCCACCGGGTGCGGCTCTACTGGGCGGGCCCGCGACCTGGGCGGCTGCCGCAGTTCTGGCTCAGCCTCGACTCGGCGGCAGCCGCGCGGCACCTGCTGGCGACACGGCCCCCTGCGGGCCGGCCGCAGCGCGCCCTCCGGCTCCTCTGGAGAGTGGCCCGGGGCGCGGGGGCGCTGGTGCCGCTCTACGCGGTCGCAACCGTCGGCGAGACAGGGGAAGCCGAGGACGAGCTGGCTGCAGTTCTGCCTGCGGACCCGCGCTGGCTGCTGCTCACCGGCGGTCAGCGCAGCGTCAACAAGGTCGTCGGCCTGCCCTTCGGCGGCGGCGGCGAGGAGCCCCGACTCGTCGCCAAGTTCTCCCGAGTGCCGGAGAGCGACGCGGCGCTCGAGCGTGAGGCGGTGGCGCTCGAGGCCGTTGCGGAGCTGCGACCGCGCTTGGCCGGCATCCCGCGGCTGCTGGCGCGCGGTCGTCGCAGCGGCCGCATCTGCGTGGCCGAGAGCCGAATCGAAGGCCGGCCCTTGATCGAGCGTCTCAGCCCAGCCACCCTGCCGGAGATCTCCAGTGCGGTTACTGCTTGGCTGCTCGAGCTGGCCGGCGAGCCCAAGCCACAGCTCCGCGAAACCTGGTGGCCGCGCCTGGTGGGAGAGCCCCTGAGGGCCTTCGAAGCCCGGTACGGGGGGGTGCTCGGTGCCGAGCCGATGCTGCGGCTCCGTCACGAGCTGGAGAGCCTCGGTGACCTGCCGCTGGTCTGCGAGCACCGCGACTGCTCTCCCTGGAACGTCGTCGTCTCTGCTTCCGGCCTCGCCCTGCTCGACTGGGAGTCGGCCGAGCCGAGCGGGCTCCCGGCGCTCGACCTCGTCTATTTCCTGGCCTACGCGGGTTTCCTGGTCGACGGAGCGCTGGTGGACGGCAGGCTCACCGCCACAGGGGCGAGGGACAGCTACCTGCGCCTCCTCGACCCCGCGACGCCGACCGGCGCGGTCGCTGCCGCATGCCTGCGCGAGTACCGCGACGGGCTGGGCATCGACGCGGAGGCGCTGCGACGGCTACGGCTCCTCTGTTGGGTCCTCCACAGCCACTCCGAGCACCGGCACATGGAAATGGAGGCGGCGGGGCCGCCGCCGCTCGTGGCGCGCCGCGAGTCCGCCTTCCTCAGCCTGATCGAAGTCGAGGGCACGCATGGGTGAGTCGGGCCCTACGCGCCCCGGCGCCCCCGCCGTCTCCGTCGTGATGACGGTCTACAACGGCGAGCGCTTCCTGGCCGAGGCCGTCGAGAGCGTCCTCGGCCAGACGCTCAGCGACCTGGAGCTGGTCGTCGTCGACGACGGCTCCACCGACTCGAGCGGCCGGATGCTCGCCGAGTACGCCGCAATCGACCCGCGGGTGGTTGTCCATCGCCAGGCGAACAGCGGCGCGCCGGCGGCCCTGAACCGGGCACTCGAGCTCGCGAGCGCACCGCTGGTGGCGCGGCTCGACGCTGACGACGTGTCGATGCCGGACCGCCTCGAGGAGCAGCGACGATTCCTGCTCGAGCATCCGCAGGTCGGGATGGTGGGGGGACAGGCAGCGGTGATCGACGAGAACGGTCGCGAGGTCGCCGAGATGCGCTTCCCCTTGAGCGACGAAGCAATCAGGGAGCAGCTGCGCCACACCACCGCGTTCGTTCACTCCAGCGTCATGCTCCGCAAGGAGCTGCTGAGCCGCACGGGTGGATACCGGGCGCAGTTCGAAACCGCGGAAGACCTCGACCTGTGGCTGCGGGTCGCCGCCTGCTCAAAGCTCGCCCACCTGCCGCAGGAGGTGGTCTCCTACCGGATCCACCCCAACCAGGTGTCCAACAAGATCGAGCTGCAAGCGGTTCGCATCCTCGCCGCCCGCGAGAGTGCGCGTCGGCGGGAAGCGGGACTGGAGGATTCGCTCTTGGAGGCCGCCCCGATTGACGAAGCGGCCCTCCTCTCGCTCGGAATTCCCCGCGCAGAGGTTGACGCGGGCGTCGTCGAGTCCGCAGTCTGGCTGGCGAAGACCGCCGACCGGGCCGGTTACCGCGACAACGCCCGGGCCCTGTTCGCAACGGCGTGGCGGCGCGCCAAGGCAGCCGAGAAGGGACGGCCCTTGCGGGTCGCCATCCGGGCGGCGGAAGCAAAGCGTCAGCGCGAGCGGGGACGGATCGTCCCTGCGAGGCTGCTGGAGCTGGCGGCCGCGATCGAAAAGCGTCGCGGGGCGGCCTAAACCCTGCCGCTGGGCGGCCCCGATACCCGCCGCGCCGCTGTAGGCGCGACCGCGCCCAGCGCTGCCAGGGCCCTGGCATTCACGTCGACGTTCCGGGTGCTCAGAAGTTGCAGCAGCCGCTCACGGGAGCGCGATCCATCGGCGAGAAGAGCACGAGTCTCCTCTCGCACCGCCTCGCTGCGACGCCGCCTGATCGCTCGGGTCACGCGCGGCCGCTCCTCCTCCCGCAGGTTCGGGTCGGCCAACGCCTTTTCGAGCAGACGGGGCCGCTCCCAGAGGCTGGCGACCCGGTTGGCCGAGAGGCTGTCCGAGCGAAGGACGTAGTCGTAGTAGGGCTCAGTCACCATCCCGGCGGCCGAGCCGGCGATGATCAGGCGCAGCCAGCAGTCCCAGTCATAGGCGATTCGCATCTTCTCGTCGAACCCGCCTATCGCCCGCAGCCGCTCCCTGCGCAGTGCGGGCCAGCCGCCGACGAACGAGCTCTCGACGATCGCCGCGCGCTGGTTCTCGGCTGCGAACGGGGCGACCGTCGAAAGCCGCCCCTTCGGCTCGTCGTCGACGATCAAGCGGGCGTCGGTGGTGACGATGTCCAAGTCCGGTCTCAGGCGCGCCGCCTCGGCGATTGCCGCCAGGCGACGGGGATGGTAGGCGTCGTCGGCGTCCAAGATCGCCATGAACTCGGTCTCGGCGGCCTCCAGGCCGCGGTTGCGGGCCGAGGCGCCGCCGCCGTTGGGCTTGCGGACCAGGTCGATCGCCTCGCCGAACTCGCGCAGCGCCCCCCCCAGGTCGTCGGTGGAGCCGTCGTCGACGACGATCACCTGGTCGGCGGCATGCTCCTGCTCCAGCGCGGAGCGAACCGCGACCCCCACCGTGTCCGCCGCTTCGTAGGCGGTGATCACGACGGCGACCGAAGGCGGGGCCCGCAGCGGCTCGACGGGTGCGACGGGGGGCGGCGCCAGCAAGCCCTCGGAGCGCCGAGCCTCGCCCCCGCTCATCCCGGAAGACGCCAGAGGTGAGGCATGACTACGTCGCCGTCGAGGCCGGAGGGTGGGATCGGACGGCCCCCGAGGATCCCGGGCTCGACGTCGAAGAAAGCCGCCGCCTGCAGCCCGTCCTGAACCTCGCGGTTACCCCTGAGGACGAGATCGATCCGGTAGCGCCCGGGCAGCAGCGACAGCGCCTCCACCTCGCACTCAAGCCGCGGGCCCAGATCCTCGTCGCGGACGTCGGCGGGCGAAGGCAGGGTGCTGTCCAGGGTCATCACCGGGTGGCCCAGGCTGTTGGAGATCGTCATCTGACAGTCCATCAACGGCAGGACCTCCGTCACCTCCACGACGATCCGCGCCGTGCGCCCACCGACGACCACGTCGCTCTCGCCGCTGGCCACGTCCTCGACGAAGACCCGGCGAATGAGCGTTTCCCGCCAGCCGCGGCGGTCCCGGTCGGTGCGGTCGAGAAGATCGTCGTTGGCGGCTCGCTCGAGCGAGCGCAGGTACTCGTTGACCGTCTCCTGGACGGGCCCGTCCGCGATCACCTGCCCACGCTCGAGCAGAACCCCGCGATCGCAGAGCGCCTGGATCGTGGCGAGGTTGTGGGAGACGAAGATGACGGTGCTGCCTTCTTTGGCGACTTCGTTCATTTTCGCCAGCGAGCGGCGCTGGAAGGCGGCGTCGCCGACCGCCAGCACCTCGTCGACGAGGAGTATCTCGGGTTCGAGGTGAGCTGCCACCGCAAACGCGAGGCGCACCGACATCCCGCTCGAGTACCGCTTTACCGGCGTGTCGAGGAAGCGCTCGATGTCGGCGAACGCGACGATCTCGTCGAACCGGGAGCGGATCTCGGCTCGCCGCATGCCGAGGATCGCGCCGTTGAGGAAGACGTTCTCGCGACCCGTCAGCTCGGGGTGGAAACCGGTGCCGACCTCCAGCAGCGAGCCGACCCGCCCGGTCACGTCGGCCCAGCCCTCGGTCGGCTCGATGATCCGGGAGAGGAGTTTCAGCAGCGTGCTCTTGCCGGCGCCGTTGTGCCCGATCAGCCCGATCGCCTCACCGTTCTCGATCCCGAAGGAGACGTCCTTCAAGGCCCAGAGGAAGTCGGACCCCGCCCCGTCCTCTCGCCGCCCCCTGAGTCTCGCCGCCTGCCGCTGAATCCCACCGACGAGCGCCTCGCGCAGGGTGCCGTAGCCCCTCTTGCTCATGCCGAGCCTGTAGCGCTTGCCGAGCTCCTGGGCCTGGATCGCGAACTCGGCCATCAGATGATGTCGGCGAAGGTTCGCTCGACCCGGTCGAAGTAGGCCAGCCCGGCGAACAGGAGGACGATTGCGGACAGCGCCGAGATCCCGATCAGGTCGAGCGGGGCCGGGCCGCTGCCGAGTATCGACCAGCGGAAGCCTTCGACCACCCCGACCATCGGGTTGATCGCCGAGATGGTGCGAAGCGGCTCGTTGAGGATGCTGTTGGGGTAGACGATCGGGGTCAGGAAGAACCAGAGCTGCACGGCGAAGGGGACGACATAGCGAACGTCCCGGAACTTGACGTTGATCGCCGAGAGAGCCGAGGTGATCCCCAGGGCGGCGGCGGCCGCGATCAGCACCAGCACGGGCACCATCAGGACTGCCGGCGGCGGGACGATCCCGTAGACCATGACGATCACCACCAGCAGGACGCTCGAGACCAACAGATCGACCATCCCGGCGACGAGGATCCCGAACGGCATGAAGATGCGCGGAAAATAGATTTTCGAGACCAGCTCGGTGTACATCAGCAGGCTTTCCGACCCGAGCTGCAGGGTCGAGGCGTAGAACGCCCACGGAACCAGTCCCGCGAGGGCGAAAAGCGCATAGGGAAGCCCGTCGGATTCCAGATGCGCGAACCGACCGAAGATGATCGAGAAGACCGCCATGAAGGCGAGCGGCTGGAGGATCGCCCAGGCGGCGCCAAGAGCCGTCTGGCGGTAACGGAGCGTGATGTCGCGCACGGCGATCTGGACAGCCAGGTCGCGGTACTGCCACAGTTCCCGTGGCGAGAGGACGCGGCTGAAGCCGTGGGTCGCCTCGAGGCGCACGGTTCGGGTCGAGCGCGCCTGCTGCTGCGATTTCTGGTCGGGCGTGGTGGCGACTGCGGTCTCTTGCATCTCAGTGAAAGATAGTTCTGCGCCTGAGCCGCGGGCCCTGGTCGGGCGTCGGCTCAACCGCGACGCGCAAGCCGGGCGGCGATCGCTGCCCGGTAGGCGTCCTCGAACATCGGCACGACAACCGCCGGACTGAAGTCTGCAGCCCGCCTGGCACCGGCTCGACCCATCTCCTCACGCAGTCCGGGGTCGCCGCACAAACGGGCGATCGCCTCGCGCAGCGCCCAGACGTTTCCCGGCTCGACCAGAAAGCCGGTCTCGCCGTCGACGACGACGTCCGGGAGGCCGCCGATATCGGAGGCGACGACGGGCTTGCCCGCCGCCGCCGCCTCCAGCGCGACGATTCCGAAGGACTCGGGAAGGATCGAAGGCGCGACGGTGAACAGCGACCGGCGCACGGCCTCGATCGTCAGCTCGTGGGGCAGCGGACCGATCGCGTGGACATTCGCTCCCCCCACCGGCCGCTCCAATTGGTCACGGCCGACCAGCACCAGCGGCGGCGCATTGTCGATTCCGGCGTGGGCCTCGACCAGCGCGGGAACCCCCTTGTCGACCGTGAGGTCGCCGAAGTAGAGGATGAACGGCTGCTGCGGCAGCGCCTCGAGCCGGGGGTCGTCCGCTGGGGGCGGCGCCGGCAGCTCGCGGACGAAGTTGGGGACGACCCACCGCTGGGCCCCGGGGGCGAGCCGGCTCTGGCGCTCGACTTCGGCGCTGACCGGCAGGAACACGTCCACCTCGCGCCGCAGCCACAAGCTCGAGCTTGCGATCCCGCAGGCGATCATCGTCCCCTTGGCGGCCCCGTAGTGCTGCAGCGAGTGCCGCAGGCACTTGAACGGGCCCGGCCCGCTGCAAACACCGCCGTCTAGGAAGAGACGCTTGGTCGCGCAGACGAGGCTGTAGTCGTGGAGGGAGAGCACCAGCGCGGCCCCGGAGCCGCGGACGGCGGGAAGGACGGAGTGTGCAAGCCAGTTGTGCCCATGGATCACGTCGGGCCGCTCCTCCCGGATCACCCGGCGCAGCTGCCTTGCGGTGCGGGGATCTGGGGCAGGCGGCGCGTAGCGACGCTCCTCGAGAACCTCCACCCCGGGCACCTCGTGGACCGAGCTCTCGAGCAGGTGGACGCGGACGCCGTCCCGCTGGGGGGGCGGACCCAGCGGCTGGCGCAGGGTCGCCACCGAGACCTCGTGCCCGCGGACCGCGAGCTCGGCGCTGAGATCCTGGGTCAACCTCTCCTCCCCACCCACGACCGGCGCGTAGGTCTGGGCCACCATCAGGATCCGCATCGAGCGGAGAATCGTACAGAGCGACTGTAACCTTCCCGCGGTGCCGGATCGCAGCCCTCCGAGCTTCTCGGTGATCGTCACCGCCTTCACCTTCGACCGGCTCCCCTCGATCGCCGAAATCGTCGATTCGCTCGAGCAGCAGACGGTCGCGCCCCTGGAGACGCTGCTCGTCATCGATTATCAAGACGAGCTGCTGGCGGCCTGTCGCGAGCGATGGCCGGGGATCCGGGTGATCCCCAACCAAGGGTGGCGCGGCTCCTGCGGCGCGCGCAATACGGGCGTAGCCGCCGCCCGCGGCGAGGTCGTGGCCTTCCTCGACGACGACGCGGTGCCGGTTCACAGGTGGATCGAGCTGCTCGGCGAGGCCTATTCCGACGAGCACGTGGTCGCCGTCGGAGGCGGCGTCTTCCCGCGCTGGACCAGCGACCGCCCGCGCTGGTTCCCGTCCGAGTTCGACTGGGTGGTCGGCAGCATGCACTCGGGCACGCCGAAGCAACGGCAGCCGGTCCGAAACGTGATCGCCGCAAACATGTCCGTGCGGCGCGAGGAGATGCTGGCGATCGGGGGTCTGCGCGAGGAGTTCAGTCGAATCGAGAAGAACGCCGTCGGGGGCGAGGAGACCGACCTCTGCATCCGGCTCGGCGCCGCTCGACCCGGCGCGCTCGTGGTCTACGAGCCCGCAGCCTCGGTCGAGCACATCGTTCCACCCGAGCGCGAACAGGTCCGCTACTTCGTCAGCCGCAGCTTTGCGGAGGGGCGCTCGAAGGCGGCGCTCGCTCGCCTCGTCGGCTCCGACGACGGCCTATCGGACGAGCGCGACTACGTGCGCAGGACGCTGCCGCGGGGTGTTGCCCGGTACCTCGGCCAGGCGCTGCGCGGTGACCCGGCCGGCTTCGCCCGGGGCGGGTTGATCATCCTGGGCCTCGCGGCAACCGTGGCAGGCTATGCGACGGCGGGTCGCGCCCGCCGGCAGTCCGATGAGGGCGGCGAGAACCAGGGCCTGCGGGTGCTCATGGTCACTCCCCGCAACCCGGCGCTGCAGGGCGGTGTCGAGCGGCACGTAAGCGAGGTGAGTCGCAGGATCGCCGCGGCGGGCGCGGAGGTCGAGGTCCTCTGCAGCGACCCCGGCGGCCCGCCCGTGCGCGAGGAGGAGCAGCACGGGGTGAGGGTCCGCAGCGTTCGCGCTTGGCCGCGAAACCGCGACTACTACTTCGCTCCACGCCTGTGGACGGAGATGGCCCGCCGCCGCTGGGACGTGGTGCACGTCCAGTCCTACCACACGCTCGTCGCACCCCTGGCGATGCTGCGTGCGCTCGTCCTCCGGGTTCCCTACGTGGTCACCTTCCACGGAGGCGGCCACAGCTCCGAGGTTCGCAACCGGCTGCGGCGGCTGCAGCGCCTCTTGATGCGCCCGCTGCTGCGGCGCGCAGCACGGCTCATCGCCGTGGCCCGGTTCGAGATCGAGCAGTACGGTCAAGAGCTGGGCCTGCCGCCGGAGCGATTTACCCTCATCCCGAACGGCATCGACCTCTCCTTCACCGAGGCTCGTCCCGCGCAGCGCAACGGCTCCCCGGTCGTCGCCTCCGTCGGCCGCCTCGAGCGCTACAAGGGGCACCACCGTGTAATCGCCGCCTTCCCGACGGTCCTGGCGAGCGAGCCGGAGGCGAAGCTGCTGATCGTCGGCAGCGGCCCCTACGAGGACGAGCTCAGGCGTCAGGTCGAGGAGATCGGGCTCAGCCGCGAGGTCGAGTTCACCAGCGTGCCCAGCGACCAGCCGTCCGCGATGGCCGACCTGCTTTCGCGCGTCTCCGTCGTGGCCCTCCTGAGCGGCTTCGAGACCCATCCGCTCGCCGCGATCGAGGCAGCCGCGGCCGGCTGCCGACTGCTCGTCGCCGATGCCGGCGGCCTGAAGGAGCTGGTGGAGGACGGGATGGCGCGCGCGGTTCCGCTCGAAGAGAAGCCCGCCGTCGTCGGGGCGGCGCTGATCGAAGAGATCGAGCAGCCGCCGCCGGAGAAGCTGCCCAGCGTGACCTCCTGGGAGGAGTGCGCGGAGCGGCTCCTGCGGCTCTACGAGGAAGTCGTCTGACCCGAACAGCCGTCCATCGACAAACGTCCAGAAGCGTCCGGCTTTGGTTCATGAAGCTTTTTCGGCCGTCGATGAGGCGGCATGCTCCGGAACCCGCCTCGCCTCCTCGCCGTCATCGCCGTCATCGCCATCGGCCTCTTCGCCGTCCCCGCCGCCACGGCCGCCGCCAAGCAGCACCGCGCGGCAGCTGAGAAGAAGCATCGTGCAGCGGCGAAGAGGAAGCATCGTCGAGCCGTCAGGAAGCGTCACGCGAGGCGCCACCTCCAGCTGATCAGCCGCAACCGCGCCACGCTCTCGACGGTCACCGTCTCGCCCGCAAACGGCTCGACCCTCTCCGGCACCGTCGATTGGCGTGCCGAAGTGCTCGGTGCCGTACCGACGAAGGTCGCCTTCGCCGTCGACGGCACCGTTCTCTCGACGGTCACCGCCCCCCCATACGCATACCAGGGCACCGGGAGCCTCGACACCACCAAGCTCGCCAACGGCGGTCACACCCTGACCGTCACCGCCTACGCGAAACGCGGCGTCTCCGCCGCCTCCAGCGTGAGCGTCACGGTCGGCAACACGATCCCCGCGCCCAGCGAACCGAGCGAACCCGTCGAACCCGCTCCCAGCCCCGAACCGACTCCCGAACCGACGCCAGGCTCCGCCGGCGGCCCGATCTACTGGGGCGCCTGGATCGGCAACCAGCTGACCGGCGAAGAGGCGCCATGGGACATGAACGCGGTCAGCCAGTTCGACTCCTCGGTCGGCAAGCCGCTCTCGATGGTCCAGTTCTCCTCGCCGTTCGCCAACTGCTTCTCCTCGCCCTGCAAGTACTACGGATTCCCGACCTCGAGCTTCGAAGACGTGCGCAAGGCAGGGGCGATCCCCTTCTTCAGCTGGGCCTCGCAGTCGATCCCATCCAGCCAGAGCGAGCCTGAATACCAGCTCTCCGACGTCATCGCCGGCAAGTACGACTCCTACATCCGCAGCTTCGCCAGCTCCGCCAAGAGTTGGGGGCATCCGTTCTTCCTCCGCTTCAACTGGGAGATGAACGGCAACTGGTTCCCCTGGTCGGAGGGCGTCAACGGCAACGCCGGCGGCGAATACGCGGCCGCCTGGCGACACGTCCACGACATCTTCGCGGCGGCCGGAGCGACCAACGCGACCTGGGTCTGGTGTCCGAACATCGATCCCGACCACCGCTGGCAGAGCATCAAGCAGCTCTACCCGGGCGACGCCTACGTCGACTGGACCTGCCTCGACGGCTACAACCAGGGGACGATGCCCTCCAAGCCCGATCGCTGGCGCACCTTCAACGAACTCTTCAGCTCCACCTACAAGCAGATCGTCACCGAAGTGGCGCCGAGCAAGCCAATGGTGATCGGCGAGGTCGGCTCTACCGAGTACGGTGGCTCGAAGGCCACCTGGATCAGGGAAATGCTGCACGAGCTGCCCACCTCCTATCCCTCCATCCGCGGGCTGCTCTGGTTCGACAAGTGGACCGACGGCGACTGGCCGCTCGACAGCTCCACCGCTGCCACAGAAGCCTTCGCGGAAGGCATCCAGAGCTCCAGCTACACAAGCGACGCCTTCTCCTCGCTCTCGGCCACCGGGGCGATCCAGCCCGCCACCTGATCCGCAGGTTCCTTCCCAGCTCACCTGGACAAATGTCCAGTTGTGAGGTGGACGCTGGATGCAGCGGGAGGGCTGTCGATGGCGGGGTATGCCGTCCCCCCGCCTCCTCCAGCGTGCCGCAGCGCTGCTCGCGCCCCTGCTGATCCTCTGCTTGCTCGCCCTCCTGGCCGCCTCGCCGGCCGGCGCGCGCAAGCGGGTCGGTCTCCAGGACAATCGCCGGGTCGCGACCCCGACCTGCGTCAAGCCGCGCCCGGTGGCGCGCGCCAAGCGGCTCGTCCACCGGCGCATGCCGCGCCTCGGCTGCCGGCGGGCGCGCGGCGACAGCGCCGCCGACTCGAGCGCTCCCGCAAGCAGCCTCTACTGGGGCACCTGGATCGGCAGCCAGCTGACCGGCGAAGAGGCGCCGTGGGACATGAACGCCGTCAGCCAGTTCGAAGGCGCGGTCGGCAAGCCGCTCTCGCTGGTCCAGTTCTCCTCGCCGTTCGCGAACTGCTCTTCCTCGGATTGCTCCTACTACCCATTTCCGAGCGAAGCGATGGAGAACATCCGCCAGCACGGAGCAATCCCGTTCTTCAGTTGGGCCTCCGGGAAGATGTCGTCGAGCCTCGACCAGCCGGAATTCCAGCTCTCCGACGTGGCCGCCGGGACCTATGACGAATACATTCGCGAGTTCGCGGAATCGGCACGAGCCTGGGGGCACCCGTTCTTCCTCCGCTTCAACTGGGAGATGAACGGCAACTGGTTCCCCTGGTCGGAGGGCGTCAACGGCAACAATCCCGGCGAGTACGTCGCCGCCTGGCGCCGCGTGCACGACATCTTCACGGCCGCCGGCGCGACCAACGCGACCTGGGTCTGGTGTCCCAACGTCGACCCGACCCACAAGCTCAAGAGCCTCGCTTCGCTCTACCCGGGCGACGAATACGTCGACTGGACCTGCCTCGACGGCTACAACTGGGGCACCAACCCGGTCAGCCCGCGCGGCTGGTCGAGCTTCGACGACCTCTTCGAATCCACCTACGACGAAATCGTCGAAACGATCGCCCCCACGAAGCCGATGATCATCGCCGAGGTCGGCTGCAGCGAGGACGGCGGCTCGAAGTCGAAATGGATCTCCGACATGCTGAGCGCGCTACCGACGCGCTACCCGCGGGTGCGTGGCGTGATGTGGTTCGACAAGTGGGTCGAAGAAATGGACTGGCCGTTGGACAGCTCCGGCAGCGCCACCAGCGCCTTCGCCCAGGGCATTCAGGACCCCGCCTACGTCGGAAACAACTACGCATCGCTGCCGTTCGGGCCGGTGCAGCCGCCGGTCTGACCGAGAGCTGGGGCGGGCCTGGCCGTTCCCTACACTCGGACTCCGCCCCGACCCGTTCTGCCTCGCATGTCCTCCATCCGCCGCTTCCGCGCCCACCCCTTCCTGCTCCTCGTCATCGCGCTCGCGCTCGCGCTCTGCGCTCCCCCGGGCGCAGCTGGCGCGAACCGGGCGGCGCCCAAGCACCCGGCCAAGCAGGCGAAGACGAAAAAGAAGAAGCGCCCCGCCAAGCAGAAGCCGCTCTACTGGGGTGCCTGGCTGGGCACCCAGCTGACGGGGACCCCGCCCCCATGGGACATGAATGCTGCCGCCAGGTTTCAGGGACTCGTCGGCAAGGGCCTCTCCATCCTCGAGTTCTCCACGCCATGGGCCGACTGCGGCCGCACTCCCTGCTACTTCAACCACTTCCCCACCAGCGAGATGGACGCGATCCGCGCCTACGGAGCGATCCCCTTCTACAGCTGGGGCTCGCAATCGACGCCGGCGCCCTCGGTCCAACAGCCCGACTTCCAGCTGTCTGACATCAACTCCGGCGCCTACGACGGCTACGTGCGGCAGTTCGCCGAAGAAGCGCGCAACTGGGGGCACCCCTTCTTCCTGCGCTTCGACTGGGAGCCGAACGGAGACTGGTTCGTCTGGAACGAGGGGGTGAACGGCAACCTCCCCG
>Ga0308175_100001865_pt1 | contig 14261 bp, 13 predicted proteins | sample PhyCR1_3_FD_203893 | JGI IMG/M metagenome (GOLD analysis project Ga0308175, IMG submission 203893) | Soil microbial communities from UC Gill Tract Community Farm, Albany, California, United States - DLSLS.C.R1 | ecosystem: Environmental > Terrestrial > Soil > Agricultural land | place: USA...
CTGTACCTCCAGCTGCCCGACCTGCACGACCTCGACCAGCTGCGCCTGGTGGCCCGGGAGGTGATGCCGCACCTGTGACCGGTCAGGTCAGGACGAGGTCGCGGCCCAGGTAGGCGGCGTAGTCGGCGGCGGCGCGCTGGAGTCGGGACCGGCGCCGGGCGCCCAGCGGTGCGAAGGGCTCGACAGCCAGCTCGACCCCGTCGGCGCCGAGCGTGCGCCGCCAGGTGCCGATGACACGGCCGTCGGCGACGATCGTCGGCAGGAACAGGCCGTTGCGGGCGGGGACGACCCGCGGGACGTCAGCGGGGGCCAGCGACGCCGACCGGTCGCCGTACCCGAGCAGGAGCTCATCGAAGCCGGGCAGCAGCCGGACGGTCTCGCGGGCCTGCGGCGGGAGCGGACCGTCCGCCGCCACCAGGTAGGGCTCCCCGGCGACCGACACCTCGCTGAGGGCGTCGCCGGCGAGGCGCACCGCCTGGCGGGCGTCGGCGAGCGTCAGCCCGCTCCACCAGGCGAGGTCGCGCGCGGTGGTGGGCCCGTGCCCGGCGACGTAACGGCGGCCCAGCTCGCCCAGGGCCTCCTCGCGCTCACGCCCTCCTGCCGACGGGACCCACTCGTGCAGCAGGACGAAGGTCTGCTCGGTGCCGCGCGGAGGGCCGAAGGCGACGAGTGCCGTGCCGGCGAGCTGACGCAGGAGGTGAGAGCCGCGACCGCCGCCGGTGGCCACGCCGCCGCGCTCGAGGACCTGCAGCAGGGCCGTCCGGCCCATCGCGACCCCGCCGGTCAGTGCTGCGCCCACCAGGTCGGCAGCCCGGGCGAAGTCGTCCGCCCCGAGCCCGGCGGCGCGCCACGCGCCCGCGCTGGCGGCGAGGGACCGCGGCGCCAGCAACGTCGTCAGCCAGCGGACGTCGGCGGCCGCCATGAACATCAGCGTGCCGCGCATCGGCCAGCCGCGCACCACGCCGCCGGAGGCCAGGGCGGCGTCGACGTCGACCTCGCGGCCGGTCGACCGCAGCGCCAGCGCCCACTTCGCCCCGTGGAAGTCCTGCGCCTGGGTGGCGAGCATCCCGGCGGCGGCCTCGGCGACCGAGGGGAACGGCGCCCCGCAGACCCGCTGCGACACGAGCCGGCGCCCCCGCAGCTCGCGCTCCCTCGTCGCCGCCCGCTCGACCATGAGCCGATGCTAGGTGGCGGGCCCGACACCCGGCGGCCGATGAGTTCGCCGCCGCCGCGAGGTCACAACAGCTCACCACGCTTCCTCGAGAAGGAGATCGTCATGTTCGAGCACAGCAAGGCCTTCAGCGGTTTCGCCGTCGACGACATCCAGCGGGCGAAGGAGTTCTACGGGGGCACCCTCGGCCTCGCCGTGTCCGAGCAGAACGGGCTGCTGCGGCTGCACCTGGCCGGGGGCGCCGACGTGCTGGTCTACCCCCGGCCCGACCACGCCCCGGCGTCCTACACGGTCCTCAACTTCCCCGTGGACGACATCGACCAGGCGGTCGACGCGCTCACCGGGCGCGGCGTCGCCCTGGAGCGCTACCCCGGTCTGGACGCCGACGAGAAGGGCATCTTCCGCGGCGGCGGCCCCCTCATCGCGTGGTTCACCGACCCCGCCGGCAACATCCTGTCGGTCCTGCAGGAGGCCTGACCCGGACGCCGCGCGGTGCCGCGGAGGCCGGTGTCAGGGTTTGAGGACGATCTTGACCGCACCCTCCTGCTTCTTCTGGAAGATCTCGTAGGCGTGCGGCGCCTCCGACAGCGGCAACCGGTGGGTCGCGAACGTGTCGACGCCCAGCGGGTCCGCGTCGGTCAGCAGCGGCATGAGGTCGTCGACCCACCGCTTGACGTTGGCCTGACCCATCCGCAGCTGGATCTGCTTGTCGAACATCGTCAGCAGCGGCATCGGGTCGGCCATGCCGCCGTAGACGCCGATCAGCGAGATGGTGCCGCCACGGCGCACGATGTCGATGGCCGAGTGCACCGCGGAGAGTCGGTCGACGCCCGCCGTCTGCATCAACGGGGCGGCGATCGCGTCGGGGAGGAACCCGGTGATCTGCTGGGCCAGCTGGGCCAGCGGTGAGCCGTGCGCCTCCATACCGACGGCGTCGATGACCGAGTCGGGGCCGCGCCCCTCGGTCATGTCGCGGATGGCGTCGCCCAGGTTGTCGACCCCCTTGAGGTCCAGCACCTCGATGCCCCGCTGACGGGCCCGCGCGAGGCGCTCGGGCACCAGGTCGACGGCGATGACCTGGCCGGCGCCCCGGTGCTGGGCGATCCGGGCGGCCATGTCGCCGATCGGGCCGAGCCCGAGCACGACCACGCTGCCGCCCTTGGGCACGTCGGCGTACACGACCGACTGCCACGCCGTCGGCAGCACATCGGAGAGGTAGACGAACCGCTCGTCCGGCGGACCCTCGGGCACCACGATGTGCGTGAACTGCGCCTGGGGCACCCGCAGGTACTCCGCCTGGCCGCCCGGGACCTGGCCGTACAGCTTGGAGAAGCCGAACAGGGCGGCGCCCATGCCCTGGTCGCGCACCTGGGTGGTCTCGCACTGGGTGTAGAGGTGGCGGTCGCACATGAAGCAGTGGCCGCACGAGATCTGGAACGGAATCACCACCCGGTCGCCGGGGGAGAGGTTGGTGACCTCGCTGCCCACCTCCTCGACGATGCCCATGGGCTCGTGGCCGAGGATGTCGCCCTCGCCCATGAACGGGCCGAGCGTCTCGTACAGGTGCAGGTCCGACCCACAGATGTTGGTCGAGGTGATCCTCACGATCGCGTCGGTGGACTGCTGGATCACCGGGTCGGGGACCGTGTCCACCCTCACGTCGCGCTTGCCGTGCCAGGTCACTGCCTTCATCGAGCTACCTCCGAGCGTGTCGTCCGATGGTCTCCACTCAACCAGCAGGAGGAAGCCCCGGCCATCCGGCGACCGGCGCGGGGGCGCGCCGGATCGGGCCCTCAGGGGGTGGCGTGGACGCCGGTGATGGTGAAGCGCTCGACCCCCTGGAGGTGCCCGCCGGTGGAGGCGACGAGGGTCAGCGGCCCCTGCCGGGGGTCCGTCAGGCGCACCCGCGCGGTCCACGCCTGCCCTTCCTGACCGCCGCCGGCCGGCACGCAGCAGAAGGACCCGACCGCGCCGCCCGGCTGCCTGGCCGCCACCCGGATGCTCTCGTCCACGCCACTGATGCGGCCGCCGACCGTGACGGTGCCCGTCACGGTGGACCCGTAACGGGGACGGGTCAGGGAGAAGTCGCTGTCGTCGGTGCCGACGACCTCCCACGGCTGGTCGGGCCCGGAGCCGATCCGCACCAGGTGGAGCACGGCCGCGGTGCCGGTGCGGCCGCCCTCCGTGGGATAGCCGACGCTGATGCGCGCGTCGGAGGCGGTGACCGTGCGGCGCACCACCCGGTCGATCTCGGTGAAGCCGAGGTACGTCCGGGTGAAGGTCAGGGCGACCTGGTCGGCGTCCAGGTGCCACGGCTGGTGGCCGCCCGACCCGGCCTCCTGCTGCCACCGCTCGGCGGCCGCGACCGAGGCGAACGGCCACAGCGGCACGTAGGGGAACGACACCGGTGTCGGCGTGACGGTGCCCGGCGCCGTGGGGTGACCGGTCGACGTCGCCGGTGCAGGGGTGCTGCCGGTCGAGGTCGCCGTCGGGGTGGGGTTGCTGGTCGAGGTCGCCGTCGGCGTCACGGATGTGGACGCGGCCGCACCGGACGGCGAGGTGCTGGAGGGGGCGGTGACGGTCGCGGACTGCGAGCCGCCGCAGCCGGCCAGGGCCAGGGCCAGCCCGGCGACGAGCGCGAAGCTGCTGCGCACGGTGTCCCCCTCGAGTGGGTGCTGACGTCGGCCGACCGCCGACACCACATGGTCGGCTCGGTCGGTCCGTGGGCGCAGAGGCCAAGGTCCCGTGTCCCGCACGGTCCGGGCAACTACTCAGGCCCGACCGGAGCCGGCCGATAGGGGGGCGTTGCAGGTCCAACCTGACCGAAGGACGCCCCCATGAGTCTGCGCCAACGCACCGCCGTGTCCACTCCAGCCCGTGCCGTGCTCGCCGGTGCCGGCGTCACCGTGATGCTGGCCGCCTCGCTCGGCCAGACCACGATGGCCGCCGCCGCCCCGGCTGCGACCGTGCCTCCGGTCGTCGCCCCCGCTCCGGTCCCCGCTCCGGTCCCCGTGCCGGCGGCGCCGACCGGGCTGCCGGTCGCCCTGGAGCGGCTGGCGGCGTACGTCCCGGCGGTGTCCTGCGACACGAAGGACAAGCCGGGCAGCCTCAAGCTCGGCGCGCTCCTCCGGGCGACGTACCCGGGGACGACCACCGGGTTCTCGCGCGCGTGCGGCTCGGACGGGCTGTCGACGACCGAGCACTACGACGGTCGCGCGGTGGACTGGATGACCAACGTCCGGACCGCCGAGGGCAGGGCCCGGGGCAACACGGTGGTCAACTGGCTGACTGCCGCCGATGCCAAGGGCAACGTCGCGGCCAACGCCCGTCGGCTGGGTGTCATGTACATCATCTGGAACAACCGGATCTGGGGCGCCTACAACCCGGCGGCCGGCTGGCGGCCCTACTCGACCTGCGCGACGACCACCGCAGCCAGCAGCGACACGGCGTGCCACCGCAACCACGTCCACCTCTCGCTCTCGTGGGAGGGGGCGATGGGACGCACCTCCTGGTGGACCAAGTCCGTTGCGGCACAGGACTTCGGGCCGTGCCGCGTGCCCGACCTCAACTGGGCGCCGGCCTACACCGGCTTCCGCTCCACGGCGTGCCCGTCCTACCCGAAGGTCTACGCCGCAGTGGGTGCCACTGCGCTGTACCGCTCGCTGGTCTCCTACTCCGGGATGACGCTGCGCAACGGCTCCACCGGACCCGCGGTCCAGGCGGTCCAGCTCGCGGTCGGTACGGGGGCCGACGGTGGCTTCGGCCCGGCCACCGGCACGGCGATCCAGACGTTCCAGCGGGCCCACGGACTGTCGGCCGACGGGCTGGTGGGGGTCGGGACGTGGCGGGCGCTGCTCAAGGCGACCGCACCCGCGCCGCCGAAGACCAGCGGCGGACCGTATGACGCCTACGAGAACACGCAGCTGCAGTACGGCTCGACCGGCCCCGCGGTCGTGGTGCTGCAGAAGGCGCTGGGGCTCAGCCTCGTGGACGGGGACTTCGGCCCGGGCACCCGCAGCGCCGTCGTCGCCTTCCAGTCGGCGCACCAGCTGCCCGCCACCGGTGTCGTCACGGCGCCGGTGTGGCGGGCCCTCGGGACGGCGAAGGCCGCACCGAAGCCCGCACCGAAGCCCGCACCGAAGCCGGCGGCCAAGGGCCGGTACGCGGCGTACGAGAAGATCACGCTGCGGCTGGGCGCGAAGGGCACCACGGTCAAGGTGCTGCAGAAGGCGCTCGGCTTGCGGCTCGTGGACGGGGACTTCGGTCCGCAGACCCGGAGCACCGTGGTCGCGTTCGAGAAGCAGCGCCACCTGACCGCCAACGGCATCGTCACCACTCCGGTCTGGCGTGCGCTCGGCACGGCCGCCCCCGTGGCTGCGGCGAAGCCGGTCGCCAGGTCCAGGTACGCCGCGTACGTGAAGGTCACGCTGAAGCTCGGGTCGAAGGGCAGCGCGGTCAAGGTGCTGCAGAAGGCGCTCGGCTTGCGGCTCGTGGACGGAGACTTCGGTGCGCAGACCCGGAGCGCCGTGGTCGCGTTCGAGAAGAAGCACCACCTGACCGCCAACGGTGTCGTCAGCGCCGTCGTCTGGCGCGCGCTGGGCTGACCTGCTCGGGTCGGACCGCCCTGTCCACCAACGGTTCTCACGTCCAGGACGCGTAGCTGCGCACCTCCGTGGAGTCGACCAGCCGGTCCTCGTCGGGCAGCGCCACCGGCGTGCGCCAGTCCGGCCCGGTGAACGCCTCCATCGAGGCCTGGTCCTCCCACACCGAGACCATGACGATCTCGCCGGTGGGACCCTCGCCGACCGACTGCCCCGCGTAGAGGGCCAGCAACCCGGGCTGGGCGCGGACGAGGTCCATGGAGTCGACGCGGATCAGCCGTTCGTAGGCCGCCTCCTGCCCGGCACGCGGCTGGGCCCGGAAGACGCGGATGATCATGGCAACCTCCGAAGGGGTGGGTCGGCCGGGGCGCCCAGGGCCAGGTGGGCGAGGGGCACCCGCGCGGGAGGACCTTCTACGCCAGCACAGGTCCCGGGTCAGCACAACCCTCGAAAGGGGTGTTGTGCCAGCCTTCTTCCGGGGCCTTGTCGGTGTGCGGACGCGGAGTGACGCTGGTGCTCCAAGGGTGTCGACATCTGTCGACGGAGGGGAACACCATGAAAACGTTCTACATGGCCGGCGGGCTGGCGGCGGCACTGGCAGTCCCGCTCGTCGGCGCGGCTCCGGCTTCGGCCGCGACGGGGGCAGCCAGCACGGCCACCACCGCGACGGCAGCAACCACCACCGCGTCACCGCCGGTGATGGTGACGCCGATGGCGCGGGCCCGCTCGTACTCGGGCACCGTCCGCAGCGTCATCGACGGCGACTCGATCCGGGTGCGGATCAACGGCAGGACGCGCGAGGTGCGCCTGATCGGGGTGGCCGCATCGAGCGGACGTGCCTGCTACGCCGCGCAGGCCAAGCGGTACGTCAACAGCAAGCTGGACGGCCGACAGGTCACCTTGAAGACCGACCCCAAGCACGACCAGAGCGACGGCAGCAGGCTGTTCGCCTACGTCTACGTCTCCGGCAGCCTGTTCAACATCAAGCCGCTCCGCGCCGGCTACGCCAAGGAGCGCTCGTACGGGCCGAGCTACCGGCTGCGCCCGGAGTTCAAGGCCGCGGAGCGCCAGGCCAGGAGCCACCACGTCGGGCTGTGGGGGCACTGCTGAGCAGCACCGGGACGCCCCGACCCGACCGGCGCGGGCTGCGGCGGCCGTTCAGCGGCTCGCGCGGTCCAGCAGCTCGGCCAGGTGGGTCCCGCGTCGGTCGGTGAGCTGGGCGAGCTGGGTGCGGCAGGAGAACCCGTCGGCCAGCACCACCGCCGCGGGGTCGAGGTCCTGCACCGCGGGCAGCAGGTGTTGGGCGGCCACCGCGAGGGACACCTCGTGGTGGCCGCGCTCCACGCCCCAGTTGCCGGCCAGGCCGCAGCAGCCGCCGAGCCGGGTGACCGTCGCGCCGGCGGTGCGCAGCAGGGCCGCGTCGGCGGACCAGCCCATGACGGCGTGGTGGTGGCAGTGTGGCTGGGCCACCACCTCCAGGCCGGCCAGCGACGAGGGCGTCCAGCCGGGAGTGGCGGCGAGCAGCTCGGCCAGGGTGTGGGTCCCGGCCGCGACCCGGGCCGCGGCCGGGTCGTCGAGCAGCTCGGTCGCGTCGCCCCGCAGCACTGCCGTGCAGGACGGCTCCAGGCCGACGACGGGGACACCCGAGTCGACGTACCGGGCGAGGGTCCGGACCGTGTGTTGCAGGATCGTCCGCGCGGCGTCGAGCTGCCCGGTGGTGACCCAGGTCAGGGCGCAGCAGGTGTCGTCGCCGGCGACCTGCACGTGGTAGCCGGCCGCCTCGAGCACCCGCACGGCGGCGACCGCCACCTCAGGGGCGAAGTGGTCGGTGAACGAGTCGACCCAGAGCGCGACCGGCGCGCCCCCGGCGCTGGCCGGCGCGGGCCGGGCCGCCCACAGCTGCTGGAAGGTCAGTGGCGCGAACGTCGGCAGGTCCCGGCGCTGGTCGACCCCGGCCGACCAGCGGGCCAGCCGCCGCCCGGGCGCCGAGGTCATCACGGCGTTGACCAGCCCCGGCGCCCGCGCCGCGAGATCGGCCCACCGGGGCAGCCGGCCCAGCGTGTAGTGCGAGCGGGGACGCAGCCGGCGCCGGTACGACTGGTGCAGGACCTCGGACTTGTACGACGCCATGTCCACGCCCGTGGGGCAGTCGCGGGCGCAGCCCTTGCAGGACAGGCACAGGTCGAGTGCGGCGTGCACCTCGGGCGACCGCCAGTCCCGGACCGGGCCGGCCGGGGCAAGCATCTCCTGGAGCACCCGGGCCCGGCCGCGCGTGGAGTCCTTCTCCTCGCGGGTGGCCTGGAAGGACGGGCACATGACCGCGCCGGTCGCGGTGAGGTCGGCGCGGCACTTGCCGACCCCGGTGCAGCGGTGGACCGCCGCGGTGAGGTCGCCCCCGTCGTGGCGGTAGGCCAGGGCGAGGCCCTGCCGGTGCGGCGCCACCTCGGCGACCCGGACGTCGCCGTCCAGTGCCGCCGGGCGCACGAGGACGCCGGGGTTGAGCAGGTCCTCGGGGTCGAACAGGGCCTTGACCCGCCCGAACAGCGCGAGCACCTCGGCGGAGTACATCTGCGGGAGCAGCTCGCTGCGGGCGCGGCCGTCGCCGTGCTCACCCGACATGGACCCGCCGTACCCTGCCACCAGCCGCGCCGCGGCCTCCACGAAGGCGCGGTAGCCCGCGCGCCCGCCGTCACCGCCGTGGGCCTGCCCGAACGGGAAGTCGATCCGCACGTGGACGCAGCCGTCGCCGAAGTGGCCGTAGGGGACACCGTCCAGGCGGTGGGCGGCGAGCAGCGCATCGAAGTCGCGCAGGTAGGCGCCGAGCTGCGCCACCGGGACAGCGGCGTCCTCCCACCCCGCGTGCGCCGGGCGGCCCTCGCTGGTGCGCGCCGCCAGCCCGGCGCCGTCCTCGCGGATCCGCCAGATGGCGGCCGCCTCGGCCGGGTCGGTGACCACGAGGGAGTCGAGGGCGCCCCCGTCGGCCACCACGCGTACGGCGCGCGCGGCCAGCTCGGTGGGGTCGTCACCGGCGAGCTCGACGACCAGCCAGCCGTCACCGCGCGGCAGGTCCGGCACCACCGCCGCCGGCACGTCGCGCACCCGTTGGACGATGCGGGAGTCCAGCCCCTCGCACGCGGTGGGCCGGTGCGGCAGGATCCCCGGGGTGGCGTCGGCCGCGTCGGCCATCGTGGGGTAGCCGAGGACGACCAGGACCCGGGCGGACGGGTCGGGCACCAGCGCGACAGTGGCGCCCAGGGTGAGAGCGAGCGTGCCCTCGCTGCCGACCAGCGCGCGGGCGAGGTCGAACCCGCGCTCGGGCAGCAGCTGCTCCAGGGAGTAGCCGGACCCCTGGCGTGGGAAGCGCCCGAGCTCGGTGCGGATCGCCGCCAGGTCGGACTCCACCAGTCGGCGCAGGGCGACCGTGAGCGCCTCCGCCGACGACGAGCTCCCCTGCCCTCCACCGCTTCCCAGCCGCAGACGGGCGCCAGACCCGGTCACCACGTCGAGCCCCGTGACGTTGTCGGAGGTGCGCCCGTAGGCCAGCGCGCGTGACCCGCAGGCGTTGTTGCCGATCATCCCGCCGATGGTGCAGCGGTTGTGCGTGCTCGGGTCGGGACCGAACCTCAGACCGTGCGGACGCGCGGCTGCCTGGAGGGAGGACTGGACGACGCCGGGCTCCACGACCGCGACGGCGCGCTCGGGGTCGACGTCCAGGACGCGGTGCAGGTGCCGGCTGGTGTCCAGGACGACCCCCGGGCCGACCGCGTTGCCGGCGATGGAGGTGCCGGCGCCGCGAGCGGTCAGCGGGACGCCCAGGGCGCGGCAGACGCCGAGGGTGGCCTCGATCTCGTCGACGTGCCGGGGACGGACGACGACGCGCGGGAGCACGCGGTACAGGGAGGCGTCCGAGGAGTAGAGCGCCCGGGCCAGACCGGAGCCGTCCACGTCAGCCACCCCGGCACGGCGTAGCGCGGACAGCAGGTCGGCGTCAGTCCCGGTCACTCAGCCGACTCTAGGGGAGGGCCGGTGTCCCGTCCCGTGGGGATGGGGGTGCGGAGGGAACTGGGAGCCCGCGTCGCCGCCGGTCGCCGCGGGTGGGGCCGGGTCGCCGCGGCGCAGCGGCGCCTGCTCGAACCGGCCCTCGTGTGCCAGGATCGGACGCCGGTCACCGGCCACCTCGGGGTGCCGCTGCTCAAAGGCCTCCCGGCGCTCGGCCGTGCGGCGCAGGGAGGTGACGTAGTCGCGGTCCCCGCCGTACGTGCCCTTCCACGTCTGGGGCATCTGCTCGGGCGCCGGCGGCACGCCCGCCCGCCCGCCGATCCCGAAGCGGGACGGGACCCTTCGCATCGTGGCGCCGCACGAGGGGCACTGCGGCAGCGGGGCGGTGAGGGACTGGATCACCTCGAGGGTGTGGCCCTGGGGGCAGCGCAGGTCGTAGATGGGCACGTCCGGGTCACCACAGGCTCAACGAGCGCTGGTAGATGCCGGCGATGTCGTCCTCGGTCACCGGCTTGGGGGCGGTGGCCAGCAGCCGCTGCTGCTTCATCGTGCCGTCGACCAGGTCGGGGATGTCGGACTCGGTGTAGCCGACCGCGCCGACGCCGTCCGGGATGTCGATGTCGCGCATGAGGGCGATGAGCACCGAGGGGAGCAGCTCGGCGGGGTCGTCCGGCTCCTGCGCCCCCGGCGCCAGCAGCAGGGCGGCCCGGCGGTGCCGCTCCGGTGAGGCATCGAAGGTGAACCGGAACGCCTCGGGCGCCGTGAGCGCGACGGACATGCCGTGCGGGACCATCGGCTCGTCGGCGGGGTAGTCCTTGGGATGAAAGTCCTTGACCCGCCCCGCGATCGGGTAGGCGTTGGCGTGTGGGATGTGGACACCCGCGTTGCCGAAGCCCATGCCCGCGAACGTGGCGGCCAGGGCCATCATCCCCCGGGCGTCCTCGTCGTCGCCGTGGTGCACGGCGGTGCGGAAGGACTCGGCGAGCAGGCTCAGCGCCTTCTCCGACCACATGTCCGCGATCGGGTTGGAGCCGCAGTAGGGCACCCGCTGCTCGGGCCGCTTGCGCTCGTACGACGTGTAGGGCCGCGCGGTGTAGCTCTCAAGGGCGTGGCACAGGATGTCCATGCCTGCGGCCGCGGTCACGCCGGCGGGCTGGGTGAGGGTGAGCGAGGGGTCGATCACGGCGAGTGTGGGGCGCAGGCGGGCGTGGCTGATACCCGTCTTGACCTTGAGCGAGAGCACGTCCATCACGCAGATCGTCGTGCTCTCGGAGCCGGTGCCGGTGGTCGTCGGCACGGCGATCAGCGGCTTGAGCGGGTCGACGGGGTCCTTGCCGCCGCCGACCGGCACGTTGATGTAGTCCATCAGCTCGCCGGGGTTGGTGGTCAGCAGGTTGATCGCCTTGGCGGTGTCGATGCTCGAGCCGCCCCCGACCGCGACGTAGGCGTCCCAGGGGCCGGACTCGCGGGCGTGGTCGATGGCGCGCTGCAGGCTCTCGTCGGTCGGCTCGACGTGGCTGCCGTCGAAGACGTGGGCCTCGATGCCGAACTGGCCCATCTGCTCGGCCACCCGCTGCGGGTTGCCCGTGGCCGCCACCCCCGGGTCGGTCACGACGAGGACCCTCCTGGCGCCGGTGAGGCTGAGGTCGTAGCCGATCTCGTCGGCGGCGCCGTGGCCGAACTTCAGCTGCGGGGCGCCGTAGGTGAAGACGCTCTCGGGGTCGGCGGGGTGGTAGCTCGCGGGCGTGGTCATCGCCCCTCCTCGGTCAGTCGTGGTGCATGTGCGGTCAGGTGTAGGAGCCCTCGGGGGCCAGGCGCAGGTTGCGCAGCTGGTCGGCGTCGTGGCCGAAGATGACTGTCGCGTCGGTCTTCTCGGCGATGCCGCGGATCTTCTCCACCGAGGAGTACCAGGCGCCGAGGTCGTTGACGATCGCGGCGGGCGTGGCGGGAGGTCCGTAGGAGTCGCCCATGTAGATCGCATCGGAGGTGAAGATCATCGTGCCGGAGTCGGCGAGCTCGACCTGCATCGACATGGTGCCGGGGGTGTGGCCCGGAGCCTCGAGAAGCGTCACCCCGGGCAGGAACTCGACGTCACCGGACACCGTCTCGAAGTCCAGCCCCTCGTAATCGGCCTTGAGGTGGGCGCCGTTGAACGCCCCGTCGTAGCCGAACGCGAACTCCTTCTCCTTGTCGTTGCACACCAGCCGGGCGCCGCTGCCCGCGAACGTGCGCACGTTGCCGGCGTGGTCGAAGTGGAGGTGCGACATGACGACGTAGTCGAGCTGCTCGGGGGAGACGCCGAGCTGGCCCAGCCGCGCGTCGAGGTACTGCTCGTCGGTGACCTGGTCGTAGGGGAAGAACTCCTGCAGCCCGGTCGGGACCCAGCGGGTCTCCCAGTCACGCGGGCAGCTCGTATCCCAGAGCATCGTGCCCTCGTCGGTCTCGACCAGCACCGCGTGGGTGGTGCACGGGTACCACTCGACCGGCTTGTCGCGGTCGGCCCGCGGCCGGATGGAGCGGCCCGGCTTCAGCAGCAGCCACGTGAGGTCGCAGCTCATCGCGCCGCAGTCGAGGACGTGGACCTTCTTCGCCACCGCCATGGGAACCCCGTCACGTGTCTGGACTTGTCGTCCGCCGACTCTGGCAGGTGGTGGTCGGTGGGTCAACGGTTCCCGGGCTGTCCCCGTCCGGGTGGGTTACCGTGCCTCGGGGCCGGGCGGGTCCCGCCGAGCAGGAGGTGTGCGGTGAGCGTTGACGAGGTCGAGGGATCCCTCCGGCTCGAGCGACCCGGCGGCGGGCTCGAGGTGCACGACCTCACGGGCCACCGCGGCCCCGGTGCCGCAGGCGGGGCACGGCCGCTGGTCATCGCCGCGCACGGCATCACCGCCAACGCGCTGTCCTGGCGGCCGGTCGCCGACGAGCTCTCCCGGCGCCTCGGGGCCGGTGCGGTGCGGTTCGTCGCGCCCGACCTTCGGGGGCGCGCCGGCAGCCGCGACGTCCAGGGGCCGTGGGGTCTCGGCGAGCACGTCGAGGACCTGCTGGCGGTCGCCGACGAGCTGGGTAGTGAGCGGGTGGTCCTGCTGGGTCACTCGATGGGGGCCTTCATCGCCGCCCTGGCGGCGGCTCGCCATCCGGGGCGGGTGCGTGCGGCGGTCCTCGTCGATGGTGGGCTGGCGTTCGCGACGCCGGTCGGGCTCGACATCGACGCGGCGCTGCACGCGGTGATCGGACCGGCCATGGCCCGGCTGTCGATGCGGTTCGCCGGCGCGGAGGCCTACCTCGACTTCTGGCGCGAGCACCCCGCCCTGCAGTCGGTGTTCGACTCGGCCGACGGTGACGCGCTGCGGGCCTACCTGCTGCACGACCTCGTCCAGGACGGCGACGAGTGGGTGAGCAGCTGTGTGCCCGACGCGGTCCGCGCCGACGGGTCCGGCGTGCTCGCCGACCCGGAGGTGCACCGGGCGGTGCGCTCGGCCGTCGAGGCCGGGGTGCCGGTCGAGCACCTGTGGGCCTCCCGCGGGATGTTCGACGAGCCCCAGGGGCTGTACGACGAGGCGCGGCTGGCCGCGCTGGAGGTCCCGCCGGCGGTCCGCGTCACCGCCGTGCCCGACGTGAACCACTACACCGTGATCCTCGGGGCGCCGGGCGTGCAGCGGGTCGCCGACGCCGTCGAGCGCGGCCTCGTCACAGGGTGAAGGTGACCCGGTTGCCGGTGGCGTGACGCTCGACGACCCAGGTCCTGGCCAGGTGGGCGATGATGTGCAACCCGAAGCCGCTGGTCTGCTCCAGGTCAGGCGGAGTGCTGGCCGCCGTGAACGCCGGGCCGTGGTCGGACACGGAGGTCTCGGTCACCTCCCGGGTGAGCGTCATGTCGACGGTGATCAGGTCGCGGGGGCCGCGGGCGGCGTGACGCACCGCGTTGGTGACCGCCTCGCTGACGAGCAGCTCGAGCGCCTCACCGTCGCGCTCGCCGCCGGCGCTCTGGCACCAGGCCCGGGAGATCGCCCGGGCCGCGGCCACCGAGTACGGCGTGGCCGGGAGCTGCACCGTGTAGTGCAACGCGTCGTCGTACGGCCCCGGGTCGTCAGGGGGTTGAGCATCGTCGGCGCTGTCCTCAGTCATGGTGGTGCTCCCGGTGGCGGCGCGCACCGGAGCGGCCCACAGTCTCCAGCGGCCGGCGTGCGCCCGGGCACCCGCCCGGCGGCGCCCGCCACCCGCGCCCCACCCGTGCCCGCCCACCAGGCACGTCAGCCCCCGTCACAGCCACAGCCGCCCCCTCTCGCGCCGACCTCGGCCGGCCTCGTGAGCCCCAGCTCACCCCCTGACATCGCTGCTCGCCAGCAGGGGTGTTCTTGACCCCACGTTGGACGAATGCAGACGAATGCCTGACGCAGGCCACAGTGAATCACCCCGCAGCGCTCTCATCAAGGTGCAGTTCACCGCGTTTGCGCACGGTGGGGCCTGCGTCGCACAGGGCACGAGCAGGAGGG
>Ga0308175_100001867_pt1 | contig 14258 bp, 14 predicted proteins | sample PhyCR1_3_FD_203893 | JGI IMG/M metagenome (GOLD analysis project Ga0308175, IMG submission 203893) | Soil microbial communities from UC Gill Tract Community Farm, Albany, California, United States - DLSLS.C.R1 | ecosystem: Environmental > Terrestrial > Soil > Agricultural land | place: USA...
GACCGGTGGTGAGCAGCAGTCCCAGGCAGGTGCCGGCGACCGTCGCCACGCGCACCACCGTGCGCAGACCGCTCATCGGCCCTGGCCCCTTGGTCCGCGGACGGGCGCGCGCTCGTCGCCGAACGAACTGGCCACCGCGGCGGCGAGCTCGAGGTAGGCGTCTCGCGTCCGCTCGTGCAGGTCCTCGAGGGCGGTGTGGGCACCGGCCTGGAGCACCGGGTCCCACGGGATGCGGACCACTGCGTCACACCGCTGCGCGAAGTGCTCCTCGATGCGCGCGATCTCGAGCTGGCCCCTGCCGTCGTGCACCGAGTTGACCACCGCGACCGCTCCTCGGACGAGCTCGGCGTACCCGTGCTCCTGGAGCCAGTCCAGGGTCATCGCCGCGACCCGGGCGCCGTCGAGGGCCGGCGGCATGACGACCACGAGCTGGTCAGCCTCCGCGAGGATCCCCTGGATGGCGCTGTCGAGGATGCCGGTCCCGGTGTCGACGAGCAGGAGGTTGTAGTGCCGGTCGAGGACCTCGATGGCCTGCCGGTAGTCCTGCTCGCCCAGTGCCTGGGTGATGCGGGGGTCGTCGTCGGAGGCGACGACCTCCAGCCGGGTGTCGGGGGCCTGCGAGGTGAAGCTGCGCATGTCGGCGTACCGCCTGATCCAGTCCCGCTCCTCGAGCAGGTTGGTGACCGTGCTCGGGGTCTCGCGACGCATCCGGTGGGCCAGGCTCCCCGCGTCGGGGTTCGCGTCGAGCGCGACCACCCGGTCGCCCCGGTTGCCGGCCAGGGTGTGACCCAGCATCAGGGTGGTCGTGGTCTTGCCGGCGCCCCCCTTGCGGGAGATCACCACGATCCGGCGACACCCTCGCACCGGGGTGCGCACCCGGCTCATGAGCTCGATCTGTCGCCGTTCCGCCGCGCTGGGGCCGAGGTTCACGCCACCGCCGGTCGCGGAGTACAGGCTGCGGCGCCAGCCCCGGGCGGGTGGACGTGACCGCGGCCGCAGCATGGCCTCCTCGGTGAAGTCGGCGGCGCTGCGCGCGACGACCGCCTCGCGTGCGGTGATGCCGGTGCTCGACGCGGGTGCGGCGAGCTCGGCGGACCCGCTCGGAACGAGCGGGGCTGTGGTTGCCGGGCTGCCGGCTGCCTCCATCATGGGAAGGACAGGAGCAGGCTTCGATCCGGACATCGTGACCTCCTGTGGTTGGCGACCCGCACGGTGCGAGCCGTTGGACGTGGGGTCTCCCCAGCGGGACAGGGCCAGTCGGACGAGCCGGCGGGCCATCGTGACCACGAGAAGGACCAGGCCGACCAGGGGGAGGGGGAGCACCACCATCGACAGGCCCGCGAGCAGCGTGGCCGGCGGGTCGACCGCCCCAGCTCCCGCGACCAGCTGCTGCCACTGGTCCAGCTCGGCAGCCCGGATCGCGCGTGCACTGGCGGGCGCCGCCCGCAGCAGCAGGACGAACGCGACGGCCATGACCGGCACAGCCACCAGGACCCAGGCGGTGACGATGACGCGGGCACTGCGGCGCAGCTCGCGCACCCGCGGCCCCGGCTCACGGCCCGGCAGCAGGCTCGCGAGGATCGGCCGCACCCGGCCGAACAGGTCGGGCACCCCGACGAGGTCGGCGACGACGTAGTAGCCGTCCAGCCGGGCGATCGGCATCAGCTGCTGGAGGAGCTCGACGTGGACGACGACCACCGCGAGCAGCAGGGCGGGGTGGTCGGTCCACGCGTACAGGGACATCAGGGCGAGGATCGACCAGGCGTTGAAGTAGACACCGCCCAGGTCGGTGCGCAGCCGCCCGGCCCTACCGAGGCGGTAGGACGAGGTGACATCGGTGAAGAACGCGGGATAGACGAGGTAGAGGGCGACCCCGATCGCTCCGGGCCGCGCACCACCGCGGTGGCAGGCAGCGGCGTGCCCGAACTCGTGGAAGAGGGTCGAGGCCAGGAGGACGCCGATCAGGCCGAGCATGATCACCGGCGTCTGCAGCGCCGCGCCGGCCGCTGCACGCAGCTCCGCGGTACGGACCAGCCACACGTCTCCGACCACTAGTGCCACCAGGGCCAGCGACACCACCACCGGGTGGAAGAGGGGCGCCAGGATGCGGGCGACCACCCGCGTCCATCGCGCCGGGACGAGGGTGCTCCGGAACCGCAGGTCGAGGACCAGCTCGGAGCGGGGTGGGCGTGGCGCGCCGTCCACCGCACGGGAGTCATCGGTGCCGGCCGCAGGCGGTTCGCCGACCAGACCCATCGGGCGCAGGCGCTCGTCCACGAGGAAGGCCAGCCCGTCCTCGCTCAGCCCGCGACCGTACCGCTCGCTCACCGCGGCGGCGACCGCGGCCGACGACCGTCCGTCGAGGTTCTCGGCGACGAGGAACAAAAGCTGCGACACGTGCAACACCTGGCCGTCCGCGCGCATGACCAGGTAGTGCGGCTCGGTGAAACCCGAACCCTCGAGCTCGCCGAGCAGCACGGTGCCGGGCGCCAGCTGCGTTGGGGCGCTGGAGTGCCCTCGTGCTGGCGGCGCCGTCGTCGATGCGGTCGTCACGGTGCTCGTCCCCTCTGGGTGCTGGTGGACAGGTGGGGGCCAGGCTGGTGCAGGCCCCCACCTGCCGTGTGGGTCACCGCTGCATCACTGCAATCGTCTGGTTCGCGGACGCGACCGCAGCGGATCCGAACGTTCCCGCGTTGACGGCGATTGCGAGGTTGACAGCGGTGATGTTGGCGAAGTTGAAGAGTGCAAGCGTCTCCCGGTCCGGGAGCAGCTCGACCGACGTCGCCTCAAGTTCACGCATGGAGATCTCGCGCATGGCTCAGCCCTCCTCTCTTGCGCTAGGTGCTGGCTGGGCTCACCCCGGTCAGCTCTGGGCGACGACGACGGTCTGGTTGGCCGCGGCGTGAGCCAGCGACAGTACGGTCGCGGCGTTCTGCGAGATGGCCAGGTTGGTGGCCGACACGTTTGCCCAGTTGAAGAAGCCAAGCGTCTCGCGCGACGGGAGCAGCTCGACGGACTCGCCGCGGAGCTCCTCGAAGGTCAGAGCGTTCATGGTTGTTCACCCCCTCTCCCACGGTGTGGTTGCAGGGACCATGGACGCAGAGGGGGCGTCGCGGACTCGTCACCGGTCGCGGACGGTTGCGTCGCAGTGGCGTGAGCAAGCCGTCGCGGATACGTCACGCAGGCGTCACCGCCGCGGATTCGGGACCTACGACATTCGTTGTATGTCAGCAGGTGCGGGAAGCGGCACTATCGATCTGTTCGCAGGGATTTGCCGGTGGTGGCGAACAGGTGCCGTCGGCAGACCGCGCTGGTGGCGGTCCTCAGCCTTCAGTGTGAGTGCGCAGGGGCGGTTGGACGGGCGCAACATGCTCGTTGGCCGCGCAAAGAAAGTCTGGGTTGGGGCGGCCCGGCTGAACGCCTGGTCGCCGCGCACTCGAGCTGGGGGTTGTCCTGTGGTGGCCGTTGCGTCCGTGGCGGACAGGTGGTTCGTCCAACTTCTCGGTGGGTTCGAGCTGCGTGGGCCTGATGGCGTCGTGGAGACGCCTCCGGGCGTGCAGCGGCTGCTCGCCTTCATCGCCCTCCAGGGCGGGTCCGTGAGTCGCTCGCGTACCGCCCGGGAGCTGTGGCCCGACCTGGCCGCCCCGCAGGCGGCCGCCAGTCTCCGGTCCACCCTGTGGCGGATCCGCCAAGTGGGCCGGCTGGTCGACCCCGGCGCAACCACCCTGCGGCTCGCGGGTTGTGTCGAGCTCGACGTCCAGGGCCTGCTCGGGGCGGGTCCACCGGATGGAGTGGACGGGGCTGCGCTGGGCTCCTCGGCCAACCTCGAGCTGCTGCCCGACTGGGGAGAGGACTGGGTGACCGTCGAGCGAGAGCGGATGCGTCACCTCGAGCTGCAGGTACTCGATGACCGGGTTGCCTCACTGGTGGGCAGCGGGCGCGTCGTCGAGGCCCTTGACACCGCGCTGCGGGCGATCCGGCTCGAGCCGCTGCGCGAGTCCTCGCACCGCGCCATCATCACGATCTTCCTGCAGTCAGGGAACCGTTCAGCGGCGCTGGCCCACTACCGCGGCCTCGTCGAGCTGCTGCGCGACGAGCTCGGCCTCGGTCCCGGCGCGGACACCACAGCGCTCGTCCAGCCGTTCCTCAGCAACCAGGTGCGCAGTCCACGCAGGGACAGGCCGGGTCGGGGACCGCGCCAGCGTGGGAGCGGTGTGAGGACTGGACGCTGAGCCCGCCTCGGGGAGTACCGTGGCCGCATCCGGACCGTCCTGGGCCGGCGAGTCGGCGAGGACAGCCATGGCGAACCACGTGTATTCGGTCTCCGAGGTGGTCGGCACCTCTCCCGACGGCATCGAGCAGGCGGTCGCGAACGCCGTCAGCCAGGCGTCGCGGACGGTGCGCAACCTCGACTGGTTCGAGGTGGAGAGCGTGCGTGGGCAGATCGCCGACGGCGCGGTGGCCCACTGGCAGGTCACCGTCAAGCTCGGCTTCCGCCTCGAGAACTGACCGGGCTGGTCGGCCGTTCCCCTCGGTGCCGGTGACATGATGCGTGCCATGAGCGAGACCGACCGGATCTGGAACCGCGCCGCCACCCAGAGCGGCGGGTCTGCCCCCGGCAAGGGTGACCGTCATCTCGCCGCGGCGCTGGAGCTGCACAACCTCGCCATGTCCGGCGGGGTTCCCTACGCGGTACAGCGGCTGTCGGACGCCCAGCTCGACGACGCCGAGTCAGGCCTTCGCTGGCTGGGCCTGCCCGCCGCGGCCGCAGTGGTCGCCAAGGTGCGCCGCAAGATCGCCGACGGTGCCCTCGACGACCCCGAGCGCGCGGAGCGTCTCCAGCGCCGGGCCAAGCGCAACTACGCGGAGGCGGTCGAGGACGACTCCGCGCTGCTGTCCGCCTTCAGGTCGCGGTTGCGCACCGACCCGGACGCGTTCGCCGCGGTCTGAGGAAGCGAGCGCCGCTGTCGGCCGGCGGCCTCAAGCCTCCGAGCGCGCCGCCTGCACGAGCGGGAGGGTGCGCAGGGGGATCCGGGTCGCGAGCGAGATCGCGGTGTTGGCCCGGATGACATGCCGGTCGTCGACCACGGCGTCGATCACGCGCTGCAGGTCGGCGTTGTCGCGGGCCACGACGTGGATGAACAGGTCGCCCGAGCCGGTGATGGTGTGCGCCTCGAGCACCTCGGGGATGCGCGACAGGTGCTCGACGACCGGGGAGTGGCCGCGCCCCTGCCGGATCTCCAGCGTGCAGAACGCCGACACGGGGTAGCCCATCGCGGCCGGGTCCAGCTGCGGCGCCCAGGAGCGGATCACCCCGCGGCGCACCAGGCGGTCCAGCCGGGCCTGCACGGTGCCCCGCGCCACCCCCAGCTCGCGGGAGGCGCCCAGCACGCCGATCTGCGGCTGGTCGGTGAACAGGGCCACGAGGCGCGCATCCAGCGCATCAAGGGTCATGCACACATTGTCCACTCGAGCCGCCTTGATGGCGAACAACCTGCGCATACTGTGCAGCGCCGCGGCATACCGTTGCACATGAAAGGCACCGAGCGGCACCCTTCCCACCATGACGGACACCACCATCGACCTCACCCCCCAGGAGCGCGAGGCCAACCTCGACGTCGAGCAGCTCAAGCGGCTCGTCGGCCTGGTCGACTACGACGAGAGCAAGGACCCGTTCCCGGTCACCGGCTGGGACGCCATCGTCTTCGTCGTCGGCAACGCGACCCAGGCTGCGCACTACTACCAGTCCGCGTGGGGCATGGAGCTCGAGGCCTACCGCGGACCCGAGAACGGCGAGCGGGACCACAAGTCCTTCGTGCTCCGCTCCGGCTCCATCCGCTTCGTCCTCAACGGCGCGGTGAGCCCGGACAGCCCGCTCATCGCCCACCACGCCAAGCACGGCGACGGCGTCGTCGACATCTCCCTCGAGGTGCCCGACGTGGACAAGTGCGTGGCCCAGGCCAAGGCGGCCGGCGCGCGGGTCGTCCGGGACGTGGAGGAGGTCACCGACGAGCAGGGCACGGTCCGCATCGCCTCGATCGCAACCTACGGCGAGACCGTGCACACGCTCGTGCAGCGGGTGGTCGAGGGGAAGACGTACGAGGGTCCGTACCTGCCGGGATACGTTGCAGCACAGTCCAAGTGGGTCAAGCGCGAGGGCGCCCCGAAGCGGTTGTTCCAGGCACTCGACCACATCGTCGGCAACGTCGAGCTAGGCAAGATGGACGAGTGGGTCACCTTCTACAACCGCGTCATGGGCTTCGTGAACATGGCGGAGTTCATCGGTGACGACATCGCCACCGACTACTCGGCGTTGATGTCCAAGGTGGTCGCCAACGGCAACCACCGGGTGAAGTTCCCCCTCAACGAGCCGGCGATCGCAAAGAAGAAGAGCCAGATCGACGAGTACCTCGAGTTCTACAACGGGCCGGGAGCCCAGCACCTCGCGCTCGCGACGGGCGACATCCTCCAGACCGTCGACCAGCTGCGCGCCAACGGGGTCGAGTTCCTCGACACCCCCGACTCCTACTACGAGGACCCCGAGCTGCGGGGCCGCATCGGCGAGGTGCGGGTGCCGATCGAGGAGCTCCAGCGGCGCAAGATCCTCGTCGACCGCGACGAGGACGGCTACCTCCTGCAGATCTTCACCAAGCCGCTCGGCGACCGCCCGACGGTGTTCTTCGAGATCATCGAGCGGCACGGCTCGCTCGGGTTCGGCAAGGGCAACTTCAAGGCGCTGTTCGAGGCGATCGAGCGCGAGCAGGACGCGCGCGGCAACCTCTGAGGCTGGAGCCACCACTCCCTGGCTCGAGTGGGTGCCGGAACCGCCGGATTCCCGGTAGTTCCGGCACCACACGGGCAGCAGCCGGGGGACCCAGCAGCCGTGAGAGGCTGGGGCCATGAGCACGCCCACGAGCCCCGGCTGGTACGACGACCCGCAGGACGCCGCCCAGCTGCGCTACTTCGACGGCATCGTGTGGACCTCGCACACCACCCCTCGGAGCACTCGCCCGACGGGGCAGGCGGCGACCGCCCAGACCGGGGCGACGGGCGCCGACAACCAGGGGACCGCGGCATACGGCCGCACGCCGCAGGCCGGCGGCCAGGCGCCCGGCCAGCCGGGGACGTGGCAGGCGCCGGGACAGCACCAGCCGAGCCCGCACCAGCCGAGCCCGCACCAGCCGAGCCCGCACCAGCAGCAGTTCCCGGGGTACCCACAGCAGGGCGGCTGGAACCAACCCACCTACCAGGGCTTCCCACTGGGACCCTCGACCCCGGACGGCCAGCCCCTGGCCGGCTACGGCCGCCGGGTGGGCGCCTACCTCATCGACGGCCTCATCCAGCTCGTCCTCGTCATGGTCCTCGCGGGATGGCTCTACGTGCGGGCGCTCGGCACGCTCTTCGACGAGTTCAGCCGGGCGCTCGAGTCCGGCGGAAGCATGACGTCGTTCTCCCTGGCCGACGTCAACTGGGGTGCCCTGGTCGCTTTCGTGGTCGTGGCGGCGGCGATCCAGTTCGGCTACCAGGTGTTCTTCCTGAGCCGGACCGGTGCCACGCCGGGCAAGCAGGCCGTGGGCATCAGCGTCCGGCTGCGCGAGCGGCCGGGCGTGCCACCGGTGGGCACGGCTGCCCGTCGGGCTTCCCTGCAGGTGGTGCTCGGCCTGTTCGGCTTCGCCCCCGGCATCAGCTACATCACCGGGCTCGCGGCCGTGCTCGACCTCCTGTGGCCCGCGTGGGACGACAAGCGACAGGCGTTGCACGACAAGCTCGCGGCGACCAACGTGGTGGTGGGGCGCCAGCCGCGCGGCTGACCGACGCCGCCCGACCGCCGCTCAGCGCGCGGGCGTGATGGTCCCGGTGACCTCACCCAGGCCGATGCGTGACCCGTCGGGGCCCGGTGCCCAGGCGCGCATGACCACCGTGTCACCGTCCTCGAGGAAGCCGCGCGTCGTGCCGTCCGCGAGCTCGACCGGCTCGGTGCCGTTCCACGACAGCTCGAGCAGGCTGCCGCGGGTGCCCTTGCCGGCCCCGGAGATGGTGCCCGACCCGAACAGGTCGCCGACGCGCAGCGACGCCCCGTTGACGGTCAGGTGCGCCACCATCTGGGCGGGCGCCCAGTACATGTCGCGATACTCCGGGCTGGCCACCGTCGTGCCGTTCAGCTGCACCTCGACGTGGATGTCCAGGCCGTATGCCGCGTGGTCACCACGCAGGTAGGGCAGCGGCTCGGGATCCTGGGCGGGGAGAGGGACGCGGGCGGCGGAGAGGGCCTCGAGCGTCACCACCCAGGGCGAGATGCTCGTCGCGAACGACTTGCCGAGGAACGGGCCCAGCGGGACGTACTCCCAGGACTGGATGTCGCGCGCGCTCCAGTCGTTGAGCAGCACCACCCCGAACAGGTGGTCGGCGGCCGCGTCCACGCCCACGCGGGTCCCCAGCTCGGTGCCACAGCCCACGACGAAGCCCAGCTCGGCCTCGATGTCGAGCCGGGTGCTCGGCCCGAACGTCGGCGCAGGATCGGCCGGCGCCTTGCGCTGCCCGGTCGGGCGGACCACCTCGGTCCCGGACACGACCACCGTCCCGGCCCGCCCGTGGTAGCCGATCGGCAGGTGCTTCCAGTTCGGTGGCAGCGCCGGCGAGTCCGGCCGGAACAGCTTGCCGACGTTGCTGGCGTGGTGCTCGCTGGCGTAGAAGTCGACGTAGTCGGCCACCCGGAAAGGTAGGTGCATCCTCGCGTCGGCCACCGGCACCAGGTGCGGCTCGACACTGTCGCGCATCAGCTCGTTGGTGAGGACCTCCATTAGCCACTCGCGGGCCGAGTCCCAGGCCGGGCGCCCCTCGCCGAGGAAGCGGTTGAGGTCGGCCTCCAGCCAGACCTCTCCCGACTCCATGCCGGCCCGCTCGGCACAGCGACCCGCGTCGAGGACGTGGTCGCCGATGCGCACCCCCACCCGTGGTCCGGTGTCGGCGGTCGAGAAGACGCCGTAGGGCAGGTTGTGGATGCCGAACGGGTGGTCGGCGGGCAGCTCCAGCCAGGTCGTCGCTGCGGTCATCTGCTCTCCCCGACGAGGTTGAGGGCGGTCAGCTCGCCGATCGGGTCGGTGACCCGGCAGCAGCCGTACGCCGTGAAGAAGGCGCGGACGATCGACGCGTCGGCGACGCTCATGCGGGTGACGTGCTGGACCAGGACGGCCGGATCGCGTTCGGCCAGAAGGGGGACCAGCTCGTCGACGTCCTCACCGTTCAGGGCCCACCGGACCGCGGTGATGACGTTGAGCAGGCCGTGGTGCTCGGGTTGGAGCGCGTCGTCGGCCACCGTGGTGCGGACGGCGTGGTGCAGCCCGCCGGTGAGCTTGAACCCCAGGTCGTGGTCGATCGCGGTGCGGATGAAGGTCGCGAGCTCCGTCTCGTCGGGCCATGGCCAGGAGGGGGTGGCTCCGGTGCGGAACTTGGCCTGCAACGCCACCGAGTCGGAGGAGTCCTTGGCGACGTCGGCGACCGCGTCGACCTGTGCGTCGCCACGCGGCACCTCGAGGGTCAGGGCCTCCGTGTCGAGCCCGGACGCGCGCCAGTCCGGGGTCCACGCCAGCTCGGCCCCGACGACGTCCACCGATCCCGACGCCTGCAGGCTCCGCACCGCCGCGACGACGTCGCCGGCGTCGGTCCCGGGTCGGCCGATGACCGAGACCTGCAACGGACCGCCTTGTGCCGCAAGGGAAACCAACTCAGAAGCCGCGGCAGCCGGCACGAGCAGCGGACCCACGTACGCGGCATACCGGCTCTCGCGGTGCTCGCGGTGCAGGCGCACGGCCTCGGCCAGGGGTGCGTTCCCCGGAGGGAACACCGCCGCGTCGTCCACGAGGCCCTCGAACAGGGCGCGCTCGGCGGGCTGCCCGGCTGCGGCGCCGGTGGTTCCTGTCATGCTCGGCAGGCTACCCATAGGCTGGCAGGGCGGCCGAGGGGCGGTTGCCCCGGGCACGTTCGTGACGAGGCGTCCGGCGCTCGGACGGGAAAGGAAGGCGTGTCGGTGGCGCACTACCAGTCGATGGGGAGCATCCCGCCCAAGCGGCACACGCAGCACCGGCGTCCCGCACAACGCGGGAAGCAGGGCGAGCTCTACTACGAGGAGCTGATGGGGGAGGAGGGGTTCTCCTCGGACTCCTCGCTGCTCTACCACCGCAACATCCCCTCGACGGTCGCCGCGGCACGCGAGTGGGCGATCCGCGACCTGTCCACCGAGCCGAACCACCCCCTGACGCCGCGTCACCTCAAGCTGCACGACCTGTTCGACGCCAAGGACGTCAAGGACACCGACGTCGTGACCGGCCGCCGCCTCGTGCTCGGCAACGGTGACGTGCGGATCTCGTATGCCGTGGCCGGGGCTCCCAGCCCGTGGTACCGCAACGGGATCGGGGACGAGTGCGTGTACGTCGAGCGGGGCCGGGCGCGGGTGGAGACCGTGTTCGGGGCCTTCGACGTCGCCGAGGGCGACTACCTCGTCATCCCTCGGGCGACCACCCACCGGTGGATCCCGAAGCGGTCGACGAAGGACCCGCTGCGGGCGTACTGCATCGAAGGGAACAGCCACATCGCGCCCCCGAAGCGGTACCTGTCGCGGTACGGGCAGCTCCTCGAGCACGCGCCGTACTGCGAGCGTGACCTGCGCCCGCCGGCTGGCCCGCTGCTGGCCGAGGGCGTGGGCGCGAAGGAGGGCGACGAGACCGAGGTCTACATCAAGCACCGCGGCAACAGGCCCTCGGGCATCGTCGGCACCGTCCACACGCTGCCCTTCCACCCGCTCGACGTGGTCGGCTGGGACGGCTGCCTGTACCCCTACGTGTTCAACGTCCGGGACTTCGAGCCGATCACCGGGCGGGTGCACCAACCGCCACCCGTGCACCAGGTCTTCGAGGGGTTCAACTTCGTGGTCTGCAACTTCGTGCCGCGCAAGGTCGACTACCACCCGCTGTCGATCCCGGTGCCCTACTACCACTCCAACGTCGACTCCGACGAGATCATGTTCTACGTCGACGGCGACTACGAGGCCCGCAAGGGCTCCGGCATCGGCAAGGGCTCGATCTCGGTGCACCCCGGCGGACACCCGCACGGACCGCAGCCCGGGGCCACCGAGGGGTCGATCGGGGTTCACTACTTCGACGAGCTCGCCGTCATGGTCGACACCTTCCGCCCGCTCGAGCTCGGTGAGGGTGGTCGAGCCGTCGACGACGGGGAGTACGCCTGGTCCTGGAACAAGGGCCGGGGTGGCACGACGCCCGGGAACGGCTCCGACTACAGCATCGGCTGACCCCGGGCATCAGTCCCACGCCTGGCGAAGAGGGTCTGTCCGCGGGCGGCGAGCGGGGCTAGGGTGGGGGGCTCGCGCCGCGTCGCCGACGTCGCGGGCGCCACGTCCGCCCGGGGACGCCAGCCCCGCGGCCCTGCCCCCGGAGGTCTCGTGTCCACACCGCCGTCGCCGTCCGCAGTTGCCCGCCTGGCCCAGCAGGAGCGGTCCCGCCGGGAGATGCTCGCGATGGCCGCCATCGGGGGAGCCGGCGCTGGCGCCGCCCTGCTGGCCGCGCCCGGCGTGGCGCACGCCGCACAGGAGAAGGGGATGCCGCCACGCGGACGCGGCCCCGCGGCATACCGGCTCACCGTCCTCGGCACCACGGACAGCCACGGCAACGTGCTCGACTGGGACTACTTCAAGGACGCCGTCTACGCCGACAGCGCCGGCAACGACGTCGGGCTGGCCAAGATCGCGACGCTCGTCAAGGCGATGCGGGAGGAGCGTGGCGCCGAGAACACGCTGGTGCTCGACGCCGGCGACATCATCCAGGGCACGCCCCTCGCCTACTACTACGCCAAGGTCGACCCGATCACGGGTGGCTCGGTGCACCCGATGGCCAAGGCCATGAACGCCATCGGCTACGACGCGGCCGCGCTGGGCAACCACGAGTTCAACTACGGCATCGATACGCTGCGCAAGTTCGAGAGCCAGTGCAGCTTCCCGCTGCTCTCGGCCAACACGGTCGACTGGAACACGGGCGCGCCGGCGTTCCGGCCCTACATCATCCGCGAGTTCGGGGCGAAGAACGCGCGCTCCGTCAAGGTCGGCGTCCTGGGGCTCGTCACGCCCGGTGTAGCGATCTGGGACAAGGCCAACGTCGACGGCCAGCTCAAGTTCCCGGGCGTGGTCGAGCAGGCGAAGGTCTACGTGCCGCGGCTCAAGGCGGCCGGCTGCGACATCGTTGTCGTGTCGTGCCACTCCGGCCCGATCCCGGGGTCCTCCTACGGCGACGCGCTCCCGTTCCCCGAGAACGCCTCGCGGCAGCTGGCCGAGGAGGTTGCCGACGTGGACGCGATCCTCGTGGGGCACGCGCACCTCGAGGTGGTCGAGCAGCTCGTCGACAGCAAGGTCACGCCCGGCAAGCAGGTCCTGATGACCGAGCCGCTCAAGTGGGGCATGCGCCTTTCCGTGATGGACCTCGACCTGGCCTTCGAGCGCGGCAGCTGGAAGGTCACCGCGGCACACGCGCACCTGCTCAACTCCAACACCGTGCCGGCCGACCCCGAGGTCGCGGCTCTGGTCCGTGACGACCACGCGGTGGTGCGCACCTACGTCAACTCGGTGATCGGCACCTGCACGCTGGCCATGTCGGCGGAGACCTCGCGGTTCGAGGACACCGCGGCGATGGACTTCATCAACCACGTGCAGGCCGACGCCGTGCGGACCGCGATCACGGGCACACCCGACGAGGCGTTGCCCGTGCTGTCGATCGCCGCGCCGTTCAACCGCGACGCCTCGATCCCCGCCGGCAACGTGACGGTGCGTGACGTGGCGGGCATGTACATCTACGACAACACCCTCCTCGGCATCCGGTTCACCGGGGCGCAGGTCAAGGACTACCTCGAGTTCTCGGCGGCCTACTTCAAGACGGTCACCGGCACCGGGCCCTACGCGCCCGACGACGTCACCAACGCGGTCAGCCCCGCGACGAACACGGAGATCCCGGACTACAACTACGACATCATGGGCGGTCTCGACGCCTCGCTGGCGTATGACATCGACATCGCCAAGCCGGTCGGGCAGCGGATCACCAACCTCACCTACGACGGTGAGGCGGTCGACCCGGCGGCACAGTTCGTGGTCGCCATCAACAACTACCGGCAGTCCGGCGGTGGCGGGTTCCCGGGCGTGAAGGCGGCCCCCGTCGTCTACAACGCCCAGCGCGAGATCCGCCAGCTGCTGATCGACTGGGTCACCGACCAGGGCGTCATCGACCCGACGACGTTCACGACCTTCGACTGGGAGCTCGTCGCGAACGGCCAGCCGGTCACGGTGGAGGGCGCCGCCGAAGGCGGGCGTCACTGACCCGCCTGCTCGTCGCCGGCGCCAGTGGGGCCCTGGGCGCGGTGCTTGCCTCGTATGCCGCGTCGCTGGGTCACGAGGTCCACGGCACCTTCCTGACGGGTCGTCACGCGCTCGACGGGGTGTCCCAGCACCACCTGGACGTGCGCGACCTGGCAGCGGTGCGCACGCTCGTGGCTGGGGTGCGGCCCCAGGTGGTCGTGAACGCGGCCTACCGCCAGGACGACTGGGCCACGACCGCTGGGGGAGCGGCGCACCTCGCGCTCGCCTGCGAGGAGGTCGGTGCGCGGCTCGTGCACGTGTCCAGCGACGTCGTCTTCAGCGGCACGGCGCCCTCGTATGCGGAGGATGCGGAACCGGACCCGGTGAGCGACTACGGCAGGGCCAAGCTCGCTGCTGAGCAGGCGGTCCTCGAGCTGCTGCCGGGCTCGGCCGTCGTGCGCACCTCGATCATCCTCGGCTCGTCCCTGGGCCGGCCCTCGCCGATGGAGCAGCTCGTGCACGACCTCTCCTCCGGGGCCCGTGGGGGCGTGCTGTTCACCGACGACGTGCGCTGCCCGGTGTACGTGGCCGACCTGGCCGGGGCACTGGTGGAGGTGGTGGAGCGCGGGCTCGGCGGCGTGCTGCACTGTGCCGGTTCCGATGCCCTGAGCAGGCACGAGATCGCCGTGCTCGTCGCCGAGCGGGACGGACTCGACCCGAGTCGCTTCGTCACCGGGTCGCGGGCCACCAGCGGGGTGCCCGGACCGCTCGACCTGCGGCTGGACAGCCGCCGGACCCAGCAGCAGCTGGAGACCCGGCTGCGCGGGGCTCGCGAGTTCCTGTCTCGCACCTGAGGGCCCGTCCGCGTCCCGCGCCGCGCGGTCGGCTCCATGCTCGCCGCGCCGGG
>Ga0308175_100001869_pt1 | contig 14249 bp, 13 predicted proteins | sample PhyCR1_3_FD_203893 | JGI IMG/M metagenome (GOLD analysis project Ga0308175, IMG submission 203893) | Soil microbial communities from UC Gill Tract Community Farm, Albany, California, United States - DLSLS.C.R1 | ecosystem: Environmental > Terrestrial > Soil > Agricultural land | place: USA...
GGGTGAGTGACTCGGCGTCCTGAGCCCGACGGCTGCAGGAAGCTGCAACGGGGATGACACCGGTCCTGCAGGTGGTGTGTCCTGTGCGCCGGCGGAGCCGGCCGGCATACGGGGGAGCCGGCCGGCCCAGCCGTCTTCTCCCCGAGTTGGCAGCCACCCCGAGACCGACGGAGACTTGCCGCCGTCAGGACTCACGAGGGAAGGTGTTGCCGGTGACCGGGGACGGTGTCGAGCCGTGGCCGCGCAACCGCATCCCCGAGACGACCCGGCAGGCCGTCCTCGACGCCGCCGCGGTGCTCCAGGTCCGACGCAGCGAGGCGGCACCGCTGGCAGCGGACGGCGGCGTCCCTGACGTCACGGTCTTCGCACGCGGCGACGACATCAACCCGTTCATGCGGGACTCGGCGTTCGCCTGGCGCGAGCTTCTCTCCGTGCGTCCCGCCAGCACCGCCGCCCAGATGCGCGCCAGCCTCCCCAACAACCGGGCGCTGCTTGAGAACGGGCTGACGATGATCAGCGTCTTCGACGTCCTGGGCCTCGAGCCCGACGCCCGCGCCCTCCTGGCCAACGAGCCGGTCGGCACCTACCTGGTCAGCGTGGCACCCGTCCAGATGAAGATCGTGGACCGACGCTTCGTCCTGCTGCAGGGGCCGGTGATCGACGGTGAGTCGACCGTGATGTCCGTCAGGTCGGGCCGCTGCCTCGACGCCGCGTGGCGCTACTGGGAGGCGACGATGAGCGTGTCCTCCCCGGTGGCCGAGGGCAGCGCCACGCTCGGCGACCTCACCCCACGACAGCACCAGGTCGTGGCGCTGCTGGCGACCGGCGCCGCGGACGAGGCCATCGCGACCTCGCTCGGGGTCAGCGTCCGGACCATCCGGTCCGACGTCGCGGCGGTGCTCGACGTGCTCGGCGTCAAGTCACGCTTCGCCGCCGGCGTACGCCTCCAGCACATGCTCGGTCTCATCGCCACCGGGGACGAGTAGAGGTCCAGGAGACTGGGGCTAGACGTTGAAGCGGAACTCGACCACGTCGCCGTCCTGCATGACGTAGTCCTTGCCCTCCATCCGGACCTTGCCGGCCTCCTTGGCCTTCTGCATGGAGCCGGCGGCCATCAGCTCGTCGTACGAGACGATCTCGGCCTTGATGAAGCCGCGCTGGAAGTCGGTGTGGATCACGCCGGCGGCCTCGGGCGCAGTAGCGCCCTGGGGGATCGTCCAGGCGCGGGTCTCCTTGGGACCGGCGGTCAGGTAGGTCTGCAGACCGAGGGTGTCGAACCCGACCCGGGCCAGCACCTCGAGGCCGGGCTCGTCGACGCCCATCTCGGCGAGCATCTCGCGCGCCTCCTCGTCGTCGTCGAGCTCGACGAGCTCGGCCTCGAACTTGGCGTCGAGGAAGATCGCCTCGGAGGGCGCGACCAGGTCGCGCATCTTCTCCTTGAGCGACTCGTCGGCCAGCTCGTCGGCGTCGCAGTTGAAGACGTAGATGAACGGCTTTGCCGTGAGCAGCGAGAGCTCGCGAATCAGGGCGCGGTCCACGGAGGTCGCGATGATCGGGGTGCCGGCCTCGAGGTGGCCGAGGGCCTCCTTGGCGGCCGCGGCGACGGGGGCGAGCTCCTTCTTGCCCTTCGCCTCCTTCTCCAGGCGCGGGATCGCCTTCTCCACCGTCTGCAGGTCGGCCAGGATCAGCTCGGTCTGGATCGTGGAGATGTCGTTGCCGGGGTTGACCTCGCCGTCGACGTGGGTGACGTCCTCGTCGCGGAAGACCCGCGTCACCTGGCAGATCGCCGCGGACTCGCGGATGTGGGAGAGGAACTTGTTGCCCAGCCCCTCGCCCTCGGACGCGCCGCGGACGATGCCGGCGATGTCGACGAACTCCACGGTCGCGGGCAGGATCTTGGCCGACCCGAAGACCTCCGCCAGCCTGGGCAGCCGCTCGTCCGGCACGCCCACGACCCCGACGTTCGGCTCGATGGTGGCGAACGGGTAGTTCGCCGCGAGGACGTCGTTCTTGGTCAGGGCGTTGAAGAGGGTCGACTTGCCCGCGTTGGGGAGCCCGACGATGCCGATGGTGAGTGCCACGGGCGGCGAGTCTACGGCGACCGCGCGGCGCTCCCCCAATCACGAGGTGGGCGTCAGGCGTCCTGCAGCGACATCCGGCGTACGGCGGAGCACGGCGCTCGCTAGGGTCGCCTCCGTGGACATCGCACGCATCCGCGCCCAATTCCCTGCCCTCGACCTCGGCGTCGCGCACTTCGACGGCCCCGGCGGCTCCCAGACGCCGCGCCGGGTCGCCGACGCCGTGGCAGCCACGCTCACCGCGGGCCTCGCCAACCGCGGCAGCGTCACCGAGGCCGAACGACGCGCCGAGGAGGTCACCCTCGGCGCCCGGGCCGCGATGGCCGACCTGCTCGGCGCCGACCCGGGCGGAGTGGTCTTCGGACGCTCCATGACGCAGATCACCTTCGACGTCGCCCGCACCTTCGCGCAGGCCTGGGGCCCCGGCGACGAGGTCGTCGTCACCCGGCTCGACCACGACGCCAACATCCGGCCCTGGGTGATCGCCGCCGAGCGCGCCGGCGCCACCGTCCGCTGGCTCGGCTTCGACCCGCAGACCACCGAGCTCGACGACGTCGCGACCGTGCTGAGCGACCGGACCCGGCTGGTCGCGGTCACGGCCGCCTCCAACCTCTTCGGGACCAGGCCGGACGTCCCGGCGATCGCCCGGGCCGCGCACGAGGTGGGCGCCCTGGTCTACGTCGACGCGGTCCACCTGGCCGCACACTCCCCCGTCGACATGGCGGCGCTCGGCGCCGACCTGCTCGCCTGCTCGCCGTACAAGTTCTTCGGCCCGCACCTCGGCGCGCTGGCCGCCTCGCCGGCGCTGCTCGAGACGCTGCGGCCCGACAAGCTGCTGCCGTCCTCGGACGCCGTGCCCGAGCGCTTCGAGCTCGGCACGCTGCCCTACGAGATGCTCGCCGGGGTGAGCGCCGCGGTCGACTTCATCGCCGACCTCGCCTCCGACGCCCCTGACCGGCGCACTCGAGTGACCGAGTCCATGACCGCTGTCGCGGAGCACGAGGACCGGCTGCTGGACCGCCTGCTCGACGAGCTCGGCGCCCTCGAGGGCGTCCGGCTGCACGGCTGCCCGGCCCGGCGTACGCCGACCGTGCTGTTCGACGTCGAGGGCCGCACCGGCCGCGAGGTCTACGAACACCTGGCCACTCGCGGTGTCAACGCCCCCGCCAGCCACTTCTACGCCATCGAGGCCTCGCGGCACGCCGGCCTGGGCGACAGCGGGGCCGTGCGCGCCGGGATCGCGCCGTACACCTCCGACCAGGACGTCGACCGGCTGGTCGCGGCCGTTTCGGAAGTTCTCAGTTCCGGCAGTTAGGTTGCCTCCGTGCGCATCGCTACGTGGAACGTCAACTCGCTCCGTTCCCGCATCGACCGGGTGGAGGCCCTGCTCAAGCGCCACGACATCGACGTCCTCGCCCTGCAGGAGACCAAGGCCCGCGAGGACCAGCTCCCGCTGATGGGCGTCGAGTCGATGGGGTACGAGGTCGCGGCCGCCGGCACCAGCCAGTGGAACGGCGTCGCGATCCTGAGCCGGGTCGGTCTCGAGGACGTGCAGGTCGGCTTCGAGGGCATGCCCGGCTTCGGCGACCCCGTGGCGCAGGAGGCGCGGGCCATCGGCGCCGTGTGCGGCGGGGTCCGGATCTGGTCGCTCTACGTGCCCAACGGCCGCAAGGTCGACGACCCCCACTACGTGTACAAGCTCGACTGGCTGGCCCGGCTGCGTGAGAACGCGCAGGGCTGGCTCGACGAGGACACCGCCCTGGTCGGTGACTGGAACATCGCCCCCCATGACGAGGACGTCTTCGACATGACTCAGTTCGCCAAGTCCACCCACGTGACGCCGCCGGAGCGCGCGGCGTTCCAGGCCTTTCTCGACGAGGGGTACGTCGACGTGGTGCGCCCGCTCACGCCGGGACCGGACGTCTACACCTACTGGGACTACTACCGGCAGCGCTTCGAGCGCAACCGGGGCCTGCGCATCGACTTCGTGCTCGGCTCGCCCTCCCTGGCCGGTCGGGTCACCCACGCGTTCATCGACCGTGACGAGCGCGCCGGCACCGGCGCCTCCGACCACGCGCCGGTCCTGGTGGACGTCCGATGAGCGGCACCGTCACGGCGGACGCGGCTCCGGCGCCCGCCCAGGAGACCGAGCGCCGCAAGCACTGGTGGGACATCTGGTTCGTCCTCAGCTGCCTGGTGCCCGCCGGCGTCTACCTGCCGCACGGCTTCAACGCAGCGCTCACCCGCGACCTCGGCGTCTACACGTACGGCGGCCAGGGGGTCGCCGAGGGTGAGCTGCCCTACGAGGCGATCCTCAACCGCGCGGGTCCGCTGGCCCACCTGGTCCCCGGCATCGGCATCTGGCTGGGCCGCCAGGTCGGACTGGACGACATCTTCTCCGCGCGCCTGCTCAACATGTTCATCTCGATGGCCTGCATCGGGGTGGCGTACCTGATCGGGCGCGACCTCTACCGCTCCCGCCTGGTCGGCGTGGTCTCCGCGACCGCCCTGCTGTGCATCGAGGGCTTCATCACCTACAGCACCGGCGGGCCGCGCGAGAAGACCGCGCTGGTGCTCTTCGTGCTCCTGGCCTCGCTCGCGATGATCCACCGCCGTTGGGCGGTCAGCGGCTTCTTCATCGCCCTGGCCACCCTCACCTGGCAGCCGGTGTTCTTCGCGGCAGCCGCCGGTGCCGTCGTCGCGGCCCTGCTGGCCGAGCGCACCGGGAAGCTCAAGGCGCTGGTCCTGATCGCCGTCGGCGGCATCATCCCCACCGCGATCACCGTCGGGGTTTACGCCGCGACCGGCAACCTGAAGCTCTTCATCGACGACTTCCTCATCATCAATGCCGAGTACACCCGGCAGACGTCGTTCCTCGACCACCCCGGCGTGATCTGGGGCTACATGACCGACGCCTACGGCTGGTCGCTGTGGGTCTTCCTCGGCGGCCTGGTCGTCCAGCTCTGCCTGGCCGTCGCCACGGTCCGCAGCCCGGCCCGTCGTACGGCGGCGGGCGCGGCCCAGATCGGCTTCGGCGTGGCGACCCTCGTCGGGCTGATCTGGTCGGCCAAGGCGTTCAACGGGTTCCCCGACGCGTTCTTCGTGCTGCCCGAGGCGATCGTGGGCATCGGCGGCCTGGCCGCGCTGCTGCGCACCCGCACCAACGCCCGCGTCCTGCTCGCCGCCACCCTCGTCTGGGTGGTGGTCGCGACCGGGCTGTCCGTCCGCTTCTCGGTCCTGAACCGCGACGACACCCTCGTGGCGCAGCGCGCCGACGTCGACCACGTCATGGCGCTGCTGCCCGCCGACGCGACGATGCTGACCGTCGAGGCGCCCCAGCCGCTGGTGCTGGCCCACAAGCGCAACCTCACGCGCTACCAGCTCTTCGGCAACGGGCTCATCGACTACCTCGAGGCCACCTGGCCCGGTGGTGCCGCCGGCTACGCCCAGTGGGTCGAGAAGCAGGCGCCCACGGTCATCACGGTCGGCGACGACGGGCCGCCGGACTGGCTGGACCCCGCCCTGGGCAACTACGTCCGCGTGGGCAACTCGGGCAAGTGGGCCTGGTACCTCAACCGGGACCTCGGCAACGACACCCTTCAGCAGGCAAGGGACGTGCTCCATGGCCGAGCCTGACACGTGGGAGGATGCGCCCATGACCTCGCCCACGGGTGAACGGCCGCTGGACCGGCACGCCTTCCGCTACTCGATCGTCATCCCGGTCTACAACAGCGAGGGGATCGTCGGCACGACGGTCGATCGGGTCTCGGAGGTCTTCACCGAGCACGGCCTGGACCACGAGATCATCCTCGTCAATGACGGCTCCGGCGACGGCAGCTGGGACGTGATCTCCGAGAAGGCGCGCACGGTCCCGCACGTCATCGCGTTGGACATGCTGAAGAACTACGGCCAGCACCACGCCAACCTCGCCGGCATGCGCGAGGCGACCGGCGACTACGTCATCACCATGGACGACGACCTGCAGAACCCGCCCGACCAGGCGCTGCTGCTCATCGACGAGGCGATGACGGGCAAGGACGTCGTCTTCGGGCGCTTCGAGCAGAAGAAGGCGGCGGGCTACCGGCGGATCGGCAGCTCGATGATCGGCATGATCAACCGCAAGATCTTCGGCCAGCCGGGTGACCTCACGGTCTCCAACTACCGGATCCTGCGCCGCGACGTGGTGGACCGGATCTGCGCCTCGCGCACCGCCCACCCCTACATCACCGGCCAGGCGCTGCTCTACTCCCACAAGCGCAGCAACGTCACCGTGCGCCACGAGTCCCGCACCGTGGGCAAGAGCAACTACAACATGCTGCGGATCCTCCGCCTGGTGATGACGATCCTTTTCAGCTACTCGTCGTTCCCGCTGCGGTTCGCCGCGCTCATCGGCTTCGCGATCTCGGGCGTCAGCCTGCTGCTCGGCGCGTTCTACCTCCTCGAAGGCATCTTCGGCGGCACCCACGTGCAGGGCTGGACCACGACGGTCGTGCTGCTGTCGGTGTTCAACGGCTTCACCATCGCGCTGCTCTCGATGCTCGGCGAGTACGTCGTACGCACCCTCAACGCGGTCAGCGCGACCGACAGCTACCACGTCTCTGCGAGGGTGCCGGAGTGACGCGGCACCTGCTGGTCGTCGGGGCCCAGCGCTGCGGAACCACCTACCTGCACGACCTGCTGGCCGCCCATCCCCAGATCGCGATGGCCCGGCCCGCGCGGCCCGAGCCCAAGGTCTTCCTGTCCGAGGAGCTCTCCGCCCGCGGGCAGGAGTGGTACGAGCGGACCTACTTCGCCCACGCCACCGACGAGCTCGTCCTGGGCGAGAAGAGCACCAGCTACCTCGAGTACGCCGAGGCGGCCGACCGCGCGCGCACCATGCTCGGGAACCCGCTGATCCTGGCCCAGCTGCGCGACCCGGTGGAGCGGGCGATGTCGCACTGGGCGTTCAGCACCGACGGCGGCCTGGAGACCCGGCCGCTCGCCGAGGTCCTGGAGGCCAACCTCGAGGGCCCGCTCGCGTGGGACCCCGAGCGGACGTCGGTCTCGCCGTACGCCTATCTCGAGCGGGGCCGCTACACCGACTACCTGCGCCCGTGGCTGGAGCGGTTCGGCGACGACGTGACGGTGGTCCTCCTCGACGAGATGCGGGGTGACCCGGAGCGGGTCAGTGAGCTGTATGGCACGCTCGGTGTCGACCCGGCGTTCCGGTCCCCCGCGGCCGGGGTACCGGTCAACGAGAGCCGGCAGCCCCGGCCCGAGCTCGACGCGGACCTGCTGGGGAGGATCCGCGAGTACTACCAGCACAGCGACCAGGAGCTGTCCGACCTGCTCGGCCGGCCCCTTCCGTGGTCGCACCACACCGCAACGACCGAAGGAACCCAGCAGTGACCGACAAGCCCGAGATCCTCTTCAACAAGGCGAGCGTGGAGGGTGCCGAGCTCGAGCACATCCGCGCCTCCCTGGAGAGCGGCCACACGTCGTCCTCGGGTCCGTACTCGGCCCGGGTCAACGAGCTGCTGCGCGCCGAGACCGGCGCCGCCGACACCCTGCTGACCACCTCCTGCACGGCGGCCCTCGAGATGACCGCCCTGCTGCTGAACCTGCAGCCGGGCGACACGGTCATCGTGCCGTCGTTCACCTTCGTCAGCTCCGCGCTCGCCTACGTGCGCGAGGGCGCCAAGGTCCTCTTCTGCGACATCGAGCCCGAGACCCTGGGCCCGGACCCGAAGCACCTCGCCGAGCTGCTGGACGACTCGGTGCGCGCGGTCGTGGTCGTGCACTACGCCGGCATCGCCTGCGACCTCGACGGGATCCGCGAGGTCCTCAAGGACCGGCCTGACGTCGCGATCGTCGAGGACAACGCCCACGGCCTGTTCGGTCGCTGGCGCGGCCAGCCGCTCGGCAGCGTCGGCCGCTTCGCCACGCAGAGCTTCCACGACACCAAGAACTTCGTGTGCGGCGAGGGCGGCGCCCTGGTGCTCAACGACGCCGACGACGTGCAGCGGGCGTGGGTGCTCTACGACAAGGGCACCGACCGCAAGGCGTTCTTCCAGGGCTTCGTGGACAAGTACTCCTGGCGCGACACCGGCTCGTCGTTCGGCATGTCCGACACGCTGGCGGCGTACCTCTTCGGCCAGCTCGAGCAGCGCGCCGTCATCCAGGGCAAGCGCCGCGGCGTCTTCGAGCGGTACGCCGAGGGCCTGGCGCCGCACGCCGAGGAGCTCGGGCTGCGGCTGCCGGTCGTCCCGGAGCACTGCGAGCCGGCCTACCACCTCTTCCACGTGCTCATGCCGGACCACGAGACCCGCACCCGGGTGATGAAGGAGCTCAAGGAGGAAGGGATCAACACGACCTTCCACTACGTGCCCCTGCACGACTCGGTCGGCGGCCGGCAGTTCTCGGCGCGTCCCACCGAGTGCCCCGTCACCACCGACATCAGCAGCCGCCTGATGCGGCTGCCGTTCCACAACAACCTGACCGCCGACGACACCGATCGCGTGGTGGAGACGTTGGTCCGGACCATGACGGGGGTCTGATCGCATGTCCGAGGTCGTCCAGTCGGGGTCGTCCTCGATCCAGCAGCCCGACTACTGGTGGTACCGCGCCCGCACGCACCTGTTGCAGGCCGCCCTGGGCGACTTCCTCGACTCCCCACGCCGGCTGCTCGACGTCGGCAGCGCCGACGGCCCGAGCGTGTCCTGGATGCAGGGCGCGCACGAGCGCTTCGCCATCGACCTCGACCCGCGAGGGCTCGTCCCGGGCAGCGGTGTCTGCGCCTCGGCGCTGGCGCTGCCGTTCGCGGAGGGGACCTTCGACGTCGTCGGGGCCTTCGACGTGATCGAGCACTGCGACCCCGAGGCCCAGGCCGTCTCGGAGCTCGCCCGGGTGCTGCGACCCGGCGGCCGGCTGCTGGCCTCGGTGCCGGCCTACCAGTGGGCCTGGTCCGACCACGACGTGCGCGCGGGCCACCACCGCCGCTACACCCAGCGCCGGATCGTGAGGGCGGTCGAGGGCGCCGGCCTGACGGTGCTGCGCTCGACCTACGGCTTCGCCGGGGTCTTCCCCATGTTCGCCGCCGAGCGCATCGTCCGTCGGCTGCGCAGCCGGTCGGCCGAGCCCCAGGGCCTCCCCCAGGTCTCCCCGGCCATGGACAAGGTGCTCACCGGCCTCTCGTCCACCGAGGCCCGCCTGCTGCGCAAGGTCGACCTGCCGTTCGGGTCCTCGGTCTTCATCGCCGCCGAGAAGCCTGCTCGCTGAGCCGTCCCGGCCGTGGGCCGGGCTCAGCTGGTGGCGGGCGCCGCCTGCGTGCGCGCCGCGGGGCGTGAGCTCTCGCGCAGCAGCAGGCCGAACGCCGCCACCTCGACCACGAGGAACGCCCAGCAGGTCCGGTCCAGGACCGGCACCTGCGCGAGCACGAACCACACCACGCCCGGGACCAGCGCCACGAGCCACCAGCGGGCCAGCGCCAGCGCGCGGCCGTGGGCGATCACCAGCAGCGTGACGACGAGGTTGGCCATGGCCACCGTGCTCGCCACCGCCAGCAGCAGCGTGAGCGAGGCCGCGAGGACGACGTCGCTGCCGAAGACCAGCTTCAGCAGCCACGGGCCTGCCAACGCACCGACCACGGCCGCGCCGGCCGAGCCCACGACGGTGAGCAGCACGACGCCGCGGCGCACCCGCCGCAGCTCCTCGTCGCGCTCGGCGACCACCAGCCGGGTCAGCCAGCCGGTGAGCTGGGCGACCAGGCCCAGTGCCAGCGTGTACGGCGCCCGGAAGAGCGCCAGGCCCGCGAAGAGCGCGGTCACCTCGGTCGCGGTGCCTCCGGCCAGCACCAGGACGACCGGACCGCCGGTGAGGACCGCCTGGCCGATGACCTGGGCGCCTCCGGTGCCGCCGAGGAACGCCAGCGGCGACTCGCCGTCACCACCGGTCCCGGTCCGACCGAGGCGGAACGTCGAGGGCCAGACCGCCGCGGCGGCGTACCCCCCGAGCAGGCAGAGCCCGTAGGCGACGGGCTGGTCCACGCCGGCCAGCCACAGGACCAGGGCACTGAGGCAGCGCACGCCGTTCTCGATGACCAGGCCCGCCCCGACGGCGGCGAACCGCCGGCGCCCGGTGAGCACGCCCCGGACCACCCCGATCGCGGCCGAGCCCAGCGTCACCGCGCCGACGAGCAGGGGGAACCACGTCTGGCCCTGGTGGAAGAGCTGGTCGCGCGCGACCCAGCTGACCGCCGTGGTGAGGAGCGCCAGCACCAGGCTGAGCCCGACCACGCCGGGCAGCGCCTCGCGCACCGACCGCTCGCCGCCGTGGGCGGAGACCGACCGCGCGATCCAGTGCTGGAGCGGGAAGGTCAGGGCGGCGCCGGCGAAGGACCAGTAGGTCCACAGCACGGCCACGGGTGCGGCGGCCGTGGAGCCGAGGGCGCGGGTGACCAGCGCGAAGAACACGTAAGCCAGCAGGCCGCTCACCGCGGAGCCGAACGCCAGCGCCGACGTGTGGCGGAACTTGTTCCTCATCGAGGGTGCATTGTGCCGCACCACGCCGGGGGCCACCGCATCGTCGCGGGGCTGTCGGCGGCCTCCGCCATGCTGGGCCCATGGAGATGATCGCGTGGTTCACCACCTTGCTCGTGGGGCTCGCCCTGGGCTGCCTGCTCGGGCTGCTCTGGGCCCGCTCCCGGCCGGCGCACACGCAGGCGGTCGGCCAGGGCATGGTCGACCAGGCCGAGGTGATGCAGGGGCTGGACCGGCTCAGCGACCAGATGCACGACCTGGACCGGCAGCGCGCAGCCTGGCAGGGCCAGTTCCACCAGCACGTCTCCGACCTGCGCCGCGAGACGCACTCGCTGGCGACCGCACTGCGCAAGCCGCAGGTCCGCGGCCGTTGGGGTGAGCTCCACCTGCGCCGTGCGGTCGAGCTGGCCGGGCTCGTGGACCGCTGCGACTTCAGCGAGCAGGTCCGGCTGGCCGACGGGGCGCTGCGGCCCGACCTGGTCGTCCACCTCGTCGGCAGCCGGCACGTGGTGGTGGACGCGAAGGTGCCGCTCGACGCCTACCTCGACGCAACCTCGGTCGAGGACGACGAGGAGCGCCAGGCACACCTCGCGCGCCACGCCCGCCAGCTGCGCCAGCACGTCGACCAGCTCTCCTCCAAGGCCTACTGGCGCTCGCTCGCGGAGACTCCCGAGTTCGTGGTGCTGTTCGTGCCCGCGGAGTCGTTCCTGGCCGCCGCGCTGGAGACCGACCCGCAGCTGATCGAGTACGCCGCCGCGCGCCAGATCGTCCTCGCGACGCCCACCACGCTGATCGCCCTGCTGCGGACGGTCGCGCACGGCTGGAGCCACGAGGCGCTGGCCGACCAGGCGCGCGAGATACACCAGCTCGGCCGCGAGCTGCACGGCCGCCTCGGCAGCCTGAGCGGGCACCTCGACCAGGTCGGCCGCTCGCTGAACGCCGCGGTCGGCCACTACAACCAGGCCGTCGGCTCGCTCGAGTCGCGGGTCCTGGTGTCCGCACGGCGCTTCCAGGACCTCTCGGTGACCGACGACGAGCTGCCGGCCCCGCGCCAGGTCGAGTCGACCACGCGCTCGCTCGGTGCGCTCGCCGGGCCGCAGGGCGGCTCCGACGTGTCCCGGATCGACGGCCGTCCCGATCGGCGCGCCGCACCCGACGAGGAGGCCGGCGACAATACGGTGGCCCTGTGAACCACACGCGCACGCTGTGGGAAGAGGGCCGGGAGCCGGGACGTCAGGTCGTGGCCCTCGGTGCCGCGCTCGCGCTCACGGCCGTCGTCATCGACGTTGCCGTCGTCGGCCGGGTGAGCCTCTTCTTCGACCTGTGCTTCGTCACCATGTGCGTCGCCGTCGCCCTGGCCGTGCGGCCCACCGACTTCTTCACCGTCGGCGTGCTGCCACCGCTGGTCATGCTCGGCGTCTTCACGTTGCTCGCGTTCAGCCGCCCCGAGGTCATCGCCGACCGGGGTGACGGCGTGGTGCAGGCGGTCGTCTCCGGCCTGTCCCACCACAGCGTGGCCCTGGTTGTGGGCTACCTGCTCTGCCTGGGCTGCCTGGCCGTGCGGCAGCGCATGGGTCGCCGCCCAGCGGCTGCGACCCCCGAGCGTGGCGACTACGCGGCGAACCGGTCCGGGTCGCCCGCGCCGCGTCGTACGACCTCGGGATAGCCCTCCGACCAGTCCACGACCGTCGTCGGCTGCGCCGGGGTCTCCCCCGCCTCGATGACGAGGTCGACCTGGTGGTCGAGCTCCTCCTTGATCTCCCAGCCGAGTGTGCGCGGCTCGTCCTCCCCCGGCAGGATCAGGGTGCTGGTGAGCAGGGGCTCGCCGAGCACGCCGAGCAGCTCGTGGACGAGCACGTGCTCCGGGATCCGCACCCCCACCGTCCTCTTCTTGGGATGCATCAGGCGCCGCGGCACCTCACCGGTGGCCGGCAGGATGAACGTGTACGGCCCCGGCGTCGCCGCCTTGATCGCCCGGAACGCCGCATTCTCCACGTGCACGAACTGCCCGAGCTGGGAGAAGTCCCGGCACATCAGCGTGAAGTGGTGCTTCTCGTCGAGCCCGCGGATCCGCAGGATCCGGTCGCGCCCGTCCCGGTTGCCCAGCTGGCACCCCAGCGCGTAGCCCGAGTCCGTCGGGTACGCGATCAGCGCCCCCTCCCGGAGCGCGTCCGCCACCTGCTCGAGCAGCCGGGGCTGCGGGTTGTCCGGATGGATGTCGACGAAGCGGGCCACGCCCGCGAGTGTAGGCCGGGTGCCTCGTGTCCGTGATGGGTGAGGCGGGGGCCTGCCTGACAAGGTCCGCCGTGGGTTGCGGTCGCTTCCCGGGCTCGCGGGTCGGCGGTGGTTGGGGAACTGGCAGCTACGGGTGAGGTACGCCGTGCCTGCAGTCGTCTCCCGGCTTGCGGGCCGCCGGCGGTCGAGGTGTGAGGCGCCCCGGCGCCGAGCCTCGAGACCCCCGCAGCGGACCCGGGACCTCGTGCGGTCGCTTCCGTGCGCCGGCGGTCGAGGTGTGAGGCGCCCTTGGCGCCGAGCCTCGAGACCCCCGCAGCGGACCCGGGACCTCGTGCGGCCGCTTCCGTGCGCCGGTGGTCGAGGTGTGAGGCGCCTCGGCGCCGAGCCTCGAGACCCCCGCAGCGGACCCGCGACCTCGTGCGGTCGCTTCCGGTTGCCGGTGGTCGAGGTGTGAGGCGCCCCGGCGCCGAGCCTCGAGACCCCCGCAGCGAAGGTGGGACCTCGTGCGGTCGCTTCCGGTCGCCGGTGGTCGAGGTGTGAGGCGCCCCGGCGGAGCCTCGAGACCCCCGCAGCGGACCCGCGACCTCGTGCGGTCGCCTCCGTGCGCCGGTGGTCGAGGTGTGCGGCGCCCCGGCGCCGAGCCTCGAGACCCTCGCAGCGAAGGCGGGATGCCGACCTTTCCGGTGGTCGAGGTGTGAGGCGCCCTGGCGCCGAGCCTCGAGACCCCCGCAGCGAAGGTGGGACCTTGTGCGGGCGCCTCCGTGCGCCGGTGGTCGAGGTGTGAGGCGCCCCGGCGCCGAGCCTCGAGACCCCCGCAGCGGACCCGGGACCTCGTGCGGTCGGGTCCGGCTGTTGTCAAGAGAACTTCTTGGATCGGTGGGCCAGATCCCGTCCACAGGCAGGGACAGGCCGGGGCTCTGGTTGAGATGATGGATGCATGTTCGAAACCGACGCAGCAGGAGAGCCGGTCGAGGTCGCCGACCTCGATGCCGCCGGCGTGCTCGCGATCCTCGAGCAGCGCAAGATCGGTGCTCGGGTAGAGGAGCGGGGCAAGCTGCGCCTGGCTGGGCAGTGGGCGGTGGTGCACCCCGCGACCGCGGAGACCGGGACCGCGACCTGGGCCGGCGCCTCCCTGCTCGGCGGGGACCTGAACAAGGACGAGTCGCTGGGTGGGGAGGGGACTCCGGCGGTGTCCGCGTTCGCCCCTGAGCCGTTCGCCGCCACCCTCGGGGTCGCGACCACCACGGGGATGACGCTGATCGCCGACGCCCTCGACCTCCAACACCGGCTCCCCCGCATCTGGGGACTGGTCGAGGCATTGGAGGTGGAGCCCTACAAGGCCCGCCACGTCGCCCAGGCCACCCACACCCTGTCCAAGGCCGCCGCGGCGTATGTGGACGACCAGCTCGCCGACCGGCTC
>Ga0308175_100001870_pt1 | contig 14248 bp, 8 predicted proteins | sample PhyCR1_3_FD_203893 | JGI IMG/M metagenome (GOLD analysis project Ga0308175, IMG submission 203893) | Soil microbial communities from UC Gill Tract Community Farm, Albany, California, United States - DLSLS.C.R1 | ecosystem: Environmental > Terrestrial > Soil > Agricultural land | place: USA...
GGGGGGGGCGCGGGTGGGGGGCCGGGGGGGGGTGTCGTGGGGGGGGGGGGGGGCGTCGGCTGGGCCATGGCCTGCTGCCGCGCCTCTTCGGCCCTGCGCCGGTCCTCCTCGTCCTGGCGCTGGCGTGCCATCTCCTGCTCGTTCTTGGCGCGATCGGCGGCTTCCTTGCGGTCCATCCGCGACAGGTAAGTCGCGGGACTATCGCCTTCGAACAGGCCGGGCTTGTAGTTAGCGTCGCGGGCGGCCTCGAAGTCCTTGCGCGCGGCAATCCAGTCGCCGCTGTTGTATTCCTTCTTGGCCCGCTGGTAGTACTGCTTGCCGGACATCTGGGGCTCGGCCGGGGGCTCCGGTTGGGGCGCCGGCGCAGCGCCCCGGGGGGCCTGCGTAGTGGTTTCGGGAGCGGGTGTCGGAGCCATTGCCGGCGCCGGCGTGGGCTGCGGGGCGGTGGTCTCGGGGGTGGGGGTCGGGGCGGGAGTCGGGGCCGGGGAGGGCGGGGTCTCTTTTGGCCTGCTGGCCAGGTTTTTGTCGATCGTCTCGACGTACCCGCCGGGGCTCTTCTTGAAGAGGGGCGCCTTGTAGCCGGCGTCGCGCAACTGCACGAACTTGTCGCGTGCGCCCTGGAGGTCACCGGCGTTGAACTGGTTGACGGCCTCCTGGTACATCACCTTCAGGTCGCCGGCGGATTCCTTCATTCCAGATTCTGCCAAAGCCATCTGCTCGCGGGCTTTACGGACGGTGCCGTCGTCGGCGTACTTGTTGTCGACGGCGGCCTTGTAGTGCTGGGCCGCCGCCGAGTATTGCTTGTTGTTGCGGGCCTCCTCGCCCATCTCAAACTCCGCCCGCGCCGCCTTGCGCTGGCCGGCCGCCGCCTCGGCCTTTGACATGACGTCGCTGAGGGTGTTCTGGTCCTTTTCCGACAGGGCCGACTTGTCCACCTGCTGCAAGGTGGCCTGGGCCTCTTCGTACTGGTTGTTGCGGTACTGCTCGACGCCGCGGCGGAGCAACTCGTCGTTGCTTGCCTTGGGCTGGTCCTGCGCGAGGAGGGGCACGGCGCCGCCGGGGACGAAGGTGGGGACGTTGTCGGCCGCCATCGCAAAACCGGCCAGCGGGCCGGCCAATGCGGCGGCAAGGGTCAAGGCGGCCAGTCGCCTGGCGCGGGGGGAGGACGATGAAACTTTGGGTGCCTTGGGGGATGAGGAAGGGGACGACTCGGACGCGGGGCCGAAACGATCGAAGAACACGACGTTCCTCCTTTGGCGGAAGGTTTCGCCCGCGGGCCGGGCGGCGGATGCGCCCGCGGGCGCGACAACTCTTGATGCTGCTCACCGATGTTGGTCGTTCACTGCGCTGTCGTTTGCTGTGGTGTTGTGGTTCTTTTGCGGGAAACCTGCTGGCACGCTGGTGTCGGTTCCGGGTGTCAACTCTCGAAGAAGGCCGGCGCTACCGCCGCAACGTCCCCACTCTCCTCGACGCCGGAGTCTAATCGTGCCGGCGCCCGCGCACGAAATTTTTGACCCCTTTCGCGCCACGCGCCGTCGTTGGGAGCCGCCTTACGCCCGGTAAGATTCGTGAAGATCGCTCTAGTCGTCAAGGGGAGGGCACCAGGGGTCATTGGGGGGAGCGGGCGGCGGGATCGTTCCTCCAACCCGCCTGCGACCGGCCGTCCGTGGCTCGTCCTCCGCGACTTTTCGCGGCCGGCGGCGGGTAGTCTAAGCACCGGCTCGAAATCGTGCAAATAAAATCGACGGCGGCGGTGCTGAAACATGAGACCACCGCGGGCCGGGAGCGGGCGTGCTTTTTTATCTGACGGGCGGGTGTCGCGAGTTTCCATTGACCGCCTGGCACAGCGGAAGGCGGCAATGAAGGTAACGTCGCGGATTTTTGCTTGACGGCAGCATCCCGACAAATACGCTTGAGCCAGCGCGTCACGTCCATTGCCACGTGCGGGGCCCGGTCCCGCAGAAGGGTTGAACAAACCCGTGCACCTCTGCGGCGAAAGATGCCGCTCTGCGGGTCCGCGTGCGTAGCTATTGGTTGACGCGCGTACACGCCATTCGTTCAGGAGGTGAGTCATGAAGTTCCCGTGCGCGGTTGCGGTTTCAGTGTTGATTTGTGTCGCCGTCCCGCCGCCGGCCGCAATGGCCGGGAGCGCCGCGGCGGCGCGCAGCCAGGTGAACATGGCGAAGGAGTCGCTGGACCGGGGGGATTTCGACAGGGTGGACTCCTCCCTCGAGTCCGCCGAGAAATACCTCGACGGGCTGAGCGACGCGGAGAAGGCGCCGATCCTGGCCGAGATTAAGGAGGTCCGCGCGCAAGTCGAGCCGAAGAAGAAGGCCGAGCAGGCGAAGAGGGTCCAGGAGGAGATCGAACGGCACCTGCGGCAGGCGGAGTCGGACATGAATTCGTCGCCGGGGTCGGCGGCCGACGTGCTGAAGATCGCCAGGGAACGGCTCGACTCCGACGACGCCAAAAAATACCTGCCGCCGGAGACGATTCAGAAGCTTCAGGCCCGGGCCAAGGAGGTCGGGTCGAAGCTGGCGATGAGCAACAAGAAGGACGCGCTGGAGCGCGCCGCCGATCCCCTCAAGGAACTCGAGGAGAAGATGGCGGAGAACCCGTTCAAGGACGCCGACGAGAGCGAGGCGCGCAGCACGTACGAAGACCTGGACGGGCTGAAGAAGCGCGTGTCCGGCGCGATCGCGGACCTGCCCAAGGACGACCCGGACGTGAAGGCGATCAACGCCAGGCTGGCGGCCGTTGACAAAAAGATCACCGCCGCCTCGGCCAAGTGGATGTCTGCCATCGCGCAGCAGGAGGTCGCGCGGTCGTGGGAGTCGGTCAAGGACAACATCGAGGGTTGGAGCGATGAGACGACGGAGCAGAAGGATATTGGCACGGGCGGGTGGGACCTGCCCAAGACGAGCAACGCCGTGCGCCAGATCACGACCTGGCTGAACGACGAGGACCGCAAGAAGCTGCGCGCCGACAACAAGGACAACGCGACGGTTCAGGCGACCTTCGCCGAGGCGGAAAAGGCGCTGGCGGCCGCGGCCGAGAAGATGAACGACGCGTTCAAGAAGATTATGGACGATGCGGAAAAGAAGCCGACGCCCACGAGCCGCTTTGACCTGGAGGGCCCGTCCACGTTCGCGGTGAACATCGACCACGCGTTCGAGGGGACAAAGTACCACGACGCGAACGTCGCGCGGGTGAAGAAGCTCGACGCCAGGTGGCAGGCGGAAGTGGAGGCGAAGCGCAAGGGGGGCGAGGAGACGTACAAGAAGATGTCGGCCGAGGCGAGCGCTGCGTGGCCGAAGATCGAGTCGTCGTTGAAGCCTCAGAGCGGGTTCAACCCGTCGGACGTGGACGCGTGGAAAGGTAAGACGATCGTGCTTCACGGCGTGTACAACCGCGCCGGGTGGGACTTCATCGACGCGGACTTCGCCGCGCGGGTGAACGGCATGCCCGTCGCCGGTTATTACGAGCCGGCGATCAAAGCGGCGTTGTCCGACGCGGCACACAAGACGGGCATGGACATCGACGACCACGCACCCTGGGACCTGGTGGCGGTCGTGCAGGGGCCGGCGAGGCTGCGGCAGCGGACCAGCGGGACGTTGAAGACGAAGTCGGACGTTGAGGTCGCGAAGCTGGAGGGCTGGCTGCCGGTCGATGCGGTTGGGATCAAGATTATCGCGCTGCGCGCCGGGCCGGTGGCGGTCGGGGCGAAGTAAGTTGTGCCGCAGGAATAAGCCCGCGCGTCGGGTTGTTCAATTGCGAACCTGTTCCCCGCGCCCAGCGGGGTCTGTGAGTACTGCGATCGAAGGAGGATCAGATGAAAAGCCGGTGGGTTGTTTCCATATCGATGTGTGTCGTGGTGGCGCTGGTCGCTTCAATGGCGATGGGGGGGAGCGTCTCGTCGGCCAGGGGGCGGATCATCTTTGCCAAGGATTCGTTGGACAGCGGGCGTTACGACGACGCCGAGCAGAAGCTTCAGGATGCCGAGAAGCAGCTCGAGGGTGTGAGCGACGCCGAGAAGGCGCCGCTGGTTGCCGAGATCGCGGCCATTCGCAAGGAGATCGCGGCCAAGCAGGGCGGGGAGCAGGCCGCGCGGGTAGAGCGGCAAATCAAACAGATCATCGACTCGGCGGAGGAGGACATCCCCAACAGCGTCGGCCGGGTGGCCGGGGAGCTGGAACAGGCCACGAACAAGCTGAATTCGGACGACGCGAAGAAATATTTGGACGCGGCTACCGTCAAAAAGCTTCAAGAGCGCATCGCGCAGGTGAAGGCCAAGGCCGGCGGCTCCCAGAGCAACGCGGCTTTCCAGAACGTGGCGGACAAGATCAAGCGGCTGGAGGACGACCTCAGCGCCGATCCGTTCAAGGGCATGAACGAGCGGCAGGCAAGGGCGGAGTTCAACAATTTTGAGGCGGAGACTCGCGGGGTTCGGGACTACATCAAGCACCTGCCGCCGGAAGACCCGCAGACCAAGGCGTTGACCGAGCGGCTCGACGGCGTCCTGAAGCGGGCCGAGGGGATGTCCACCGGCACGCAGAAGAAGGGCGTGTTTGCCAAGATCGAGCCGAAGCTCAAGGCGCTGGAGGACAAGGTCAACGCCGACCCGTACAAGGGCGTCGAACAGGGAATGGCGTACCGCGTGAACCAGGACCTCGCCGCCGACGTGAGCCGGATCAAGAGCGACTTGTTCGACCTGCCGAAGGATGATCCACAGGTCAAGGCGGTCTACGCGCGCCTCGACGGCATTAACAAGAAGATCGACGCGGCGGAGAAGGCCTGGGGGCAGGCGCAGCTACAGAAGCGCGTCGCCGAAGCGTGGAAGTCCATCAAGCAGGAAACCGAAGGGTGGGAACAGGAGTCGCAGGACACGTCGGCCAAAGGCATGAGGGAGTGGAAGATGCCCAAGAGCACGATGCTCGTGCGGCGGGTCGCGTACTGGCTGGAGGACAAGGACACGAAAAAGATCCGGGAGGAGAACAAGGACGACACGGCCATCCAGGCGGCCTTCGCAGAGGCGGAGAAGGCGCTGGCGGCGGCGGCGGACAAGATGAACGTCGCGTTCAACAAGATTATGGACGAGGCGTACAAGCTGCCCACGCCGCGGGACCCGTATGACCTGGCGCAGCCGAGTATCATGAGCAGCGGGGTGGAGAACTCGTTCGCCGGGACGAAGTACCACGACGCCAACATCGCGCGCGTGAAGGGGCTGACGCAGAAGTGGGAGGCGGAGATCGAGGCGAAGCGCAAGGCCAACGAGGCGGTTTATGCGAAGCTGTCGGACGAGGCCAACAAGGCCTGGCCGAAGATCGAGTCGTCGCTGAAGCCGCAGGGCGGGTTCAACCCGTCGGACCTGAACGCGTGGAAGGGCAAGACGATCGAGCTGAAGGGCGTATACAACCGCGCGGGGTGGGACTTCATCGACTGCGATTTTTCAATGCGGCTGAACGGCGTGCCGATTTCCGGGACCTACAGCGACAAGGTCGGTGCCGCGCTGTCGGCTGCCGTGCAGAAGACGGACATGAGCATCGACGACCACGCGCCGTGGGACGTGGTGGCGGTGGTGGACGGCCCGGGGCAGATGCGGGAGCGGACCCACATCACCGTGAAGACCGAGGGGGGCGTGGAGGTCGGGAAGCTGGAGGAGTGGCGGCCGGTGAACTGCGTGCACGTGAAGATCATCGCGTTGCGTGCCGGCCCCGTCGCCGTCGGGCCGTGACCGCGGAAACGAAAGTGCCGGGAACCGTCAGGTCCGCAGGGCCGAACGATTCCCGGCAGGGCTGCTAAAAAACGCGAGCGGCTGGTGCGTCTCGCGCGGCCGCCCGCGCCAAAGGGCAGGCGGGGGATTACTTCTCCTTCACGCGCTCGATCTGGGCGCCCACCGCGTTGAGCTTCTGCTCAATTTTCTCGTAGCCGCGGTCGATGTGGTACACGCGGTCGATGCGGGTGGTGCCCTTTGCGACCAAGCCGGCCAGCACGAGGGCGGCCGAAGCGCGCAGGTCGCTGGCCATTACGCTGGCGCCCTGGAGCTCCTTCACGCCCTGAACGATGGCGGTGGGGCCTTCCTTGCGGACGCGCGCGCCCATGCGGTTCAATTCGCCGACGTGCAGGAAGCGATCGGGGAAGATGCGCTCCGTAATGACGCTCATGCCTTCGCCGAGACACAGCAGGGCCATGAGCTGCGCCTGGAGGTCGGTGGGGAAGCCGGGATAGGGCTGGGTGGTCATCTCGACGGGCGTCAGCCGGCGGCTGGAGGAGACGAAGATCGTGCCGTTCTCACGCAAGACGCGCACGCCCACGTCTTCGAGGCGGTCGGTGACGGCGATCAGGTGGTCGAGGTTGCAGTGCTTCAGCTCCAGCTCGCCGTTGGTGATGGCGGCGGCGATCATGAAGGTGCCGCACTCGATGCGGTCGGGGATGATCCGGTGCTCGGTGCCGTTCAGCTTGTCCACGCCTTCGATGCGCAGCTCCGGGGTGCCGTGGCCTTTGATCTTGGCGCCCATCTTGATGAGCAGCTCGGCACAGTCGAGTACTTCCGGCTCGCAGGCGGCGCCGACGAGGACCGTCTCGCCCTCGGCCAGGGCGGCGGCGCACATCACGTTGATCGTGCCCAGGACGGTCGGCCCCTGCGCGCCGCCGAGGTACATCCGGCAGCCTTTGAGCCGGCCGTTGACCGTGCCGATGATGTTGCCGTTTTCGGTGCGGAACTCGGCGCCGAGCTTCTGGAGACCGCGGACGTGCAGGTCCACGGGGCGGTCGCCGATGGCGCACCCGCCAGGAATGGAAACGACAGCTTTTCCGCGCTTGGCCAGGAGCGGGCCGAGGATGCAGATGCTGGCCCGCATCGTTTTAACGATGTCGTAGCGGGCTTCGCACTGGGTTTTGTCGGTTACGTCGATGTCGAGCGGGCCGTTGAGCGCCGGCCCGCCGCCGATGCCTTCGTGGTCGGATTCGTGCCGGAAGACGTGGCAGCCCAGTTCGCCGAGGAGCTTGCACATCGAGTCGATGTCGCTGAGGCGGGGGACCCCTTTGAGGGTGGTCTTCCCGTCGGCGAGCAGGCACGCCGCCATGATGGGCAGGGCGCTGTTCTTGCTGCCGCTGATCTCAATTTTACCTTTGAGACGAGTCCCGCCGCGGATGAGGAAACTATCCATGATTGGCCCTTCCTTGGCCCGAACCCGCCGCCGAAGCGGGGGTCCTGTTGGCCCGAAATGAGACGCACCGGAAGGTGCTGCCGGAAGGGCAACGCTGACGGCAACGATTGCCGCGCAACTGTTGCGCCTTCGGTCACTCGGACTATCGGCCAGTCCATTGGCCGACGATCAATCTACGCTGTGAGCGCGTGTGCGAGCGGTTTATCGGCCGCGCAGAAAGAGGCACACCGCAGCGCAACATCTCACACGGGCGACAGAGCAGATTGACTTTCTATTGTGATAGCGCGCGGTCGGAATTCAAGCCGGGTGCGCGCGGAAGTGTGAGAAATGAGCCGGCGCGTGGCGGTGCAACTATTGCGCCGGCACGGTCGTTGGGTTGGTGGCCGGCGGCGCTACCACCGGTGGTGTCGCGATGCGTGGCGCGGGGGCGCGGGCGACGGCGAGCAACAGGTAGGCCGCCATACCGGCGAAGAGCGTCAGGTTGATCCCGCCGCAAATCATGCCGGCGAGCGCCATTCCCTTGGCGCCCCCGCCGGGTGCGCCGCGCGCCTGCCGAAACCCGAGCGCGCCGAGCACGAGGGCGACGATTGCCAGGACGGGCGTGAGCACGTTGATCATGGGTGCGCACGCGCACAGAAGCGACAGGATCCCGAGCACGAGGCTGGCGATGGCCATGGCGGGGTTGGGCGCCGGGAAGGCGGTTTCGTAGCCGAGCGGGCTGACCGCGGCCGGCGGCGGTTCGGGGGGTTGGGTGGGGTATTGGGACACGGTCGCTACGGAGTGTAGCCGAGGCGGGCGCGGAAGGGTAATTTGGGCGGGGTGCGACGAGCAAAGGAGCAGCGATGAACGCCGAGGGTTACCGCAGTTACCGCGATCTTCCGCCGCTGGCGGGGGTGTGTTCGATGGCCGAGGCGATGAAGCCCGGGCTGTCGGTCGAGGAGTGCGTGCGGCGGCTGAAGCGGTACCACTACGCGCTGCGGCGGCTGCACGAGATCTTTGTGGCAAGAATCACGGCCGAGCCTATTTATGAGTTGAAGACGGCGTTCAGCCTGCACGGGTACCTGTGCGGGGAGCACGTGACGGCGCTGCGGGAGCGCGTGGCGGAGATGCGGGAGCCGCCGCTGGGGTTGGAGCTGGTGCCGGATACGAATTTGCAGATGTTCTTTGACGAGGTGGTGGGGGCGCCGACGACGGAGGAGTTGATCGTGGGGCTGTATGAGAAGGCGCTGCCGGCGGTGCGGGAGGGGATGGAGCGGCACCTGCGGGAGACGAACCCGCTGGCGGATCATCCGTCCGTGCGTCTGTGTAAGTTCGCACTGATGGAGATCGGGGAAATGATCGAGTTCGGGCGACAGGCGATCGAGAAGCTGGTGGATCCCACCAAACGGCAAGCGATGGCGGGGTGGGTTGCTCTGTTGGACGATTTATTGGCGGCGGCAGGGGGGCTGGACGGGACGCGGGAGGCGGTGATCAAGCCAGTCTCGCGGCAATACTCGGCCAAGCCTTACGTCTATGACCCGGTGCCAAAGCGCGACGAGCGGTTCACCGACCCGTACAACATGGGCGTGAACGCGGAGGTGTTCCTGTACGACGCGCAGATGCCGGCGCGGGCCAAGACATTGATGATCTTCTACAAGCGGCTGCGGGAGATCGACGTGCCGGAGATGATGGCCGGGATCCTGGCGCAGACGCCGGGCAAGCCGTGGAAGTATTACCGCGACATGACGCGGCAACTTTGGGATGAGGCGCGGCACGCGATGATGGGCGAGGTGGGCTTCGTCAACCTCGGTATCGACTGGGCGAAGTACGTACGCGTCAATTTTACGTGGTCGTTGGGGCTGAACACGCAACTGGAACCGTGGGAGCGGCACGCGGTGCTGTACTTCATCGAGCAGGGGCTGATGCCCAAGACCGGCAAGCGGTATGAGTGGGAGGTCGGCGTTGCGTCGGCCAACCCGCTGGCGGCACTGTTCCAGGATTACGACTGGGCGGATGAGGTTCTGCACTCGAAGATCGGGCGGGATCTGTACGTATCGCAGTTCAAGAATTCGCAGGAGGCGATTTCGTACGGCGACAAGTGCTGGTCGAAGGTGCTGATGGGCTGGCGCGAGTGGAAGGAGCAGGGGCTGACGAAGCACGAGACCTGGTGGCCGGCGCTGTACCGGGAGGCGTGCAAGCGGTGGGGGATTCAGCCGGATGCGCGTGTGGAGGCGTTTGGTGAGACGTACGAGAAGACGCGGGCGGATTTGAAGGAAGTCTCTGTTTCGGGCTGATGGCGAGGTGTGTTGATGCGCGGAATACGGAAGCTTGCGTTGGCCGGGGCAGGGGCGGCGGCCGTTGCCGTCATGGCGGTTATTTGCGTTGCTGCGCCCAAGGCGAAGGCCGGCAAGTCCAACGCCGATACCGTGTGGGTGAACGAGCCCAAGGCCGGGTCGCTGCCGACGGGCATGACGCACCACACGTACTTCAGCAAGTCGATGGGCCATGACGTCGGCTACTGCATTTACCTGCCGCCGGGGTATGAGACGGACACGCAGCGGCGGTACCCGGTGATTTACAACCTGCACGGGGCCGGAGGAAACGAGCTGCACGGGCAGCAGTCGGCGGAGGTGCTGCAGGAGAGGATCTTGGCGGGGAAGTGGCCGCCGATGATCATGGTGATGCCAAACGGGGGGAAGGCCACCATGTACCAGGATTCGGCCGACGGGAAGTACATGGGGGAGACGACTGTCATCAAGGAGTTGATCCCGCACGTCGATCAGACCTACCGCACGATCGCCGAGCGGCGGGGGCGTTGCATCGAGGGGTTCTCCATGGGCGGTCGCGGTTCGACGAGTTTGGCCCTGAAGTATCCGGAGATGTTCTGCTCGCTGTTCAACCAGGCGGGGAATGTGTTTCACGTTTCTGAGCTGTGGGACGCCAATCAGCCGGCGGCTTATCCTTACAGCCTTCTGGGGCCGGACAAGAACAGGTCGGTTGAGAATGATCCGTACGTGCTGCTGGAGAAGAACCTGGACAAGATCAAAGGGAAGCTGCGCATCCAGATCTTCTGCGGGACGAAGGATGATGAGCACTTGCCGAGCGTGAGGGATTTTCACCAGGCGCTGCTGAAGGCCGGCGTGGACCACACGTACATGGAGATCGAGGGGCTGGCGCACCAGCAGTCGAAGATGATCGATCAGTATCGGGCGATCTGGTTCGATTACCACGTCGAGTCGCTGCGGCGCGCCGGGGGATTGGTGCCGGCCGCCGGCGCGGAGGCGGGGAAGAAGCGCAAGGGGGCGCGGTAGCGCGTGGCGGCCGATCCCTTGCAATCCGGGGCGCTGTCGCGGCCGCGGCTGGACCCGACGCCGGTGTTTGAGATGGTCCGGTGGGCCTTCGGCACGGAGCTGCTGGCGGCCGCCGTGCACTTCGACCTGTTCTCGCGGCTGGCGAAGCCGGCGATGACGATTGACCAGATCGCGGGGGATCTTGGGATCGCGCGGCGGCCGGCGGTGGTCATGGTCGTGGCGCTGCGGTCGATGGGATTGCTCGGCGGGGAGGGGGAGGGTGTTGCGCTGACCGCATTAGCAGGTGAATACCTCGTGCCGGCCGGCGAGTTCTATATCGGCGATTACGTGGCGCTGATCGTCGATTCGCCGGGGGTGAAGGCGATGATCGAGCGGTTGCGGACGAATGAACCGGCGCAGTCGCGGGCAGACGATCCCGGGGCGGCGTTCATCTATCGCGAGGGAATCGACTCGGCCATGGAGCAGGAGCAGTCGGCGCGGCGGCTGACAATGGCGCTGGCGGGCCGGGCGCGGATCGTCGCCCCGCTGCTGGCGGAGCGGTATCCCCTGCCGGGGGCGCGGCGGCTGCTCGACGTCGGCGGGGGTACGGGGCTGTACAGCGTCGCGCTGCTGCGGGCGAATCCCGGGTTGTCGGCGGTCGTGTGGGATCGGCCGGAGGTGCTGAAAGTGGCTGCGGAGATGGCGGAGAAGTATGGGGTGGCCGATCGGATCGAGCTTGTGGCGGGGGACATGTTCGCCGACCCGGTGCCGCTCGGGTGCGACGTGATGCTGCTGTCGAACGTGCTGCACGACTGGGACGTGCCGGAGTGTGAGCGGCTGCTGACGCGGTGTGCGGCGGCGCTGCCGGAGGGTGGGCGGCTCCTGATCCACGACGTTTACCTGAATGACGCGATGGACGGCCCGCTGCCGGTGGCGCTGTACTCGGCGGCGCTGTTCAACGTGACCGAGGGGCGGGCGTACAGCGCGGGAGAGTACCGCGGGATGCTGGCGAAGGCGGGGCTGGAGGCGGGGGAGATCGTCGAGACGGCGGTGCATTGCGGCGTGCTGCCGGCGATGAAACGGTGAACGCGGGCCTGCGACTTGACCGGTATGACCGCCGGCGGGGAGAATTCGTTCACCGTCTTGGCGGGGCTCAAATGCAGAGCCCGGGCTGATGTTTCGTCAGCCGAGTTTGATGTGCTGCTTGAGAGTTGGAGTACGGAGTCGCACTCCGTAGCAAGGCGGGGCGGGCGCCGGCGATTGCCGGCGTCCGCTTTCCGAATAATCTCGCGCGGGGCGGGACTATGGCATGGGATGGTTGAAGACCTTGTTCGGCGGCGGCGGGGGCGGGGATGAGGGCGTTGTCGGCCGCTCGTCCGGGGGCCTGGGGGTGGAGGAGCTGGCGCGGCGGGTGGGGATCGAACTGCAAGACCTGCGGAAGGTGCCGGTTCGGTATCGCGAGTTTACGATCCCCAAGCGCAATGGCGGGGAGCGGCGTATTTATGCGCCGGAAGAGCCGCTCAAGGCTGTGCAGCGGAGGGTGCTGCGTGGCGTGCTGGGGCGGTTGCGTGCGCACGGGGCGGCGAACGGGTTTGAGGCGGGCAAGTCGATCGTGAGCAATGCCGCGCGGCACGTGGGCAAGGCCGTGGTCGTGCGGATGGATGTTAAAGAGTTCTTCGCCTCCACTAACAAGCACCGGGTCATCGAGTATTTCAAGGCGATCGGGTGGGACGACGAAGCGGCGGACCTGCTGGTGAAGCTCTGCACGCACAAGGGCGGACTGCCGCAGGGGGCGCCGACGAGTCCGCGGCTGAGCAACCTGGTGAACTGGCGGCTGGACGAGCGGCTGGGCCGGATGGCTGACGCGGTCGCGCCGGGGTCGGTCTACACGCGGTACGCGGACGACATCACCTTCTCGCTGGAGGCGGACGAGCGCGCGGCCGTGCGAAGTCTCATTTTCTGGACCCGGCGGATCGCGAAGGAGGAAGGCGGGTATCAGGTTCACCAGCGCGCGAAGATGCGCGTGATCCGGCGGAACGACAGGCAACTGGTGACGGGGCTGGTGGTGAACGAGCGCGTGAACCTGCCGCGGGCGAAGCGGCGGTGGCTGCGGGCGGTGCGGCATCACGCGAAAACGGGAAGGGAAGCGACGCTGACGCCGGAGCAGTTGGCGGGGTGGGATGCGCTGGAGTCGATGGTGCGGGGCCGGGAAACTGAGCGAGGCGGTACATGAGGCTACTCATCGTAGGTGTTCTGGCGGCGGCGTCGTGCGGCGCGGCGGCGACGAGGCCGGCGGCGTACGACATCACCGCCTTCGGGGCGGCCGCCGACGGGAAGTCGCTGTGCACGGCGGCCATCCAGCGGGCGATTGATCAGTGCACATCCGACGGCGGCGGCACAGTCGTCGTACCTCCGGGGACGTTTTTGACCGGTACGATCAATCTCAAGTCAAACGTCACGCTGCACCTTCCGCGCGGGTCGACACTGCTCGGCAGCGCCACGCGCGAGAATTACCCGCCGATCCCCCTACGTTCCGTAACGACGCCGGCCGGCGACAACCCGGCGGATTTCGCCATCCGGGCGCGCACGTCCGGCGGTCTGGCGCTGGTGGCCGGGAACGAGGTCGAGAACGTTTCGATCACCGGGGAGGGGACGATCGACGGGAACGGTCACTCGGCCACGTTTTTGCACGGCGATAATGCGCCGGGGCGGCCGAAGATTCTGCTGTTCCAGCGCTGCCGGAACGTGAGCGTCAGCGGCATTACCTTGAAGAATTCGGCATCGTGGGTGCAGCATTACCTCGGCTGCGACAACGTGCACGTCGGCGGGTTGACCGTTTACTCGCACGCCAACTGGAACAACGACGGGCTGGATATCGAGTCAACGAACGTCGCCGTCTCCGATTGCCTGATCGATTCGGACGATGACGCAATCTGCTTTAAGTCGGGGCGCGGGTACCCGTGTGAGAATGTGACCGTGTCCAACTGTGTGGTGGGGAGCAACTGCAACGCGATCAAAATGGGCACCGCCTCGGCAGGGTCGTTTAAGAACATCACGATCAACAACTGCGTCGTGCGGGGGGCGTCGGAGGATAATTTTCGCAAGTGGAACTCGGTGATTTCCGGGATCGCGCTGGAGGTGGTGGACGGCGGGGAGATGGACCAGGTGGCGATCTCGAATATCGCGATGACGCGCGTGCAGACGCCGATCTTTATCAAGCTCGGGAACCGGATGCAGGGGGGGGCGGACAAGGGCAGGGCGGGGACGCTGCGGAACGTGACGATCGGGAACGTCGTGGCGACGAATGACAGCCTGATGAGCAGCTCGATCACCGGTTTCCCGGGACACTACGTGGAAAACGTCACGATTCACGACGTCACGCTCACCGGGCCCGGCGGGGGGACGAGCGAGCAGGCGGCGGCGTCCATTAAGGAGAATGAGAAGGCGTACCCGGAGAACCGCATGTTCGGGAAGTTTCTGCCGGCGTACGGGCTGTACGCGCGGCACGTGCGCGGGCTGACGATGCGGAACGTCGAGCTGAAGCTGGCGCAAGCGGACCGGCGGCCGGCGGTGGTGATGGAGGACGTTCACGAGCTGGATGCGTCGGGAATCCGTGCGGCGGTGCCGGAGGACGTTAATGCGCCGGTGCTGCGGCTGATCAACTGCACCGACGCGCTGATTCATTCGAATATGGCGCGCGAGGGGGTGAAGGTTTGGCTGCGGGTGGAGGGGGCGCAAACGGCCGGGATTAAGTTGGCGGGGAATGACCTGGGGCGGGCGCAGGTGCCGATTCAATTGGGGGAGGGTGTT
>Ga0308175_100001871_pt1 | contig 14246 bp, 8 predicted proteins | sample PhyCR1_3_FD_203893 | JGI IMG/M metagenome (GOLD analysis project Ga0308175, IMG submission 203893) | Soil microbial communities from UC Gill Tract Community Farm, Albany, California, United States - DLSLS.C.R1 | ecosystem: Environmental > Terrestrial > Soil > Agricultural land | place: USA...
TGACCTGGCCCCAGCCGAGGCGGGTCTCGATCGGATAGTCGCGGCCGGTGACGAAGCCCGGCCCCTGGACGCGGAAGCCCACTTTGCCGACGCCCGCCGAATTGGGCGCAGCGAAGGGGATGCGTTCGGCGATCCGCTGGCCGAGCGCCAGCGGGAAGACTTGCCGGAACGCTGTCGCCGGACCGCCCTTCGAGGTGAGGCTGGCGGTGTAGGCGCCCGGCCGTCCTTCGAGGTTGTGCAGCTCCAGCGTCGCGCTGGCCTTGTCGCCCGGCGCCAGGAACCGCGGCAGGTTCAGGTCGGCCACCACCGGCTCGCGCACGGTGATCGGCTTGGAGCCCGAACCGACGGCCTCGTCGGTCCAGGCCACCGCCATGATCCGCAGCTCGCCGTTGAAGTCCGGCGCCGGCAGGTGGACGACCGCGTGGCCGGAGCCGTCGGTCTCCACCACGCCTGACCAGAGCGCGATGGTGCGGATGGGCGTGGTGGTCAGGCCCGCGCCGCCCGTCTCGTCGCCGCCGAAGCTGACGTTGGCCGGCGCGCCCAGGTTCGGGTCCAGCAGGCGGCCGTAGTCGTCGCGGTAGGAAAGCGACAGCGCCCGCTTGCCGAAGTACCACTTCACGGGGTCGGGGCTCTGGAAGTGGGTGATCCGCAGGATCCCCTCGTCCACCGCCGCCAGGGTCACGTGCGCGCGGCCGCCGAAGCCCGCACCCTTGATCGTCAGCGGCACGTCGAGGCCCGACTTCGAACCCTGCTTGGGCGGCGTCCCGATCGCGACGCTCAGCTTCCGGTTGGCCGCGTCCAGCGGCACGTAGATCACGCCCAGCGCCCGGCGCGGCTTGGGATGGGTCGCCGGATCACGCGGCTGGATCACGCTCACCAGCACATAGGCGCCGCCGCCCCAGGCGGCGTTGGTCTTGAAGCGGACGCTCCCGCCGTTTTCGCCGACGCTGACGGTCTTCAGGTCGATCAGCCGGTCGGTCGCCACCGCCACCTGCGCCTCGCCGGCGTAAGGAGCCTTCAGCGTGATCTCGACGCTGTCGCCCTGGCGGTAGGCCTTGGTCCCGGCGGTCACACGGGCGACGTCGGGCGCCTCCACGTCCTTGGCCGGCTCGCCCCAGCCGGAGGCGAAGCGGATGACGCTCTTCGCGCCGCCGGGGCCGCTCAGTTCCAGGCGGTAGTCGCCCCAGCCCAACTTGCGGCCGACATGCGCCGGCTGGCCCGCGCCGATGTTCAGCACGCCGCCCTGGATCACCACGTCGCGGCTGGTGCGCCGCCACTGCCAGCGATCGCCCTGGCGGAACCAGTCGTAGGTCCAGCTTTCGCGGATCAGCTGATAGCTCACGCCGTTCGCCGCGGCGCGTCGGCCCAAGGCGTCGGCGGCGATGATGCTGATCGTGGTCATCGGCTCGTCGCGCCAGTTCGTGGCGTCGCCGCGGTCGATCTTGGCGCCCAGGTAGAGCGGCGCGGTGCGCAGCTTGAAGGTCGCCTGCTCGCGCACCGGCCGCCCGCCGGGCTCGAACACCGAGGCGGTCATCGCCGCCTCCAGCGGCTGCGCCACCCCCTGCGCCGTGCTCGACGACAGGTGCAGCACCGCCTTGCCCTCCCCGTCGGTCGTCGTGCGGTCGAGGTCGAGCAGCTTCTCCTCGAAGGGGCTCTTCTGGTCGCCCCACTCGTAGCCCTTGAACTGCGGGAAGGGGTCGGGATCGGCCCGCAGGCGGGCCTCGCCCTCAGTCGCCAGGCCCGCCCCCGGCGCGCCGTAGAGGAAGCGCGAATTGACGTCGATCACCCGCGTCTCGGCGCCGGTGATCGGGACCTCCGGGCGGCCCGCCAGCTTCACGTCCAGCCGCTGCGGCGCGAAGTCCTCGATGTCCAGCTTCAGCGTCCCGGCCGGGTCCTCGGCGCCGTCCAGTTCGACGGCCACGCTCCACATGCCCCGCGGCGCCGTCTTCGGCAGCGGCACGTCGGCGGCGATCGACCCCAGCGGCGTTCCAGCGAACCGGTAGCGGGCGAACTCGGTGCCGGAGGGGCGGCGCACGACGATGAAGCCCTTGCGGTCCTTCACCGCCTTGGTGTCGTGGTCGCGCAGCAGCGCATTGACGTGCGCCGTCTCGCCCGGACGGTAGATGCCGCGGTCGACGTAGACGTAGGCGTCCACGGCGCCCGGCGCGGCGCGCGCCTCGGTCTTGCCGCCCACGGCCTGGGCCGAGAGGTCCACCGGCGCGCGGTCCAGGTCCAGCACCGCCAGGTCGCCCTGCGGACCATAGGCCATCACCATCTTCGCCTTGCTGCCCGCCTCGCCCTCCAGCAGCGGCCGGTCGAACCGCAGGCGGCCTTGCGCGTCGGTCTTGCCGTCCGCCAGGTCCTCGCCGCTCTTGGCCACCAGCGCCACGCGCAGGCCCGGCAGCACCTTGGCCGAGTTCAGCGAGCGCACCACCACGTCCAGGCCGTCCGTCCCCTGATAGGCGGTGAGCGCCATATCGGTGAACATCACCCAGCGCCTGGCCTGCGCCGGCGGATTGGGGTCGTAGTCGGGCTCGACGCCCTCCTCGCCGTCGACGCTTGTCCGGCGCTTCGCCTTGGGCTTCAGCCCGCGCGCGCCGGAGGCGTCCTTGGCCTTGATGAGATAGCCGCCGGGCTTCATGTCCTTCAGCACCGCACCCAGCGGGAAGACCGTCGTGGTCCGCTGGCCGGGATCGCCCTTCACCGCCATCGTCCCTTCCCAGACCAGGCGGCCTTCGTCGCCCGCGGCGTCGGGGCCGTAGTCGCCGGCGTAGTCGCCTTCCCCGGTCGGGTCCGGCGCGCTGATCTGCTTGCGCACGAGATTGCGGTCGGCGACGCGCCAGACTTGGATCGCCACACGGCTGACGTTGACGGTCTCGATGCCGACTCCGTCGCTCTCCTCGCGCGGCAGGATCACCCCACCGCCGGCGAAGCCCACGTAGGGCGGCTTCTCGCCGAAGGCGAAGCTCACCTCGGCGTTGTCGGCCAGGGTCTCGCCGGAGAGCGCCGGCAGGCCCTTCAGCAGCGTCACCTTGCGGTCGAGGAAACCGAGGCCCGACAGGCAGAGCTCGTCGCCCTTGGCGGTCACCGCGGGCTTGGCGCCGATGTCCGGCGACACCAGCACGAAGTCGCCGTAGGGCCGCTGCGGGTCCAGCGCGCGGGAGAACTGCACGCAGGCCGTCGGCTGGGCGCCGCTTGTGTCGGTGCGGGTGCGCCAGACCGCGAAGCCCTCAGGCCGCGTCTCGCGCGGTCGCGGCGCATCGGCCGCCCGCGGTTTGCCGAACAGGGCCCAGGGGCCGCCCTGGACCATCTGGGCGACGTTGACGCCGGCGTTGGGGCCGATGGAGACGACCGCGGCGGTCAGGAGGCCGGCGGCGAAGGCCGCGGCGCCGATCCCCAACGCGGCCGGGCCCGACACGCGCCAGGCGCGGACCCGGTCCAGCCAGGCCCGCCATCGCGGCGGCCGCGGTCCCGGGGAAGCTGAGCCCCCGCCCGCCGAACCGCCGTCGCTCATGTCATCCTCCGTGGATTGTCGGGCGGGATGGGAGCGCCGGCGCCAAGCCGTCGTCAATGGCTTGGCCGTAGTCCGAATTAAGAAGTTGGCGCTGTTGTATTTTCACGTCACCAGCGCGCTATTTCAGCAACATCATGCTGTTTCACCGAGGGCGGCCGCGGTGGTTCAGGGGTTCACCATACGTGTGATGAATCAATGCTTTACCGTGATTGGTAACAGATTTCTTAACGCTGCCGGCGCGAAATTTCGGACATCGTGCAGGCAAGGGTTGTGCAACGATGAGTATCCGGCTCGGCAAATTCCGCCCCCTGGCCATGCTCAAGCGCGCGGTGCGCGACGAGGGTGGCGTCAGCGCCGTCACCGTCGCGATCTCGCTGGCCGTGCTCGCGCCCATGGCGCTGGGGATCTTCGACGTGTTCTCGATGACCGAGCAGCGCGGCAAGCTGCAGGACGCGCTGGACGCGGCCGCGCTCTACGCCGCCCGCTCGCCCGTCTTCACGACGCCGGAGATCGACACCATCGGCGACAAGTCGCTGCTGGCCAACCTGCAGCTGATCCATGGCGCCAGCCTGAAGGCTTCGAACTTCGTCCTGCAGGGCAACCAGGTCGTCGCCGACGCCTCGGTCCAGCTGGCCGCTTACGCGCCGATGGAGTTCACGCACCAGCCCGTACAGGTGCACTCGGAGGTCACCCGCGCCGGCAACAACCTCGAGGTGGCGCTGGTGCTCGACAACACCGGGTCGATGGCGGGCACGCCGATGACCCAGCTGCAGTCCGCGGCCAATCAGCTGATCGATCTCGTCGTCGCCGACACCCAGACGCCCTACTACACCAAGATGGCGGTCGTCCCTTACTCGAACGCCGTCAACGCCGGGGCCTACGTCAACGCCGTCCGCGGCCCTGCGACCGTGGCCCAGAGCCCCATCCAGGCGGCGTGCACGAACCAGCCCGGCTGCACGAAGATGAAGTTCACCACCGCCGCGGGCGGCAGTGCGGTCACCTGGAACGTCAGCAATTGCGTCAGCGAGCGGATCGGCGTGCACGCCTATGACGACGTCGCGCCGACGGCGGCGTTCCCGAACACCTACGTGGGTTGGGTCTATCCGCCCTCGAACGGCAGCAACCCCTGCATCGCGACGGGCATCCAGCCCCTCACGAGCAACAAGACCACGCTCCACAACCTCATCAACGGCCTGACGACGGGCGGGTCGACCGCCGGCCACATCGGCGTGGGCTGGGGCTGGTACATGGTGTCCCCGAACTGGGGCGGCCTCTGGCCCTCGGGCAGCCAGCCGGCGAACTATGCCTCCGACCACTTGATCAAGGCGGTGATCCTGATGACCGACGGCGCCTTCAACACCGCCTATTGCAAGGGCGCGGTCTCGCAGCTGAGCTCGGCGACCGACGGCAGCGCCGGCGCCTCGAACACGCACACCAACTGCGCCTCGCCCAACGGCGACGCCTTCAGCCAGGCGCAGACGCTGTGCACCGCGATGAAGGGTCACCCGAACAACATCGTGATCTACACGGTGGGCTTCCTGCACGGCGGAAACGACCCGCAGGCCGCCGCGATCCTGTCGAACTGCGCCACCGACGCCCAGCACTACTATCTGCCCACGACAGGCGGGTCTCTCCAGGCGGCGTTCCAGTCCATCGCCGCAGACCTCAACCGCCTGCGAATCTCACACTAAGAGCCGCGTCACCCCTCAAGCGGCCACAAGCGCCGCCGGCCATGGCTCACCCTCCGAGTCCGCCGGCGGCGCTCTTCTTTTCCGCGCCGTGCGCAGGCGGCGCATGCCGCTTGTCACCCGTCGCCGCAGGAGCGCGGGCGCGGCGCGGACGAAGGCGATCGCCGACTTCAGCCGCACGGCCGTCGCCACGATCAGCGCCAGCGCGACGACGTCGACGTAGGTGGCGATGTCGAAGGCGGCGAACCAGGCGACCGCCTCGGGGACCTGGCCCGCGACGATGAAGCCTTCGCGCCCCATCGCGAACGCAATCGCCAGCATGACGCCGATCAGCGCGACCAGCGCCAGGTGGCCGCGGCGCCCTCGGTTCAGGGCGGCCGCAGGCTTGTCGACCAGCAGGCGGCGCAGTCCGCGGCCGATTGTGGTCTCCGGGAACAGCAGCATCGCGCCCAGCGCCGCTGCGACAAGCCAGATCAGCATGGGGAAGCCCTCCGCCGGCCCTCACATGGTGAAGCTGCCTGGGCGGCGGAACCCCGCTGCGACGGCCGGCCTCAGGCCAGCTTGATCTCGCGCAGCCGCTCCTGGAGGTAGCCGTCGGCGGTGATGGCTTGGGGGTAGCGGTCCGGATGCTCGGCATCCACGCAGCCGGGCAGGGTCTGGATCAGGTAGTCGGAATTGAAGTGCAGGAAGAACGGCGTCGAGTAGCGCGGGAAGCCGCGCCGCTCGGGCGCCGGGTTCACCACCCGGTGCGTCGTCGACGGCAGGCGATGGTTCACCAGCCGCTGCAGCATGTCACCGATGTTGCACACCAGGCTGCCCGGCGGCGGGTTGATCGAGATCCAGCGCCCGTCGTGGTCCTTGACCTCCAGTCCGGCTTCCTCGGCGCCCATCAAGAGCGTGATCACGTTGATGTCCTCATGCGCGCCGGCGCGGATATGCGGCCCGTCCTTCGGCGCCGGCGGATAGTGCAGCAGGCGCAGGATCGAATTGCCCACGTCGACCTTGTCGTCGAAGAAGCGGCGCGGCAGGTCCAGGTAGACGGCGATGGACTCCAGGACCTTCAGGCCCATCGCGTCCAGGGCGTCGTAAAGCCACTGCACCCGCTCGTGGAAGTGCGGCAGCTCGGCGTCCGGCCAGACGTTGTCGGGCATGTGGTCGCGGAACGGGTGGCCGGGCGGCAGCGTGCGCCCGACGTGCCAGAATTCTTTCAGGTCGAAGTGCGTCGCGCCCTTCGCCGTCTCGACGCCGAACGGGGTGTAGCCGCGCTGGCCCGACACCGGCAGCTTGTACTTCAGCTTCGCCGCCTCGGGCAGGGCGAAGAACGCCTTCATCTCCCCCAGCGCCGCGTCGATCCTGTCCTGCGGCAGGCCGTGGTCGCTGATCACCGCGAAGCCCCAGCGGGCATAGCTGTCGCCCAGCGCCTTGGTGAAGGCGTCGAAGTCGGTCTCGAACAGGCGGAACGAGACGGGCGCGATGTGATCCCGGAGATCGAGGGCTTGGCTCATGGGCGGGACTCCTACACCCCTCAGGCGTCCTCCTCCACCCGCTCGGGCGCCGCAAGCTGCGGGGCGTCTTCCAGGTCCTCCTCGGCGGCGATGCGGGCCATCTCGGCGCGCAGCACCCGCTCGGTCGTCTCGCGACCGTCGCGCACCGCCACCGTGTAGCGGTCCTCCTCGCCGGCGATCGGCGCGAGCTGCTTCAGGATCGTCTCGTCGGACTCACGGAACACCGCCGCGGCCCGTCCGGCGCGGCGTTCCGAGACGCCCAGCTTGATCAGCGCGCGGCGGCCGAAGCTCAACGCGCTCTCGAAGGTCTCCCGCTCGGTCTCCACGCCCGGCGTCTTGATCAGCTCGTAGACGTGGCGGCGATCGTAGGCGCGGGCGATGATCGCCAGGTTCGGGAACGCCTGGCGCGCGGCCTGCACCATCTCCACGGCTTTGTCGGTGTCGTCGATGGCGACGAGCAGCAGCCTGGCCTTCTCGGCGCCGGCGCTGCGCAGCAGGTCGAGGCGGCTGGCGTCGCCGTAGTGCACCCGCCAGCCGAACCGGCGCAGCAGGTCGATCTGCTCGATGGACGACTCCAGGATCACCACCCGGAAGTTGGCCGCCATCAGCAGGCGCGTGGCGATCTGGCCGAAGCGCCCGAAGCCCGCGACGATGGCGTCCGGCGCGCTCTCGTCGAACGGCAGGCGCTCCGGCTCGGGCCGCGCCTCCTCGCGCGACAGCACCCAGCGGTCGTAGGCCGCGGTCACCAGGGGCGTCGCCGCCATCGACACCGCCACGACGGCGGTCAGCAGGCGCGCCAACTCCGGCGCCATCACCCGCTGGCCCAGCACGAAGCCAAGCAGCACGAAGGCGAACTCCCCGCCCTGCGCCAGCGCGACCGCGGTGGTCAGCGCCGTGCGATGCGAGCGGCGGAAGAGGCGGCCCGCGGCGTACATGGCGATGGTCTTCAGCACCATCAGGCCGATCACCGCGCCCACGATCACCAAGGGCTTCTTGGCCACCAGGCCCAGGTCCAGGCCCGCGCCCACGGTGATGAAGAACAGGCCCAGCAGGAGGCCGCGGAAGGGCTCGATGTCGGTCTCGATCTCGCGGCGGAACTCGCTGTCGGCCAGCACCACGCCCGCCAGGAACGCCCCCAGCGCCGGCGACAGGCCCACCAGCTCCATCAGCGCCGCCACCGCCACCACCAGCAGCAGGCCCGAGGCGGTGAAGATCTCGCGCAGCCGCGCCGCGGCGATGAAGCGGAACAGCGGCCGCATCAGGTAGCGCCCGCCCACGACCACCAGCGCGATCGCCGCCAGTTGGGCGCCGGCCTGCGCCCAGCCGGGCAGGGGCGCCAGGATGTTCGAGACGTGCGGCGCGCCGGGCGCGGCCGGCGCGCCGGGCGGGGCCAGCAGCGGCAGCAGCGCGAAGAGCGGGATCACCGCCAGGTCCTGGAACAAGAGGACGCCAAACGAGGCCTCGCCCACCGGCCCCTGGCGCATCCCCTTCTCTTCCAGGCTCTGCAGTACGATCGCCGTCGACGACATGGCCAGGATCACGCCGATCGCCGCGGCGGCGCGCCAGTCGGTCCCCAGCGCCAGGGCCGCGCCGCCCACGAGCGCCGCGGTGGCCAGGAGCTGGGCCAAGCCGAGGCCGAAGATCGCCGTGCGCAGCTTCCAGAGCAGGGCGGGGCGCACTTCCAGCCCGATCAGGAACAGCAGGATCACCACACCGAACTGGGCGAAGGCCTGCACGTCGGCCTCGGCGCCGACCACGTTCAGCACGAACGGGCCGATGACCACGCCGGAGATCAGGTAGCCCAGCACCGAGCCCAGCCCCAGCCGCTTGGCCACGGGCACCGAGATCACGCCCGCCGCGAGATAGACCAGCGCCTGGGTGAGCAGCGATTGGGCGTGCATGCGCCCTTGCTTAGAGCACAGCGCGCCGGCTCGGGCGATTTTTCCGGCCCGCCCCGTTCTCAAGCCGCTCCGGGCGGCGTAAAGGGCGCCCATGGCAAGCAAAGTCGTGAAAAGCGCCGCCGACGCGCTGGCGGGCGTGCTGTTCGACGGCATGACGATCATGGCCGGCGGGTTCGGCCTGTGCGGTATCCCCGAGAACCTGATCGCCGCGATCCGCGAACACGGGGTCAAGGACCTGACCGTCGTCTCCAACAACTGCGGGGTCGACGACTTCGGGCTCGGGATCCTCCTGGCCGGCGGCCAGATCCGCAAGATGATCTCCAGCTACGTAGGCGAGAACAAGCTGTTCGCCGAGCTCTACCTCGCCGGCAAGCTGGAGCTGGAGTTCAACCCGCAGGGCACGCTGGCCGAACGCATCCGCGCCGGGGGCGCGGGCATCCCGGCCTTCTTCACCCGCACCGGCGTCGGCACCCTGGTCGCCGAGGGCAAGGAAGTGCGCGAGTTCGACGGCGAGCTCTACGTCATGGAGCGCGGCCTCAAGGCCGACCTCGCCATCGTCAAGGCCTGGAAGGGCGACCACGAGGGCAACCTGATCTACCGGCTGACGGCCCGGAACTTCAATCCGATGATGGCCACCGCCGGCAAGGTCACCCTGGCCGAAGTCGAGCATCTGGTCCCCACCGGCGAGCTCGACAAGGACAAGATCCACACGCCGGGCATCTACGTCGACCGCATCTTCGAGGGACAGTTCGAGAAGCGCATCGAGCAACGCACGTTGCGTCAGCCGGAGGCGGTTTCCTGATGGCCTGGGATCGTAACCAGATGGCGGCCCGCGCCGCCCAGGAGCTGCGCGACGGCTTCTACGTCAACCTCGGCATCGGCATCCCGACCCTGGTGGCCAACTACATCCCGCCGGGCGTGCACGTGACCCTGCAGAGCGAGAACGGCATGCTGGGCATGGGCCCGTTCCCGACCGAGAACGAGATCGACCCGGACCTGATCAACGCCGGCAAGCAGACGATCACCGAGCTCGCATCCTCCAGCTACTTCAGCTCGGCCGACAGCTTCGCGATGATCCGCGGCGGCCACATCGACCTCTCGATCCTGGGCGCCATGCAGGTGTCCGGCGGCGGCGACCTCGCCAACTGGATGGTGCCCGGCAAGATGGTCAAGGGCATGGGCGGCGCCATGGATCTGGTGGCCGGCGTCAAGCGCGTGGTCGTGGTCATGGAGCACGTGGAGAAGTCCGGTGCGCCCAAGCTGGTCACCGCCTGCTCGCTGCCGCTGACCGGTCAGGGCGTCGTCGACCTGGTGGTCACCGACCTTGCCGTCTTCGACGTCAACCGGGGCAAGAAGCCGCTCACCCTGCGCGAGCTTGCCCCCGGCGTGACGCTGGAGGACGTGAAGGCCAAGACCGAGGCGGCGTTCGAGGTGGCGGCGAGCATGGGCGCCTAAACAGCAAAACGCCGTCATCCCGGCCGGACGGCCGCGAAAGCGGGCGGGAGAGCCGGGACCCAGCAGCTCCAAACTCGACGTGCGCAGCGGCCGCGGTGCCGTTGGCCGCGTCCAGGTCTGAGCAGCTGGGTTCCGGATCGGCCTGGCGGCCGTCCGGGACGACGGCTGTTGGTTGCGATCCGAGCCAATGCGGCCGCAGGGGTAACCATTTGCCCCGACACGCCGTATATTCCAGCGCACAGACCGTTCACGAGAGCGCTCGGAAGACACCATGAAGACCCGTCTGATCGCGGCCGTCGCCGCCTCCGCCATCACCCTCGCCAGCGCCGGCCCCGGCGCCGCAGCAGCGCTGAAGACCGCCGTGTTCGCCGGCGGCTGCTTCTGGTCGGCCCAGCACGACATCGAGCACACGCCGGGCGTGAAGGACGTCGTCGTGGGCTACGCCGGCGGCACGAAGCCCAACCCGACCTACGACGGCGGCCACGACGGCTATCTGGAGTCCATCAAGGTCACCTACGACCCGTCGGTGATCAGCTACGAGAAGCTGGTCGACACCTTCTTCCACCACATCGACCCGACCGACCCCAACGGCCAGATCTGCGACCAGGGCCCAACCTATCGCACCGCCGTGTTCGTCGCCGACCCGGCCGAGAAGGCCGCGGCCGAGAAGGTCAAGGAAGTTGTCCATCAGGAGCTTCGCCTGCCGATCAAGACCATGATCCTGCAGGCCGGCAAGTTCTGGCCCGAGGTCGACCAGCGGCACCAGCACTACGCCGAGAAGTTCCCGGCCAACTACATGGCCTACCGGATCGGCTGCGGCCGCGACCGCACGCTGAAGGCGGTCTGGGCTATGGCGTCGGGTCCGCCGCGCTCAGGCGGTCACTAGGCGTCCACTCCGGGCTGGGATAGCCGGTCTTTGCGTCGCGCGGCTTGGGCGCGAAGCCCAGGCCCACGAACATCTCGATCTGCCGCTGGTGACGGCGGTCCAGGAAGACGTCGTCCAGTTCGGGGCCCAGGGCGCGGCCGAAGTCGCGGGCGATCTCGGTGTCGAACCAGCGCTCGTTGGCCACGACCAGCACCCGCTGGCCCAGCGCCGGCGTCAGGGGCGCCTGCGCCTCGGCCTGGTTGCCGGGTCCGGTCCCGCGGATCCACATGGTCAGCTTCGGCGACAGCGGCTCGGCGAGGTAGTCGCGGGCGTAGTAGGCCAGGCTGTAGAACAGGAAACGGTTGTTGACCGCGATGGCGGAAAGCCCCGCCGGCGCCTCGTTGCGCGCGCGGCGCACCACCGCCTCGGCGGTCTGGCGCCAGCCGCGCGCGCGCTTCAGGCTGTTGGCCGCGCCGGCCCGGTCCGCCAGCGACGGCGAGACCGCCACCGCGAGGATCGCCACAGCCACCACTGCGCCCATGGCGATGGCGCCGGTCAGCCAGCGCCGCGCCCGCCAGCGCATAAGCCACGCCGCGACCAGCACCGCGCCGGCCAGATAGCTGGCCCCGGACCAGTTGGCGTTGGCCCGGCTGACCAGCGCCTGGGCCGCCACGATCACGATCGGCGGCAGGGTGAAGCAGAGCAGCAGCAGCTCGCCCGATTCCAGCCGGCGCCGCCGCGCCGCCAGGCCCGCGCCGGCCAGCAGCGCGCCGAACGGGATCGGCCCGAACACCGCGAACTGTGCGCCCAGGAAGGCCGCCAGCCCCTTCGGGTTGAACAGCTGCCCGGCCCGCCAGTTGGCGTCGTCGGCGGTGTGCTGGACCGTGGCGAACCCGTGGGCGGCGTTCCAGGCCACGTTGGGCGAGATGACCAGCGCGAAGACCGCCAGGGCCGCGCCCGCCGAGGGCCAGGTCCAGGCCCGCCGCGCCGAAGGCGATAGCGCCAGATGCAGGGCCGCCCCGATCAGCGCGTAGACCGCCGCGTACTTCGACAGGAACGCCAGCCCGATCGCCGCGCCGAACCCGGCCGCCAGCCACAGCCGGCGCGATCCCTCCGCGCCCTGAAGGTGGACGTAGGCCAGCACCGTCAGGCCCAGGAAGAAGAGCAGGGGCGCGTCGGTGGCCACCACCATGGCCGAGAGCTGCACGCCCGGCGCCAGCGCGTAGAGCGCCGCCGCCGCCAGCCCGACGCGGGCGTTGAACAGCTTCCGCCCGATGGCGAAGACGGTCAGCATCGCGCCGGCCTGGAAGGCCACCGCCGGCAACCGCACCCAGGCCTCGGCGTCGCCCAGCGAGGTGGCCGCGCGGATCGCCCAGGCGATCATCGGCGGCTTCGACCAGTAGCCGAACGCCAGCGTCCGGGACCACAGCCAGTACTGCGCCTCGTCCGGGTAGAGCTCCAGGGGGCTCCGGAACAGGATCACCAGCCGCACCAGAGAAAGCGCAATGGTCAGCATCAGGGCGGCGCGTGCGTCCGCCTGCGCCTCCAGGTCCCGCGGGGTGTCAGACATTCCGTAGGCCCCTCATCGCGGCTCGTCGGTCCCTGCCTCAAGTAAGGCGCCGGCGCCACACCTGCGCACGGATCGTCCGCGACGAAGCGTCACCGCAGCAAAAGCGTCATCAACGGATGCCAATTGCGGTCTATACGGCTAAACAGTGGCAAGGATGGCCGGCCTGGGGATAGGCCGCGTCCGGGGTGTCTAAAAGGGGTAATCATGCAGCTGAGACTGAACCGCGCGCTCTGCGCGACGACGGCGCTGGCCACGGGCCTGCTGATCGCAACAGGCGCGCTCGCCCAATCCACCGGTACCCAAGTGCAGGAGCTGGTGGTCACCGGCTCGCGCGGCCTGCCCGACACGGGCGGCCTGGCGCAGCAGGTGCAGGTGGCCAAGGACGAATCGGTCATCACGCAACAGTTCATCAAGAGCCAGATCGGCACCTCGAACTTCGCCCAGCTGATCAACCTGCTGCCGGGCGTCACCTACTCGTCCGAAGATCCGACCGGCATCCTGTCCGGCGACTTCCGGATGCACGGCCTCGACTGTAACCACCTCTCGGTCACCATCGACGGCGCGCCGGTCAACGACAGCGGCAACTACGCCTGCTTCCCCGGCGAGTACCTGGTCGCGGAACTGACCGACCACATCAAGGTCGACATCGGCGCGACCGACGTGGACAGCCCCACGGCCTCCGCCGTCGGCGGCCAGGTGACCATCGTCTCCAAGCGGCCCGACACGGACTTCCATGTGTACGGAAGCGTCGGCGGCGGCTCCAACAACTTCAAGCGCGTCTACGGCGAGGTGGATTCCGGGGCGATCGGGCCGTACGGCACCCGCGCCTACTTCGCGGCCAACTACGCCGAGGGCGACAAGTACCGGGGCGTGGGCTACGTGCGCCGCACCGGCTTCGACGCACAGATCTTCCAGCCGCTGCAGGGCAGCGACTTCGTCGCGCTGGCGGCCAGCTACGTGAAGAACCGCACCATCTTCTACTTCGGCCCCTCGCGCGCCCAGTTGCTGCAGTTCGGGCCGTCCTTCGACTACAACCCCGTCTGGGTGGTCCCGACCATCCGTCCGGGCGTGGCCGACTCCCTGCCGATCGTGCCGGTCGGCGCGGCCGCGACCGCGGCTGGCCTGCCGGCCAACGCCGGCCAGGGCGGCGCAGAGACCAACTACTGGTCCGTGCACCCGAACCCGGTGGACTTCGGCTCGATCCGCGGCAGCTCGAAGTTCGACCTCGGGCACAACCTGACGCTGACGGTCGACCCCTCGTTCTTCTACACCCTGGCCAACGGCGGCGGCTCGACGGGCGTCTCCGAAAAGGACCTGCGCCTCGTCGGCAAGAACATTATCATCACGCCCAACGGGACCGGCTCGACGGTCTCCGGCCCGGGCGTCGACCTGAACGGCGACGGCGACACGCTGGACACGGTGCAGCTCTACACGCCGAACAACACCAACACCCGGCGCTTCGTGATCAACTCCTCGCTGCTGTGGGAACTCAATCACGAGAACCACTTCCAGGTCGCCTACACCTACGACTACGCCCGCCACCGCCAGACCGGCGAGTACACCAAGATCAACCTGCTGACGGGCGACCCGGGCGACGTGTTCGGCGGCAAGGACGGCTACGGCACGCCGATCGCCACGTCGGACGGCAGCATCATCCGCGGCCGGGACCGCTTCTCGAAGGCGATCCTGAACCAGTTCTCCGTGAACTACATCGGCTCGTTCATGGACGATAAGCTGAAGGTCAACGT
>Ga0308175_100001872_pt1 | contig 14243 bp, 13 predicted proteins | sample PhyCR1_3_FD_203893 | JGI IMG/M metagenome (GOLD analysis project Ga0308175, IMG submission 203893) | Soil microbial communities from UC Gill Tract Community Farm, Albany, California, United States - DLSLS.C.R1 | ecosystem: Environmental > Terrestrial > Soil > Agricultural land | place: USA...
CGCAGGCCGGGCTTGCGGATGCCGATGACCCTGCCGAGGCGGAAGAGGACCCCGAGCTCGTACTGCTTGACGATGCGCAGGGACAGGGCTAGGCCGACGAGCACGACGACGCCGACGGCGACCAGGACAGTTGCGGTGGTGGACATGGTGGGCTCCGATGGTGGGTGCTGGTCCCTTCAGCATGCGCTGGGGCACCGGCCGACGGGCGGGACCTTGGGCCTGCCCAGGTGGGCCCGGACGCGCGAGCGTGGTGCCCGGCCACGCGACCACGCGGGCCGCCGCGCCCCGGAGGCCCCATGCCCACCTCGTCCCACGCCGACGTCCGCCGGCTCCTCGCGGCGGCAGCCACGCCGGGGCGCCCGCTACGGGTCGTCGCCGCCGGCAACGCCGCCGTGCCATGGGCCCTCCTGCGCGAGCTGGACGAGGCGACGCAAGGCCAGGACGTGGAGCTCTTCATGCTCAACGCCCCGCTCGGCACACCCGACCGCGTGGGGATCGTGCCGGTCACCGCCTTCGCCGGTCCGGGCATGCGCCGGCACCCGGCCACGCGCTACCTCCCGGCCCGGCTGTCCCACGTCCCACGGCTGCTCTCGACGACGTTCGTGCCGGACATCGTGCTCGTGACGACCTCACCGCCGTGGAAGGGCCGGGTCTCCCTGGGGATGGAGGTCAACATCCTGCCGGCGGCTCTCGAGTCGTGCCGGGCCCACGGTGGGCGCGTCCTCGGCGAGCAGCACGACGAGGTGCCCTACACGTTCGGCGACGGTGAGGTCGTGCTCGACCAGCTGGACCTCCTGTGGGAGCCGCCCTGCGACCCGGCGCGGGCCGCTGCGGCGCCCGTCGCAACGCGCGGTACGGGCGCTCCGCCGACGCCCGCACAGCTCACCGACGGCGACCCGATCGAGGCCATCGGGCGCCGCATCGCCGAGCGCGTGCCGTCGGGCGCGACCCTGCAGATGGGTATCGGCGCCGTCCCCGACGCCGTCGTGCCGCGCCTCGCCGCACGCAGGTCGCTGGCGGTCTGGACCGAGATGGTCTCCGACGGGGTGCTCCACCTCGCCGAGGCCGGAGCGCTGGACCGGGACCGACCGGTGGTGGCCTCGTTCGCCATCGGCGGCGCCCGGCTGCGCAGCTGGCTCGACCGCAACCACGCGGTCCGCATGCTGCGCACCGAGGTCGTCAACGACCCCACGCGGATCGCGGCCAACCCCGCGATGACGAGCATCAACAGCGCCCTCACGGTAGACCTCTACGACCAGGCGAACGCCAGCCACCTCGGGTCACGGCTGCACTCCGGGCTGGGCGGCCAGTGCGACTTCGTCACCGGGGCGATGGCATCGACCGGCGGCCAGTCGCTGATCGCCCTGCGGTCCTGGCACCCCAGGGCGGACGCCTCGGCCATCGTGCCGCTGCTCGAGGGTCCGGTCACCTCCTTCCAGCACACGGCAGTGGTGACCGAGCAGGGCACGGCGGAGATGTTCGGCGCCGACTCGGCGCAGCAGGCCCGCGCGCTCATCGAGCAGGCGGCGCACCCCCGCGTGCGGCGCGAGCTGTGGGACGAGGCGGAGGCGATGGGGCTCGCCTCCCGCTGAGCTCCGTCAGCCTGCCCGGTGCAGGAGCACGAGCTCGGCGTCGTCGAGCCGCGCGAGGGGGAACGCCGAGCGGTAGGCCGCCGCCGCGACCGCCCATGGGGCCGCGGACCGGGGCACCACCTCGCCGGTCACGGCATACCGGCGGCCGTCCACGAGCACGACGGCCCGGCGAGCCGAGCGGAACGCCCGCCACCACCGCTTGTGCGACGCTCCCCCGGCCACGACGACCAGGTCACCCCCCGTGCGGGCGTACTGCACGGGGAGCCTGACCGTCCGCCCGTCCGAGGCGGTGTACTCGAGCAGGGCGAGCCGCCCGAGGAGCTGGTGCAGCGGTGAGGCGAGGGACCACGAGATGAGGCGGTGGTGCGAAGGCCGGTGCACCGGGGTGGCCTGGCGCTGTGGAGGGGTCACGGTGCCTCCGGCTTCTCGGCGCCCCCCGCCACGACGAACTTGCGACCGGTCACCTCGCTGGCCTCGATGCGCAGGAAGTGTGGCTTGGAGGAGCCGTGCCAGGGGAACAGCGGCAGGCCCATCGCGTCGAGCACGTCGTCCAGCCGGGTCAGCTCGAACGCCCGTCCCTTGACCACGACGCTCCACGCGCTGCGGTGCTCGACGTCATACCCGTCGACCTCGAACGCGACCGGGTGCCCGGCCGCGCCCATGAGCTTGGCGCCCGCCGCGGTGCGGATGACCACGCTGCCGTGGTCGACCACGTGGTTGACCGGGAAGATGTCCGGTTGCCCGTCCAGCACGGTGGCCAGCCGACCCACCACCGCCTCTCGCACCAGGGCCCAGCACTCGTGCCGCGGCATCTCGGTCGTGGGGGGGTCAGTCGTCGTCGCCATACCTCCACGGTGCCGTGGGCCGTGCGCGGAGGGTGGGGTCCAAGGTCCCGTGTCGGACCACGCCGGGGCGGCCGCCCCCTTCACGCCGTCCAGGGCCGGTCGGGGCGGGACCTTCGCCCCTCCCGCAGGCACCCTCCGAGCGCGACGGTGAAGGCGAGCACCACCGAGAGGACAGGCCATGACCAGGTTGGACGCACAGCCCCGCGACGCCGTCGTCGTGGGAGTCGACCGCTCTGCGGCAGCCCACCACGCGCTGGACGAGGCAGTCGTGCAGGCCCAGCGCATGCACCGGCCGCTGCACATCGTGCACGCGACGGGGATCGGCATCGTCCCGTGGACGCTCCAGCGGCTGGAGGCGCAGGACCGCCTCACCGACGAGTTCGCCGGGCGGGCGGAGGCGCTTGCCCCCGACCTCGCCGTGACGAGGGACACCGTGGTGGCGGACCCGGCTGCGGCCCTCGTCGCCGCCAGCGCGACCGCGCACCTGCTGGTCCTCGACGCGGGCGGCCTCGGCCACGCGGCCGGGGTGTTCCTCGGCGCGATCACGCACAAGGTCGCCGCCCACGCGCACTGCCCGGTCCTGGTGACCCCGCACAACGGCCAGTGGACCCGCACCGGTCCGGTCGTCGTCGGCGTGGACGCCTCCCGGCACTCGGCACCGGCCGTCGAGTGGGGCTTCGCCGAGGCCTCGGCCCGCGGCGCCAAGCTCGTCGCCGTGCACTCGTGGTGGTGGGAGGAGCCCGACCCGTTCCTGTCGGGCTACGAGTGGGAGGGCCACTGGCGCGACGTGGTCGACTCGCAGCGCCTGGAGGTCGCGGAGATGCTCGCCGGCTGGCGCGAGAAGTACCCCGACGTCGACGTGTCGACCACCCTCGTCCGCGCCCAGACCGTGGCAGCGCTCGCCGAGGAGTCCCTCGGGGCCCAGCTGCTCGTGCTGGGTACGCGGGGGCGCGGCGGCTTCACCGGTCTGCTCCTCGGGTCGGTGAGCACCCACCTCATCGCCCACGCGAGCTGTCCCGTCCTCGTGGTCCCGTCGCCCCGTGCGACCTGACCCTGCCACCCACCACACCCCAGGCACCACACACCAGTCACCAGCGGCGGACCCGCGGGTGCGCACGACCCGACCCCGAGGAGGCCGCCATGACCGACACCGACAGCACCGGCCCCGTGACCGACGTGACCGAACCGACCGACCACACCGGCATGCGGGTGCTCACCCTGCAGGACTGCCTGACGCGCCTGGGGTCGGCACCCGTGGGACGCGTCGCGTTCGCCCTCGACGGCGAGATCGCCGTGCTGCCCGTCAACCACACCCTCGACGGGCTGGACATCTGCTTCCGGACCGCGGGCGGCTCGAAGATCCAGGCCGCGATCGACGGCGACCGGGTCTCGTTCGAGGTCGACGGCTTCGACCCGGCTCGCCGGTGGGGCTGGTCGGTCCTGGTCCACGGCACGGCCGGCGTGGTCGTGGACGAGCAGGAGATGGCGCGGCTCGTGGCCATCTCCCGGCCGCCGTGGGTCGCCATGGACGCTCCGTCGACGCGGTGGGTCCGCATCTCGACGCGGGAGGTCACCGGCCGCGAGACGCTCGGCTCCTGAGCCTGCCCTCGACCTCGACCTCTTCCCGCGACCTCGACCCCGGCTCGGTCGGGCTGGGGTCGGCTCGGTCGGCCCCGGCCTACCGTGGGGCGTTGCGGCCGTTCGACGCTCCCGAGGGCACGTGGGTCGCGGCATACACGGCGGCCTGGGTGCGGCGCTCCATACCCATCTTGGCGAGCACCGAGGTGACGTAGTTCTTCACCGTCTTCTCCGCGAGTGACATCTCCTCGCCGATCTGCCGGTTGGTGAGGCCGGCCGCGATGTGGTTGAGGATGCGGCGCTCCTGCGGGCTGAGCGACCGGAGCCGGGGGTCGGCGTCGCGGTCCTCGCGCCAGCCCGTGCGGACCCGGCGCGCCCGCTCGGGGTCGAGCAGGTTCTCGCCCCGGGCGACCCGGCGGATCGCCTCGACGAGACCGTTGCCGTGGATGTCCTTGAGGAGGTAGCCGGCCGCCCCGGCGAGGATCGCGGCGCCGAGCGCCGTCTCGTCGTCGAACGACGTGAGGATCAGCCCGGCGATCGAGGGGTCGACGGATCGGACCTGGCGGCAGGCGTCGATCCCCGAACCGTCGGGCAGACGCGCGTCGAAGATGGCCACGTCCGGGCGCAGCGCGGGGATCCGGCGGGCCGCCTCGAGCGCCGAGCCCGACTCCCCCACCACCTCGAAGCCCTCGGTGCCCTCGAGCAGCTCGCGCAGCCCACGCCGGACGATCTCGTGGTCGTCGAGCAGGAAGATGGTGGTCATGGGCTGCCTCTCGTGCCGTTGCCAGGGCAGGGACATCTACCCTGCGCGCCCACGATGCCGCATCAGGCGCCGCCTTCTTGGGACCATGGTCCCGCTGCCCGGGCGTGCCTGGCGCGCCCACCGGCCGGCACGCCCCAGGTCAGCCTGGTGCCGTGCGGCTGCACCCCCTCGACCTCGCACCGGCCGCCCCGCGCCGTCGCCCGCTCGGCGAGGTTGGCCAGTCCGCTGCGCCGGTCGCCGCCGCCGAGCCCCATGCCGTCGTCGGTGACGACGACCTCGATCCGCTGCCCGATGTGGACCTGCACGGAGACCGCGCTGGCGCGGGCGTGACGAGCCACGTTGGACAGCCCCTCACGGATCACGGCGCACACGTCCATCTCCAGCGCCGGACCGACCCCGGTCGACTCCCCCGACAGCGTGAAGTGCGCCGAGAAGCCCAGGACGTCTCCGTAGCCGGCCACGAGCTCGGCCAGCCGACCCCGCAGCCCCGCCACCGGTCGGCTCGGCGTCAGCTCGTAGATCGCCTGCCGGATGTCCTTGATGGCGAGGTCGAGCTCGCTCACCGCCTCCTCGATCCGGCCCCGGACGACCGGGTGCTGGGCGAGCCGCTCGCCGGCCTGGAGGGAGAGCCCCGTCGCGAAGAGCCGCTGGATGACGTGGTCGTGCATGTCGCGGGCGATGCGTTCACGGTCCTCGAACATGGCCACCGCTGCACGGTCGTTCTGTGCGCTCGCGGCCACCAGGGCCAGACCGACGTGCTGGGCGAACTCGTCGAGGGGGGCGAGCAGCTCGGAGGCCGTGTCGGCGTCGGCAGGGTCCCACGTGACCATGAGCAGGCCCAGGTGGGCGGCTCCCGCAGTGAGGGGCACCAGCGCGGTGGGCCCGGGTCGGTCGAGCCCGGTCATCGCCCGGACGTCGTCGACGATCGCGGCCACGGCGGCCTGCTCCTCGCCCGGGATGAGCAGCAGCGCTTGGCCCACGTCGCGCACCGTGTCCCAGTGCGGGCCGTCGAGCACGCCCAGCCCGGTGCGCTGCTGGCTCTCGGTGAAGCCGTCGCCGAGTGACGGTGAGCCGCCGGACCGGTGGCGCGCCACGACGACCGGGGCGTCGCCCTCGCGGTCCCGGGCCACCGCGCACGCGCGGGCGCCCGCCACCTCGCACACCTGCTCGGCGGTCACGGCCAGGGCGTCGGCCTCCGTCTCGCTCTCCAGCAGCGCCTGGCTGACGTCGCCGACGGCCTGCGCCCACCGACGCTGTGACCGGCTGCGCTCGTAGAGACGAGCGTTCTCGATGGCCACACCCGCAGCTCCGGCCAGGGCCACCAGCAGGCTCTCGTCCTGCTCGGTGAACTGCTCCTCACCCTCCTTCTCGGAGAGGTAGAGGTTGCCGAAGACCTCGTCGCGCACCCGGATCGGTGCTCCGATGAAGCTGGCCATGGGCGGGTGGTTGGGCGGGAAGCCGTAGGAGTCGGGGTGGGTGCTGATGTCCTCGATCCGCCGGGGGATCGGGTCGCGGATGAGCAGGCCGAGGACCCCGTGGCCACGCGGCAGGTCGCCGATCTGCGCGCGCTGCTCGTCCGTGAGCCCGTGGGTGATGAACTCCATGAGGTGGTCGTGGTCGGGCGCGAGGACCCCGAGCGCGCCGTACCGCGCCCCGACCAGCTGGCACGCCGAGCGCACGATCCTGCGCAGGACCTCGGACAGCTCGAGCCCGGCACCCACCGCCAGCACGGCGTCGAGCAGGCCCTCTGCCTGCAGCGGCGTACGCAGGGATCCAGTGGGCGACGCGGGGGTGGCCATGGCCGAAGGATAGGCCGCGCAGGCCCGTACGGGGACAGACCGGGACCTTCGCCCGTGTCCCGGTTGTCGGGGACGGCGCACACTCGCCCCATGACGTCGCTCACACCCCGCACCCAGCACTCCGGCCGCGAGGTCGTGGCCGGGCTCGTCAACGACGGGTCGGCCCCCGCCGTGGCCGCCGAGGCGGTCCGGCTCGCCAATCTGCACGAGGCGTCCATCCGGTTCGTCCAGGTCGTGCCCACCGAGCTCGACTCCCTGGAGCGGGCCGATGCCGAGACGGCCACGTTCGCCGCCGGCCTGCACGCGCTGCGCCACGGGCGGCACCGCGGAGCGACGTTCGAGTCGCCCGTCGGCGACCCCGGCCGGCTGCTGGTCGACCGCAGCGCCAGGGCCATCGCCCTCGTGGTCGGCGAGGACCGGACGGGTGGCCCGGACGCCCCTGGGGGCGAGGACGAGACCGGGACCGTCGGCGCCTTCTGCGTGGCCCACGCGCGGTGCCCGGTCCACGTCGTGTCCCGCTCGCAGAGCAGGACCACCTCCGACCGCCACGCCGCCGGCTTCTCGAGCTAGCGCGACGAACTTGCGGGACCAAAGGCCATACGGGGCAGGAACTTCCGTCCGTAGCGTCTAGGTGGAGGCCTCGAAGGCAGGAATGCCGCCGAGGAGGAGCATCCGCCCCGGCTCCCCCGCACCACACGATGAAGGAGACGACCATGACCACCACCTCGCGTCCACGCGGCTCGGCTTCTGCGGCCGCGACGACGCACCATGACCTCACCGAGACGACTGGCTCGTCGGCACTGGGCACGACGCTCGGCATCCTGCGGCTGTCCCTCGGGTGGGTGTTCCTCTGGGCGTTCCTCGACAAGATGTTCGCCCTCGGCTTCTCCACCGGCCGTGACGCGAAGACCGGCGTCGTCGACCGCTTCGGTGACGCTGCCTGGATCCACGGCGGGTCCCCCACCAAGGGCTTCCTGTCCTTCGGCACTGCCGGTCCGCTCAAGGACTTCTACGGCAGCTTCGCCGGTGCGGCGTGGGCCGACTGGCTGTTCATGATCGGCCTGCTCGGGATCGGGCTCGGGCTCATGCTGGGCATCGGCATGCGGGTCGCCGTCGTGTCCGGCATCGTCATGCTGGTCATGATGTGGAGCGCCTACCTGGCACCCGACAACAACCCCTTCATGGACGACCACCTCATCTACGCCCTGACCCTCGTGGTCCTGCTGCTTGCCGGCGCGGGCCACCACCTCGGGCTCGGCACCATGTGGAACCGCCTGCCGGTCGTCCGCGAGCACCGCTGGCTCCGGTAGTCCTGCCACCGTTGCGCAGTACCCTCGGCCCGTCCCCGCCGACACGGAGACGGGCCGAGTCCTGTTGCGGGCCAGCGGAGTTCGATCCCGCCGAGTCAGTGAGCTGGGTACGGCGCAGTAGCCGGGCACGGCGCGGGGTGCGCGGTGGGCGGGAGGTAGGCGGCACGATTCCGGTCAGGCGGTCTCGTGCGCCTTGTCGCGCGACCGGTCGGCCGTGACCACCACGCGGCGTACGCCCGGCACGGCCGAGGCCATGCCCTCGGCGAGCTGGGCCTCGCGCTTGCCACGCGTCCCGGACACGGTCACCTGGCCCTCCGCCACGGACACCGCCCACCGGACGCGGCCCAGCTCGGCGAAGTCGCGGGTGAGGCGTCTGCGGATGGAGCTGTCGGAGGTGGTCAGCGCGCGGAGGATGTCGCTGCGGCTCACGATGCCCACGAGGCGGCCGTCGTGTGACACCGGCACGCTCTTCCAGCCGGTGTCCGCCAGGAGCTGCCCGACGTCGGCCACGTCGGCCGACTCCACCACCGTCACCGGGTCCGGCGTCATGACCTCGTCCAGCGTGGTGGGCCAGGGCTCCTCGGGTCCCGGGACGGGACGCAGGTGCGCGCGCGGGTCCGGCGGGAGGTGCACCCGCAGGATGTCGGCCTCGCTGACGATGCCGACGACCCGGCGGTCGGGGTCGACGACGGGGACGGCGGAGACGTGGGCCCGGGCCAGGAGCTGGATCGCCACCTCCATCGAGCTGCCGAGCGGCAGGCTGTGGGCGGGGACGGTCATGATCTCGCGCACCAGCATGGCGGGCTCCCGAAGTCGTCGGACGTTGCGCTGCAAGGCTCCCGCCCGCGCGCGCGCCCGGACAGGGACCTAGTGCCCTGTCCCCTCCCCGTGGCGTGGCCGACCGTGGAGACAGCCGGGAACACACGACTCAGGAGCTCACCATGCACACCACGGACCGTCCCATCGTCGTCGGCATCGACCTGTCAGGGACGAGCAACCTCGCTTTGGACTGGGCTGCCACCGAGGCGAGCCGGCGGGGCAAGCCGCTCGTCGTGGTCCACACGTACTCCGCCGTCGGGTACCCGACCGTGCGCGCCGGGGTGCCCGGTGCTCCCCTCCCACCCGACCTGGACCGCGTGTTCCGCGAGACGGCCCTCGAGGCGTGCTCGGAGGCCGCGGAGAAGGTGCGCGCGAACCACCCCGGCCTGACCGTCAGCACCGTGACCAGCACCGGCTCGCCCGGTGAGGCGCTGGTCGACGCCTCGAAGGAAGCCGCCCTCGTCGTCGTTGGCGCCCGCGGGCTCGGAGCGGTCAGGGGCATGGTGCTGGGCTCGGTGTCGACCCACGTGGCCGCGCACGCCCACTGCGCGGTCGTCGTCGTCCACGAGGCGCCCACACACAGCCTCATCGATGCCCGCGTCGTCGTCGGCGTCGACGGCTCCGAGGTCTCCGCTGCAGCCATCCGGTTCGCCTTCGAGCAGGCGGACTCCCGGGGCGTCGGCCTGACCGTCGCCCACACCTGGCAGCTCGACAGCGTCGAGGGTGCCGCCGCGGCCATGGCGTGGAGCGTCGACGTCGACCAGATCAGCGAGGAGGAGCGGTCCATCGTCGCCGAGGCCATCGCCGGCTTCGCCGAGCAGTACCCCTCGGTCGACGTGCGTCGCGTCGTCACCCAGGGTCACCCGGTGCACGAGCTGGCCCGGCTCAGCGAGAACGCCGCCCTGCTCGTAGTGGGTTCGCGTGGCCGCGGCGCGGTCGCCGCCTGGCTCGCCGGCTCGGTCTCGCAGTCCCTCATCCGTGCCGCGCACTGCCCCGTCGCCGTCGTCCACCCGGACCCGGAGTCGGCCCATGCACCGCACGACGGGGGGCTGGAGGGCGACGGCTTCCGCCTCCCGCTGCCCCCGGTGCGCGAACGCCTCTAGCCTTCTCCGACCGACCCGCGCCTTCCCTCGCCGACCCGCGCCTACCCTCGGCGGTCCGCGCCCGACCCCCGCCGCTCAGGCAGGAGTCGGGCGCGTGGGGGCGGGGTGGTGGTACGGGAGCGAGACGAGCTCGAGGACCACCGCCGGGGCGCTGCCCGGCTCGGCGACCAGGACCAGCTCCTTGCGGTTGGCCACCAGCTGCTCGCGCACCTCGAAGAGCGACCGGACGCCGGCACTCGCCAGCTGCGTCACCTCGGTCAGGTCGACGGTCAGCGACCGCACTCCCCCACGTGAGGCGCCCAGCAGGGCAGCTCGCGCGCGCTCGGCCGTTTCGAGGTCGACGATCCCGCGCAGGCTCACCACGGGGCCGTCGTCGTCCTCGCGGCCGACGACCTCGAGGTCGGTGAGGGGACGGTCGTCGTCCAGGTCGTCCTCCACCACCCCGCGGCCGGACGCCATGACCGCTACGCGGTGCGCGTGGTGGCGCAGCACCACCGTCGTGCCGCGGCTACCCTCCGGCGACCCGGCCGACTGGGGCGGGTGGATGACCTCCGCCTCGTCGACGACCTGGGTCATGAGCAGCAGGCCCCGTCCGCCGGTGGTGGACTCGGGGTCCGGGGAGCGCCAGCGGCCCTCGTCCACGACGCGTACGGAGACTCCGCCCGTGGGCAGCACCGCGCCGGTGACCGTGAGGGGGCCCGGGCGCCCCGGGGGGTAGGCGTGCTCGATGACGTTGGTGACGGCCTCGGTGACCGACAGCTCGAGGGCGAAGCGGTCGGCCGGCGAGGCACCGAGGCCGGCCAGCCACGCGCCGAAGGCGGCGTTGACCTGGTGCAGGCTGTCCCGCGTGGCCGTGAGCCGCAGGTCGAGCCCTGCCACGGGCTCGGCAAGACGCTGCAGGACGAGGACCGTGACGTCATCCTCGTGCCCGAGCCTGGTCATCAGCTCCATGGTGGTCTCGGCGACGCGGTCCACGACGACGGCCGAGGCCCCGACTGGCATGCTGCGGTTGGTCACGGCGTCCGCGGCGACGTGGGCCAGCTCGGCCACTCCCTCGTCAAGGGAGTGCCCGGACCGCTCGACGAGCCCGTCGCTGTACATCAGGACCACCTCGCCGGGCGCGATCGTCGTGTGCGCGAGCTGGTGCGGTGCCCCCGTGCCGAGGGGGCCTCCGGAGGCGGCGTCCAGGTGGCGCACCGAGCCGTCCTCGCTGATGACGAGGGGCGCGGGGTGCCCGAGGCGGCCGTAGACGGCGTGGCCGGTCTCGGGGTCCAGGTCCATCACGGCCACCGTCGCGGCGCGCATGCTGGGGCTGTGCCCGGCGTAGGCGTCGAGGCGCTCCAGCACGGTCTCGAGCTCGGTCTCGGTGCGCAGCAGCTCCTCGAGGACCGCCCGCAGCTGGCCCATGGCGGCCGAGGCCCCGACGCCGTGGCCCACGACGTCGCCGACGACCAGGGCGAGGTGGCCGTTGTCGAGGACGATGGCGTCGAACCAGTCGCCCCCGGCGGCCTGGTCCTGGGCGGCGACGAGGTAGCGCGCCGCCACGTGCGCCGTCGGCATGACCGGCAGCGCCATGGACAGCAGCGCCCGCTGCAGCTCGACGACGACGTCGTGGACCGCCTCGTAGCGCTCCTGGGCGTACTCGGTCCGCAGGGCGGCCTCGTGGCGTTCGTGCACGCGGTCGGTCACGTCGGACACGAAGCAGGTCGACCCGATGACCTCGCCGTCCGGCCCGAAGCGGGGCGACACCGTGAAGTCGACGAAGATCTCGTGGAGGCGGTCGGTGTCGTCGCGGCGGATCTGGAAGCGCCACTCGGAGCCGACCTGGGTCCTGCCCGTCGTGTAGACGGTGTCGAGGATCTCGAAGAACTGCTGGCCGCGGATCTCGGGCATCACCTCCGACCACGGGGAGCCGATGAAGCCGGGCCGGCCGACGTACTTGCGGTAGGCCTCGTTGGCAGCGACGGCGACGTGGTCCGGGCCCTCCCAGGCCACGACCATGACGGGGAGCTGGTCGAACACCTCACGGACGACCTCTGCGGTCCCGGCGGTCTCGTCGAGTGGGAGCAGTGGCTCGCTGGTGCTGGCGACGGCTGTCATGAGCTCCTGACCTGCACCCATGGCATCGTTCCGTGGCTTCACGGACCGAAGATACCCCGCTCCGGTGGCTCCTCGGAAACCTCGGCGGGTCGGTTTCGGTGAGGTTCGGCAGAGGTGTTGCAGGGGTGACGCAGAGGTGTTGGAGGGATGACCCAGAGGTGACGCAGCCGCCCCTGCGACAGCCGCGGCAACCGCCCGGCAACCGCCCAGGCAACTGCCGCGGCAACCGACCCTCAGCCGACCCGGAGCCAGGCGGTGGCGTCGACGGGGAGGGCGCCCCGTTCGAGCGGGAGGCTCGACAGCAGCACCCGGTCGGGGGCGAGCGGGAAGGGTGACCGCGACACGTTGACCACGCAGCGCAGCGCCGTACCCCGCTCGAAGTCCAGCACACCCGCCGGCGACTCCCGCCACGCGAGGCCGGTCTCGTGGAGGCCGGGCAGCTCGCGCCTCAGCCGCAGGGCCGCCCGGTGCAGCTGCAGCATCGACCCGGGGTCGGCCGTCTCCGCCTCGACGGTGAGCTCACGCCAGTCGGCCGGCTGCGGGAGCCACGGCCGCACCCCCTGGTGCGAGAACCCGAAGGGCGGCTCCTGGCCGCTCCACGGCAGGGGTACCCGGCAACCGTCGCGCCCGCGCATCTGCCCACCGCTGCGCAGGAACATCGGGTCCTGGAGCACCTCGTCGGGCAGGTCGTCGACGTTGGGCAGTCCGAGCTCCTCACCCTGGTAGATGTAGGCGCCGCCGGGGAGCGCGAGCATGAGCAGGGCGGCGGCCCGCGCGCGACGGGTGCCGAGCGCGAGGTCGGGGACCTCGCCCTCGCCGTCGGTGATGAAGTAGGAGCTCGTGGTCGCCCTGCCGTAGCGGGTCACCGGGCGGATCTCGTCGTGGCTGGTCAGGACCCACGTGGACGGGATCCCTCGCGGGGTGAACGACTCGAGCGTGGCGTCGATGACCTCGCGCAGCGCGCCGGCCTCCCACGGACCCTTGAGGTAGGGGAAGTTGAACGCGGTGTGCATCTCGTCGGGGCGCAGGTAGTTGCTGAGCCGCTCGGCGGTGCTCACGACGGCCTCAGCGACGAAGACCCGGTCGCCGTCGTAGGTGTCGGCGATGGCCCTCCATCGACGGAAGATGTTGTGCACGGTCTCGACGTCCCAGTGCGGGTTGTCGTCCCAGTCGACGGTACGGAACTGCAGGACACCGCCGTAGTCGGCGTCGGGCAGCCCCTCCTTCTTGGACATCGCGGGGGCCGCGTCGATGCGCAGGCCGTCGACCCCGCGGTCGAACCAGAACCGCAGGACGTCGTCGAAGTCCTGCAGGACCTCCTCGTTGCGCCAGTCGAGGTCGGGCTGCTCGGGGGCGAACAGGTGCAGGTACCACTGGCCGGGCGACCCGTCGCGCTCGGTGACCCGTGTCCAGGCCGGGCCGCCGAACGCGCTGATCCAGTTGTTCGGGGGCAGCTCGCCGCCGTCGCCGCGCCCGTCGCGGAAGAAGTACCGGGCCCGCTCCGGTGCCTGCGGACCACCCGCGAGTGCCGCCAGGAACCAGGGGTGCTGGTCGGAGGTGTGGTTGGGCACCAGGTCGATGATGACGCGCAGGCCCAGGTCGTGGGCGTCGCGCAGGACGGCGTCGGCGTCCGCCAGGGTGCCGAACATCGGGTGGATGTCGCGGAAGTCGCTGACGTCGTAGCCGCCGTCGGCCATCGGCGAGGGGAACCACGGAGAGATCCACAGCCCGTCGACCCCGAGGTCGGCGAGGTACGGCAACCGCTCGCGCAGGCCGAGCAGGTCTCCCTCACCGTCGCCGTTCCCGTCGGCGAAGCTGCGCGGGTACACCTGGTACATCACGGCGCTGCGCCACCACGCGCCCGGGTGGGAGCCGCCGCGAGCGACCCCCTCTGCTGCAGGTGGACCGGACCGGGGCTCGCTGCTCATCTCTCCTCCTGCGGCTCGCGGCCGGCGCAGGCGCCCGGACCGGTCCCGAACCTAGTGGACGGAGCCGCCGAAATGTCCGCCGAAACGGTGGTGGTGCGGCAGACTGGCCCGCGTCCACGAGGGGTGATCCGAGGAGTACCGGTGTCAGCTGTGTCCTTCCCGTGCGGCCTCCTCGCCGCGAGGTCGGGTCGCCGCCGGTGAGCGCCACCCCTCCGCGCGGTGCCGATGGCGTCGACGCCCGTCGCAGCACCGCCCGTCGCAGCACCGCCCGTCGCAGCACCGCCCGTCGCAGCACCGCCCGTCGCAGCACCGCCCGTCGCAGCACGGCCCGTCCGGCGGCGGCCACGCCGCCCGCCGGGCCGGCCGTGCCCGGCGTCGCGCTCGGCTGGTTCGGGACGCTGCCCGC
>Ga0308175_100001874_pt1 | contig 14242 bp, 15 predicted proteins | sample PhyCR1_3_FD_203893 | JGI IMG/M metagenome (GOLD analysis project Ga0308175, IMG submission 203893) | Soil microbial communities from UC Gill Tract Community Farm, Albany, California, United States - DLSLS.C.R1 | ecosystem: Environmental > Terrestrial > Soil > Agricultural land | place: USA...
CCCCACGTAAGCATTTTTCATCAGGCCCTGCCCGTAGGGGATGCCTGACTCCTGCGCGTAACCGACTGCGGCGGGGGTGCCGGATTCGGGCACACCGATCACCAGGTCGGCCTCGATCGAGTGCTCGCGGGCCAGTGCCCGGCCGATGTCGACGCGCGTCTTGTGCACCGACCGGCCTGCGATCGTGCTGTCGGGCCGCGCGAGGTACACGTACTCAAATACGCAGCCCTTCGGCGAGGGCGGGGCGAACCGGCTGGAGCGCACGCCGTCGGCGTCGATGGCCAGCAGCTCACCGGGCTCGATGTCGCGGACGAACGAGGCACCGACGATGTCCAGCGCGGCGGTCTCGGAGGCCACCACCCAACCGCGGTCGAGACGCCCGAGCGACAGCGGCCGCACGCCGTAGGGGTCGCGGGCCGCATAGAGAGTGTTCTCGTCCATGAACGTCAGGCAGAACGCACCACGCACGGTGGGCAGCAGCTCCAGAGCAGCCTGCTCCACCGATGAGTCCGCCGCGCCGTCGGCCAGCAGCGCGCCGAGGATGTCGGAGTCTGTGGTTGCCGCGGTGCCACCGCGGGTGTTGATCAGCCCGGCTTCGCGGGCGCGGGCCGCCAGCTCGGTGGCGTTGACGAGGTTGCCGTTGTGTCCCAGCGCGACGCCGGTGCCCGCGGCTGTGTTGCGGAACACCGGCTGGGCGTTCTCCCACGTGGTGGAGCCGCTGGTGGAGTAGCGACAGTGCCCGATCGCGACGTGGCCCTCCATGGCGCCCAGCGTCTGCTCGTCGAAGACCTGGCTGACCAGCCCGAGGTCCTTGAACACCAGCACCTGGGAGCCGTCGGCGACCGCGATACCTGCGGCTTCCTGGCCGCGATGCTGCAGGGCGTACAGGCCGTAATAGGTGAGCTTGGCGACCTCTTCGCCCGGCGCCCACACGCCGAATACGCCGCACTCTTCTTTTGGTTCGTCCGACGAGCCGCTTGGGCGAAGAGCATCGATGGAGTCCGTCGGTATGGCGGTCACGATAGGGCTGCTCCCATGGGGCGGTGGGTGACGAGTTCAGTCTACGGTGATCGCTTGTCAATCACGGAATCGCGGGCGCTGATGTCGCCCACTTCTTCAATCGATCGGGGCCCCGTTTTCGATTCCCCACGCCGGGCGGTCAGCCGTCGAGGGGCACGACGGGCAGGACCGTCGCGACCTCGGGAGCACGGGCGCCCGACAGTTGCAATGCCCCGCTGGACGCCGCTTCGGCGACGGTTCTCAGGCCGGTGGCAAGCAGCAACCAGGTTCTCGGGTCGGTCTCGACGACGTTGGGTGGAGTGCCACGGGTGTGTCTCGGCCCTGAAATGCATTGCACGGCAACGAATGGTGGCACGCGGACCTCGACGCTGGCGCCCGGCGCGGTCGCGGCGAGGGTGCGGGCGGTCAGCCGGACCGCGTCGGCGAGCGCAGATCGCTCAGGCGGAGGCCGATTCTCGTCGCGCAACCAGTCAGCGACCGCGAGGACGACGGCGCGCGTCTTCGCTGGATCGGCGGTGCGAGGGCCGGGCATACCACAGTGTCTCAAGGTGTTTGTCGACCGTCATAAGCCGCCCTACAAGGCGGCCGGGGCGGTGCTCGTGGTGCTTGTTGCGGTCGCGGTGAGTTTCATTTATTTGCAGTTCCGCGGCGAGCTCGGGTCGAAAACTCAGCTGACACTGTTGTCCTCGCGCGCCGGCCTGGTGGTGGATCCGGGCTCGAAGGTGACCTACAACGGCGTTGAGGTCGGCAAGGTGGCCGCCGTCGAGCACGTGAATGTCGACGGCACCGCCAAGGCCGAGCTGACGCTGAACGTCGAACGCCGCTACACTCCTTCATTCCGGCCACTGTGATCGCCGATATCAGGGCGACGACGGTGTTCGGCAACAAGTACATCTCGTTCAGTTCACCGAAAGACCCTACTTCACAGCGGATTTCGAGCCGGGACGTGATCGAGGCTGCGTCGGTGACGACGGAGTTCAACACGCTGTTCGAAACGGTGATGGCGATCGCGGAGCAGGTCGATCCGATCAAGCTCAACGCGACGTTGACCGCAACGGCCCAGGCACTGACTGGTGTGGGCGAGCGATTCGGGAACTCGCTCATCGACGCGAACCGGATACTGGACGACCTGAACCCGCGGATGCCACACTTCCGCGCCGCCACCGAGGGGGTAGCCGATCTCGCCGACGTGTACGCGGACGCCTCCCCCGATCTGTGGGACGGCCTGGAGAACGCCGTGACCACCGCACGCACGTTCAACGACCAGCGCGGAAACATCGACATGGCACTGATGGCGGCGATCGGTTTCAGCAACACGGCCGTCGACAGCTTCGAACGGGGCGGCCCGTACCTGGTGCGCGGCGCCGAGGACCTCTTGCCGACGACGAAGCTGCTCGACGACTACCGCGCCATGATCTTCTGCACCGCCCGCAATTACGTCGAGGTGGGGCCGAGGATCGCCAAGACGCTCGGCGGCGGCAACGGCTACGCGCTGCACTCGTCGGGCACCATCCTGTTGCCGGGCAACCCGTTCGTCTACCCGGACAACCTGCCGCGGGTGAACGCCAGGGGCGGACCGGAGGGTCGTCCCGGATGCTGGCAGAAGGTCACCAGGTTCCTGTACCCGTTCCCGTACCTGGTTATGGACACCGGTATCAGCATCGCCTCCTACCACCACTTGGAGATCGCGTCGCCGATCGCCACCGACTATGTCTGGGGCCGGCAGGTCGGCGAGCCCACCCTCAACCCGTAGCGGGTGGTCCAACTACCCGGCGCGCCGCTGGACGGCAGACGCGGCGACCGCACCCGCTTCGTTGATGGCCAGGTGCGCCAGCATCGGGGCCGCGAGGCTGCCGGAGCGCTCGCGAAGCAGTGCGAAAATCCAACCCGCGACACCGGTGACCAATACGGTGCCGATCACCGGCTCATTGCTGCCACGGGCATCGGCGATGTGCGAAAGGCCGAACGCCAACGACTGCACCAGTCGGCCGACCGTCGATCCGAATGCGTCTGCCGCGACGGTGCCTAGCGCCGCACGGAACGCGGCCTCCTCCGACCACACCGTGCCGATAGGGATGCGCACCAGCAACCAAGGCGCCTGCGGGCGCGGCAGATCGCGGTTGGCCATCGCCACCCGCACGCGCGGCGCCGCCGTCGACGCCGCCACCCCCAAAGCCACCGGCGCGGCCACCGCCAGCCCGAGTCGCAGACCCCACCACAATGCGGGTGGCCGCAGGCCCAGCGGTGCGTCGGTCGCAGCGACGAGTGCGGCACCGAGGACCCCGTGGATGAGGGGGCGCAAACGTGACGGTATCCGCGGACCGACAAGCCCGTTCCAGCCGACCAGCGCCGCCGCCAATGCGAGCGCCCGGATTCGCTTGGCGTGCACTAATACTCGGGTCCGTCATCGGCTGCGGTCTTCTCCAGCGCCAGCCGAATGCGTTCGGTGTCCTCATTGGTCCAGCCGTCGGGGGGCGCGACGGCGGCCCAACCGTCGAGGACGTACTCGCCGTAGTTGTGCCCGTGCCCGCCGGGAACCGACGCCGCGTTGGTCATGTCGGCGGCAACCTGCCAGAACGTGACGATGGGGTACCACCGCATCAGCGGCGGCCGGTCCCTGCCCGGCGGTTCCTTCAGCCAGTCCGGCCGGGTGAACATCAGTTTCTGCGACCACCAGACGATCGGGTCAGAAGAGTGCTGTAGGAACAGCACCCGCGTGCCGTCCCATGGCGCCACCGTGTCGGAGGCGATCTCTGCGGCGCCGGTGGCCTGCGAGAACCGGACGGTGCGTCCGTTGTCGTAGCGTGGCTCGACCTCGAGGGTCCCCGGATCGCGCCGGACGGTGATCGCCCTCCACAGCGGGCTGGCGTTGGGCGGGCCCACCCAGAGCACCGAGGAGAACCCCATCCGCGCGATGTCGGGCAGCCAGCTGAACGCGCCCTGGCCTGCCATCGAGCCGAGGCTCTCGCCGTAGAGCATCAGATTGGGCCGCCGGTCGGGCGGCAACCGCATCCACCAGTCGTGGATCGCGTCGATCATCGTCCGACCGGAGTCCATCGACTTCTCGCGGTCGCCCAAAAACGAAATCCAGCTCGGCAGGTAGGAGTACTGCGATCCAACCAGCGCGGTGTCGCCGTTGTACATCAACTCCAGCGCACGCGCGGCGACGGGATTGATCCACCCGGTGCCTGTCGTCGGGATGATGACCAGCACCTTGCGTTCGAACGCGCGCGTGCGGTCCAACTCGCGAACCAGGATGTCCGCTCGCTCCTGATCGGTGCCTGCGGTCTGCAGCCCCGCGTAGACCCGAATGGGCTCCTTCGCCGGCGCGCTGTTGAGCCGGGACAGCTCACTGGCGTGCGGGCCGGTGGCGACGAAGTTGCGGCCCTGTAGACCCAAGGTGGCCCACGGTGCGAAAGACGTTGGGCTGCCCGACCGTTCGCGATCCATCGGTTGGACGATCCCGGCGCGGGTGGTGGTGTTCTGTGGCTGGAACACCCGGTTGGCGCCTGCCAGGAAGCCGCGGATCGCCACGCCGTTGATCAGCGTTATCGCGAGCACGACGACGATGGCGGTGCCGATGAACAGCGCCACCTCGTCGTGCAGGTGCCAGCGCCGGATGAAGTACCGGGCCATGGTCTTTATCAGGTCGATGATCACCCGCGCAGCGGATACGCATATGCCGCCGGCGAGCACGGCGATGATCAGCGTGCGGAGGTAGCCGGCAGTTCCCGGACCTTCCATGCCCATCACCGCGGACACCTGGCGCTGCCACGCCGCGGCCGGGATCAACATCAGCACGCTCGCGGTCGCCGACAGCGCGACGGTGAGAGCCTTCAGCCAGTAAAGCACCCGCTTCGACGGCGGCCACCATTTTCGGCGCTGTAACACGAAGCGGCGCAGCATTTTCCCGGTGAACACACCGATCCCGTAGCCGATGGCCGCATTGAGCCCACCGATCAGGCCCTGAAACAGCCAGTCGCGCGGCAGCAGTGACGGCGTGAGCGACAGACAGAAGAACACCGCGCCGAACGCGACGCCGACGAAGTCGAGATGCACCAGGCTCCACGCCCATACCAGCAGTGGATGGCGTTGCTTGCGCTCGTGGGTTGCGGCGACCGGTTCGCCGGTGATGTCGTCGGTCGGAACACTCACCCGAACAACCCGGGCAGCACGCCCTCCGACGTGCTGCGCAGGTCCTCCAATGAGACCGTGAACTGATCCTGGACCTCGATCGCATCACTGCCCTGATCCACCACGCCGATACGGGTCACCGGCAGTCCGCGGGCCTCGCACATGGACCGGAATCTGCTCTCCTCAGTGCGCGGGACGGCGACCAGCACCCGCCCCGGCGACTCGGAGAACAGCGTGACGAATGGGTCCTGGCCCTCGGGAACCAGGATGCGGCAACCGGTTTCGCCCGTAAGCGCGGCCTCGACCACCGCCTGAATGAGTCCGCCTTCTGACAAGTCGTGGGCGGCCGACACCAGTCCGTCGCGGGATGCGGCGGTGAGCACCTCGGCGAGCAGCTGCTCCCGCTCGAGATCGACCGTGGGTGGGTGGCCACCGAGATGGTCGGCGGTGACCTGCGCCCAGATCGAGCCGTCGAACTCGTCGCGGCTGTCACCGAGAAGCATCAGCGTCTCGCCGGGCTCGGTGCCCAGCCCGGTGGGAATTCGCCTGCCGACGTCATCGAGAACGCCCAACACGCCGACGACAGGGGTGGGCAGGATCGCCGTCGACCCTGTCTGGTTGTAGAAGCTCACATTGCCGCCGGTCACCGGAATACCAAGGGCGACACAGCCATCAGCCAATCCGCGGACGGCCTCGGAGAACTGCCACATGACGCCGGGATCCTCGGGCGAGCCGAAGTTCAGGCAGTTGGTGACCGCGATCGGCGTGGCGCCGGTCACCGCGACGTTGCGGAACGCCTCGGCCAGTGCAAGCTGCGCGCCGGCATACGGGTCCAGCTGGGTGTAGCGGCCGGACGCGTCGGTAGACACCGCGATGCCGCGTCCGGTCGACTCGTCGACACGCAGCACCCCACCGTCGGCGTTCTCGGCCAGCACGGTGTTGCCGCGGACGTAGCGGTCGTACTGCTCGGTGATGAACGCGCGGCTGCACAGCTGCGGACTGCCAACCATCGCAAGCAATGTCGCGCGCAGCTCCTCACCGGTTCGCGGTCGCGGCAGCTTGTCCGACGCGTCGGCGTTGAGCTCATCCTGGGTGTCCGGTCGCGCCACCGGGCGTTGGTAGACGGGGCCCTCGTGCGCCACCGTGCGGGGCGGCACGTCGACGACCGTTTCCCCGTGCCAGGTGACGGTCAACCGGTCACCGTCGGTGACCTCGCCGATGGCGGTCGCGAGCACGTCCCACTTGCGGCACACCGCCATGAACGCCTCGACGTTCTCGGGAGCGACGACGGCACACATCCGTTCCTGCGACTCGCTGGAGAGGATCTCCGCAGGCGTCATGTTGGCCGCCCGCAACGGCACCTTGTCCAGCTCGACCGCCATGCCCCCGTCACCTGCGGACGCGAGTTCCGATGTGGCACAAGACAGCCCGGCTCCACCGAGGTCCTGGATTCCGATCACCAAACCTGCCGCGTACAGCTCGAGGCAGCACTCGATCAGCACCTTCTCCATGAACGGGTCACCGACTTGAACCGACGGCAGCTTCTTTCGGCCTGCGCCGCCTTCATCACCACCGAACGTCTCCGATGCCAGCACCGACACCCCGCCGATGCCGTCCAGACCCGTGCGCGCACCGAACAGGATGATCTTGTTGCCGGTGCCCGACGCGAACGCCAGGTGCAGATCTTCCTTGCGCAAGACCCCGACGCACAGCGCGTTCACCAGCGGGTTGCCGGCGTAAGAGGCGTCAAAGACCGTCTCGCCACCAATATTGGGCAGTCCCAACGAGTTTCCATAACCGCCGATGCCCCGGACCACACCGTCGACCACGCGTCGGGTGTCGGGCGCGTCGGCGGCACCGAAGCGCAACTGATCCATCACCGCGACCGGACGCGCACCCATTGCCATGATGTCGCGGACGATGCCACCGACCCCGGTCGCCGCGCCCTGGTAGGGCTCGACGTAGGACGGGTGGTTGTGCGATTCGACCTTGAACGTGGCCGCCCAGCCGTCACCGATGTCGACCACGCCCGCGTTCTCCCCGATTCCGGCCAGCATCGCCGAGCGCATCTTCTCGGTGGTGGTCTCGCCGAAGTAGCGCAGGTGCACCTTGGAGGACTTGTACGAACAGTGCTCGCTCCACATCACCGAGTACATGGCCAGTTCGGCATCGGTCGGCCGTCGGCCGAGAATCCCGCGGATGCGCTGGTACTCGTCGTCCTTGAGGCCGAGTTCGCGGAACGGTTGCGGCTGGTCCGGAGTGGCTGCGGCGTGCTCGACGGTGTCGACCACGTGGGTGAGCTCCGACGTCACGCGGTCAGTCTAGTTTGCGACCGTCGGCACGTGTGTTTGGCCGCGGGCGCACCGACGCCGCGCCCCCGATGTTCAGCCCGCGGGCGCCACACAGAACGCGTGGCCGTCGGGATCGGCGAGCACCACCCAGGCGAAATCGCCGAAGTTGTGCCTGCCGGTCTCGGTGGCGCCGAGCTCGACGAGCCGCTTGACCTCCGCCTCCACGTCGGCGGTGCTGAAGTCGATGTGCACCCGGTTCTTGCCGGGCGTGGGATCGTCGACCTTCTGGAAAGCCAGCCCAGGACCATGCGACCGGGTCACGGTGACGAAAAATGGTGGTGCGACAGGGTTTACCTGCCCGTCGAGCGCGCGGGCCCACCAGCCGGCGAGCTTCTCGGGGTCGATGCAGTCGAACGTGATGTTTTCGGTCTTGAGCGCCATGCGCTCGACCCTATGCCAACCCGGTGACAAGTCAGCAGGATCACAGCGGCCATTACCCGCCACGTAATTGAGTGACATCGCAACAAGCCGCAGGCTGGCCGTAGCGCGTCCCACCCGGGGCGCACCCACCCAAGGAGGAAGCATGACCCACACCCAGACCACGCCGGCTTTCAGCGCCGAGATGTGGGCGGACTTCTGGGCGGCCCCCGACATGTCGGGAGTCGGCGACATTCTCGCCGACGACATCGTCGGCTACTGGCAGGGCGATCCGAAACCGGTACATGGGCGCGGGGCCTACGTCGCCAAGATCGAGGACCTCGTCACGGCCGCCCCGGATCGTTCGCTGGACCTTGTCGACAGCGCGACCGTCGATGGCAGCACGCCGGGCGAACAGCTCGTCTACCTGCACTACGTCGGGCATGGCACCGGGCCGGACGGGCCGTTCGCGATCCGCGGCCTGGACAGGGTCCGCACCCGCGACGGAATGGTCGTCGAGAACGTCATCCGCTACGACCGGGTCGAGCCGGCCTCGTCTGAGGCTCGTCAGCCGGGCGACAGGAACGCCGTCAGCGCAGCGGAGTAAGCGGCGACGTCGTCGGCGCCCATCACCTCGCGCGCCGAGTGCATGGCCAACTGGGCCGCGCCGACGTCGACGGTGGGGATGCCGGTGCGCGCCGAGGTCATCGGCCCGATCGTCGACCCGCAGGGCAGGTCGGCCCGATGTTCGTAGCGCTGCAGCGGCACTCCCGCCTGCCGGCAGGCCAGCGCGAACGCCGCGGCGGTGCGGCCGTCGGTGGCGTAGCGCAGGTTCGGTTGCACCTTGAGCACCGGCCCGGCGTTCACCTCGATCAGGTGGCCCGGCTCGTGGCGCTCGGGGTAGTTCGGGTGGGTGGCGTGTGCCATGTCACCCGACGCCACCATGGACCCGGGTAGCCGACGCAGGAAATCCTCGCGGCCGCCGCCCGCGGCGAGCGTGATGCGTTCCAGCGCGGTCGGCAACAGCTCGGACTGCGCGCCGTGATCCGACTGCGAACCCACTTCCTCGTGGTCGAAAAGGGCGAGCACCGGCAGGTATTCGCTCGGTTGCGCGGCAAGGAACGCTTCCAGCCCTGCATAGCAGGTGGCCTGGTTGTCCAGCCGAGGTGCGCTCAGCAGTTGCTTGTCGGCACCGACCAGTGTCGAGGGCGTCAGGTCGTGTGTCATCAGGTCGGCGCCGAGCACGTCGTCGACGTCGACCTCGGCGTGCTCGGCGATGTAGCCGAGGAACGACCGCGGCCCGTTGCCCACTCCCCATACCGCGTTGACGTGCCGCTGCGGATCCAGCGCGACGGCCTTTCGGTCTTCGGCCAGGTGGATGGCCAGCTGCGGCACGCGCAGGATCGGTTCGTCGATGCGGACCAGCCGGTGATCGACGGTGCCGCCGGTCCTGACCGATACCCGGCCGCTGACCCCGAGATCGCGGTCCAGCCAAGAGTTCAGCCACGCGCCGCCGTAGGGCTGCAGCGCGACGATCTGCCAACCCGACACGAACCGGTCGGGATGCTGCTTGACCCGCAGGTTGGGACTATCGGTGTGGGCACCGACGATCCGGAACGGCAGATGCTGCTCGGTGCTGTTCCACGCGACCAGTGAGCCCGCCCGCACTGTGAAGAAGCGCCCCGTCTCCGGCCAGGCGTCCCGCTCGGACAGTTCGGTGAAGCCGGCCGCGCTGAGCCGCTGCGCGGCGGTCACGCAGACGTGAAACGGCGACGGCGACGCGTCGATGAACTCGCACAGCCCGTGCGGGGTAGCCGGCATGGTTCACCATCATTGCCGACGATCTTGAAGCTAAGGTCGGATGGTGCCCGATCCCTCGCCGCAGCCGGTTCTGGCGCCATTGACACCCGCCGCCATCTTCTTGGTGGCCACCATCGACGATGAAGGTGAATCAGCGGTCCACGATGCGTTGCCGGACATCTCCGGGCTGGTGCGCTCGATCGGCTTCCGCGATCCGACCAAGCGGCTGTCGGTGATCACGTCGATCGCCTCCGAAGCGTGGGACCGGCTGTTCTCCGGACCGCGCCCGGCCGAACTGCACCCGTTCGTCGAAATCCGGGGCGGCCGACATGACGCACCCGCCACGCCGGGTGATCTGCTGTTCCATATCAGGGCCGAGTCGATGGACGTCTGCTTCGAGCTGGCGGCCAAGCTCGTCGATGCGATGGGCGGAGCCATCACGGTTGTCGACGAAGTGCACGGCTTCAAGTTCTTCGACAACCGCGACCTGATGGGTTTCGTCGACGGCACGGAGAACCCGGATGGCCCAATCGCGTTGTCCGCCACCCAGATCGGCGACGAGGACCCCGGCTTCGCGGGCGGCTGCTACGTGCATGTCCAGAAATACGTGCACGATATGGACTCGTGGAGCTCGCTGTCGACCGAGGAGCAGGAGCGCGTCATCGGGCGCACCAAGCTCGACGACATCGAACTCGACGACGCGGTCAAGCCGGCCAACTCCCACCTTGCGCTCAACGTCATCGAGGACGACGACGGCAACGAACTGAAGATCGTGCGCCACAACATGCCGTTCGGCGAGGTGGGCAACGGCGAGTTCGGCACGTATTACATCGGCTACTCGCGCACCCCCGCGGTCACCGAGCGGATGCTGAACAACATGTTCATCGGTGATCCACCGGGAAACACCGACCGAATACTCGATTTCTCGACGGCCTTGACAGGCGGCATGTTCTTCACCCCCACCGTCGACTTCCTCGATGACCCACCGCCACTGGCGGATTCGGCTCCCGAGGACGACGCCTCGGCCACCCCCGCCGTCTCCCCGTCCCGCGACGGATCACTCGGCATCGGCAGCCTGAAAGGAACTCACCGATGAACAACCTGTATCGCGATCTGGCTCCGATCACCGAAGAGGCTTGGGCGGAAATCGAATTGGAGGCGACGCGAACATTCAAGCGCAATATTGCCGGAAGGCGTGTCGTCGATGTCAGTGAGCCCGGCGGTCCCGTCACGGCGGCGATCAGCACCGGACACCTGCTCGACGTCGCCTCGCCCGGCGACGGCGTGATGGCCCACCTGCGCGAAAGCAAGCCGCTGGTGCGGCTGCGGGTGCCGTTCGCGGTGTCGCGGACCGACATCGACGACGTCGAGCGCGGTTCGCAGGACTCGAACTGGGATCCGGTCAAGGAGGCCGCCAAGAAGCTGGCGTTCGTGGAGGATCGGGCGATCTTCGAGGGCTACGGGGCGGCGTCCATCGACGGCATCCGCAATTGCAGCTCCAACCCGGCCCTCGCATTGCCCGGCGATGCCCGGGAGATCCCCGACGTCATCGCCCAGGCGCTGTCCTCGCTTCGGCTGGCCGGCGTCGACGGCCCGTATTCGGTGCTGCTGTCCGCCGACGTGTACACGAAGGTCAGCGAGACCACCGAGCACGGCTATCCGATCCGCGAGCACCTCAACCGGCTGGTGGACGGGGACATCATCTGGGCGCCCGCCATCGACGGCGCGTTCGTGCTGTCCACCCGCGGCGGCGATTTCGACCTGCAGCTGGGCACCGACGTGTCGATCGGGTACCTCACGCACGACGCCGAGACGGTGCAGCTCTACCTGCAGGAGACGCTGACGTTCGTGTGTTACACCGCAGAAGCCTCGGTGGCGCTGACGCCGTGACCCATTCCCGCGTGCTGGGGGCACCTCCCCGCGAGCTGGGGGCACCTCCCCGGCGAGCGTGCGTGTCTGCGACCGACACGCCGTAAAATTCCCCCACTTTGCGCACGCTCGCCGCGACCCGAGGCCTTAGGAATATTTGGTCGGCAATTCGACTTCTCCTGGCATAGCTTTCACAACTGCCCAGGAGGCGGGTTTCATGACAAACACATTCGACAGCCGCAAGGCCCTGGTCACTGGTGCAACCGCGGGCATCGGCAGGGCGATCGCTCTGCAACTTGCGCGTGACGGCGCTGAAGTCATCGTCCACGGACGCAACACCGAACGCGGCGCCAAGGCCGTCAATGACATCGAAAACGCCGGGGGCAAGGCTCGATTCATCAAGGCCGACCTCTCCAACGCCGACGAAGTGCGTCGGCTCGCGGCTGAGGCTGGAGACGTCGACATCCTGGTCAACAACGCCGGCGTCTACAACTTCGCGCCCACTTTCGAGACCGAGGACGACGACTTCGACTCCCACTTCGACACCAACCTGCGGGCGCCGTACATCCTGGTGCAGAAGCTCGTCCCCGGCATGATCGAGCGCGGACACGGCACGGTGGTCAACATCAGCACCGTCGCCGCGAGTACACCATCGGCGGACGCCGGCATCTACGGCGCCAGCAAGGCGGCGCTCGACCTGCTGACGAAGCTCTGGGCCGACGAGTTCGGAGGGGCGGGGATACGCGTGAATGCCATCGCACCAGGACCGGTCGAGACCGAAGGCACATCGGAAATACCCGACCTCGTCGAAGGCCTGGCTCGTACCAGGGCAATCAACCGGATCGGTGAGCCCGAGGAGATCGCCCAAGCGGTTGCATTCATAGCCTCACCCGCAGCGAGTTACATCAACGGCGTGGTCCTACCCGTGGACGGCGGCGCGAGGGCGCTTCGGCCGGTGGCCTAGGCGGCCAGCACCAGATCGAGTGCTGAGTAGAACAGTCCGAGCCCGTCGTCGGACGGTCCGGTGAGCGCCTCAGTGGCGTGCTCGGGGTGCGGCATCAGCCCGACCACTCGTCCATTGGCCGACGAGATGCCCGCGATGTCGCGCATGGAGCCGTTGGGGTTGTCGCGGTAGCGGAACACCACCCGGCCATCGCCCTCGAGCTTGTCCAGCACGTCCTCGGATGCGACGTAGCGGCCCTCGCCCGACTTCAGCGGCACCAGCAGGTCGGCGCCGAGCTCGTAGCGCGAGGTCCACGCGGCGGTGTTCGAGGCCACTTCCAGCCAGACGTCGCGGCATACGAAATGCAGTCCCGCGTTGCGGGTGAGCGCGCCCGGCAGCAGTCCAGCCTCGCACAACACCTGAAACCCGTTGCAAATACCCAACACCGGCATTCCGCTGCTCGCCGCTTCGATGACGGACTTCATCACCGGCGCGAATTTCGCGATCGCGCCGCAGCGCAGGTAATCACCGTAGGAGAAGCCGCCGGGGACGACGACGGCGTCGACCCCCTTGAGGTCGGGATCGGCGTGCCAGAGGTTCACGGCCTGGGCGCCGGATAGCCGAACCGCACGCGCGGCGTCGACGTCGTCGAGCGTGCCGGGGAACGTGATGACCCCCACCCGAGCGGTCATGATTGCTCCCTGCTGACCGACCAGTCTTCGATCACGATGTTCGCCAGTAGCGATTCGGCAATCTCGGCGACTGTCTCGTCGGCGACGCTGTCGTCGACCTCGAGCTCAAAACGCTTGCCCTGCCGGACATCTGATATCCCGTCGTAGCCGAGACGGCCAAGCGCACCGACGATCGCCTGACCCTGCGGGTCGAGGATTTCGGCCTTCGGCATCACGTGCACCACCACCCTTGCCACGGCGATCACTCTACCGGCGGCCGTGGTCAGACCGCCTCACCGGCACGAATCGATATACGCCTTGCACAGTGGCGCCGTCATGGCGTCAAGGACCTGCGCGTCGGGCACCGCGGGCCAGTCGACCCGCGGCGGGGTAGTCGCCCACATCGCCACCTCGACGACGGTGCTGTTGTAGGGGTGGACCAGCAGGTATTCGTGTACCACCGGCTGGCCGGGAGGCGATCCGCTGATGACCGCGGCCATCCGGCCGGGCGCGTCGGTGGTGGCCGACGGCGACGTCAGCGGAGAGGTCAACTGACAGCCGCGCAGCGCGGCAACCGCATTGTCGAACACGGCCGATGCGAGCTGGCCGCCGCGCCACGTTTCACCGCGCCAGTGGACGACCTGCACCTGGAGCTGCCATTGGCCTTCGGGCTGCGGGACGACGGCGCGCGCCGCGACCGCGAACTGACGGGGATCGTCGGAACCGGGCGGAGTGCCGCAAGCCTCTTCGAACCGGAACCGGGGGTTGGTCACGGTGACGGCGACTCCGGCCAGGCCGGGCCAGTGGTAGGTCGAGTACAGCGGCAGTGCCGTCGGCTCGATCCATGCGGAATCTGGGATGCGGTCACAGTTCGGCGGGCAATCCATCGGGAGCGCATACGCAGGACCGACGGGGCCCGGCACTACGGCCATGCCACAGGCCGCCACCAGTGCCGCCAGCATCGTTCGCATCTCGTCCACCACCCTGAGCGCACAATATAGGCATGGAATTGACGCATTTCGGCCATTCGTGCCTACTCGCCGAGTTCAAAAATGATTCCGCGACAACAACGGTGCTTTTTGACCCCGGAAACTTCT
>Ga0308175_100001875_pt1 | contig 14237 bp, 13 predicted proteins | sample PhyCR1_3_FD_203893 | JGI IMG/M metagenome (GOLD analysis project Ga0308175, IMG submission 203893) | Soil microbial communities from UC Gill Tract Community Farm, Albany, California, United States - DLSLS.C.R1 | ecosystem: Environmental > Terrestrial > Soil > Agricultural land | place: USA...
CAGGCTGTCGAGCGGCGAGAGCGTCAGCACCTCTTCCTCGATCCGCACCCGGCCCCTGCCCTCGAGCAGGACGTACAGCTCCTCCTGGTCGCGGTGGCGGTGCTTGGTCGAGGCCTGGCCCGGCGCCAGCCGCCACATCCGCGCACCCATCTGCGTTGCCTCCAGCTGCTTGGCGAGGTCCGTGTTGAGGATCTTCATCTGGTTCGACGGACGCCAGAAGGCCTCGGCCGCGGGCAGCAGTCGATATGACATCGGCTAGATCTCGATCCAGGTCCCGGTCGGCCCGAGGTTGCGGACCGGGGTCGAGGCGATCTCGCTCTCGCACCCCCAGGACTCGTGGATGTGCCCGCAGACGGCGAGGCGCGGCCGCTTCTCCTCGATCGCCCGGAGCAGCGCCTGGCTGCCGAAGTGGGAGCCGTCGCCGGCGCTGTCGCAGTGGCCGCGGGGCGGCGAGTGGAGGACCAGCAGCGCCCCCTCGGGGCAGCCGGCGAGCATCTCGGTTGCCGCCTCGTCGTCGAGGTCGAAGCTCCAATCCCAGGGCGTGACGGGGATGCCGGCGCCGAGCCCGAAGACCTCCGCTCCGGCGATCGTCGCTCCTTCCCCGTGCAGGACGGTGGCGGCGCCCCAGCCGGCCGCGGCGGCCCGCAGCGCGTCGGCCGTCTCGTTGTTGCCAGGCACGAGGACGGTCGGCGCCTCGATCGCGGCCAGCGCCTCGATCGTCTCCTCCAGCCCCTCGTGCACCGAGGCGAAGTCGCCGGCGCCGATCACCAGGTCCGCCTCGCCCGACATCTCGACCAGCCGCGCGCCCTGCTCGAGGTCGCGGTGGAGGTCGCTGAACGCGAGGATCTTCACCCGGCGAAACGTACCAGCGTCAGGCGGGGCCGGCGGAGGTCGGAGTCGGCTCGGCTTCGACCGCCTCTTCGTCTGCTTTTCCGCCCGGCATTCCCACCAGCGCGACGACGAAGGCCACCACCGTTGCCCCTGCCATTCCGTAGAAGACGGTGCGAGAAGCAAGCGCGAAATCGTGCAGCAGGGTCGAGAAGAGCTCGCTCGCCCGGCGGCCGGCGTCGCGCCCGATCCCCTGGCAGGCCGCCTGGCCCGTCGCGCGGCAAGTCCTCCCCGGGGTCAGGTATTCTCGCGCCCGCATGCCACCCGTATTCTGGATCGGGCTCGGAATCGCCGGCTTCGTCTTCCTCGTCGGCACGATCTCGGGTGCCCGCTCGAGCACCGCCAGCCTCGGCTCAGGCGCGATGACCGGCGCCTATCTCGGGGTGATGATCGCCTTTCCGCTGTTGGCGATCGGGCTCGCCACCAGCTGAGGAGCGGCCGGCCAACCCCACGGGGCGGCGACCGCCAGCTTCCACTGCCCTTCGACCGGCCGCAGCAGCAGCGTCGCCACGAAGGACCGAACGTAGGGGTCCTCGCCGCCGTTGAAGGCGATCGTCCAACGCTCGTGGGAGAGCGCCGCACCGCCGGTCGCGAGCGTCCGCAGCCGTTCGGTCTGGACCCTGATCGAGGAGGCGACGAGCTGCAGCAGGACCCTCGCCACCTCCTCGCGGCCGTGGACCGCGGTGTCGTCGGGCGTGACGAGGCAGCAGTCGCGGGTGAAGCACTCGCTGGCGGCCTTGACGTCGCCGCGGCTGATCGCCTCTCCGAAGGCGGCGGATACCTCCTCCGGCGAGTTGGCGGGCGGCCGCGGCCCTGCCTCTCCGCCGCGCCCCGCCATCTTCAGCCGCGGACCTTGCAGGGCCGCAAGAAGGTGCCGATCAGGAAGGTGCCGTCGCTGAAGGTGAATTCCCCCCGTGCCTGCAGGCGCCCGGTTTCGCAGCGGGCCTGCAGGTAGCTGTAGTGCTTTCCCCGGTAGGTCCATTTGCGCCCGATCTTCAGGTGGCCCGAGATCGGGATGCCGTAGCCCCCAGCGATCCGCGGGATCACCGCGGAGGTACGGTAGCCATAGACCCCTTTGTGGATCGTTTCGATCACGATCGGCACGACGAAGGTGGTCGGAACCGGCACCGTCGTGTAGGCGTGGGCAAGCACCGTCGGCTGCCCGTTCTTCGGCGGACCGTTGAAGATCGTCAGCGGCGAGGAGACCGGGAAGGGCTTCTGTTCGGGGAAGGCCACCAGGGCCGTCCCGCTGCCCTTGCCGACGATCGCCCCCGGGCAGGCCCGGCGGGCGGCGGGGACGGTGGTCGCCTGCAGCTTCGCCGCCGTGCACCGCGGCAGCCCCTTGGTCTCGACCGCGCCGTGGCGGTCGAATTCGATCGAGATCGTCTTCAGGATCGGCGGCAGGTCTCCGGAGAGGGTCGACAGCCGGCCGCCCCCGTGGAGCGTGATCGGGGCGTTGCGGTGCTTGGGGAGGGCTTTCGGCGCGAATCCGCCGTTGGCGTGGACGACCAGGTCCCCCGCGTGCAAGATGATGCCGCTCGCGCTCGCTGCCGCCCCCAGCGCCAGCACCGCCGCCACGAGCGCCGCCAAGCTCTTCTTGCCCCTCATCTGCTTCCTTTCCCCTGCCGTTGCTCTGCCGCGCGCCCCGCCTGGGTGCTCGCGGTGCCATCTCCCTGCTGCGCCCGGGCGCCGAGGACGATCGTCCACAGCCCCTCGACCAGTCCCGCCGGGTCGCGGCTCCCCGTTCCCAACTGCCGAATCCCGACCCCCATCATCAACGCCACGACCACGACCGCATGCCGCTCGGGCTCGGGCACGCCGAATGCGGCGAGGGCAGCGGTGGCGACCTTCTCGTAGGCCTCGAACGATTCCCGCGAGGCGCTCCGCACGGCCGGGTCCCGGGCCGCGTGCAGGTGAAGTTCCAGCTCCGCGATCAGCTCGGGCCGTTCCGGGGTGCGCGAGGCCAGGTCGCGGATCTCGCCGCCCAGCTCCCGCGTGCCGGGCCGGCGGGCCCGAAGCTCCGCGGCGATCGCTTCCAGCCGGCGCACCTCCCCTCCCACGTAGAGGGCGAGGCTCTCGCGCAGCAGCTCGTCCTGGCTGGGGAAGTAATAGGTGAGGGAGCCGAGCGAGATCCCGGCGGCGGCGGCGATGCGCCGGTTGGTCAGGGCGCCCATCCCCTCGGCGCCGATCAGGTCGAAGGTGGCGCGCAGGATCCGAGTCCGCACGTCGACGGCGTCGAGCTGGCTGTCAGGGGCGAGCACCACGATTCGTTCGTTCGAACGAACGATAGCGAATGCAGCCCAGCCGGCGTGGGTAGCGGGAGCGCATGACGATCCCTGACGCGGTGCCTTCCCTCGCCCTCGGCGAGGGCGTCGAGATGCCCCAGTTGGGCTTCGGCGTCTTCCAGATCCCCCCCGCCGAAACCCAGGAGAAGGTCGAGGAGGCCCTGGCGGTCGGCTATCGCCATGTCGACACCGCCGCCGCCTACCGCAACGAGGCGGGGGTCGGGGCGGCGATCGCGGCCAGCGGAGTGCCGCGTGAGGAGGTTTTCGTAACCACCAAGCTCTGGAACTCCGAGCAGGGCTATGACTCCGCACTGCGGGCCTTCGAGCGCAGCCTGGAGCTGCTCGGCGGCGGCCACGTCGACCTCTACCTGATCCACTGGCCGCAGCCGGGACGCGACCTCTACCTGGACACCTGGCGGGCTTTCGAAAGGATCCGGGAGGAAGGCGGTGCCCGCGCGATCGGCGTCTCCAACTTCCGCCTCGAGGACCTCGAGCGGCTGGAGCGGGAGGCCGAACGGCGGCCGAGCGTGAACCAGATCGAGCTCCACCCGCGCCTGCAGCAGCGAGAGCTGCGGGAGTGGCACGCCGCCCACGGCGTGGTCACCGAGGCCTGGAGCCCGCTGGCGCAGGGGGAGCTCCTGGGGGACGGCACGATCGTGACGATCGCCGGCCATCACGAGCGGACCCCGGCCCAGGTGATCCTGCGCTGGCACCTGCAGACCCGCAACGTGGTGATCCCGAAGTCGGCCAACCCGCGCCGGATCCGCGAGAACTTCGAGCTCTTCGACTTCGAGCTGAGCGAGGACGACATGGCCGCGATCGAGCGCCTCGACGCGGGCGGCCGGGTCGGCCCCGACCCCGCGAGCTTCGCCGCCGCCTGATCCGCCGGGTTCAGCGGGCCTGAAAGGATGCGCGGCGATGGCCGCTGCGAACCGACCCGAGGCGCCCCGCACCGAGCGGGTGCTGCCGGGGATCTGGAGGCTGCGCCTGGCGCTGCCGTGGCCGGGGGTGCCGCACGGCAACGCCTGGGCGGTCGAGCACGACGGCGGCATCGTCATGTTCGACACCGGCATCGGCGGCAGGGGCCGGCTGCGCCAGCTCGACCTGGCGCTCGCGCAGGCCGGGTTCGGAATCGAGGACGTGCGCCTCGTCGTCTGCACCCACTCCCACACCGACCACTATGGGCTCGCCGGCGCAATCACCGCCGAGGCCGGCTGCGAGCTCTGGATGCACCCGGCATGGGGGCACGTTCGCCTGATGGCATCCGACCCGGAGGCGGCACTGGAGGCCCGGATCGAGGTCGCCCGCCAGAGCGGGGTGCCGCCGGCGGCGCTGGAGCGCTACCGCGAGCGGCGCGGCGGCGACTCCGAGACCGGCATCGACGCCCTGAAGGAGCCCGACCGCGAGCTGCTGCCCGGCGTCGAGGTCGAGACCGGGCTCGGCGCCTGGCAGGTGTACGAGACGCCCGGCCACGCCCCCTCCCATGTCGTCCTCCACCAGCCCGAGCGCAAGCTGCTGATCTCCGGCGACCACCTCCTCGGCCGCACGGTCCTCTTCTTCGACTACGGCCACAGCCCCGACCCGATCGGCGAATTCCTCGCCAGCCTGGAGCGCGTCGAGCCGCTGCAGGTCGACCTCGTCCTACCGGGCCACGGGCGCACCTTCCGCGACCCGGAGGCGAAGGTCGCCGAGTCGCGGCGCCAGGTCGGCGAGCTGCTCGGCAAGGTCCGCGCGGCGCTGGAGGAAGGCGAGAAGACCGCCTTCGAGATCGTCTCCCGCATCGTCGGGCCGGAGAACCTCAACACCCCGGCCTCGGCCTGGGTGCTGCAGATCGTCCTCTCTTGCCTGGACCACATGGCGCTGCGGGGGGAGGCGGCGGCGGCCGAGGGCTCCGACCCCCAGCGCTGGGCCCTCGCGTAGCCTGTTCGGCGATGTCCAGCTTCACGTACCAGCGCCAGGTGTCGGCGCCGCCGGAGATCGTGTTCGATGTTCTCACCGACCATCGTGGCTATGCCCGGATCACGCCCCTGCGCCGGGTGGAGCTCGAGCGCCAAGGCGAGCCGCCGCCGAACGGCGTCGGCGCAATCCGCGTCCTGCGCCTCGCGGGGCCGCCGCTGCGCGAGGAGGTGGTCGCCTACCAGCCGCCGCGGCGCTTCTCCTACAGGCTGCTCTCGGGACTGCCGGTGCGCGACCACCTCGGCAGCGTCTCGCTGGAGCCGGTCGAGGGCGGCACGCATGTCACCTATGCCGTTCGGGCGACGCCGACGGTTCCGCTGGGCGGCGCCGTCCTCGCCCTGATCGAGCAGGCCGTCGGCACGCTGCTTCGCGGGGTGGCGAAGGAGTCCGAGCGACGCGCCGCCGGGAATGGCTGAGGGCGGGCCGAAGGCCCGCCGCCTGCGCGACGCCCTGCGGCTCCTCGTGCACCCGCGCCGCCTCTGGCGCGAGCACAGGCGCTGGGCGATAGGCCTGATCGCCGCGGCGATCGTCGCGGTCGCCGGCCTGATCGTCGCCTACGAGCTGCTGAAGCGCCCGGCCGACGTCCACAACGCGCAGGCGATCCGGCACTTCAAGCCGCAGAAGCCGCCGCCTCCGAAGGAACCGAAGACGGTCAACTGGCCGATCTACGGCCTCAATCCGGCCCGCACCCGCTACCTCCCGGTGAAGGGCATCAAGCCGCCCTTCGACAAACTGTGGCGCTACACCGAGCGGCCGCTGCTCGAGTTCCCACCGATCTACGTCGGTGGCAAGCTCTATGCCGTCAACAACAGCGGCTACGTCTTCGCTCTCGATGCCGACACCGGCAAGGTGCTGTGGGAACGGCGCATCGGGCGTCTCAACGCGTCCTCCCCGGCCTACTCCAGGCACCGCCTCTACATCGTCAACCTGGTGCCCGGCCATATCGTCAAGCTCGACGCCAAGACCGGCAAGGTGATCTGGAAACGGAGTCTGCCGGGGCGGGCGGAGTCCTCGCCGGTGGTGATCGGGCGCAGCGTCTACTTCGGCTGCGAGAACGGCTATCTCTACTCGCTCAGCACGGGCAAGGGGAACGTGCGCTGGGCGACGTCGCTCGGCGGTCCGGTGAAGTCGGCACCGGCCTATTACGGCGGGCGCCTCTACGTCGGCGACTATGGCGGCTACATGAACGCGGTCGACGCCAAGAGCGGGAAGCTCGTCTGGCAGAGCGGCTCGCTGGGGCCCGGCTTCGGCGGCTCCGGCGAGTTCTACTCGACCCCGGCGGTCGCCTACGGGCGCGTCTACGCCGGCAACAACGACGGCCGCGTCTACAGCTACGACATCTCCGACGGCGCCCTCGCCTGGTCCTATTCAACCGGTGGCTACGCCTACTCGGGGCCTGCGGTGGCGAATACCAGGCACAGCCCGCCGACCGTGTTCATCGGCTCCTTCGACGGCAACGTCTACGCGCTCGACGCCAAGGACGGCAGCCTGCGCTGGAGCCGCTCTGCCGGCGGCCAGGTGGTGGGCTCGCTCTCGGCGATCGGCGACATCGTCTACGTCGCCGAGTTCACCAACAAGACGACCAGCGGCTTCATGATGCGCAGCGGCAAGCGCGTCTTCCACTACCCGAAGGGGACCTACACGCCGATCATCTCCGACGGGCGGCGGCTCTACCTGACCGGGTACTCGAGCATCACCGCGCTGCAACCCCACCGGGCGGTGGTGGGGGTAGCCGAGGCGCACCCCGCGCGTAGGCCGGGAAAAGGCCGGAGTGCAGGCGGGAAGTCAGGACACGCAGACTCGCGGACCAGTTCTGGATCCGGTAGCTGCTGCCGGCACCGAAGTCCTGGTAGTAGACGAGCATCCGGCAGCGGCGGTGGCCGCCGACCCAGGTGAACAGCTTGCGCACGAAGCCCGGGTCGTCGCCGCTTTCCACCCCCCACTCGGCGATCGCGAACGGCTTGCCGGAGAAGCGGCGGTAGAGGCCCGTCAGCGCCTTCCATTCCGGGTAGGCGGCGTAGAAGTCGGTCCCGACCCAGTCGACCCACCGCGAGCCGGGGTAGAAGTGGCGGGGCCGGTTCCCCGGCAGCTTCGGCGAGCCGGCCGGCAGCGGGCTCCAGACGAGGGCGACCGGAGCCGCGGGCAGGCCCCCGAGCCGGCTGCGCAGCGGCGGCAGCCCCGCTTCGGCCAGCCGCCGGTCGATCTGGCGCCGCTTGCCGCCGCCGTGGAGGACGACGTAGATGCGGCGGAAGGCGCGCTTGTAGGCTCGGGCGCCGTGGCCGCCGCCGCGGGCATGGCCCTCGCAGTCGTAAGCGGCGTAGACGTTGAGGCAGCGGTTCGGCTCGCCGAGCGGCCGCACGTAGGCGCGCATGTGCTTGTTCGCGAACAGGCGGTTGAGCCGGATCAGGTAGCCGTCGCCGGCGCCGCGGGCGATCGCAGCGGGGGTGAGGATCTCGTGACCGTCGTTGTTGTCGGCGGTGGAGATGTGGAGCATCGGCCGGGCCCGAGCGATCTGCCAGCGGCGGATCGAGTCGGGGAAGTCGCTGCCCCAGGTGCGGAAGGACTCGATCACCGCCGGGTGCTTGTGGACCGCGTCGCTGAAGTGGCCGAAGTCGGCCGGGTCACCGGTGTCGGAGACGCCGAAGTAGACCTTGCGATTCGGCGGTTCGAGTAGCCCGGCGCGGGCCGGGGCGGCAGCGGCGAGCGTGGCGAGGAGCGCCACCAGGCAGGCGGCCGCCACGGCGACGGGGTATCTCGGCAGTTCGATCATCCGCACTTCGACCCGGCGTTCGTCCTTTCTCGGGAATAGGCCGATAAAGGACGAACGCCGCCCCCCGGGCGCCTTTCGCGTCCGCGGGCGAGCGACCTATGGTCGCAAGCGTCGGCCGCGCGTCGGGCCGCGGCGCCGGGCCGCTGCAACCGCGCTTGCGCGGAAGAGCTGCGCTCGGCCCGAAGCCGCGCCATGCGCGAATCAGGCGGCGAGCGGGGCTTCGTGCTCGGCGACGAGGGCCAGGACCTCGCCGCCGTGCTTTGCGACGAAGCTCGGGCCGATGCCGTTGATCGCGATCAGCGCGTCGGGGTCGGCGGGCCGGGCGGCCGCGATCGCGGCCAGCGTCTTGTTGTGGGCGACGGTGTAGGCGGGCTTGCCGGCGGCGGCGCGCAGGCGCCAGGCTTTGAGCGCCTCGAAAAGGCGCGCGCCGGCAGCGTCGAGGGTGGGTGGGGGAGCGGGAGCGGGCTTGGCGCTGCGCGAGGGCCGCCGCACCGTCACCGTCGCCGGGTCGGGCAGCCAGTCGCGGCCGTGGCAGACGTCGCAGCAGCGCTCCAGCGGCTCGCCGGCCGTGCGGTCGCCGAAGTGGAGGAGCAGCGAGCGCCGGCGGCAGCGGTCTGAGTAGATGAAGGCCTTGATCGCGTGGTAGGCGCGCCAGCCGCGCTCGTGCGCGATTGCCAGCTCCGGGTCGCCGCGGCGCTCTTCGTTGAAGCGCACCAGCCGGCCCAGGTCGGCCTTCATCGCCAGCAGTACCGCCCGCGCCGGCAGGCCGTCGCGCCCCGCCCGCCCCGCCTCCTGGTAGTAGGCCTCGACGCTGGTCGGGATCGCCATGTGCCAAACCGAGCGCACGTCGGCCTTGTCGACCCCCATGCCGAAGGCGTTGGTCGCGACGATCACCTCCACCTCGCCGCGCATGAACCGCGCCTGGGCGTCAGTGCGCTCCTCGGCGCCCATCCCGGCGTGGTAGGCGAGGGCGCCCCTGCCGGCCCCGCGCAGCGCCGCCGCCACCTCATCGGTGTCGCGGCGGGTGCCGCAGTAGACGATCGCCGGCCGGTTGGCGGGGTCGGCGAGGCCGGCCTCCAAAAGCGCCTGGCGGCGGGCCTTAGAACCCTTGCCTTCCAGGGGGACGACGTCGAAGGAGAGGTTGGGGCGGTCGAAGCCGGAGCGGACCTGGAGGGGGTCGCGCATCTCGAAGCGTTGGGCGATCTCGGCGGCGACCTGCTTCGTGGCGGTTGCCGTGCAGGCCATCACCGTCGGACGGCCGAGGCGGTCGACCACCTGTGGCAGGCGCAGGTAGTCGGGGCGGAAGTCGTGCCCCCACTCCGAGACGCAGTGCGCCTCGTCGACGGCGACGAGGTCGATCTTCCGATGGGAGAGCGCCTCGAGGAAGAAGTTGGAGGCGAATCGCTCCGGCGCGCAGTAGACGATCCGGGCGCCGCTGCGCACCTGCGCCAGCGCTTCGCGCACCTCTTCGTCCCCCATCCCCGAGGAGACCATCGCGACCGCGTGCCCCGCCCGTGTCAGCCGCTCCCACTGGTCGCGCATCAGCGCGATCAACGGGCTGACCACGATCGTCAGGTCCTCACTAGCCAGCCCCGGCAGCTGGTAGCAGAGGCTCTTGCCGCCGCCCGTCGGCATCACGATCAGCGAGTCGCGCCCCTCCAGCGCCGCGACCACCGCCTCCCGCTGCCCCGCCCGCCAAGCCTCGTACCCAAGCTTGGCAAGCAGTCGATCCGCTCTCTGTCCCGCGTCGTCCATCGAGCGAGCCAGGCTAGAGCCCCCTCCGGCGGGTGGCGGCGCCGCCGCCGCTATTTGCGCGGGCTCCTCGCGCGGGTGGCGGGGGGAGGGGGTTCTCGCCCGCACAGTGGAGGACGAGGGCCCCCTCCCCCCGACAGGACCCGCGCGCCGGAGCTCCTAGGAATGTTCGGCTTCGGCAACGACAGCCGGCACCATGCCCAGCTTCTCCGCCAACGCATCGATCGACTGCGCCAGCTTCCGCGTGTCGCCCTCCGTCAGCTCGGCGTAGGAGACGAACCCGTTGCCGCGCCTGTACGGCTGCAGTTCCGCGAACACCTGCTTGAAGTCGTGTTCGATTTCGCCGGAGCGTTCCGCTTCGGCCGAGTCCAGCAGGGGCTTGACCGATTCGAAGGCCGCCTCGGCGCCTTCCACGTTGGCCTCGAAGTCGTAGAGGTCGGTGTGCGAGTAGCGCTCCTCCTCGCCGGTGATCTTGGAAGCCGACACCTCGCCCAGCAGCTCGTTGGCGCCGTTGGCTATCTGCACCGCACGCAGGTCGACCGTCTTCACCTCCGTGGCCAGCTCGGTGACGTCGGCTTCGAGCCGCTTCGCCACGGGCGCCATCCCCTTGGTCGTCCCTTCCCCCCAGAGCGCCTTCTCGATCCGATGGAAGCCCCGGAAGTCGTCGGGCTCGACGTCGTTTTCACGGGCGTCGATGCTCGCGTCGAGGCTGCCGAAGGACTCGGCCACCGGCTCGATCCGCTCAAAAGGCGCCCGGGTCCGCGCGTAGAGCGCCTTCGCCTCGGCCGAATCGCCGACGACCACGGCCGCGACGAAAGGCTTCGTCGAGGCGACCAGCTCCGCGGTGTTGCGCTCCAGAAAGCGCCGGTAGTCGGACACCGCCTTGCGGGCAGCTCCGCTCGCCTCACCGGCGGGCTGGCTGGTGCCGGTGACCGTCAGCGTCCCCCGCTCCTCGTCCCCGCCGGGGCAGTAGATCGTGTATTCGCCCCTGTCGAGCGTCAGGGTGAAGCTGCCCGAGAGCCCTTCCGAGAGGTTCTCCTTCTCGCCGAGGATCGATTCCCCCCTCATCACCTCCATCTCGGTGACCTTGGTGGTGCCGCCGTTTTCGACCTCGAACTCGATCGGCCCGGCCGGCGCCGTCGCGGCGTGCGGCTCGCAGCCGGCGTCGGTCAGCTGGAAAGCCAGCGTCTTGGCTCCGGCCGAGGAATCCTCGCCGGAGCCGCAGGCGGCGACGCCGGCCGCCAGCAGGGCCACTGCCGCGGCGGCGGTGAGGGGACGGAGGTGGTTCAGGTTCATCTGGGAAAGCTCCTTGCTCTGGGACGAGTTAGGGGACCCTAACAAAGACCGACTCATTCGGTCGGGTATTCGGAGCGTGGCAGTCATTTCCATCCCTATGGGACGAAAATGACTGCCACGACTCAGGAGAAGAGGGTTTCTCCGATGAAGCCACCGCGCCGCGCTCCCGGGGGGATCGCGAACACGGCGCTGCCGACATGCTTGATGTACTCGTTGAGCAAGTCGTGGGAGCCGAGGCGGCGCTGGATCGCGACGAACTGGCGCTCCGGGTCGCGCTGGAAGCAGATGAAGAAGAGCCCCGCTTCCAGCTCCCCGAGGGTCTCGTCGACGCCGTCGGTGAACGAGTAGCCGCGGCGGAGAATCCGCTCGCCGCCGTTTTCGGTTGCGGAGGCGAGGCGGACATGCGCGTGGGCGGGGATCAGCGGGTGCCCGTCGCGCTCGGCCGTGAGCGGCACCGGCTCGAACTCGTCGCGACCGCCGAGCGGGGCTCCGCTGTACTTGTGGCGGCCGATCGTCCGCTCCTGGTCCCCCAGCGAGGCCCGGTCCCAGACCTCCAGCAGCATCCGGATCCGGCGGGCGACCATGTAGGTGCCGCCGCGCATCCACGCCGGCCCCTCGCCGCCGGCCCAGACGTGGCGCTCCATCGCCGCCGTGTCCTCCGCCTTGATGTTGGCGGTGCCGTCCTTCATCCCCATCAGGTTGCGCGGCGTCTCCTGCGAACGGCTGGTCGTCGAGGTGCGTCCGAAGCCCAGCTGCGACCAGCGCATGACGACGGTGCCGCGGCCGATCCGCGCCAGGTTGCGGATCGCGTGGAAGGCGACCTGGGGGTCGTCGGAGCAGGCCTGCACGCAGATGTCGCCGCCGCTTTCGGCCGGGTCGAGCTCGTCGCGCGGGAGTGGTGGCAGGGGCCGCAGCGCGGCCGGCCGCCGGGCCGCCAAGCCGAGCCTGCGCTTCTCGAACAGGCTCGGGCCGAAGCCGAAGGTGAAAGTGAGGCTGGAGGGGAGGAGGCCGAGGGTCTCGCCGGTGTCCTCGGGTGGCGCCAGCGGCTCGTCGTTGACCTCGCCGACCATCCCGCCGCCGCACATTTCCGCCGCCGCCCGCGACCACTCCCGCATCAGCTCCCGCAGCTCGCGCCGGTCTTTGCCGAGCAGATCGAAGGCGGCGAAGTGGAGGCGGTCCTGGGCCGGGGTGTCGATCCCGGCTTGGTGCTCGCCGTAGAAGGGGACCGTGCCGGTGCCGGCGTCCTCTGCGGCGCCGGCCTCGTGGCCGACCAGGTAGCCGCCGGCGCCCAGCCCGAGCCCGGCGGCGCCGATGCCGGCGGACGCCAGCAGCCTGCGGCGCGTCAGCGGTGGCATCGGGAGGCGCTCAGGCCGGGTTCTCGGCGGTGGCGGCACCGCGGGCGCCGGCGCGGCCCCGACGCAGGTGCAGCGACTGGGGCCAGAGGACGTAGGCGGCCATCGGCAGCGCGTAGACGAGGTAGAGGGCGGCCTCGATCACCGTCGGCTGCGGCTGCAGCCCCAGCATCCCGGTCAGCAGCGAGCCGGAGACGGTGCCCGGCCGCACCAGCCAGGAGAGGTCGACCGCCTGGCCCTGCAGGCCGTTGATCCACCCTGCCTCGTGCGCGGTGTGGGCGGCCGTCGCCATCAGCCCGGCGGCGACGAAGACCAGCACCAGCCCGGTGATGCGGAAGAAGCGGGTCAGGTTGATGCGGACCCCGCCGCGGTAGAGGCCGAGCCCGATCGCCACGGCGGCGAGGAGCCCGAGGACCGCGCCGGCCCCGGCCGCGGTGGTGTCGGTCGAGTTCTGGAAGGCGGCGAGGAGGAAGACCGAGGTCTCGAATCCCTCGCGCAGGACCGCGAGGAAGGCCATCGCGACCAGCGCCATCGTCGAGCCGGCGGCAAGCGCCGAGGCGGCCTCGCCTTCGAGCTGGGACTTGATGCCGCGGGCGTTGCGGCGCATCCAGACGATCATGTAGGTGACCGCGGTGACGGCGATCAACCCGACGACGGTCTCCAGGCCCTCCTGCTCTTTCTGCGGCAGCTCCTGGCCGACGAGTTCGAGGATGCCGGCGACGCCCGCGCAGAGCGCGACCGCGATGCCGACCCCGATCCACATCTGGCGCATCGCGTCGCTGCGGCCCTCCTTGACGAGGAAGGCGGCGATGATGCCGACGATCAGCGAGGCCTCGACGCCCTCCCGCAGGGTGATTACGAAAGTTGGGATCATTGGGGTGGATGCGCTCCCAGGGCGCTCGGGGGTTAGGTGGCCCTAATTAGGAGCCCCGAAAACCTAGCACGACGGTCGGGCTTCTGCTGTGTCCGGTCCGTGCGCTAACGCTCGGCGGGCAGCCACGGCTCCGACCACTGGGCTACTCCGCGGGTCAGCTCCTGCGCCTCGCGGGGCCCCCAGGTGCCCGGCTCGTAGGGGTGAACCGGCCCCGGTTCGTCGAGCAGCGGCTGCACCACGCGCCAGGTCTCTTCGACGGCGTCCTGGCGGGTGAAGAGCTGGCGCTCGCCCGCGATCGCGTCCCCCAGCAGGCGCTCATAGGGCTCGGGGTCCTCACCTGGCGCCTTCTCGAAGAGCACCTCGAGGTCGGCGGGCTCGAAGGCCTCCTCGCCGGCCTTCTTGGCGAAGAGGCGCATCCGGGACCCCGGTTCGGGCTCGATCCGAATCGTCACCTGGTTGGGTTCCGGGGTCCGGCCGCGGCCGACGCCGAGCCGCGGAGGCCGCTTGAAGACGGCCGTCACCTCGCTCGACTTCGCCGCCAGCTGCTTGCCGGTTCGGACGAAGAACGGGACCCCGCTCCAGCGCCAGTTGTCGATCTCCAGCTCCACCGCTGCGAACGTCTCCGTCGTCGACTCGGGATCGACAGCCGCGATCTGGCGGTAGCCCGCGTACTGCCCGCGGACGTAGCGCTTCGGGTCGGCCTCCCGCATCGCTCGGAACAGCTCCAGCTTCTTGTCGCGGACGGAGTCGGGGTGGTTGCCGGTCGGTGGCTCCATCGCGAAGATGCCGAGCACCTGCAGCGCGTGGTTCTGGATCACGTCGCGCATTGCCCCGACCGCGTCGTAGAAGCGGCCGCGGTCCTCGACCCCGAAGTCCTCGGCGATCGTCAGCTGCACGTGGGAGACGTGGTGGCGGTTCCAGACCGGCTCCAGGAGCGAGTTGGCGAAGCGCAGGTAGGTGATGTCCATCACCGGCTCCTTGCCGAGGTAGTGGTCGATGCGCAGGATCTGGTCCTCGCGCAGCACCCGCCTCAGGGCGGCGTTCAGCTCCCGGGCCGAGGCGAG
>Ga0308175_100001877_pt1 | contig 14226 bp, 15 predicted proteins | sample PhyCR1_3_FD_203893 | JGI IMG/M metagenome (GOLD analysis project Ga0308175, IMG submission 203893) | Soil microbial communities from UC Gill Tract Community Farm, Albany, California, United States - DLSLS.C.R1 | ecosystem: Environmental > Terrestrial > Soil > Agricultural land | place: USA...
CCCGAGTACAGCTGCATGGAGGAAGGATAACCCGCACGACCGCCGCAGTCCGGCTCTGCGAGGGGGTCAAGAGGGTCCTCAGGCGTGCTCAGGCGTGCTCGGGCGTGCTCAGGCGTCGACGACGAGCGTGACCGGGCCGTCGCCCACGAGCGAGACCTCCATCATGGCCCCGAAGCGGCCCTGCTCGACCTCGAGACCGCGCTCCTGCAGGGCGGCCACCAGGGCACCCACGAGCGGCTCGGCCACCGGGCCGGGCGCTGCGGCGCTCCACGAGGGCCGACGTCCCTTCCGGGTGTCGGCGTAGAGGGTGAACTGGCTGACGACGAGCACGGGAGCACCCGCGTCGAGCAGGCTCTGCTCGTCGCGCAGGATGCGCAGCTCGGCGATCTTGCGGGCCATCCGCTCGACCTGCTCCGGGCCGTCGCCGTGGGTGACGCCGACGAGCGCCAGCAGGCCGGGGCGGTCGATGGACCCGACGACTTGGCCGTCGACCACGACCTGCGCCCGGGTGACGCGCTGCAGCACCGCCCTCACGGGATACTCCGGGTCGCTTCGTCGCCCGGCGGCTCAGACACCCACGGCGACGACGGCACCCACGGGCTGCCCGTGGCCGAGGACGGGCTGGCGCTCGAGCGTCGCGAGGATCTCCTCGTCGCCGACACCGATACGCCGCATCACGGCCGCGAGCAGCACGCTGCGGGCCCGGGACGAGCCGTCGGCCACCTTCACCGCGATGCCACGGCCGTCGCGCAGGCCCACGGCGTAGACGGCCTCGGCGCCGTCCTTGGCGACCAGTCCGTCGACGCCGCGGATCAGGGCCGTGACGTCGCGGCTCGTGCCGCCGAGGTACTCGGGGTAGTCGCGGATGGCCTGCGCGACCTTGGCCTCGGCGCCGTCCGTGGCCGCAGCCAGCCGGCCGAACGAGAGCGCCAGCGCGCGCAGCGGCACGGCGTGGATGGGGGCACCGCAGCCGTCCACGGCCACGGCGCTGGGCTCGGCGCCGGTCAGCTCGCGGACCGTCTCGAGGACGGCCTGCTGCAGCGGGTGCTCGGGGTCGCGGTAGCCGGCGAGGTCCCAGCCGTTGACGACGCAGGTCGCCAGCATCGAGGCGTGCTTGCCCGAGCAGTTCTGCACGATGGACTGCTTGGGCCGGCCGCTCGAGATCCAGGCGATGCGAGCGGCCTCGTCGTAGGGGTAGTCGGGAGTGTTCTGCAGCGCCGTCTCGGTGAGCCCGGCGCCGGCGAGGATCTCGCGGGCCGCGGCGACGTGGAAGTCCTCCCCCGAGTGGCTGGCACACGCCAACGCGAGGAGGCGACCGTCGGTGGCGAGGCCGCTGCGCACCATGGCGAGGCCCTGCAGCGGCTTGCTCGAGCTGCGCGGGAAGACCGGTCCGCTCGAGTCGCCGACCTCGAGCTCGACCGAGCCGTCGGCAGCCGTGACGACGGCGGTGCCGTGGTGCACCGACTCGACGAAGCCGCCGCGCAGCACGTGGGCGACGACCGGGGCGTCGGTGAGCGCCGCGCTGACCGTGCTGGAGGCCGGGTCGGCCGGGTCGGCCGTGCGACCGGCGACGGGAGCGGACGTGGGCGGGGCGAGGTGATCCGACACGTCCCGCAGTATGCCGGAGGGACGCGACAGGGCCGCCACCCCCGTGGGTGTGGCGGCCCTGTGGGGTCCCGAAGGCCCTGCGCCGGGTCAGCTCGAGGCGGATGCCTGGGTCGCCGACTTCTTCGCGGGCGTCGACTTCTTGGCCGTGCTCTTCGTCGTGCTCTTCGTCGCGCTCTTCGTCGTGCTCTTCGTCGCGCTCTTGGCGGCGCTGCCTGTCGTCGACGCCGCCTTGCGGGTCGTCCGCTTGGCGGCCTTCTTGGCCGGAGCCGTCTTGCGGGCGGCCGTGGCCTTCTCGTCGTCCGTCGTGGCGGAGCTGCGAGCGGCCACCTTGCGGGTCGTGGTGCTCTCGACCTGGTTGGCCTTGCGGGTCGCGGCGGCACGCTGGCCCGCCGACCGCCGGATCGCCTGCTCGTGGGCGGCCGTGCGCGTGGGCTCGACGGGCGCCGAGGCGGACTCGACGGCCTCGACCGAGGCCCCCAGCTGCGAGCCGAGCTTGCCGGCGTCGTCGGCGACGACGTCCATCAGCGTCTGGGCGACCTTGCCACCCTGGGTGACGGCGGTACCGGCGACCCGACGGCCCCGGGTCACCGTCGCATTGCCTCGCTCGGCGAGGTCGAAGGCGGTGCGCTCACCCTGGGCCCGCAGGTCCGTGACGATCTTCTCGCCGCGCGCAGCGGCGGCGTCGTACTGGTCCTTGGCGTTGCTGGCCATGACGAGACCGTCGTTGAGGACGCGGGCCGGGAGCTCCTGGGCCCCCGCGACGAAGCGCTCGGCATACGTCGTCGCGAGCTTCTGCAGCTCGGCGGTGCGGCTCTGGAGGTCGACGATGCGCTTCTGGAGGTCCTTCTGCAGCTCCTTGGCCTCCTTCTGGGCGCCCTTGCGCAGGTCGACGCCCTTGGCCTGCTTGCGCGCGACCTCGAGCTGCTCGCCTGCGGTGCGCACGGTGTCGATGGCGATGTTCGCGGCACCGACGACGGCGTAGAAGGGCGTCGGGTCGACCTGGACCTCGGGCATACGGCCGTCGATCTGGCCCAGCTGGCCGCGGACGTCCGCGACGGCGGCCTCGGCCTGCTTCTGGGCGTCCTTGACGGCCTGGGTGATCTTCTTGCTGAGTGCCATCTCAGTTCTCCTTCTCGTTGAGCTCGGGGGTCGCGGGCGCGGTGGCTCGGCGCGACGGGCGGCGGCGCGACGCTGCGGGTGCAGCAGCCGGCGGGCGGTCGTCTCGGTTCGGGCCCGGGCTCGCGTCCGCGTTCGTGGCGTCGGTGGTGACGGTGGTCGCGGGCTCGGTGCTCGGGGAGGTCACGGCTGCTGCCGTGCGCTCCCCGACGAACGAGACGTAGATGTCGACGAGCACCGCCCGCTGCCGGTCGGTCAGGACCGGGTCCGCGGCGATGGCGGAGAGGACGTCAGGGACGGCGGCAGGGTCGCCGTCGGCGACCCGCTCGTCGAGGATGCCGGCCCGGACGTAGAGCGACTCGGCCGAGACCTGCAGCCCCTTGGCGATCTGCTGCAGGATCTCGGCGCTCGGGCGCTTGAGCCCGCGCTCGATCTGCGACAGGTAGGGGTTGGAGACTCCGGCCATCTCGGCGAGCTGGCGCAGCGACAGCTGGGCGCTCTCGCGCTGTTCGCGCAGATACGCCCCGAGGTCGGGTAGCGGCAGCTTGCTCATGCCCCCATTGTGCTAACTACAGCAAGCAGAATGCAAACTGTGGGCAGCGTGACCCGCCCCACATCGCTGCGATCGACGTGGGAACGTGCCCGCTCGACGTGCGGACGTGCCCACTCGACTGGAACGCCGAGTGAGCACCGTGCTGCACGCCAGGAGCCCCGGTCGTCCTCAGCGGGTGCGCCGGTCCTTGATGGCGAGGGCCGCGCGCGCCTCGGTGGTCGACATCGGCGGGCGTTGCAGCAGTGTCGCGATCTCGGCGGCCCGCGCCACGAGCTCGCGGTTGTGGCTCACGGGCTGGCCCTTGGCATACATCAGGTTGTCCTCCATGCCGACCCTGAGGTGGCCGCCGGCGGAGAGCGCCGCGGCCACGATGGGCAGGTGCGCACGGCCGATGCCCGTCGCGGACCAGCTCGTGACCTCCGGCGGCAGCATCGCGACTCCGGCGAGAAGGACCTCGGGCGTGCCCGGCATGGCGCCGGGGACGCCCGTCACGAAGTCGACGTGGACCTTGCCGCCGAACGGCAGGCCGCACTCGTCGAGCAGGCGGCGCAGGGCGTGGACGTGGCCGAGCTCGAAGATCTCGAACTCGGGCACGACCTCGCGCTCCTGGGCCTGGCGGTAGAGCTCGACCATGAACCCCCACGGGTTGAGGAACACGCCGTCGCCGAAGTTCGTCGTGCCGCATGTGAGGGAGCAGGAGTCCGGCTCGGCGTCGAGGACGGTGAGCCTCTTGTCGAGCGGGTCGGTGACCGCGCCGCCGGTCGAGAGCTGGACGACGAGGTCGGTGGCCTCACGGACGCCGTCGACCGCCTCCTTGAGCAGCACCGGGTCGAGCGTGGGCTGGTGCTCCCGGTCGCGCACGTGGATGTGGATCAGCGCCGCGCCCGCCTGCTCGCAGGCGACGGCCGTCTCGACGAGCTCCTCCGGCGTCGTCGGCAGGACGGGCACCTCGGTCTTGGCGCTCTCGGCCCCCGTCGGGGCGACGGTGATCAGCGTGCTCGCGGCGGTGCGTGCAGGGCGGCTCATGGCGTCATCCTGCCAGCGGCCCGGGCCTGCCGCGCCGCCCGCGGGAGGAGACCGTGTCGGGACGAGAGGTCAGGGCGAGACGATCACCGTCTGGGCCGCTGAGAGGTCGTCGACGAGGAGCTCGAGCGTGGGGTCGGTGTTGCGCTTGATCACGGCGAGGGCGATGGGTCCGTCGACGTGGTGGCGCCCGACGGACGTGACGCGGCCGACGACCCGGTCACCCAGGCGGACCTCGCTCCCCTGGGCCGGCAGCACGTGCCCGGACCCGTCGAGGTGGAGGAAGACGAGACGCCGCGGCGGACGGCCGAGGTTGTGGACCCGCGCCACGGTCTCCTGCCCGCGGTAGCAGCCCTTGTGCAGGTGCACTGCGGTGCGGAGCCAGTCGACCTCGTGGACGATCGTGCGGTGGTCGGTCTCGAGGCCGAGTCGCGGGCGCCAGGCCGCGATGCGCAGCGCCTCGGCGGCCCAGAGGCCGGCAAGCGGCCGATCCGCCACTGCTGCAACGAGATCGGCGCGTGGCACGAGGAGCTCACGCCACGCGCGCTCGGTGCCGGGGTGGTCGTCGACGGGGCCGTATGCCGTGGTGTCGCCGACGAGGTCAGGCCACGGGTCGAGCCACGCGAGCGGCTCGCCGTCGACCGACTCGCTCGCGTGCGGCTCGCCGAGCACCGCCCAGTCGTCGGTGACGAGGGCGACCTCGACACGGAGCATGAAGCGCATCCGGTCGAGCCACTCGGCGAGCGCCTGCCCGGCGCCCGGCTCCGTTGTGACCCACGTGGTGGCACCGTCGTCGACGAGGTGCAGCGAGTGCTCGACGTGGCCCTTCGGGGTGAGCACCAGAGCCTCGCGCGACTGGCGCGGCTCGAGGCCCAGCAGGTGCTGGGTGGTCAGGGAGTGCAGCCAGCTCAGGCGGTCGGGACCCGTGACGGTGACGACGTCGCGGTTGGAGAGGTCGACGACCGCGAGCCCCTCCTCGAGCAGGCGCTGCTCGCGCATCGGGTCGCCGTAGTGCAGGGCGACGCCCGCCTCGAGGGCCTCGCCGGCCACGGCGCCGGGCCGTGACAGCAGGGGGCTGGTCGCCGGTCGGGTGGGCAGCTGGACGTCGCTCATGTCCGGTGGAACGCCCATGGCATACGGCTCATTCCGGCGTCACTCGACGCGCTTGAGGGTGGCGGACACGTGGCTCTGCAGCTCCTGGCCGACGGCGGCCATGTCCATGACCCACATCAGCTGGGACTCGACGAGGCCGTACATCCGGGTGGCGGCGTTGTACTCCTTGGCGCCCGGGGCGCGCAGCACGCCGTCGGTCTTGAGCTGGATCTTGGCCGGCTCGATCCTGCCGTAGTAGAGCTCGAGGATCCCGGTGGGGTGCGCGAGCAGGAGCTCGACCTCGCCGTTCTCGAGCGGTCGCCAGAAGCCGGACTCGACCGCGGCGGGGCGGACCTTGGCGCCGTTCTCGGAGTCGAGGATCCACGCCCGGCTCTCCCACTTGAGGAACCCGCGCCCGTCGTGCGTGACCTCGACCTCCTGGCCGAAGTGCGCCGACTCGATCGTGGGGTAGCCCACGACCCCGGCGCCCTCCCAGCGTCCGATGAGCCACGCGAGGGGTCGCAGCGGCTCCGGGATGTCCTGGTCGAGGTTGAACATGCGCCCGATCGTAGCCTGAGGCCATGGACACCCCCGCCCGCTCGCTCGTCGTCAAGGTCACCGCCGGCACCGAGGCGCCCGAGCGTCTCTCGCAGGCCTTCACGGTCAGCGCGACCGCCGTCGCCAGCGGCGTCGACGTCTCGCTCTGGCTGACCGGCGAGTCCACGTGGATGGCCGTTCCCGGCCGGGCCGAGCAGTTCGAGCTGCCGTATGCCGCCCCGCTCGTCGAGCTGCGCGACGCGGTCCTGGTAGGTGGCCGGCTCACGGTGTGCACCCAGTGTGCGGCGCGGCGCGACCTGACGCAGGAGCAGCTGGTCGCGGGCGCGGTGATCAAGGGCGCGGCCGTCTTCGTCGAGGAGGTCATGGCGCCGGGAGCACAGGCGCTCGTCTACTGACCGACCCGCGAACTCCGGCCTCTCGACAGGTGGGAGGTGGTCGTCAGGTGATGGCCGCGAAGAGGTGGATGACGGCGCCCACCGCCAGGACCGAGCCGGTGGCGGCGCCGAGCTGGCCGCGAGTCGACACCATCGCGGGCGCGAGCGCGAAGAGGCGCCGGAACGACCACGAACCGACTCCGGCGACCGCCCCGATCCCCAGGGCTTCCGGCACCCCGACCTGCCCGACGCGGGCCGCGGCCACCAGGGCGGCGATGACCGCCACGACGAGCGCGAAGACGGGAAGGATCCGCGCCAGCGCCCTCGCGCCGACGAGCAGGTCGCCGACGACGGCTGCACCGACCGCTGCGAGCGCGACCACCGCGACCGCCTGGCCCCGGGCGCTGTTGGCAGCCACGACGGCGGAGGTGGCCGAGGCGACGACGACGAGGCCACCGAAGGACGAGAGCAGGGTCAGCACCAGCCCCTCCCGGCCCGATCGGCGCACGAGCTGGCCGAAGAAGGACAGCACGATCCCGAACGCCACGGCAGCCGGCACCCAGAGCAGGTCCTGGCGCACGGCGCTCAGCACGATGGCGACGCCCGAAACGGCGAGCACGAGAGTGGTCGCCGCCGGCGTGTAGGACCCCGTCAGCAGCGGCCATCCCCAGGCGAGCGCGAGGGCGAGCACGAGCGTCACGCCGAGCGTGGCGGCATACCCGCTGTGCTGGGCGACGAGCAGCGCGCCGGCTGCGACGAGGGTCGCGACGACGCCGACCCAGCGGACGCTCGAAGCGGCCGCGGCCGGCAGGCTCCCCTGCAGGGCGGCTGCATCGCCTGCCCCGGCCGCGGCGGCCACGGCACTGCCGGTGTCGCTGCCGGTGTCATGGCGGGAGCCCTCCCGGGTGCTCGGCTCGGGACGGGCCGCGTCATCCTCAGGCACGGGCGCCATTGTGCATCACCCGCCGGCGAAGGGCGGCAGCACCTCGACGGTCGCCCCCGCCGCAACCGGCTCGTCGCGGCCGACCTTGCGACCGTCGAGCAGGAAGCTGGCCACCCGCACCACGCGCTCGAGGTCCGGGTGTGACCGCACCGCGGCGTCCACGACCGCCCCCACGGTGTCGCCGGCCTGCGAGTCGCTGTCGGTGCCGGCCGCCGCTCGCGCCGCGGCCCAGTAGCGGACGGTGACGCACGCGGATGCGTCACGCCCCGGCTCCTGCCGTGTCGCGACGGTGCCCGGCTCGGGTGCGCTCGAGGCCATGTCACTCCGTCTCATCGTTGGTGCCGTCAGGTCCGGCCCTGTCCAGTCTCGCCTATCCTGCACGAGATGGCCCGACTGCTGCTGCTCACCAACGCGCTGGCCCCCAGCGCCGAGGTGCTGCCTGCCCTGGGCCTGCTGAGCCACACGGTGCGCATCCTCCCGGCGGAGGCGACCGCTCTCGTCGACTCGCCCGAGTGCGACGTCGTGATCGTCGACGCGCGGCGCGAGCTGGCGAGCGCACGCTCACTGTGCCGGGTCCTCCGCACGACCGGCATCGCCACCCCCCTGCTGGCCGTCCTCACCGAGGGCGGCCTCGCCGGCCTGACCGCGGAGTGGGGCCTCGACGACGTGCTGCTCGACTCGGCCGGACCGGCGGAGGTCGATGCCCGGCTGCGCCTGGCCCTGACGAAGGGCCAGGACGACGAGCCCGACCTCGACCTCCCGATCACCTCGGGAGAGCTGGTCATCGACGAGGCGAGCTACTCGGCCAGGTTCCGCGGCCAGCCGCTCGACCTCACGTACAAGGAGTTCGAGCTCATCAAGTACCTCGCGCAGCACCCGGGGCGGGTCTTCACCCGGGCCCAGCTGCTGCAGGAGGTCTGGGGCTACGACTACTACGGGGGCACCCGCACGGTGGACGTGCACGTGCGTCGCCTGCGGGCCAAGCTCGGCCCCGACCACGAGACGCTCATCGGCACGGTCCGCAACGTCGGCTACCGCCTGGTGCCCGACCGCGCGACCACGCCCGCGACCGAGCCCGCCGACGCCTGACCCTCCCCCGCACACGGGCGTGGCCCGGACCCCCACGAGGGAGTCCGGGCCACGCCCGTCTTCGGTTCGAACGTTCGCTGCTCAGGGAGCCACGGTGATGCGCGTCGCCGGGGCGGGCGCGTAGTTCGCGTTCTGCGGCTGCGACAGGTAGTTCGCGAAGGCGTCGATGTCGAGCCCGCCGAAGTACTTGCCGGTGCCGCCCTGGAAGGCGGGGAAGTTGTCGCCGCCGTCGGACAGGAAGTTGTTCGTGACGATGCGGTACGACGCGGCCTTGTCGACCGGCGTGCCGTTGATCGCGACCGTGCCGTCGACGACCTTCTGCGTGGCGGTGCTCCACGTGTAGGTGAAGCCCTTGTTGACCTGCAGCATCTTCGCCGCCGAACCGGCGTTGGGTCCGGTCCGCTGCTGGTTGAGGACGTCGTAGATCTGCTGACCCGTGAGGTTCATCGACACCAGGTAGTTGTTGAACGGCTGGACGTTGAACGCCTCCTCGTAGGTCACCGCACCCGGGGCCTCGCCGTACTTGGAGTTGGCGTAGGTCAGGTCGCTGCGGATGCCGCCGGGGTTCATGAACGCCACGACCGGCGTCTGGCCACCGGTGACGACCGACGGGTCGGCCAGCTGGGCGTCGGCGATCAGGTCACCGAGGGGGGACTCACCGGCGAGGCTCTGGGCCCGGACGATGTCGGCCGAGATCGTGCCGATGATCTTGCTCGCGATCGCCTTGACGAGCTCCTTGTACTTGGCGACGAGGGCGGTCTGGGCCGTGTCCGGGGCGACGTCCCGCGTCACGAGGTTGTTGACGGAGTCGGCTTCGGTGGGACGCACGATGTCGGACGTGCGACGGTCGTAGGTCACCTCGGTGTCGTTGTAGAGGCGCCCGAAGGAGGAGGCCGACGTGACCAGGCGCGGGACGCCGTTGGCGTCGGGGATCGCGCACACGTAGGGCTGGTGGGTGTGGCCCGAGATGACCATGTCGATGGCCGGGTCGAGGTTCTTGACGATCGGGATGATCGGCGAGTCGGCCGACAGCGAGCCGCCGCCCTTGCACGTGAAGTCGTAGGGGGTGTTGGCCGGCGGGGTGCCGCCCTGGTGGACGAGCACGACGATGGCGTTGACGCCCTGCTTCTTCAGCTGGGGAACGAGCGCGTTGGCGGTCTTGACCTCGTCGTTGAACTGCAGGCCGGCGACCCCGGAGGCCGTGACGATCGAGGGGGTGTCCTTCAGCGTCATGCCGATGAAGCCGATCTTGGCCCCGTTGAAGTTCTTCACCCAGTACGGCGGCAGGATGGTCTTGCCGGTGGCCTTCTCGACGACGTTGGCCGCGAGGTACTGGAACTTGGCGCCGGTGAACGTGCCGTCGGGGCACGAGTTCTGGTTGTTGGCGCCGGCACCGTCGTCGATGCAGCCGCCGTTCTGGAGCCGCTGGAGCTCCTTGTAGCCCTCGTCGAACTCGTGGTTGCCCACGGACGTGGCCTCGAGGCCCAGGCTGTTGAGCGCCTCGACCGTCGGCTCGTCGTGGAAGGCCGCGGACAGCAGCGGGGAGGCCCCGACCATGTCGCCGGCAGCCACCGTCACGGTGTTGGGGTGGCCGACGCGGGCCTGCTTGAGGTGCGTCGCGAGGTACTCGACGCCCCCGACCGCGGTGGTGTCGGTCTTCGCCGGCCCGGTCTGCAGGGTGCCGCTCGAGCCCGACGGCGGCTCGAGGTTGCCGTGGAAGTCGTTGAACGACAGGATCTGGATCTTCAGCTGGGTCTTGCCGGGAGCCTTGCTGGTGTCAGGACCTGCGGTGGGGGCCGCGAGGGCCGGTGCCGCGAGCGCCGCGGCGCAGAAGCCTGCGACGGCGACACCCGTGATGCGGCGGGTGGTACGGGACATGTCTTCCCCTTGTCAGCGGTGTGGGTCGTGTGCCCTGGGGCCACCCCCGGAGGCTAGTGCCCGGTAGGTGCCGTTTGGGGCTTGCTGCGTAACGGTGTTGCGAACTGCGAGCACACGGCCGGCGACGGTCGAGACCGCGGGTGTGAGCTGCGTGTGCGGGGCCCCCGAGCCCCGGAAAGGGACCTTAGCGGGCAGCTCGGACATTCGACAGGGCTCCGGCGTGCCTGTGGTGGAATCGCCGTATGCCGCGCCAGACGGTCGCCCTGCGCGACGCGACGAACCCGCTCACCCCCGAGGAGTCCGCCGCCGTGCTGGCCCTCGCGGCCGAGGCCGCTGCGGTCGACGGCTCGGAGCCGCTGTCGGAGCAGTTCCGCCTCTCGGTGCGGGCCCCCGAGCACGCCGGAGTGGTGCACCTGCTCGCCCAGGGTGCGGACGGCCGGCTCCTCGGCTACGCCCAGACCCGGACGGGCGACGGCCCGCCGTCCGCCGAGCTCGTCGTGGCGCCTTCGGCTCGCGGCGCGGGGGTGGGCACGGCGCTGCTGGAACGGCTGCCCGACGGCATACGCCTCTGGAGCCACGCGTCGGGGAGAGCCGCCGAGGCGGCCTCCGCCTTCGCGACGGCCCGGGGGCTCGTCCCCGTGCGCGCCCTCCACGTCATGGGCCGCTCCCTGCGCTCCGGCCCGGCGTGGCCGCCCGCGGCCCTCGCCCCCGGGTATGCCGTCCGCTCCTTCGAGCCCGGACGCGACGAGGAGGCGTGGCTGCGACTCAACGCCGCCGCGTTCGCCTCCCATCCCGAGCAGGGCTCCTGGACGCGCGCCGACCTCGACCTGCGCACGGCGGAGCCGTGGTGGGACCCCGAGGGGCTCATCCTGGTCGTCGAGGCCGACCGCCCCGACGTGCTGGCGGCCTCGCACTGGACCAAGGTCGACCCGCCCGAGGGTGAGGTCGGGGAGGTCTACGTCGTCGCTGTCTCCCCCGACCGGCAGGGGCAGGGCCTGGGCCGGGCCGTGACCGTCCTCGGCCTCGACCACCTCCGCTCGCGCGGTCTCGACCGGGTCGAGCTCTACGTCGACGAGGAGAACGTCGCGGCCGTGCGCACCTACAGCGCCCTGGGTTTCGAGGACGTGGAGGTCCACCGCCAGTTCGCCCGGCAACCGCCCGGCTGAGACGACGACATCCCGGCGTCGCCATTCGATGCCACGATGGATGCATGACCACCGGCAGCCTCACGCCCACCGACCTCGACGAGTCCGCGGCCGGGGCCGCCGGCGTCCGCGACACCGAGACGGAGGAGTCCACGAGCGAGGCCGCCGAGATCAGCTCGTTCACGAGCACGGTCCCCACCCGGCGCGTGCCGCCCCGCGCGCCCAACGGCCGCTTCGTCGGTCCGGGTGCACGCACCGACGAGGAGGACGACCTTCCCGCCGACCGCTACCTCGAGCGGGAGATGTCGTGGCTGCAGTTCAACGAGCGGGTGCTCCAGCTCGCCATGGACCCCGCCGTGCCGCTGCTCGAGCGCACCCGCTTCCTGGCGATCTTCGCCAACAACCTCGACGAGTACTTCATGGTGCGCGTCGCCGGACTCAAGCGCCGCATCGCCACGGGGCTGGCGGTCCGCACGGCGGCCGGCCTCGAGCCGCGCGAGCTCATCGAGCGCATCGCCCGGGTGGCCCACGAGCTGATGCAGCAGCACGCGGCGGTCTTCCAGCACGACGTCCGCCCGACCCTGGACGACGAGGGCATCACCATCGTGCGCTGGGACGAGCTCGACGAGGACGACCGCGAGCCGCTGCACTACTTCTTCGCCGACCGCGTCTTCCCGGTCCTCACCCCGCTCGCCGTGGACCCCGCGCACCCCTTCCCCTACATCTCGGGCCTCTCCCTCAACCTCGCCGTGCTGCTCCAGAACCCGAAGACCGGCAGCGAGCACTTCGCGCGGGTCAAGGTCCCGCCGAGCCTGCCCCGCTTCATCCTCGTCGAGGAGGACGTCGACGCCGAGGTCGAGCGCCGGCGGTTCGTGCCGCTCGAGGACGTCATCGCCAGCCACCTCGACCAGCTCTTCCCCGGGATGCTCGTGCAGGAGCACTTCAGCTTCCGCGTCACCCGCAACGAGGACCTCGAGGTCGAGGAGGACGACGCGGAGAACCTCCTCCAGGCCCTCGAGAAGGAGCTGACCCGGCGCCGGTTCGGCCCGCCGATCCGGCTCGAGGTCGAGGCCGACATCGACCCCAAGGTCCTCGACATGCTCGCCCGCGAGCTGCAGATCAGCGACCGCGAGATCTACCGGCTGCCCACGCCGCTCGACCTGCGCGGGCTGTTCACCATCGCCGACGTCGACCGCTCCGACCTCGAGTTCCCCAAGTTCTTCCCCCGAACCCACCCGGACTTCGCGCCGACCGAGAGCGCCAAGGCGATCGACCTGCTCGCCGCCGTGCGCCACAAGGACGTCCTCGTCCAGCACCCCTACAACTCGTTCTCCACGTCGGTGCAGGCCTTCATCGAGCAGGCCGCGAACGACCCCAAGGTCCTCGCGATCAAGCAGACGCTCTACCGCACCTCGGGCGACTCCCCCATCATCGACGCCCTGATCGACGCCGCGGAGGCCGGCAAGCAGGTGCTGGCCGTCGTCGAGATCAAGGCCCGCTTCGACGAGGTCAACAACATCTCGTGGGCCCGCAAGCTGGAGGAGGCCGGCGTCCACGTCGTCTACGGCGTGGTGGGCCTCAAGACCCACGCCAAGCTGTGCCTCGTGGTGCGACAGGAGCCCGAGGGGCTGGTGCGCTACTGCCACATCGGGACCGGCAACTACAACCCCAAGACGGCCCGCGTCTACGAGGACTTCGGCCTGTTCACCACCGACCCGCAGGTCGGCGAGGACCTCTCGCGCCTGTTCAACCTGCTCTCGGGCTTCGCTCCGCGCAGCAAGTTCAAGCGCCTGCTCGTCGCGCCACGGTCGGTGAGGTCCGGGCTGATCGACCTCATCGACGAGGAGGTCGCGCTGCACGAGTCGCGCCACAGCGGGGCGGCCCCGGGGCGCATCGTCATCAAGGCCAACTCGATTGTCGACGAGGCCCTCATCGACGCCCTCTACCGGGCGAGCATCGCCGGAGTCCACGTCGACATCTGGGTGCGCGGCATCTGCGCCGTGCGCCCCGGCGTCGAGGGGCTCTCGGAGCACATCCGGGTCCGTTCCGTGCTCGGCCGCTTCCTCGAGCACTCGCGCGTCTTCTGGTTCGACCACGGCGGCGACCCGCAGGTCTACATCGGCAGCGCCGACATGATGCACCGCAACCTCGACCGCCGCGTCGAGGCGCTCGTGCGCATCGCCGACCCCGGGCACATCGCCGAGCTCTCCGACCTGCTGGCGCTGGCATTCGCCGAGACCACCTCGCGCTGGGACCTCGGCTCCGACGGCCGCTGGATGCGCCACCACCTCTCCGAGGCCGGCGAACCGCTCGACGACCTGCAGGAGAAGCTCATCGAGCGCCACGACAAGCGGCGCCGCAAGGCGCGCCGACGCTGAGGGGCACCTGCCAGCACACGGCACGACAGCACGCGCGCCCCCCTTCGCTGCCACGCGGCACACGCACACGGCATACGGCATACGGCATGGACGCGCCCGTCGTGCGGTCGCGAGCGCGCCCTGGGGCCACGCATCAGGCAGACTGACGCGCGTGGCCTCCGTGATCCCCGCCGCCGGGACCCTCCCCTGGCGCCGCCGCGACGGGATCCTGCAGGTGGCCCTCGTGCACCGGCCGAAGTACGACGACTGGTCGTGGGCGAAGGGCAAGCTCGATGCCGGCGAGCAGCCGTGCGTGGCCGCCGCTCGCGAGACCCTGGAGGAGACCGGGCTCGTCGTCCGCCTCGGGGTGCCACTGCCGTCGGCCGAGTACCCCGTGCTCGACTCGACCGGTGGGCCGGCCACGAAGCAGGTGCACTACTGGGCCGCGAGCGTCACCGGTGGCAGCGGCCGGCTCGAGCACGAGATCGAC
>Ga0308175_100001878_pt1 | contig 14225 bp, 19 predicted proteins | sample PhyCR1_3_FD_203893 | JGI IMG/M metagenome (GOLD analysis project Ga0308175, IMG submission 203893) | Soil microbial communities from UC Gill Tract Community Farm, Albany, California, United States - DLSLS.C.R1 | ecosystem: Environmental > Terrestrial > Soil > Agricultural land | place: USA...
TTCCTCGAGCTTCCCATCGCCTGACCGGGCGAAGAGCCGCGCTCTTCGCCCGAGGCAACCGAACTCCGCGAGCCGGAAAGCGCGGTTTCCGGCCCGCTTCGTGCTGTTTCAGTTGGAGGCTCTGCTGGGCGGGAGGCTTGCGTCGCGCGGGTTCGGCCTGCGGCTAAGTCGCCGCTCTACGGCTGTCTTAGCCTCCGGCCCTTGGTCGCACGTGGTTCGAACGTCTCGAACCCTGGTGCGGTCAAGGCGGCGGCGTAAGGCACGTCACGACGCCGCGGAGTAGTGGGCGAGCACGCGTAGCCTGCTCGCTCGCGACGGAACAAGCACTGACCCCCCGCAGCCTCATGTGCCCTCAGCACGAAGCGCGCCCGAGATCGCAATCTCGGGCGCGCGTAGTTCGACTGCTTCGGGCGAAGAGCGCAGCTCTTCGCCCGGATTCAGCGTCTAGTAAGGCGCGCCTCCGCCCGGTCCTGCGGGGCCCTCGTCGTAATACGTCCGGCGGCGACTGAAGTAGCCCGGGCCGGCCCACGAAGACCAGAAGATCAGCGACAGCAGGATTCCGACGATGCCCACGATCAAGAGGATCCATCCGATCGTGTGAATGTCGACACCGTTGACGGTCGTGTTCACGGCGAAGGCGAGCACGGCGCCTACGGCCGCAAGAATCAGTCCAACTCCGAGACCCATACTCTCCTCCTTTTTTGGGGTCCGGGAGAGCAACGGACTAAGGCCGGTTCGAGGTTCGGGGGTCGGCGAGTTCGTCTAGGCTCCGACGCGGATGCGCAGGGGCTCCATCGTCGCGCTCTTGGGGCTTGCACTGATCGCGGGCGGGGTCGCCACTGCTGTGGCGCTCGTGCCGACCTGGCTCCCCGAGGACGCCTCGCAGCAGGCCGGCCGGATCGCCTTCACCTTCTGGTTCGTGATCGCGATCTGCATCTTCATCTTCGCGATCGTCGCCGCGGTGATGGTCTACGCCGTCATCCGTTTCCGGGTGCGCGAGGACGACTTCGAGGACGGACCGCCCATCCACGGGCACACCGGGCTCGAGATCACATGGACGATCATCCCGTTCATCCTCGTCACCGCGATCGCGATAGTCAGCGCGATCGTCCTCTCCCGGAACGACGCCCAGGCGAAGGACACGCTGCGCGTCGACGTCACGGCGCAGCAGTTCGAGTTCACGTTCAGCTACCCCGACGCGGGCAACGTCACCAGCCCGGTGCTCATGCTGCCGAAGGGTCGTTCCGTCGAGCTCTACATGCGCGCGCTCGACGTCATCCACTCGGTCTTCGTGCCACAGTTCTCGGTCAAGGAGGACGTCGTCCCCGGCCTCGTCACGCAGCTGCACGTCACGCCCACCCGGCTCGGCACGTTCCCGCTCGAGTGCACCGAGCTGTGCGGGCTCGGCCATTCGCTCATGCGCAGCCAGGCGGTCGTGATGGAGCCCGCCGCGTTCGACTCCTGGCTCAAGAAGCAGGAGAAGAGCGCCGGGCCGCCGCCTTCGTCGACGACCACCTCGCCGACCTCGACCGCCACGTCCACCACGTCCACGCCGTCGGCGGCCGGCCTCACGGTCTTCAATGCCAACGGCTGCGCGAGCTGCCACACGCTGAGCGCCGCCAACGCGACGGGCACGATCGGGCCTGACCTCGACAACCTCGTCTCGTACGCAAAGAAGGCCAACCGGCCGCTCGAGGCGTTCGTCCGCGAATCGATCGTCGACCCGAACGCGTACATCCAGCCCGGCTACCAGAAGAACGTCATGCCGGACAATTTCGGCCAGACGCTGACGAAGAGCCAGCTCGACGCCGTCGTCGGGTTCCTCGTCCAGTCGGCCCAGAAATCGGGTAACAAGTAGGGAGGAATGATCGAAGCGTGACGACGACCGCAAGCGCCCAGGACCTCCAGCACGCCCCCAGCCCGACCGGGGGCTGGCGGCGGCTGCTCCTCGGCCCCGGACTCCTACGCGGGGCCTGGATGTTCGTCCTCTTCGGCGGAATCGGCTTCGGGATCGTGGTCCTCATCCGCTGGGGAGCGAGCTGGCATCCGATCCTCCTGACGGAGCCGCTCGTCCTCGTCTCCGCGCTCGTCTCCGCCCCGGTGGGCTTCCTCGCCGGCATTGGCGCCTTCGACTACTGGGTGTACTACGCGCTCGGCTACCCGAGCCGGGCCGAGGACCACTCGGGGCACGGCGCGCAGAGCTGGCGGGACTACTTCCGCGTCAACACCGACCACAAGGTGATCGGCGTCCAGTACCTCGTTACGACCATCTTCTTCTTCCTCGCGGGGGGGATGCTCGCGCTGCTCGTGCGCGCCGAGCTGGCCAAGCCGGGGATCCGGTACTTCGACCAGCAGACGTACAACGGCCTCTTCTCGGTGCACGCGGCGCTGATGATCTTCCTGTTCATCATCCCCGCGTTCGCGGGGCTCGCGAACTACGTCGTGCCGCTGATGCTCGGCGCGGCGGACATGGCCTTCCCGCGGCTCAACGCGCTCTCGTTCTGGCTCCTGCCGATCGCCGGGATCATGATGCTGAGCTCGTTCGCCATGCCCGGCGGCGCCTTCGCCTGCGGCTGGACGGGTTACGCCACGCTCTGCTCCCAGCACCAGCCGATCGGCGCGATCTTCTTCAACCAGGGAGTCCAGTGGGCGGGTGCGTCGTCGATCATGACGGCCCTCAACTTCCTCGTCACGATCATCACGATGCGGGCGCCGGGGATGACCTTCTGGCGGTTACCGCTGCTCGTCTGGGCGAACTTCACGACCTCGCTGCTCGTCGTGATCGCGACGCCGTTCATCGCCGGCTCGCAGTTCTTCTCGATGTTCGACCACGTGATGCACACGTCGTTCTTCAACCCGGTAGGCGGGGGCTACCCGCTTGGCTACCAGCACATCTTCTGGTTCTACTCGCACCCGGCTGTCTACATCATGATGCTGCCCGGCTTCGGGATCATGAGCGAGGTCATATCCGTCTTCAGCCGCAAACCGATCTTCGGCTATCGGCTGATGGCGCTGTCGCTGATGGCGATCGTCGTGCTCGGCTTCTCGGTCTGGGCGCACCACATGTTCGTGAGCGGCATGTCGTCGTGGCTCCGTGTGCCGATGATGGTCACGACGCTCCTCATCGCCATCCCGACCGGGATCAAGATCTTCAGCTGGCTCGCGACGATCTGGGAGGGAAAGCTCCACCTGCGCACGCCGATGCTGTTCGCACTCGGCTTCCTCTCGATGTTCGTGATCGGCGGGCTCTCCGGCGTCATGCTCGGCGCGGTCCCGATCGACATCCACGTGAGCCAGACCGACTTCATCGTGGCCCACATCCATTACGTCCTCTTCGGCGGCTCCGTGTTCACGATCTTCGCCGGGATCTACTACTGGTTCCCGAAGATGACCGGCCGGATGTACAACGAGACGCTCGGCAAGCTCCACTTCTGGCTCACGTTCGTCGGCTTCAACCTCACGTTCTTCCCGATGCACATCCTCGGCACCGAGGGGATGCCGCGCCGCGTCGCCGACTACCTGCCGAAGTTCGGCGACCTCAACATGTTCATCTCGCTCGCGTCGTTCGGGCTCGGCATTTCCACGGTTGTCTTCCTCTACAACATGATCACGAGCTGGCGGTTCGGCGAGATCGCGCCCGCCAACCCGTGGCGTGCGATGACGCTCGAGTGGCAGGTCTCGTCGCCGCCGCCGACCTTCAACTTCGACGAGATCCCGCAGGTCGTGGGCTCGCCGTACGAGTACGGCGTCCCCGGCGCGCAGCACGCCGTGCTCGCGCCTTCGAAGGCGCGTGAGATGGAGGAGGTGCCGGTGTGACGCATTTGCTCGTGGTTGCGAACGAGACCGTCGACGGGAAGACGCTGCGCGACGCGCTGGCCGCCCGCGGGGACGACCTCCGCGTCACTGTCGTCTCGCCGGTGAACGAGCCGCAGCGGGGCTACGTCGTTTACAGCGATACGCGCCGCGCGTCGGCGAACCGGCGCCTCGAGCGCGCGCTCGGGCACCTGCGCGACGCCGGGGTTCCGGCCGACGGCTACGTCGTCGAGGCCGAGCCGGCGGCGGCGGTCCGCGATGCGCTGGCGACGCTCGAGCCGCCGGTCGACGAGGTCCTCGTCTCGACGCATTCCGAGGAGAAGTCCGGCTGGCTCCGGCGCGGCGTCCTCGACCGGATCCGGTCGGCCGCCGGCGACGTGCCGGTGGAGCACCTCGTCTCGGACGGGAGCGAGCCGAGCGAGAAAAACGTCCTCGTGATCGCGAACGAGACCGTGGTCGGCGAGCCGCTGCTGGCGAAGATCCGTGAGCGCGCCGCGGCCGGCCCCGCGAGCTTCCTGATCATCTCGCCGCAGAGCGACCCGACGGCCGGCGATCACCCCGAAGCCGAGCGGCGGCTGAAGCGCGCGCTCTCGCAGCTGCGCGGCGAGGGGATCGACGTCCACGGCCAGGTCGCGCATCCAGACCCGTTCAGCGCGGCGATGGAGGCCGTGCACGACGAGCGCGTCGACGAGATCCTCGTCTCCACGTTCGAGCCGCTCAGCTCCGGCTGGCTGCGGAAGGATCTCGTCGAGCGGCTGCGCAAGGAGACCGGCGTGCCGGTCGAGCACGTCGTCGTCGAACGGACCTTTACGGAGGTACCGGCATAGCCACCTACTCGCACGCCGAGCCGGCCGGGCACGACGACCACGAGCATCACGGGCCGCCGGTACCGCACTTCAGCTCGCGGATCAAGCCCGAGACGCTCGGCATGTACCTCTTCATCGCGTCGGAGATCATGCTCTTCGGCTCGTTCTTCACGGCCTACTTCTTCGTCCGGATCGTGAACGGAGTGCCGTGGCCGACGCCGCCCTACGAACTGCCGGTCTTCGTCGCGGCGATCAACACGTTCATTCTCATGACCTCGAGCGCGACGATGCATTGGGCCACGACGTCGATCAAGCGTGGCAACGTCTGGGGAATGCGGGCGGGCCTGCTGCTCACGTTCCTCATGGGCCTCGCCTTCCTGATCTCGCAGCTCTACGAGTACATGCGGGTCGGCTTCAACACGTCTGACGGCGCCTTCCCCACCATCTTCTTCTGCCTCACGGGCCTGCACGGCTCGCACGTGTTCATCGGCCTCACGATCCTGGCCATCATGACGACCCGCGCCTTCCGGGGGCACTTCTCGGCCGAGCACCATCACGGCGTCGAGATCGGCGGGATCTACTGGCACTTCGTCGACGTGATGTGGATCGTCGTCTTCGCGACGGTCTACATCCTCTGACGATCGGGTAGGAGCGGCCTGATGCGCAACCCGCTTCGCAGCGAGGCCGAGGCCTATCGCTTCCTCGGTGTGGTCATCGTGGGCGCCGCCGTGATCGTTGCGGCCGCCTTCATCAATACGTGGCTCGGTGTCGCCGTCGCCGTACTCGTATTCGTCGGGCTCGGCTGGTGGCTGAAACACGAGCCGGTGCCCGGTGCCGCCGAGCCTCCGCCCGTCGTCACCTCGGGGACGCCTCCCGGCAACCACCGCGTGCTCGTCGTCGCGCCGCCCGGCACCGAGACGGTGAACGTGCCGGACGGGGCAGAGGTGCTCGTCGTCGTGCCGGCGCTCGCCTCGACGCGGGAGTCCCTTACGGGAGCGGTGGACGACCGCCGGGGCGATGCCGAGGCGACCGCGGCCGCGCTCGAGTCGCGTCTGCAGGGCGCGCGGGTGGAGGTCGGAGCGGACGATCCCGCGCTCGCGGTCGAGGACGCGCTGCGCGTCTTCGGCGCCGACGAGGTGCTCGTGGCGGGGGACGACGGGATGTTCGAGGCGATCCGTGAGCGCGTCGCGCTTCCCGTCAGCCGCGCCTAGTTTCCCGCAGCGGCGGCCGTTCCAGCGCGGTCGGGCTACTTGCCGGCGGAGGAGGAGACGTACTGCGCGACTGCCTGGATCTGAGCCGGGCTCAGCTTCCCCTGGAACGCCGGCATCGCGCCGCCGCCGACCATCACCTGGTGGGCCACGATCGCCGTCGCCGGCTTGATCTGGTCGAGGTTCGGGCCTACCGTCCCCGTCGCACCGGCGGCGGCGAGCGTGTGGCAGCCGGCGCACCCGGCGCCCTTGAAGATCGCCGCGCCGTCGGTGCCCAGGCTCGCGAATCCTCCGCCCGTTGTGAATCCGCCCTGGCCGGCGACGGAGGCGACGTAGGCGGCGACGTCGATCGCGTCCTGGCCCTTGACGATGTCCGCCGGCATCTGCGGGCTCAAGCACTTGGGTGAGTTTGAATGGGGCGGTAGGCAGTGCTCGACGAAGTACTTGCTCGACGTGTAGCCGGCGGAGATCTCTCCTGATCCAAGCCGGATCTGGTCGAGGACGACGTTCTCGATCGAGCTCTGCGGGTAGCCCTGCTTGACGTCGGCCGCGAAGGCGTTGTCGAGGTCCGGGCCGATCGTTCCACTCGTGCCGGCCGCCGAGAGGGCGTGGCACGAGCCGCAGCTCTGCGTGAAGAGCTGCTGGCCGGACTGCGTGTCGGGCGGCTGCCCGGCGCTGGCAACGCCGCCGGTGCCGCAGCCGGCAGCGAGGAGCGCCACCGCCGCGAGCCCTGCCCCCAAGGCCCCCACCCGGTACCGCGGCTTCAACCCTGCGGGACTCCCACCGCCGACACGGCTTCCTCGCGTGTGGGATAGATCGTGAACACCTTGTCGAGGCCGGTGATCTCGAAGATCTTCGTGATGTTGCGGTCGCTGCAGACGAGCGAGAGCTGGCCGTCGTTCGTGCGGAGACGTTTGACGCCGCCGACGAGGACGCCGAGCGTCGTCGAGTCGATGAACGTCGTCCCGCTGAAGTCGACGATGACCTCCTTGCCGCCTTGTCCGATCACTTCGAGCAGCTGCTGCTTGAACTCGGGCGCCGTGTAGAGGTCGACCTCGCCGGTGAGCGAGATGACGTACGCGTCGCCGCTGAGCTGCTCGGTCTTGATGTCGAAGTTCATGCGTGGATCCCCCGAGGGTCGTTGGCCATCCGGCAGGCCGCTCGGGTGAGTCTATCCGCGCGACCGAAGCCGCAATCTTCTACCGACTAGCCGCCGTTGCCGGAGCTGACCGTCGGCGTGCTCTGGGACAGCGCCTTGATCTGGGCCCGGATCTGCTTCTTCTGCGGAGCGTTCGGATAGACCTTCAGATACCGCTCGAGCGCATTCGCGGCGACCGTGTTGTTGCCGGCGTTCTCGGCTGCCGTCGCCAGCTCCTGGAGGAACACCGTATTGCGGGGCCGGAGCTTCGACGCGGTCTGGTAGTCCTTCACGGCGCGCCCATACGCGCCGACGGCCTTCTGATACAGCAGCGAGGTCCGGGCCGACGCCTTCTGCGACGCGTCCGCGTAGGTCGGGTTCTGGCCCACTGCCGCTCCCAGCGTCCCGCTGGGCAGGAACTGGGCGCTCGGGTCTGCGGCCTGCGCCGCCTGTTGCGCCTGTTGGTACTGCGTCGCGGCCTTACTGCCGGCCGTCAGCTCGAGGCCGCCGAGCTCGCCCCACGTGGTCGCGTCGTCCTTCTTCACGGCGAGGTAGCTCGTAAGCGCCTTCACGGCCAGGGCGGGATTGCCCTGCTGCTCGTAGGCGGTGGCGAGGTCGCGGTAGCCCTTGGCGGGATCCTTCTTGATCTCGTCCTGGGCCTTGGATACGGAGCTGCCGCCGCTGCCGCCCAGGATGCTGTTGTAGAGGCTCTCCAGGCCGCCGCCGTTACCGGAGCCGACCCCGAGCCCCGCGAAGCTCAGTCCGAAGATGACCGCCAGGAGGAGGTACAGCCACCTCTGGTGCCGACGGAGGCGGACGAAGAAAAGCTGCTGATTCGGGTTGCCGCCGCCGCTGTGCCGCCGCCGCCCGCGCGCGCGCGCCTTCGCCGGCTGCGCCTTCGCCTTCGCCTGCTGCTTCGCCTTGACCGCTGCCCTAGCCATCAGCCGCCCAGAGTAGCCGAGGCCGGTGCGGCTTTCGCCTGGCGCCGCTCGACGAGCACCGCGAGCCAAATCGAACCCTCGAAGAGGATCCACATCGGCAGGAGCTCGAGGAACGTCGTGACGGGATCGGGGCCGGGCAGCGCCAGCGCTATGGCCGCCGTGATCAGGTAGCCCATCCGCCGATGCTTGCGCAGGGTCCTCGAGCTGAGAACGCCCAGAGAGACGAGCCCGCTCACGACGAGCGGCGTCTGGAACACGAGCACCACTCCGACGAGCACGGTCACGACGAAGCTGTAGTACGAGGACGCGCGGATCAGCTGGTGGAATTGCGCGTCGTCGTAGTTCGTGAGGAAGTGAACGGCGCGCGGCAGGAGGACCCAGTAGCCGAAAGCCACGCCTGCCGCCGCGAGGAGGACGGCGCAAGCGGAGAGGACGAGCACCTTGCGTTCCGCCGAGGGGTCGAAGGCCGGGGCGAAGAAGAGCCAGAGCTGCCAGAGGACGATCGGCAACGCCAGCACGAAGCCGGCGTAGATGCTGACCATGATGGTGATCGTGAACGGCTCCGTCACTCCGAGCGTCACGGGCGGCTTGTGGTCGGCCGGCAGCGGGCGGTTCAGCCAGTCGAGAAGGTGCGTGTGGAAGAAGTAGGCGAAGATCGCCGCGACGGCGATCGCGCCGAGCATGACGAAGAGTCGGCCGCGTAGCTCCTCGAGGTGCTCGCCGAGCGTCGCCTCCTCGGCGTGGCCGAGACGGCGCGGAAGCCTCGCCATGTCCCGCTAGAGGGTCTCGCGCTCGGACTCGGTCGGCGTCGCCGTCGTGGCGACCGCCGTCGGCTCTGCCGGCGGGAGCTCGGGCTGCGGCTCGGAGTCGGGCTCCGAGTTGCCGGTGACCGCATCCTTGAACTCGCGCATCCCGTGTCCGAGCGACTTGCCGATCTCGGGCAGCCGCTTGCCGCCGAAGAGCAGCAGCGCGATCAGAAGGAGCAGGACGATGTGCCAGGGAGTCTGGAAATACCCCACGTCCGCAGGGTAGCGCGTTTCTCTCAGCGTTTGCGAGGACTGCACGGCCCACCGAGTCCGTCTCGCTAACCTGAACCCGTGGCATTACTGAAGCTAGAGAACTTGCACGTCGCGCTCGAGGACGGCACCGAGATCGTCAAGGGCGTCGATCTCGAGGTGGACACGAACGAGGTGCACGCGGTCATGGGGCCGAACGGCTCCGGCAAGTCGACGCTCGCGTACGCGCTGATGGGGCACCCGGCCTACGAGATCACCGAGGGGCGGCTTCTCTTCGACGGGGAGGACGTGACCGAGCTCGGCGCCGACGAGCGTGCGCAGCGCGGCCTCTTCCTCGCGTTCCAGTACCCGCACGCGATTCCCGGCGTCACCGTGACGAGCTTCCTGCGCAGCGCGATCAACGCCGTGCGCAAGGCCCGCTCGGGCGGCGTCGACGATCCGATCGCGATCCCCGAGTTCCGCAAGGAGCTCCTCGCCCAGATGGACCGCCTCAAGGTCAGCCGCGAGCTTGCGTCGCGCTACCTCAACGACGGCTTCTCGGGCGGCGAGAAGAAACGGGTCGAGATCCTCCAGATGGCGATGCTGAAGCCGCGCATCGCGGTGCTCGACGAAACCGACTCCGGTCTCGACATCGACGCGCTGCGGGTAGTGGCGAGCGGAGTGAACGAGCTCGTGGGCCCCGAGATGGGAGCACTCGTGATCACGCACTACCAGCGGATCCTCGACTACGTCACTCCCGATCGGGTACATGTCTTCGTCGGTGGGCGTATCGTGGAGTCGGGTGGCGCGGAGCTCGCGAAGAAGCTCGAGAAGGAAGGCTACGCGCCCTACGAGCCGGAAGAGGTGACCGCGTGACCCAGACCGAGACCGACGTCGTCAAGGGAATCCGCAGCGAGTACAAGTACGGATTCTCGAACCCCGACGAGGCTAAGGACTATTTCTTCAAGTCCGGGCGCGGCTTGTCGCACGAGCTGGTCGAGGCGATCGCCGAGCACAAGAACGAGCCCGAGTGGATGCGGAAGTTCCGGCACAAGAGCCTCGACTACTTCTACGCGCGCCCGGTGCCGCAGTGGGGCGGCAACCTGAACGACATCGACTTCGAGAACATCTTCTACTACATCAAGCCGACCGAGAATCAGGCGAAGTCGTGGGAAGACCTGCCGGCCGACATCTTGGACACCTGGGACAAGCTCGGCATCCCCGAGGCGGAGAAGAAGTACCTCGCCGGCGTCGGAGCGCAGTACGAGTCGGAGGTCGTGTACCACAAGTTGCAGGAGGATCTGACGGCGAAGGGCGTGATCTTCCTCGACACCGACACCGCGTTGCGCGAGCACGAGGACCTCTTCAAGCAGTACTTCGGGACGATCATCCCGCAGAACGACAACAAGTTCGCCGCGCTCAACTCGGCGGTCTGGTCGGGCGGCTCGTTCATCTACGTGCCGCCGGGCGTGCACATCGAGATGCCGCTGCAGGCCTACTTCCGAATCAACGCCGAGAACATGGGCCAGTTCGAGCGGACGCTGATCCTCGTCGACGAGGGCGCGTACGTCCACTACGTCGAGGGCTGCACCGCTCCGATCTACTCCACGGACTCGCTGCACAGCGCCGTCGTCGAGATCGTCGTCAAGAAGGGCGGCCGCTGCCGCTACACGACCATCCAGAACTGGTCGAACAACGTCTACAACCTCGTCACGAAGCGCGCCGTCGCGTACGAAGACGCGACGATGGAGTGGGTCGACGGGAACCTCGGCTCGAAGCTGACGATGAAGTACCCGGCGATCTGGCTGATGGGCGACCGTGCGCACGGCGAGGTGCTCTCGATCGCCTTCGCCGGCAGCGGCCAGCACCAGGATGCCGGTGGCAAGTGCGTCCACGTCGCGCCGAACACGTCGTCGGTGATCACGTCCAAGTCGATCTCGAAGAACGGCGGCCGCGCCGGCTACCGCGGGCTGCTCGAGGTGAACAAGAACGCGGTCGGCTCGAGGTCGAAGGTCGTCTGCGACGCGCTTATCCTCGACGAGGAGTCCCGCTCCGACACGTACCCGTACATCAAGATCGACGCGGACGACGTCGACATCGGCCACGAGGCGACCGTCTCGAAGATCGGTGAGGAGCAGCTCTTTTACCTGATGTCGCGCGGGCTCACCGAGGCCGAGGCGAGCGCGATGATCGTGAGCGGCTTCGTCGAGCCGATCACGAAGGAGCTGCCGCTCGAGTACGCCGTCGAGATGAACCGGCTGATCCAGCTCCAGATGGAAGGCTCGGTCGGTTGAGTTCGATCACGCGGCTCGACGCCGTCGGGATTCCGTCAACTGATTGGGAGCGGTCGCGGCAGTTCTACGTCGAGACGCTCGGGCTGAGGGCGGACGAGCACGCGAAGGGCGAGTTCTGGGTCGGCGACACGTGCTTCGGCATCTGGATGCCGGAGCAGTGGGGCGAGAAGTTCAAGCCGCAGTCGCAAGCGATCGCGCTGCTTCACGTGGACGACGTCGAAGCGGCGCGGGCCGAGCTCGAGGCGAAGGGCGTCGAGTTCGTCGGCGAGACCGTCGACACGAGCGTCTGCCACATGGCCACCTTCCTCGATCCGGACGGCAACCCGCTGGTGCTCCACAAGCGCTACGCGCCGTACTCATGATCGTCGAGCACGTCGACTTCATCTCTGTGCCGGTCACGGACCTCGAGCGCTCGACGGCGTGGTATCGCGACACGCTCGGCCTGCCGCAGACCGGCGAAGGCGGCTTCCCCGAGTTCAAGCTCGGGGACAACGTCTTCCTGTATCTGATCGACCCGACGTCGATCGGTGCCGGGGAGTTCAGGAATCCGCACGGCTCGCCGGTCGCGCTGCGCGTCGCGGACGTCGCCGAGACGCGCCAGGAGCTCGAGGCCCGCGGCATCGAGTTCGTCGACGAGACGTACGACACGGGCGTCTGCCACATGGCGCCGTTCGCGGATCCCGACGGCAACCGCTTCATCCTCCACCGCAGGTACGCACCGAATGATTGACGTGCTGCGCACCGACTTCGTCGCCGTGCCCGTGCAGGACCGCGACCGCGCGGCGGCGTTCTACGGCGAGACGCTCGGCCTGAAGAAGAACCCGAACTCGACCGAGAGCTGGATCGAGTTCGAGACCGGCAACACCACGTTGGCCCTCGTCTCGCCCGAGCACCTCGACGCGCCTTTCGCTCCTCTGCCGATCGGGTCAGTCGTCTTCCGCGTGCCCGACGTCGCCGAGGCGAGGGCGAAGCTCGAAGCCGCAGGCGTCGAGTTCACGGGTGAGTCGTGGGATTCCGGCGTCTGCCACGGCGCCGCGTTCAACGATCCTGACGGCAACGGGCTCGCTTTGCACCACCGCTACACCCCGTATCCCGACGGGAGCACCCCCTGATGGAGGTCACGCGCGTCGACTACATCCGCGTCCCGGTGGACGACATCGAGGCCGCGACGCGCTTCTACGGCGACGCCCTCGGGCTGTCGCGGAACGAGCACCTCGACCACGAGGATTGGGTCGAGTACGAGGCCTCCAACGTCACGCTGGCGGTGATGACGCCGCACACGCACGAGTACGAGTTCGCCGCGCTCCCGCCGGCGACGATCGCGCTGGGTGTCCCCGATGTCGCGGCCGCGAAGGCCGAGCTCGAAGCAAAGGGCCTGGAGGTCGGCGAGATGTGGGACTCCGGCGTCTGCAAGGGCGCGGGCGTCAGCGACCCGGCCGGGAACAGGATCCTCCTCCACCACAGGTACAGGCCGTATGAGTCGTAGCGACGCACTTGCGGCCTACGAGAAGCTGCCGCTCCCGGACACGACCGAGGAGCACTGGCGCTTCACGAACCTGCGCGACTTCGACCCGGACTCGTTTGAAGGCGCTGCCTCCGCGGAGATCGAGACGATGCTCGACCTCGACGTCGCCGGCTTCGCGACCGTCACCGCCGACGGGATCGACATCGAGAAGGCGCCCGAGGGAGTCACGTTCGCGCCGCTCACCGAGGAGCACGAGCGTCTCTACTCGCTCGTCGGCTGGGACGAGAAGTTCGCCGCGCACAACGCGGCGCTCTGGCGGCACGGCCTGCTTGTCGTGGTCCCGAAGGGCGTCGAGCTCGAGAAGCCGCTTTACGTCCGCATCTCCGCGACCGGCCAGACGTTCTGGCGGCTCGTCGTCGTCGCGGAGGAGGGCGCCCGCGCGTCGCTGATCGAGGAGTACGCGTCGCCCGCGCCCGACACCGAGGCCTACTCGAACGCGGTCACTGAGCTCTTCGTCGAGCCGGCAGCGAAGCTCGAGTACGTCTCCCTGCAGAACCTGTCGCGCGAGACGTGGCACTTCGCGAACCATCACGCGCGCGTCGAGCGCGACGCCGAGCTCGACTGGGTCGCCGGCGGCTTCGGCTCGAAGAAGGGCAAGACGCGGATCCAGAACGACCTCAACGGCCGCGGCGCGACCTCGCGGGTCACGGGCGCGTACTTCGCCGACGGCACGCAGCATCTCGACTACGACACGTTCCAGGAGCACATCGCGCCCGACTGCGAGAGCGACTTCGCCTTCAAGGGCGCGCTGCGCGACGAGGCGACGGCAGTGTGGCGTGGGATGATCCGCGTGGAGAAGGACGCGCAGAAGACGAACGCGTACCAGGAATGCCGCAACCTAATGCTCAGCCCGACGACGCACGCCGTGCCGATTCCGGGCCTCGAGATCCTCGCGAACGACGTGCGCTGCACCCATGCGGCGACCGTCGGGCGGGTGAACCGGGAGGACATGTTCTATTTGATGAGCCGCGGGCTTACCCGCCAGGAGGCCGAGCGTCTGATCGTGCGCGGCTTCTTCCAGGAAGTGCTCGACCGGATCGAGCTCGAGCCCGTGCGCGAAGCGGTTACAGCCGCGCTCGAGGCGCGGATTCCGCAGGCCTAGGCGCCAACGGCGCCTGCTCGGCGAGCAGGTGCGCCGTCGTCTCCCGTGCCCGGTCGGGGCGGTGGGCGCGGTACTGCGCACGGTGCTCGTACTCGGACTTTCCCGGGGCCAGTGACTCGAGGAACTCGAAGACCGCCTCGGTTCCTTCGAACCGCTCGCCGTCGCCGTTCGTCAGGAGCGGGATCTCGTGTTGGCCTTCCCGATCCTCCTGCCGCGGGGCGACCTGCTTTGCGACGAAGTCGAGGCCGAGCTCCGTCAGCCGTTGTCGAACGGCCGACGAGTACGGGCACCACTCTGCTTGGTAAAGCGTCAACACGTCTAGCCATGCTCGACCCGTGGTCCAGGGCGTAAACATCGCCGCGGGGAGCTGAGGAAGTGGCCGCCGTCTACTTCGCCGTCCGCG
>Ga0308175_100001879_pt1 | contig 14221 bp, 8 predicted proteins | sample PhyCR1_3_FD_203893 | JGI IMG/M metagenome (GOLD analysis project Ga0308175, IMG submission 203893) | Soil microbial communities from UC Gill Tract Community Farm, Albany, California, United States - DLSLS.C.R1 | ecosystem: Environmental > Terrestrial > Soil > Agricultural land | place: USA...
GCCGTACCCCCAGTCGTGCAGCACGCCGCGTTCGCCCAGGTAGCAGGTATGGGTTTCGGTGCGCACCATTTCCACCAGCGCTTCGCCGCCCAGTTCGCGCGCCAGTTCCCAGGTGGCGGCCTTGTCTATCCACATCAGCGGCGTTTCTATGCGTAGCGACGTGGCCATGCCCAGGTTGAGCGCTTTCTCCAGCGCCTGCATGGTGTCGTTGCGGCAGTCCGGGTAGCCGGAATAATCGGTCTCGCACATGCCGCCTACCAGCACGTCCAGGCCGCGCCGGTAGGCCAGGGTAGCGGCGACCATCATGAACAGCAGGTTGCGGCCAGGCACGAAGGTATTGGGCAAGCCGTTTTGCTGCATCGTGATTTCCACCTCCCTGGTCAGGGATGTGTCGGAAATCCGGCCCAGAAGCCCCAGGTCCACCATGTGGTCTTCGCCAAGCCGGGCATCCCATTCAGGCGACATGCCGCGCAGCGCCCGCAGCACCCGCGGCCGCACTTCCAGTTCGACCGCATGGCGCTGGCCATAGTCGAAGCCTATGGTCTCCACGCGCTGGTAACGCGCCAGCGCCCACGCGGCGCAAGTGGTGGAATCCTGTCCGCCGCTGAACAGCACCAGCGCGCCTTGGGAACTCGTCATCATCATCCTCACTGAAAAATTGCGGGCCGCTTAGTTCGGGCGGATTTCCCGCAAGGTTTGTTCGATATAGTCGCCGTCGCCCTCGGTGAAGCGAAGCTTGACCGGATACCATTGCAGCGCCGGGGCCAGCCAGATGTCCAGCCGCTGCGCCTTGGAGTCGGGCGGCGGATTGCGCGTGACATGCCATGCCATGGTTTCGCCATTCGGGCCGGCCACCTTTTCCTGGCCGCCGACGCGGAAAGTCCAGGGATCGGCATCACGCTGACCGACCACGAAGAAGTTCCACGCCGAGCCGCTCCTGAACCTGGCGGGCGCCGCGCGCGCCACCGCGATCAATTGCCAGATCACGCTGGCGCGGTCCTGCTCGCCGCCATGGATTGCATAGGTCCGGTCCGACGCGCCGAAGCTGATCTGGCGGGTGTCACGGTTGAAGGTGACGCTGGTGGCTTCCTTCTTGAATCGCTGCTCGCTGTATCGCGTCGGCGCCAGTCCCCAGGCGTCGATGCCGCCTTCGCTTTTCTCGTCCAGGATTTTCCCGACCAGCATGGCGCGGGTTTCGACGGCGACCGAATAGCGCTGGTCAGCATGCTGCCATTGCACCTTGGCGTCGCCGTTGACGACCAGGCCGCCCTGATTGGCCTTGATCGCGTAGCTGAGCTCGGCCGGCGGCGCCAGTTTGGTCGGGTGCTTGACGGCATCCGGCTGCGCCAGCGCGCCGCCGGACGCCGTGCTCAGTGCGCCGCACAGCAGGGCGGCGGTCAGGAACAGTTTCACGATTTTCCAGTTCTCCATGGTTTATTGCGCAAGCGACGACTCCAGGGAAGTCACCGCCATGTCGAGGTACTCGCCATTGGTTTCAGTAAAACGCAGCCGTACCGGGTACCACGAGCGCTGCGGCGCCAGCCAGATGTCGAGCTTCTGTTCGTAGGAGCCCGGACGCGGTATGCGCACGACATGCCAGGCGTCGAAGGCGCCGACCGGCGTGTCTATCCGTTCCAGTCCGATCACCTGCATCACCCACGGTTCCGCATCCCGCACCCCGGCGACGAAGAATTGCAATTGCGCGCCCGGCGCATACTGGCCGGGATTGCCCAGGCCGATCGCAGCCAGCTGCCAGACAATGCTGGCGCGGTCCTGCTCGCCGCCGCGGCGCGGATAGGAAGCGGTGGATGCCGAAAAGCTGATGCGCCCGACGTTGCGCCGGAAGTGGGTGGCGGTCTCGGCCTTGCGAAAGCGCTTTTCCGAATACAGCTCAGGCGCCACGCCGAATTCGTCGACCATGCCCTGGCTGCGGAAGTTGAGCACCGTGAAGAACAGCACGCCGGCCTCACCCTCAATGCCGTAACCGGCGCCGTCGGTGCGCCAGGCGATTTTACCGTGGCCATAGACGACGCGTCCTTCGCGCAAGGCCTGGACGTCGTATTTCAGCTCGGCGGGCGGCGGCATGCGGACGCGGTAGCGCGGCGGCGCGTCGTCAGCCGGCGCCGCTTCCTGCGTTGCCGGTTGCGCCGTGGCCGGCGCTTGCGGCGTCGCATCCGGCGCCGGCGCGACAGGCGCGCTATCCGCGCCCGGTGGAACCGCGTCCGGCGGCTCGGCGCTGTTGACGGCGGCCGGCGCCTGCACGGCGGCCGGTTCCACCGGTGCCTGCGCCGTTACGGTTTCGGGCTGCGGCGTGCGCTTGTGCGGCCGCGCTGGCCTGGCCGGCTTGGCTACCTGCTTCGCGGCTGGCTGGGGCGCAGGCGGCGGGGGCGGCGCAGGCTGGGGCCTCAGTTCCACCACCACTGGCGGCGCCTCAAGGTCGCCCATCGCTGGCAAGCCGATATGCCCGCCCGCCCATTGCAGCGCGAACAGGTGCAGCAGCAGCGACAGCGCCAGTATGCCCAGCCCCGGCTTGAGCAAGCGGCTGCGGCGGCGGGAAGGAGTGGTTTGCTCGGACATTGCGCTAGTGTAGCGGCTCGCGCCCTTTGCAGTCCCGCGACGATGCTGCGTCGCCGCAAAGAACGTAGAATGGCGCTTTTTCCGACAGGGATACCACCATGTTCAGACCCATCCTGGCAGCGCTGCTGTGTGTCTTCGCCGGCGCGGCCGCGGCGGCCGAGCAGGGCGCGCCCATTCGCATCGGCATGATCGAGGGCATGTCCGGGCCATTCGCCAATGCCGGGGAGGCGGTGGCGCGCAACCTGCGCCTGGCCATGGAAAACGTCAACGCCCGCGGCGGCGTCAGGTTGCCGGACGGCCGTCATCCGCTGGCGCTGGTCGTATTCGACAACAAGCAGGGCGTGGAAGAGTCGTTGATCGAGTTCAAGCGCCTGGCCGACCAGCAGATCCCTTTCGTGGCGCAGGGCAACAGCTCGGCAGTGGCGCTGGCTCTGACGGACGCGGTGGAGCGGCACAATGCGCGCATGCCGCAGCAACGCATCCTGTTTCTCAACTATTCAGCGGTCGACCCGGCGCTGACCAATGAGAAATGCAGCTTCTGGCATTTCCGCTTCGATGCGAATGCCGACATGCGCATGCATGCGCTGACCGAGGTGATCCGCCAGGACAGCCATGCGAAAAAAGTTTACCTGATAGGCCAGGACTACAGCTTCGGACGCCAGACCGCGAAAGCCGCGCGCAGCATGCTTGCCGCCAAGCGGCCCGACATCGCCATTGTCGGCGACGAATTGCACCCGATAGGCAAGATCAAGGATTTTTCCCCTTACGTCGCCAAGATACGCGCCAGCGGCGCCGACAGCATCATCACCGGCAACTGGGGCAATGACCTGACGCTTCTGGTCAAGGCGGTGCGCGATGCCGGCCTCGACGTCAAGTTCTACACCTTCTACGGCAATGGCCTGGGCGCGCCGGCGGCCATAGGCGACGCCGGCATAGGCCGGGTGCGCGCGGTCGCGGAATGGCATCCGAACGCCGGCGGCCAGGCCAGCGACGCGTTCTACCAAGCCTTCGGGAAGCGCTATCCTGCGCCGCAGGACGACTACGTCCACCTGCGCATGCACGTGATGGTCAACATGCTGGCGGCGGCGATTGAGAAGGCGGGCAGCACCGAAGCCGCGGCCGTGGCCCGAGCGCTGGAGGGCGCGCAATTCAGGAACGGCTTCCACCAGGCCACCATGCGGGCGACGGATCACCAGCTGATCCAGCCGCTGTATGTATCGGTGATGCAGAAGAAAGGCGAGGGCGCGCGCTTCGACAACGAAGGCAGCGGCTACGGCTTTCGCACCGAGCGCTATCTGTCCGGGCAGGAGACCGCCTTGCCAACCAGTTGCAACATGGTGCGGCCACCGCGCTGAATCGGCATTCCCAAGGCCGACCTGCGTCAAGGAATTCAACACAGGCTCTTTTTTTATGTGGCTTTTCTGCTACGCTAAGCGCACATAACAAGTGGAGATCAGCATGGCAGAATCCAGCATGTCAGGTATTCCCGGGGTAGGCGCAATGACCGATACCCTGGAGTTCGTCAAGAACCTGTGGGGCGGCATGAAAATACCGGGGATGGCGATGCCATCCCTGTCAGTCGATGATGTCAACAAGCAGATTGCCGACCTTAAGGCGGTCGAGTCCTGGCTCAATGTGAACATGAGCATGCTGCGCAGCACGATACAGGCGCTGGAAGTGCAGAGCGCCACGCTGGCTGCGCTGCATTCCATGAGCAGCACCATGAGTTCACTGGCTCAGGCCGGCATGCCGCAAGCGACGGGTGGCAAGCAGGCGCCGGCCGCGCCGCCGGCCGGCTCTTCCGCTGCGACGAATCCGGCTTTCTCGTTCGCGCCGCCGGCGGTCGACAAACCGGCATCGCCGACTGCCGGCGGCGGCGCCGGCACGCCGCAGCCGCCGCAACAGCAGCCGCCGCAGCAGCCCCAGGCGAATGCGGACATGGCCAATGCCACCGCCTTCGCCAATCCGGCGGTCTGGTGGAACCTGCTGCAGGATCAGTTCAAGCAGGCGGTCAACACCGCGGTGGTGAGCGAGTCACGCGAAGAAGAGGCGAAGGCGGCGCCGGCAAAGCCCAAGGCCCGCAAGACCGCGGCGGCGCCCAAAAAGCGCACGCCCAAGGCGTAGGCCGGGCCGGCAAGCCCAACGTCTTGGGCTTTGCTGCGTCCACTACGTCGGGCTTTGCCAGCCCATGCCACGGCCTCAGGCCGCCGGCGCCGGTACGCTGACCTGCGCCAGCAAGGCCGTGAGCCGTTCTATTTCCACGGGCTTGACGAGGTGGTGATCGAAGCCGGCCTGTTGCGAGCGTTCCCTGTCCTGCGCCTGGCCATAGCCTGTCAGCGCGATCAGGACCGCTTCCGTGGTGCCCGCCTGCGCGCGCAAGCGGCGCGCCAGTTCATAACCGTCCATGTCGGGCAGGCCAATGTCGAGCAGGCAGATGCGCGGCGCTTCCCGCGCGGCCCGCGCCAGCGCCTCCTGGGCCCGATACTCGACCGAGACCGCATACCCCTGCAGTTCCAGCAGCATGGCCAGGGTGTTGGCGGCATCGACATTGTCATCCACCAGCATCAGCCGCGAGATTTCCGTCGGCGGCGCCGCGGCGTTCTGCGAGACCGCGCCATGCCGGTTTCCATCGCCCGGCTGTTGCTGCGACAAGGGCAGGCGTATCGTGAACTCGCTGCCCTGTCCCGGCCCCGCGCTATAGGCGGCGACGCTGCCGCCATGCAGCTCCACCAGGCTCTTGACGAGCGCCAGTCCCAGGCCCAGCCCGCCCTGGGCGCGGTCGGGCGAACGTTCGCCCTGCGTAAACAAGTCGAACACATGGGGCAGCAGGTCAGGGGCGATGCCTATGCCGTTGTCGCGCACCCGCAGCAGCGCCGTGCCGCCCTCCACCAGTGCGTGAAGCAGCAGCTCGCCGCCGGGCGGCGTGTACTTGGCCGCATTGTTCAGCAGGTTGGTGCAGACCTGGATCAGGCGGGTGCGGTCCGCCAGCAGCGGAGGCATGTCGGGCGCGATATCGACCGTCAGCCTGTGCTGGCGCGACTCGACCAGCGGCCGCACCTGTTCGACCGTGCTGAGCAACACCTCGTCCAGCGCCACGATCTCCTTCTCCAGCGTCACCAGGCCGCGGGTGACGCGCGACACGTCCAACAAGTCATCGATCAGGCTGGTCATGTGTTCAACCTGGCGGCTGATGATGTCGCTGCTCTTGCGTATGCGCGGCTCCTCGCTTTGCATCAGCTTCAGCAACTGCGCAGCGGTGCTGATCGGCGCCAGCGGATTGCGCAGCTCGTGCGCCAGCATCGCCAAAAATTCATCCTTCCTGCGGTCGGCCGCGCGCAGCGCATCCTCGGCCCGCTTGCGTTCGGTGATGTCGATCGATATGCCGCGCACCAGCGCCGGCTGGCCGGCGGCGTCGCATAGCACCTTGCCGCGCACGTCGACCCAGATGGTTTCGCCATTGTCGGGGCGTATCATGCGTACCGTGCCTTCGTAATGGCTGCGCTCGTCGATCGCCTTCTGCGCCGCCGCGCCGACTTGCGCCAGGTCGTCCGGGTGCACCGCGCCCCAGTTCTCCGGCGCGTCGTCGGGCGCATGGCCAAACACATCCATTGCATTGAAGGAGTAGGTGACCTGGCCGGTCGCCAGATTCCAGTCCCATACCACCATGCGTCCCACGCGCAAGCCTTCGCGCAGCCTTTCCTCGCTGTCGCGCACCGCTTCGGCGGCCAGCCTGCGGTCAGTGACGTCATAGCCTTCGATGAAAATGCCCGACACTGAGCCGTCGGGTTCCAGCACCGGCTGGCAAATGAAATCGACGAAGCGCTCGGTGGGCGGCATGCCGGGTTGCGGCTGCAACATCAGCGGCGCTTCATGCGCGGAAAACGGGCGGCCGGATGCATAGATCTGGTTGAGCAGGTCGAAGAAACCCTGCGCCTCCAGTTCGGGCAGCGCCTCGCGCATGGTCTTGCCCAGGATCTCGCGCCGCCCCGTGAGCCGCATGAAGGCCTTGTTGGCCAGCTCGAACACGTGTTGCGGACCACGCAGCACGGCCATGAAGCCCGGCGCCTGCTCGAACAGCCCGCGCAGGCGGTCGCCTTCGGCCGCCAGCTGACGCGACAGCGCCGCTTCCGCCAGGCGCCGGCTGGACTCGGCATAGGCGCGCTCCATCGCCGACCAGATGCGCTCGGCGATATCCTCTGCCAGCGCGACATCGCCAGCGCGCCAGCGCCGCGGCGCCGCATGGACCAGGGCCAGCAGGCTGCGGGTGCGCCTGCCCTTGCGCAGCGGCACCGCCAGCAGCGCGCGCGCCGACACGCTGGCGTAGGCCGGCGCCTGGTCCGCGGTGCGGTTGTCGTGTTCGACATCGGCAACCCAGAACGGGCTCCCGCGCCGCACTTCCTCCAGCAGCGCCGGACCGAGGTCGGCCACCAGGTAGTTCTTGCCCGCAATGCCGGGAACGCTGCCGTCATTCCAGTCGTTTTCCACCAGCAGGCGGCGCCCGTCCTCTTCCATCCGCGCATAAATCACCCGGGTCAGGCCCAGGTGCCGTCCCAGCAGCGCCGAGGCGACCGGGGTGATCTGTTCCGGCTGCGACAGCCCGCGCAACCTGTCGGCCATCTCCAGCTGGAAGCGCTGGCGCCGTTCCGCCAGGATTTGCAGCGTCGTTTCGGTGCAGGCGCAGAACATCCCTGCGACCTGGCCCGATTCATCATGGACCGGGCTATACGAAAAGGTGAAGTAGGTTTCTTCCGGGAAGCCGTTGCGCTCCATCATCAGCAGCAGGTTGTCGGCGAAGATCGACTTGCCGGACAGCGCCGTGTCTACCAGTGGGCTGATGTCGGCCCAGATATCCCACCACAGTTCGGCAAAAGGCCGGGCCAGCGCATCGGCCTGCTTGTCGCCGAGAATGGGGATGTAGGCATCGTTGAACAGAAAGGTCAGCTCAGGTCCCCATGCCAGGAACATCGGGTAGCTGGAGTTGAGCATGATGCCGACCGCGGTGCGCAGCGAGGACGGCCAGTTGTCCGGTGCGCCCAGCGGCGAACTGCTCCAGTCATGGCGGCGCATGCGCGCCCGCATTTCTCCATCGCCCGCAAGCAGATCGAAATTGCTGTGAGCTGTCTGCTTCAATCTGTAAGGCCTCTGGTCCTGCCGTTTCCTGCCGGCAAGCTGGCGGGTATCGATGACACCGCGCCAATCGGAAAAGAATCGCTGCGCTTAGCTTCCATGCCTGCCGCCAGTTGTCCGCTCCGGTTCAGGGCCAAGGGGCCGGCGCCACGCTGACAAACTGCGCGCCGCCTTCGGAAGGCGAAAGGGCCTCGCCCTCCGGATGGCGCAGCCGCTGGGCAATGGCGCGCATCGCCTGCTGCGCATCTTCAAAGTCAGCCACGGAAATAGGCCGTTCGCGGTCCGGCCAGTTACTGACGGTCCACTGCATCAGGTCCTGAAAGCGCTGTTCCAGGTCGGCCGCAAACTGGTCGTTTTGTGCCTGGTCGCTCATTTTTGTACCTCGTTCGCTGTTCGTCTATCGTACGATTCTACTGTAAAGTAGAAACGGCCTACCGCTTTGGCGCAAGCGCCGTGCGATCGGGAAAATCAGGCATTTTCCTACGGCGGCGGTGCTGCCGGTCCGACACCCGGACGGCGGGCCGGCGGTTATCATGCAATCTTGCTAAAACCATGCGAAGGAGGCCAGCGATGACCAAGCAATCCAGCACGCTGCCAGGATCGGATACAGGCGCGCCGGCGGGCGTGCAGCCCGGCAAGCAGAAGAGCGGACATCCCCAGGACGGCAGCCAGGTGCAGACGGTGGTGGAAGAGCAGCTCTTCATCGAGACCGCCAAGGATGACCAGTTCAGCGAAATGCCGGGCGATCCGCGATCTCAGCCGCCCCGGCATGAGCATGGGCATGCGAAACCGCCGACGGGAGGCGCGCCGGCGTCCGACACGGAGCCGCCGGAAAGGGCCAGGGAGACCAGTCCGCCGGAACGCGCGCCCGAAGACCCGATTGAGGGCCTGGTGCTGGGCAACTCGGGCTTTCCATCCCGGGGCAACTGAGGCCAGCCCGGAACAGGGAGGCCCGAAACCGCCTTCCGGACCGCAGCCGGAGCAGGACTGCGGACGGGTATTCTTGCGCCCGCTGGACTTGGCGCACTCTTTCCATGTCTGACACCAGATTAAACCTTTAGAATTTCAGGCTTACGCGTCAACTTCGCACGCGCCGACTTTCGGTTGAAGCCTGAATCTGAATGAATGCAACTTTTCGGTTAAATCCGGACGCAACACGGGCGCGCATGCGCGCCCACGACTGGTCTGGCTCGCCGCTCGGCCCGGACAGCGCATGGCCGCCGCTGCTGCGCGCCGCCGTCGATATCCTGTGCGCCTCAGCGCTTCCGATGCTGCTGATCTGGGGGCGCGAGCAGATCCTCCTGTACAACGAGGCTTTTGCCGCGCTGGCCGGCCAGCATGATCCGGACGCCTTCGGACGCCCGGTCGACCAGGTCTGGCCGGAACTCCGGCACTGGGACGGCCCGATCTTCGACAACGGCGCAAGCGCGCAATCGATGACCTTCGAAAACCAGCAGTTGTCCGGTGATAATGCCTTGTTCGACCTGCATTACACACCGCTTGTGCTGCAGGAAGGAAATATTGCCGGCTTGCTGGCGACTGCTGTTGATGCCGCCCGGCGCGCACCGGCCGAGCCGCAAAATAAAGAAGATGCCCGAATCGTGCAGCGCCTGCATGAGGCCATTGCCACTGAACGGATGGCGTCCTACGCCGAGCGTCATGCGCATGCCGATGAAAGCGAATTCCTGCGCAGCCTCTTTGAACAGGCGCCCGGGTTTATCGCGGTGCTGCGCGGTCCGCAGCATGTCTTTACCGTGGCCAACGCGCCTTACCGCACCCTGACGGGGCGCGAGGACATCATAGGCAAGCCAGTGCGCGAAGCGCTTCCGGAAGTGATCGAACAGGGTTTCATCACGCTGCTGGACCAGGTGTACGCCAGCGGCGAACCCTATGTCGGCAAGGAAATACCCGTATGCCTGCATTCCGCCGATGGCGTTGAACGCACTGTGCTGCTGGATTTTGTCTATCAGCCCATCCGGAACGCCTCCGGCGCGGTGGCCGGGATTTTCGTGCAGGGCGTCGACGTCACCGAACACACCGCCAATGCCGAGCGCCTGCGCATTGCGCAGGAAGCGGGCGGCATCGGCAGTTTCGAATGGTTTCCCGACAGCGACCAGGTAGTCTGCTCGGACACCTACCGCAGGCTATGGGGAATCGCCAACCACGTGCCGATCAGCGGCAGCATGCTGCTCTCCATGGTCACGCCGGCGTACCGGCACGAGGCCGGCCCGAACAAGCTGGCGCGCAATATCAATCCGCTTGAATATGCGGAATACGAAATCACCCGCGCCGACAACGGCGAAAAGCGCTGGCTGGCGCGGCGCGGCAAGGTGATCGAGCGCGACGGCAAGCGACGCTATGTCGGCGTCGCCTTTGATATTACCGACCGCAAGCGCATTGATCAGGCCTTGCGCGACAGTGAGACGCGCATCCAGCAGAGCAATGAATTCATCCGGCTGCTGCTCGACTCCACCGAGGAAGGTTTTTATTCAATCGACCGCAATGGCGTGACCACGCTGTGCAACCGCGCCTTCATGCGCATGCTGGGCTTCACCCAGGCGTCGCAGGTGATAGGCCGCCCGCTGCACGACCTGATCCACCATACCCGGCCCGACGGCAGCCATTACGAGGCTGACGACTGTCCCATTCTGCGCACCGCGCGTACCGGCGAATCCGCGCTGGTCGATGACGAAGTGTTTTTCCGGCTTGACGGCAGCAGTTTTCCGGTCGAATACCGGGCGCATCCGGTGCGCCGCAATGGCGTGCTGGAAGGCGCGCTGTGCACCTTCACCGACATCACCACGCGGCGCCAGCACCTGACCGCGCTGCGCGACCTCAACGAAACGCTGGAGCAGCGGGTGGTGGAGGAAATCAGCCGTCGCGCCGATGCTGAAAGCGCGCTGCGCCAGGCGCAGAAAATGGAGGCAATCGGCCAGTTGACCGGGGGCGTGGCCCACGATTTCAATAACGTGCTGCAGGTGATAGGCGGCAATCTGCAATTGCTGCAAAGCCAACTGGCCGGCAACCAGGCCGCGCAGAAGCGGCTGGACACCGCGGTGGCCGCGGTGCTGCGCGGCGCCAAGCTGTCGTCGCAACTGCTGGCCTTCGCCAGGCGCCAGCCGCTGCAACCGGTCGTCATCAACCTCGGCGAACTGGTGCAGAACATGGATGACCTGCTGCGCCGCGCGCTGGGCGAAGCGGTCATTCTCAACACCGTGGTCGCGCCCGACCTCTGGAACACGCTGGCCGACCCGGGCCAGATTGAGAACGTGATCCTGAACCTGGCGATCAATGCCCGCGACGCGATGCAGGGCGAGGGAAAGCTGACGCTGGAACTGGACAATGCGACGCTGGACGAGCAGTCGCTGGGCACTGCCGACGCCGTTCCCGCCGGCGACTATGTGATGCTGGCGGTCAGCGACAACGGTTGCGGCATGACGCCGGCGGTGATGGAAAAAGCGTTCGAGCCGTTTTTCACCACCAAGCCGGAAGGCGAGGGCACGGGCCTGGGCCTGTCCATGGCCTACGGCTTCATCAGGCAGAGCGGCGGCACCATCAAGATCTACAGCGAGGTTGGCATAGGCACCACCATACGCATCTACCTGCCTCGCTCGCTGCAGGCGCTGGAGGCGCTGCCCGAGCTGCTGTCGGGGCCGGCGGCCGGCGGCAGCGAGACCATCCTGGTGGCCGAGGACGATCCCGACGTCCAGTCCACGGTGGTCGACACCCTCAGCACGCTGGGCTACCGGGTGCTCAAGGCCGATGACGGCGAAGGCGCGCTGGTCATCCTGCGCAGCGGCATGCATATCGACATGCTGTTTACCGACGTCGTCATGCCCGGCCCCGTGCGCAGCGTCGAGCTGGCGCGCCAGGCGCGGCTGCTGATACCCGACATCGCCGTGCTGTTTACGTCCGGCTATCCGCAGAACGCCATCGTGCATGGCGGCCGGCTGGACGAAGGCGTCGAGCTGCTGTCCAAGCCTTATCGGCGCACCGACCTGGCGCGCAAGATCCGCCATATCTTCGCCAACCGGCGGCAGCAGGCGATGAGCCGCGCGATACAGCCGCCCGAGCCGGCGCCGCTGCTGCAACCCGATGATGGCCTGCGCATCCTGGTGGTCGAGGACAATGAGGATTCGCGCATGCTGGTGTGCGAGTTGCTGGCGACGCTGGGGCATGCGGTGACTGGAGTCGGCAGCGCCGAGGAAGCGCTGCAGGCGCTGCAGCAAGGCGCTTTCGATACCCTGTTCACCGATGTCAGCCTGCCCGGCATCTCGGGCGTGGAACTGGCGAAGAAGGCTGTCACCATGGCGCCCGGCCTGTCCATCATCTTCGCTTCCGGCTACGGCACGTCGATCAGTTCGCACCTCAATATCCCGTCGCGCTCGCTGGCCAAACCTTATGACCTGACCCAGTTGCGCGCCGTGCTGGCGGCGGTGGCCGCTGACATGAGCGCGGCGTAGAAGGGCTTGGCGCCGCTGCGGGACTGGCCGCTGGCGTAGCGGCCAGTCCCGGCATTTTTCCTTGACGGAGCACCCATGCCGGTCCATTCTGCTGAGTGCCGGACCGATAATGAAAACGCCACGCCCACCCCCACCCTCCTGGCTGCTGCCGCTGCTGGTCCTGCTGTTGTGTCTGGGTATGACGGCGGCTGCTTGGCGCGCAGCCGACCGGGCCGCGTTGCAGGCGGTGCAGAAGGACTTCGATTACCAGGCGCGCCGCATCGAGTTCCTGCTGCACCAGCGCATGGCGACCTATGAGCAGGTGCTGCGCGGCGTGCAGGGCTTTGCCCGCGGCAGCGCCCAGGTGGACCGCGCCGATTTTTCCAGCTATGTGGCGACGCTGCGGCTGCTGGAGCATTATCCCGGCATACAGGGCCTGTCCATCGTGGCGCTGATCCCGGCGGATGCGCGCGACAGCCACCTGGCCGCGATGCGCGCGCAGGGCCTGGCTGATTACGCTTTGCATCCGGCCGGCGAGCGGCCGCTTTACAGTTCCATCGTGCAGATCGAGCCGGCCACCGGCATGAACGTGCGGGCGTTGGGCTATGACGTGCTGACCGAGCCGGTGCGCCGCGCCGCGATGGAGCGTTCGCGCGACAGCGGCGTCGCGGCGTTATCGGGGAAGTTGCGCCTGGTGCAGGAACAGGAACCGCATGCGCAGTCCGGCATTGTCCTGTACTTGCCGGTGTACCGGCGCGGCATGCCGGTTGCCACCGTCGCCGAGCGGCGCGCCGGCCTGGTGGCCTGGGTCAGCGCGCCATTCCGCATGCGGGATCTGATGGCCAACCTGGTTGGCGAACGCGCCGGCACTTTGCGCCTGCGTATCTTTGACGGCGCCAGCATGGCCGATGAATCGCAACTGTACGATTCGGGCGGCGCCGCCCGGGTCGCGGACCAGCCCTTGCTGCGAGCCGTGCTCCCCATTCAGATCGCTGACCGCGAATGGACGCTGGCGCTCGATTCGACGCCCGCATTCGAGGCGCGTTTCGACCATGGCACCCCGCTGTTCATCGCCGGCGCCGGCGCCGGCATCAGTCTGCTGCTGGCAACGCTGGTCTGGCTGCTCGCCAGCGTCCGCAGCCGCGCGCGGGCGCTGCGCGAGTCCTACAGTCGGATCGCAGCCGAGCAGCAGCGCATACGCGTCATCCTTGAAAATTCCCATGATGCCTTTATCGCCATCGATGCCGATGAGCGCATCACGGACTGGAATGCCCAGGCCGAGCGCACTTTTGGCTGGAGCGCCCGGGAAGCGATAGGCCGGAACCTGGCGGCCACGCTGGTTCCCGAAGACCAGCGCGCTGTCCACCTGGCCGGCTTTGCCCGCTTCCTTGGGAGCGGCGCCGGCAGCTTTATCGAAAACCGGCGCGAAGCCATGGCGCTCCACCGCAGCGGCCGGCAGATCCCGGTTGAGATCGCATTGGCCGCGATGCCGCGGGAAAGCGGCAATGCCGCCACCGCATTCGTGCGCGACATCAGCGACCGCCGCGAGGCGGAGCGATCGCTGGAGGAGGCGCGGGTGGCGCTGCATCATGCGCAAAAGCTGGAAGCGGTCGGCAAGCTGACCGGCGGCATCGCTCATGACTTCAACAATGTGCTGCAAATCATCAGCGGCTACCTGCAGTTAATGCAGCGCGAGGCGGCCGACGGCAGCCTGCTGCAGCGCCAGCTGCAAAGCGCGCTGGACGCGGTGGAGCGCGGGGCCCGGCTGTCGTCGCGCCTGCTGGCCTTTGCCCGGCGCCAGCCGCTGCAGCCGGTGGTCGTGAACCTGTGCCGGGTGCTGGCCGGCATGGATGAACTGCTGCACGGCGCGCTCGGTGAATCGGTCAAGCTATCGTTGTCGGCGCCGGAAAATCTGTGGAATACCCAGGCCGATCGCGACCAACTGCAAAGCGTGATCCTGAACTTGGCCATCAATGCGCGCGACGCGATGGGCGGCGTCGGCAGGCTGGACATCACGCTGGCCAATGCGACGCTGGCCGCCGCCAGCCTGCGCTCCCGGCCCGACTTGGCGCCGG
>Ga0308175_100001880_pt1 | contig 14216 bp, 6 predicted proteins | sample PhyCR1_3_FD_203893 | JGI IMG/M metagenome (GOLD analysis project Ga0308175, IMG submission 203893) | Soil microbial communities from UC Gill Tract Community Farm, Albany, California, United States - DLSLS.C.R1 | ecosystem: Environmental > Terrestrial > Soil > Agricultural land | place: USA...
GCGCCTTGCAGTTTCAGTAATTTACCGGCGCTCAAAGGGGGACTGCTACTGGCGTTCGGCTTGGCTAATCGCACTCAACGGCGCTCCTGTTCCGGGAATGATTTGACGCGGTCGTACACAAATACGTTCGTCTCCGCATTTTTCGTCTGTGTGATTTTGATGGTGAGCGTATTTCCATCCGGCGCCAAGCTGAGTTCCTGGGTATCTACGACTTCACCCTTAAACTTATCGTCGATATGAAGCGCATGAGAATTGATACGCTTCCCGGAAGAGGTTGAGAACGAACTCGCGTCAGTGAGATCCGGGTACTCTTTGCCATCGCATTTGATGTTTTGCAATACTTTGCCGAGGCGAGGATAGTAAAACGACAGGCCGTCATCGTCGTATGGGCGCAACTCCAAAGTCGGAACAGAACCCTGAAAGGGGTCCAAGTCTTCCCATGTTCCTACAACTCCGTGCTTTCCAGACAGTCGTTTCCAGATGCGATGAAAGTTGTTTGTTCCGCCATCTGGTAAATGAAAGGTTCCTGTCATTGTGAGGGTTTGTCCGTCTTGGGAGACCGCCCAAACAGCTTCGTCCTGAACTCGTCCGTTTACCTTCCAGACGACGCGCCATGCTTTATCGCTCTGCGGCTTGATCGATAGCGTCCGACCGAAATTCGCGGGCTGATCCGTTCCATCTGCAAGGACGGTATTGACGCTGGCTCCGTTGGATTCGACAATCTCGAACCGATTACCGCCGAGATCCTCAATCCCCTCGTGAATCGGCGCGAGCTGAGTAGCTTTCTTGTCGAGCACCCATTTGCCTACGAAGGGGTCATCAGCCCCATACAGCGCCGTGCTTATGAGAGCACCGGCCAAGACGAACATGCTCAGTTTCACGCCACCCCCTTTGACGTCGGTCTCGGTCAGAATGCGGTCGCGTCAGCTTACCGCTCACTATGCGTCAGGCGATTATATGGGTGTTGTGACCGAGGTGCAAGTAGCGAGCATTCCTAAACGAATAGACGGCAGTTCACGAATGTCCTTCGCCCAGAACAGATTCCCAATTGATCCCATTACTCGTTACCAACCGCGTCCCACGGCTTCCTTTAGTGCCTTCCATCCCCATTCTTACCGCATCGGAAGAACGTTTACCCGCTTTTCAAACTCGCCTTGCAGGATCCTATAACAGACAAGTTCTGATTCCCGTACGCAGCAGCATTTTGTCTACCGCAGTTCTGGCTACGCAAACATGCGAAGCACCAGTGCGTTAGTATCAATACGTTCGACTCACAAATCCGCGTTCAATGCGTCGAGCCACCCTGGTACTCGTTGCGGTTGACGCTGCTAATCAACTCTCAACACGTATACTCGACCGAAATTGCTTAGAGGAAATCCACAATGCCATGTACCTGCGTTCTTAAGTCAAGGCTTCAACTGTCACAATTCAACTTTCGGCTGCTCAGCATGGTTCTTGGGCTGGCAATTCTGATTTGCCCGCCGAGATCTCATGCGCAAGTTCTCTATGGATCCCTAACCGGGAATGTGACAGATTCGTCGGGTGCTGCCGTGCCGGCGGCCAACATCGATGCAGTGAATACGGCCACTGGCCTAGTGAAACGCGCAACGACCGACGACCACGGCGTGTACCTGATCAGCGATCTCCAACCCGGAACCTACAAGGTGACGATCGCCGCCTCGCCTTTCGGAACAATTACGCTGGACAACGTACAGCTCGATGCAAATGCGGTCCGCCGCGCTGACGTGCAGATGCAGTTGGCACAGGTCAACCAGAGCGTAACGGTGGACGCTTCGGCGGCTATTCTTCAAACGGATCAGGCCGATGTGAATACGCAGCTTCGCTCGTCGCAAATTGCATACCTGCCGTTGGGGGCCAATCGCAATTTCCAAACCCTGTTCAAACTGGTACCCGGCTCGAGTCCTCCAATCCCTTCGCATTCGGTGGCCGGGAATCCGTCTCAATCGTTGGCGTACAGCGTGAATGGTACTTCGAATGAGCAGAACCTGACTCGAATCGACGGCACGAGCGATATATTTCCCTGGCAGGAAAACATCATCGCGTATGTGCCGCCTGCGGAAGCGATTGGCGCAGTAAATATCGAAACGGCCAGCTTCGACGCCGAGCAGGGCATGGCCGGCGGATCGGTCACAAACATATCGATCAAATCCGGCACAAATGATTTTCACGGGAGTGCTTGGGAATACAACACCAACAGCAAATTGAAAGCCCGTAACTTCTTTTATCGGGGAGCGAATAACCCCAAAAACATCTTGAATCAATTTGGCGTAGCTGTAGGCGGACCGATCGTAAAAAACAAAGTATTCTTTTTCGTGGACTGGGAGCGCTACCTGCTCCGTCAAAGCGTTTCCGGCTTCCAAACCGTTCCCACCGACGCGCTGCGTCAGGGGAACTTTACCGGATTGGGTACGACGATCTACAATCCGACAACCCCAGGCAGCTCGAACGGCGTTGGGCGCGCGCCGTTTCCAAATAATCAAATCCCCACTTCGATGATTAGCCCCGCCGCACAGAAGATGATCGCGCTTATTCCGCAGCCGAATCAGCCGTCTGGAATAGCCAATAACTATTTCGGATCGGCCAGTTCGCGACTTACACGCGACAACGTTGACCTCAAGATCAACTACAATCCCACGGACCGAAGCTCCGTGTTTGGCCGCTACAGCGCCATGCCGAGTTTCATCTTCGACCCGCAGGCGCTCGGACCTGCGGGCGGCAATACATTCGACGGAGGGCAGCCGGGCAACGCACCAGGTTTAACTCAAAGTGCGGCCATCGGTGGAACTTACAGCTTCGCACCAAACCTTATCATCGATGGAAACGTTGGATATACGCGGCAGCGCTTAGCCGCTGAAAACACTGATATTGACAAAAACTATGGCCGCGATGTCCTCGGGATTCCCGGAACCAACGGAACAAGCCCTCTCGAGGGTGGGTATCCGGCATTCAATATCGACGGCTTCTCCTCGTTAGGCAATGCGAATATCTACAATCCGTTTCTATGGCGCGACAACCAATATCTGGCGGCGTTGAACGTCAGCTGGGTGAAAGGTTCGCACTCGTTGCGCTTTGGAGCAGAGTACGTTCACTTCGGACTCAATCACTTCCAAACTCAAATTGCTTATGGCGCTCGAGGCGGCTTCGATTTCACGGGCGGTTTGACCGCTCTGAAGGGAGGAGCCGCACCGAATCTCTACAATGCTTGGGCTGACTTCTTGCTTGGTCTCCCCCAATCCATGGGAAAGGACGTCCAATACATTAATCCTTCCACGGTGCGCGAAAGTTCTTATGGCTTTTATGCCAGAGACCAGTGGCAGGTCAGCCATAAATTGACGATTAACTACGGCCTGCGTTATGAGATCTATCCATTCGCCACGCGCGACCACTTCGGCGGAAGCCGCTACGATCCTGCAACGAATCTCGCTTACCTCGGCGGACTGAACGGAGTACCGGAGAATACCGGCGTGGACGTGGGTATCGGGCAGCTCGCTCCGCGTCTGGGTATTGCGTATCGCTTGGGCGAGAAGACGGTTATCCGCGCGGGATACGGCATCAGTATCGACCCATACAGCTATGTTGAGATGCGTGACGCGTATCCGGCCGTCATCTCGCAACAGATCAACGGAGCTAATTCCTACGTCGCAGCGGGGACCCTGAGTACTGGCTTGCCTCCGGTTGTCGGTCCGGACATCAGCCAAGGCAGTTTTCCGCTGCCTAAGGATGTCGGAACGCTGACCTTCCCCAAGAAGATCAACCGAGGCTACATCGAGTCTTATAATTTCACGGTGCAGCGCGACATCGGCGGAGGCATCAATGCTCAGGCCGCGTATGTGGGCACGCGTTCTATCCGTCAGTTCAGCTCCATCAACATCAATGCGGGCGGGCCGGGAAGCGGCAGCGCCGGAACTCCGCTTTACCAGGCGTGGGGCAACGCGAATGAGGTAGACCTGGTTGAGCCGTTCAACACATCGAGCTACAACAGCCTGCAAGCCCAAGTCTCGCGGCGGATGAGCTCCGGTGCACAGGTCGGAGCAGTCTATACGTTCTCGAAGGCGATCAACTACACGGACGCTGCCGATACGAATCTAACCTGGTCGTGGCAGCCCATGTGGAGCCGCAACAAAGCACTCGCAGGTTATGACCGGACTCATAACCTCCAACTCTACGGGACTTATGAATTACCTTTCGGTCACGGCCGGCGCTGGGCGGAAAACGGTATCGCGGCTGCGATCGCGGGCGGCTGGACGGTCAGCGGCATTCTGAGCCGGGAAAGTGGTACGCCCTTTACCGTCACATCGTCAGGAGCTTCGGTGAATGCGCCGGGCAATGCGCAAACCGCTAATCAGGTTCTTCCAACCGTGCATATTCTTGGCGGACACGGCCCCGACAAGCCGTATTTCGATCCGTATGCTTTCGCGCCAGTCACCGGTGTACAGTTCGGGACGAGTGGAAGAAATATCCTTCGCGGACCTGGCCTGTTCAATCTGGATGCAAGTGTCTTCCGCGATTTCGTATTGACCGAACGTTTCAAACTGCAATTCCGTGCGGAAGCTTTCGGCGCAACCAATACGCCCCAGTTTGCGAACCCATCGGCAACGGTGTCGAACGCAGTTTTCAGTTCCGGCACCATCACCGGCTACAACGGCTATGACATCATCAGCTCAGCTTCCGGTGAGCGGCAGGTGCGATTTGCACTCAAGCTTTCATTCTGAGAAATCGTAAACGGAGCGATGTCACAGAGCGCGCGGTTTTTCGCAACAGAGTAACAACCGCGCGCTTCTCGCATCCGATCCTCGCGAAAGGCGCGCTGCGCTTCCATCGGAGGCAACCAGAGCGGCCGTAAAGAGCTCCGTCGCCGATTACTGCAGGAAGTGCCGAAACCACTCCATTGCCTGCCAGGCTGCTTCAGGAGTTGGCGTGTGCCCTTTGTGGTGATCGAGAAAGCCGATACGTTGCGGATCACCGAAAAGCGAATAGACCTGGCGAGCAGCATTGATGTAATGCCAGCTGTCGTTGCCGTCATAGGTGTCGCCGCCTATCAGCAGAAACGGTCTGGGCGCTATAAGCGCAAGGAGCTCATGCTGGTCCGTTCCCGGCGGAACGGTCGCGAGACGCTTGCCGAAATACCAGTAGTCGTCGTAATTGGAGTGACTAAATCCGATACCCGGTTCTGACGCTATTGTGGCGGCAATTCTGTCATCGAATGCCGCTGCGTACAGCGCCATTTTTCCACCGAGCGAATGGCCGATGATGCCAATACGCTTCCCATCCACATCTGGGCGAGCAGTCAGATAGTTGATTAGTTCATGACTATCCGAAACCCACTTTCCCATTCCGATACAGCCAGGGTGCCTGAGTTCCAGATTGGCGACTGCCTCTGAATAGAGGTCGCCGTAACTTTCACCAAACCAGCGGATTGCTACGGCAATGTAGCCTCTCTGCACAGCCAGCAATGCAAAGCTCCGGACGCTTGGAGGCATGTATCGGCGGCCGCCCATATCCTTGCCCGCCGGGGTGTCCACGTCATAGAACGGCACGATGACCACGGGAAGCGGGTGCTCAGCCGGCCTGCTTGGCTCCATCACATAAATGTCTTCCCAAGCGTCAGGTTCCACCTGCAGTGCCCCCAAGGTGCCGCGATACCCGTCGTCGCTGAAAGTGCGGATTACCCGCAACGCGGGAGACGAAACGCCCGCTCCGCAGGATCCAAGCAGCCCGTTCCACTTGGCTTTCAGTTCCGATTTTCGCTTCTGCCATTGCTCGGAGGATTTGATGGTTTCACCGTTTACGCTCAAAAGCGAAGAGAGACCGCCTGTTGAGTTCTCGAACCCCGCAGGAGGATGGTTGTATGGCTCCAACCAATCTCGATTTCCTTCAGCAACAACCGCGTCGGGAGTGGCCGCTGCCGTTCGGCAAACGCGAAAGCCTGTGAATCGGCTCGGCTGATCTGGTTCGCGTGAAGAGCGATAGCCTTTTGACCAGGTCGAGGTGGAGGTCGCAAACGAACCTCCGCGAATCACACGCGCAATGCCCCAGTCCGGCCCGTACGGATTCTCGGCCTGCGGATACCAAGTCACGGCATCGTAGAAATCCTGGCACCACTCCCAAACATTGCCGAGCATGTCGTAAAGGCCCAAACGGTTCGGGCCGTGGCTCGCTACCGGAGTGGGACCGGCGCGCACCGACTGCATCAGTTCCTCTATACTCTTCGTGTCCGGAGTACCAAGAGTGGCCGCCTGTTTCAACTCCTCCGCGCTTGCATTTGAATCTAGCGCGGCAGCCAGCACCCATTCCGATTCCGTCGGTAAGCGATAGCCGTTCGAACGATGGTCACAACGCCCGCTCGACAAGTCGTAGGAGGGATGCAGCCCTTCTCTCAGGCTCCGAAGATTGCAGTAGCGAATAGCATCCCACCAGGAAACGTTTTGGACCGGCAAATCGGCTCCGCGGTACTGGGATGGGTTGAAGCCCATTATCGATTCAAACTCCGCCTGCGTCGTTTCGGTCGGAGATATGTCAAACGAATCGATGCGGACGTGAACCTTCACTCCCGTGCGCTCGTCAACAGGATCATAAGCCTTCCCCGGAATGCGAACCAGGTCTCGTGCGGTAAGTTGCAAGCATGCAGAAATGAGGCCGAAACACAACATCGGTAACCGTCGCATGCATATGTCATGGCGCCGGCGGCCAGCAGCAAACCAGATCATGTCTCTCCTTGTGCTTATGTACGAACTGTTCTCGATGGCACGAGTGCGGCGTGGCTTATGTAGCTGCCTCTCTATTTATCAGCGCTCTCGCGGCTGTAAATCACTCTGCCCCCTACAACGGTCTGTAGCGGTTCGATGTCCTTCAAATCGTCTTCCGGGCACGTCATGAAGTCTTTGTCGATCACCACCATGTCAGCAAGTTTGCCGGGTTCAATTGAACCAACTTCCTTTTCGGCGAACATCAGATAGGCGTTGTTCCACGTCCACATCTTCAGAGCTTCGAGCCTTGAAATGCGCTGTTCGGGGTTCATGACATTCCCGTCCACCATCTTGCGAGTGATCGCCATCCACATGCTGAAAAAGGGATGGTAGGGGTTTGTGGCCAGGCGAGGGTCAAAGCGAATCATATGGTCCGCACCTCCTCCAACAACAAGGCCCGCGTCCAATAGCGAGCGCAAAGGTATGAAGTGTTTCATGCGCTCCGGGCCGAACACGTCCTTGATAGCAGGACCGTCAAAATACAACCATGCTGGCTGGACATCGAACACGATTCCCAAGGCCTTCGCACGCTGGATGGCGCGCTCGTCAGGAAAGTTCGCGTGCGTGGCGGTGAAACGGCGACCCGCGATCGGCTTCACGCGATTTGCCGCCTCGTACGCGTCGAGGAGGATATCCAACGAGCCTCCGCCGGTGACATGCGAAGTCATCTGCCAGCCTAATTCGTCCGCGGCCTGCGCCATCGCAAACACGTTCTCGCGCGGTACATAGAGCACGCCTCTGTAGCCCGGCTCTACGAATCCATAGATTTGGGTGTGCGATCCATACGGCTCGCGCAGATAGGCCGTTCCAATGAGAATGCCTCCATCGATGACCGTCTTCAGTGACCCGACTCGCAGCCACTTGTCGCCCCATCCTGTTACAAACGGGATCTGCTCGATTTCCCGTCGTACATCGGCTGGGGTTCCCTGGGCCTTGATTAGGTACGTGACGTAACTGCGCACCGTCAGTTCGCCTTTGTCATGAAGAGCCTGATAAGCACGAAAACCCTCAGGCCCTTGCAGGCGGTCGATAATGCTGGTTATTCCTACGTTGTTGTAGTGCTGCAACATCGACTTGAGCGCCCAAATCCGGTCCTGCTGAGTGGTTGGCCGCGATGCGCGCACTTTGCCGAGAAGTTCCGGTGCACCAAGGATCAAACCCGTGGGCTCTCCGGTGGCGTCCTTAACGATCCGCCCATTTGAAGGAGCGGGCGTGTCGCGTGTAATCGCAAGCCGCTTCAAGAGGGCCGTATCCAGAATGGATGCGTAGCCATTGTCCGCAACAGCCTCGCGCGCGCCGGCTGCTTCATCCAGTTCCTGGCGAGTCGGATAGCGATGCTCGTTGAGGCGTGTTGAATACACCTTTGGGACAAAGATGATCTGATCGGCAGGAACTTTTTCCACCTGTTGCCGAATGTAGGCCTGTATTTCCGGGATGGAATGAAAGACTGGAACCGGACCATCGATCTCGCTCAGCGCAGCCATAATGGGGTGGGCATGGCCTTCGATCAAGCCGGGAACTACGCTCTTGCCGTGGAGATCGATCTTCTGAGTAGCGGCCGCGGCTGTCCTGAGAACGTCAGCATCTGCGCCCACCGCGACGAACCGATCACCCCGAATCGCAACAGCCTGCGCATTCGGATGCTGATCCCATTCCGTGATGATTTTTCCGTTGTAATAGATAGTGTCCGGCTGCTGCGCATCGGCGGCAGAGCAACAAAACACCAGTGATAGCAATACTAAACAGGAGGCGATGGCGCGCAGCAAAAACGATGGTCCTTTCAATTTAGTTTTGTCTTCTTCCTCGACGATTCACGAGACGCGCGGTCTTAATGATGCGCCCTCGATCTCTGAGTTGTCGAAAGCGTAAGCCGATGCCATGAATACCGGGCCAGTCTACCATCGACGAAACAATTGCGATCCGTCTCAGGGAATGGGGCGCGTCTGATAACGTGTCCTGTGTATCGAATGCTGTCCTGTCGATTGTTAAATCCGGTGAAATCGCGGCCTCAACGGATCATGTCGTAACGCGCAGAACCCATCAGTGCCTCGAGCCCAGTCAGTTCAGAGTTGACGCGGAGTTTCAAACATTGCAACACGCCATTCAGAAAGCATTTTTAGCCCTCATATGTACCGCCCTGGCGACGCCGGGATTCGGACAGATCCCGACCAGGGACTCCCGCAACGGTCCGTTTCCAAACGGAGGCACTCACTTCAAGATGCCGGTGTACGCAACCCGGGCGGAGTGGGAAACCCACGCGGAGCATCTACGGCAGCAGATCCTTTCGGCCGCTGGACTTTCGCCGCTGCCCGAACGAGTGCCGCTGAACCCGCAAATAACCAGCCGCATTGAGCAGAACGGCTATTCGGTAGAGAAGGTGCTGCTGCAAACTCTTCCCGGCTTTTATCTCGGCGGGAATCTCTACCGGCCTGTTGGCAAGCCTGGCAGGCATCCGGGTATCGCCTCACCGCACGGACACTGGCAATACGGCCGGCTCGAAAACTCATCGACAGTTTCGGTTCCAGGACGCTGCATCAACTTTGCGCGACAAGGTTATGTCGTGTTCTCGTACGACATGGTGGGCTACGACGATACCATCCAGGTCCCACACGAATGGGGAGGTCCCCACGGCTTCGGCGATCTTCGCCAGGAACTCTGGTCCTTCAACACCATGGGACTGCAGCTCTGGGATTCGATGAGGGCCATCGATTTTCTGCAATCACTTCCAGATGTCGATCCGGAGCGGATCGGCGTAACTGGCGCGTCGGGCGGCGGCACACAAACATTCCTCGTGAGCGCGGTTGATCCGCGCGTCAAGGTAGCGGCGCCAGTCAACATGATCTCCGCAATCATGCAGGGCGGCGACTGCGAGAGCGCCGAAGGACTCCGCGTTGGAACCTTCAATGTCGAAATCGGTGCACTCATGGCGCCGCGCCCATTGCTGATGGTTTCCGCCACGGGCGACTGGACCCGGAACACGCCTCACGACGAGTTTCCCGCCGTTCAATCCATCTACCGGCTTTACGATAAGCCGGAGCTCGTCGAATCCGTTCAAGTGGATGCGCCACACAACTACAACAAGCAGAGTCGCGAGGCCGTATACCGTTTCTTCGGGCGGCACCTGCTCGGTGACACCGATTCGTCGAAGTTCGCTGAACAGCGATTTCGGGTAGAGAAATTACAGGACGTGCTCGCGCTTCACGATCGGAAGCTGCCTGAAAATGCTGTTGATCGCACCCAATTGTTTGAACAATGGGTTGCAGCTGCACAACGGCAGGCTGCATCTTCCGCCCCCGAGGATCTCCGCGAACGTCTCTCGTTGGCGCTTGCCGCCGACTGGCCCTCGCGGGTTCTGAGCGAGGCTGATGGCGAGCGAATCGTGCTCAGCCGACCCGGGAAAGGCGACCGTGTTCCCGGAATCTGGATTCGCGGAAAGGGGCCGGCGACACTCATCGTCGATCCAAAGGGATCAGAAGCTGCGCGCCAAAGTCCGGCGGCACGAGACTCCATTCGAGCGGGACGGCCCGTGCTGATGATCGATGCCTTTCAGACTGGAAACGCGGTCGCCCATCGCGATCCAATGAACGAGCCTCCAAGTGAGTCATACACTCGCGAGGCCGTAGCTCAGGAGTTTCTCGTCTATAACAAGGGTGACGCGGCCAATCGTGTTCAGGACGTCCTGACTGCCCTTGCGTTTCTGTCTCAATCAGGCGCATCTTCCATCACGCTCGAGGGACTTGGTGAGGCGGATGTCTGGTGCATTTTCGCCGCCGCAGTCGCGAAGACTCCTGTGACTATCAAGGCCACCAGCAAAACCGATTTTCACGGGGAAGATAATGAGTTTATAGACCGCTTTTTTGTCCCCGGGATTCAGCGCGCTGGCGGGTTGAAAGCTGCCACGTTGCTGGCAACTTCGAGTAAGGATACCCGGCGTAAGCCTTCTCTGCCGCCCTCAGCGCAAGTGGCTTCCGCGCCGATCATTGAGCATTAAATCAGGACCATTGATGAAGTGTTTTAGCCTTCTTATTGTTTTCACCAGCTTTTTCTATGCCGCAGAGCGATTTACCGTTCCGGAAGTCCTGTCCAGGTCGGGAGTCATTCATACGGAAGCCATCGCCCTTCCAACACTTTCGCCTGCCGATAACTACAGCCTCTTGTATTCCGTTCGAGACCTGCGCGGGCTGACGCCGGATTCACGCATTGATCTGAAACTTACGGATGGCACTACCGTTCTGATCAGAAAGACTCTTCACGCCGGAGATCCCGATCTGTATGCGCCATTTCATGTCTCCCGCAACGCTGCACCCAAACTTGAAGTCTCCGCCTCACAGACGAGCGGCTCCTATCTCCTGCGTGTCCATCGCTGGCCGAACTCCACTTCTTTGAAGCGGGGCGCGAATCATCGCTGGGAAGATGCCAGCCCGATTGTTCTTGACCACACGGTGTTCGCTTCGGGCGATGAAGCCGAATACATTCCGCTACCCGGCACGACTCGCAAAGAGAGTGCAGAGGCACCTGGCGGCGAGGACTGGTATCGATTCGATTTCAACGAAGCTCATCCGAAGCTGGTCTTTTTTCAAATCGAGTTGATGGACCGGGACAATGTCCCGCCCGACGTAGCAATTTTTCGCGTCATGAATGGCAAGCCAGAACCATACATGGATGGGCAGGATCCCGTGACCTCGCCACACGAGGTACAGGCGCTCGCCGCGAATAAGTTCACGCCTCGCGTGCTGAAAGACAGCGGCACTTATTATGTTCGAGTTCGGGCGAATCACCCGGAGTACAAGCTAGTCACGCGCACATACGATGTTCCTCCTTATTCCGATCCACACGCAGCGGTCCGTACCGCCGTGGACTACATCATTGCGGCGGGCGATTCTTGGTTCGCCAACACGCCGCGCCGCGGGGGCGTGCTTGACCGTGTCATGAGCGTGCACCAGGAGACGTCGCTTTGCGTCGCCTGTCACGTCAGCCACTTCTCGCAGCGCGCGCAGGTCTACGCAGCCGCCCACGGTTATCCGGTTGCGCAACGGGAAGAGCTGAAGTTCCTGACCGATCGCTTCTATAACAACCCGCGGCCATTTTATGGATTCGAGAAAGACGGCGCCGTATGGGCGCGAGTCATTTCCGCTCCTGCCAACGTGTTGAGCCGGATGTCTCTCATCACCAATGTCTTCGAAGACGAGATCTCGCTCGAACCACGCCCGTCCTATCATCGGGGCGCGGCGAAATACATTGACCTTTACTATGCCGGCCGCGACAAACTTCCGCCGGATGAAACGAACGGCAACACTCCGATCGTCAGCGCACACGAGGTCGGGTGGTACTCCTGGAAAACAACCAAAGACCCGCGGCTGCCCGAGATGATCGCGCAAGGCAGCGTGAATAACATGATCGATCTCTGCTACCAGACTCAGGCACTGGCCGATATCGGTCGAGTGAAGTATCGGGACCAGATCCAGAAGAATGTCGAGCGGATCTTATCTCTGCAGCGACCCGACGGACAGTGGTCCATGAAGTTCGACCCGCACGAACCCGCGGTGGAGTTTGAAACGGGTCACGCACTCTGGGCACTCGCGTCTGCCGGAGTTCCGGTCGAAAACGCGCAAGTACAGAAGGGCCTGCAATATCTTCTTCACCGCCAGCAGGATTTCGGCGGGTGGATGGATCCGCTGCAATCGTTCGAGAACTTCCGCACTCCTTTCCGCGAAACGCAGTTTGCTGTTCTGGCGCTCAGCGCTTATTACCCCCTCGATGGCCGTAGAAAAGGTTGGGATTCGCTGCCGCCCAAGGCGCTCTCTCACGATCCTGTCGAGTTGCTTGGACAGCTCGATCAGATTTGGGATCGGCCGTCGCCTGCGGTTGTCCGACAGATCGAAGCTGCCGCCCATTCCGATGACGTTCTGATCCGGCAGGCCGCTTGCGAAGCCTTGGGACGATTGGCGCTGCCCTCATCCGCAACAGTGGTTGCGCGCTTGCTTGCCGATCCGAGCAAGCTCGTCCAGCGGACCGCAGCCTGGTCTTTGCGACAAATCTACAGCCGCCACGAGGACACCGCGAGCTCTTATTTACTGGCGGCGCTGTCTTCGCACGATGCCCGAGAGCGCTGGGGCGCAACCCGTGTGTTTGCACATCATTTCTCCGCGCTTGCCAAGCGCAATGATGTTGTCGCCGCCCTCGATAAAAGAACATCCGATCCTGTTCTCCCGGTTCAACTCCAAGCGGTGCAGGGCCTGTGGCAAGCCTGGTTCTGGAACGCGGACACCGCGACGCGCAGCCATATCGAAGACACGGTCCTTGCCGAGTTAGGACAGCCTGAGCACCCATGGGTTGAACAGAATCTTCGCGCGGCCGTTTACAACCTTGCCGATGAAAACATTCGGTATCTGTATAACAACTGGGTGCCGCTGCTTGGGCGACAAGAAGACCGGGAGCGCGCCATCCGCGGCCGATTGAACACGGAAGCGCAACTCGCAACTAAATTCGCAGCCATATTGGAACAGGGACCGGACGTTCAGAAGAAGCGTCTGCTTTCCGCTCTCGCGGAGTTCCCTCAGCGCCGCGGGGACGTGTATGATCTTGATTCGAACCTCTCGGAGCCTTCACCGCTGATCTACAGCCGGATCGGAAACGATATCGAGCAGATCGCGTTCTTTGGTCCGAGCGCCGATCGCTTGTCCCGAGCTCTCCTGCCGCTGCTCGATTCCCCCGATGCGCAAATGCGACGTCTCGCGCAACGGGCTTCGCTGATGGTTCGCGAAACCGTTTACTCATCGGCCAATCAAGTTGCAGGCGATCGCGGAGAGAGCACCGTCGAACTTGCGAACAAGCTGGACAGCACACCCGACGCGGCCGAGGTTGCAAAAGCGTTTCATTTGCCCGACAGCCAAAAAGCCAAGCTTGTCGCGACCGTCTCTGGCGCCGCGACGCATACCGGGACAAGGAAACTGGACGAGGGTTATTTTCACGCAAACGTAGAGCCCATTCTGCATCAGAAAGGCAAGGATGGCTACGCCTGCGCCGATTGTCATTCGACGCATACGATTTTCAACGCGACATGGTCGACGGTGATGAACGTCGTAGACACAGCGACCCCTGAAAATAGCCTTATTCTGCGCAAGCCGACCTCGACCGCCGAGTCGGAGGGCATAACCGGATCGAAGCAGCTAGCGCACGGCGGCGGACAGAGATTCCAGAAGAACGGGCCGGAATACGACACGATCCTGAAATGGATTCGAGGCGCGAAGCTCGAAACTGCCAGTGCGCATTAGGCGATTTCACGGCCGCCCACAGTGCGTCGAACCTCGATCTTTGCCCTTCAAGCGCAGACGTTGACACTGGGATCTTCGTCGTTGCCCGTCGGAGCGATTGGTGCAAATTTTGGGTGAGGCGCTCGGCTCGTCAGCGGTGAGCCTGGGCAGTTTTTGCAGCTACGTCATACCCAGT
>Ga0308175_100001881_pt1 | contig 14215 bp, 13 predicted proteins | sample PhyCR1_3_FD_203893 | JGI IMG/M metagenome (GOLD analysis project Ga0308175, IMG submission 203893) | Soil microbial communities from UC Gill Tract Community Farm, Albany, California, United States - DLSLS.C.R1 | ecosystem: Environmental > Terrestrial > Soil > Agricultural land | place: USA...
GCCGGACCCCCGATCCCTGGGTCCGGCCTTCGGTGTGTCCGGACGGTCCCCGTACCGGCCGTATTCCTGGGTTGGCAAATTCTTTAAGGGTGTCTCATCTCACCGCTCGTCAACCTCGGCCTACGGTCGCGTAGGTCACACCCGAAGGTGAATCATGGTCCGACGTGGCAGACGATTCGAAGAGTGACAACACATCAGTGATCGGGTCGTACGTGGCGGTGGGGGACAGCTTCACCGAGGGCGTCGGCGACCCCGGGCCCGACGGGGCGTTCGTGGGCTGGGCCGACCGGTTCGCGGTCCTGCTCGCCGATCGGCGGCCCGAGGGCGACTTCAAGTACACCAACCTCGCGGTCCGCGGGAAGCTGCTCGACCAGATCATCGAGCATCAGCTCCCGAAGGCCGTCGAACTGGCCCCGGACCTCGTCTCCTTCTGTGCGGGCGGCAACGACATCATCCGGCCCGGCACCGACCCCGACGAGGTGGCCGAGCGCTTCGAGCGGGCCATCGCCCCCCTCGCGGCGGCTGCGGGCACGGTGATGGTGACGACCGGCTTCGACACCCGGGGCGTGCCGGTGCTCAAGCATCTGCGCGGCAAGATCGCCACCTACAACGGGCACGTCCGCGCCATCGCCGACCGGTACGGCTGCCCCGTGCTCGACCTGTGGTCCCTGAGGTCCGTCCAGGACCGCAGGGCCTGGGACAACGACCGGCTGCACCTCTCGCCCGAGGGGCACACGCGCGTGGCGCTGCGCGCCGGTCAGGCGCTCGGCCTCGAGATCCCGGCCGACCCGGAGCAGGCCTGGCCGCCGCTCCCGCCCCGGGGCACCCTGGAGATCCGCCGGGACGACGTCCACTGGGCCCGCGAGTACCTCGTCCCGTGGATCGGCCGCCGACTGCGCGGCGAGTCCTCCGGGGACCACGTCATGGCGAAGGGCGCCCTGTCGCCGAACGACATCAAGATGCGCATCGCGTCGGTCGCCTGACCAGGACGCGCGGCGTGACCGTGCCCCGTACCGCGACCCAGCGGTACGGGGTGTCCGTCCGGGGCGGCCCGGCGTCGCCCTCCGGGGCGGCCCGGCGGGCGCGTCCCGCGCGGGAGGACGTTTCAGGTCCCGGTCGGCCCGGTGCCTGCCTGGAGTCCCGGTCCGGGCCGGCGCACCGGTCCGGACCGGTTCAGCGCTCGCGGCCGGTCGACTCCACCTGCTGCAGGCCCAGTTCCGTGGCCAGGGCGTCGTTCACCCACTTCTGCGCGCGAGCGCGTGGCACCGCGCCCGGGTAGGACGTCAGCTGTACGGCCAGACCGTCGAGCAGGGCGGTGAGCCGCAGGGCCGTGCTCGCGGGGTCGGGGCAGGTGAACTCGCCCGCCGCCACGCCCTCGGCGATGACCTCGGTGATCGCCGCCTTCCACTGCTGGTCGAGGTCCCGGGTGACCGCCCGCAGGGCCGGCTCGCGCAGCGACACCGCCCAGCCCTCGATCCACAGCCGCCAGCCCTTGGCCTGGCCCGTGGGCGCGTACCAGCGCACGGCTGCGCGCAGCCGGCGCAGTGCGGAGGTCCGCCGGTCCAGCAGCGCGCGCAGACGCGCGAGATCGTCCTCGGCCGCGTAGGCGAAGGCGGCGGCGACCAGCTTCTCCTTCGTCGAGAAGTGGTACAGCACCAGCGCGTTGCTCACCCCGAGCGCCGAGGCCACATCGGCGATCCTGACCGCCGCCACGCCCCGCGCCTCGATCTGCCCGATGGCGGCCCGCAGCATCTCCTCACGCCGCTCGGCCACGCTCAACCGCACTCTCGCCACGCGGTCACCCTAGTCCGTCCGCCGGACACCGCCCCAGGGCCCCGACGGCCGCGGCTCCCACCGGTGGTCAGCGGTACCAGCCGAAACGCCCGGCGATCACCGGCAGCCGGTCCGACACCAGGGCGTGGGCGGCGGCGCGCGGAGTCGTCCCGTCGGCCCGTGCGCGGTCCAGCACCGTCCCGGTCAGGGCGCGCATCGAGCGGCGGATGTGGGCGAACGCCTCGTCGGCGTCCGGGCCGATGTCGCCGAACAGCGTCCACCACCACCAGGCGTTGGTCGCGGAGTTGACCACCACGTCCGGCAGCACCGTCACCCCGCGCGCGGCCAGCAGCCGCTCCGCCTCCGGCAGTACGGGCATGTTGGCGGCCTCGACGATCCAGCGGGCGGTGATCCGCTCCTGCCCGGCGGTGTCGACCGCGTACGACACCGCCGCCGGCACCAGCACCTCCGCGTCCGCCGACAGCCAGGCGTCACCGGGCAGCTCACGGTCGGCCGGGCGCAGCGCGGAGCGGTCGAGCGTGCCGTAGGCGTCCCGCGCCGCCAGCAGTGCCTCCACGTCGAGGCCGTCCGGGTTGGCGACGGTGCCCTTGACGTCGGCCACCGCGACCACCGTCAGACCCGCGCGCGTGAGGAAACGCGCCGTGGCGCCGCCCATCGTGCCCAGCCCCTGCACGGCCACCCGGGTGCCCCGGTACGGCACCGAGGCCCGGTCCAGGGCCGCCAGCACCGACTCGGCGACCCCGCAGCCGCCCGCCAGCTCGTCCAGTCCGATGCCGTCCACCCGCACCGCGAAGGCGTCCGCGAGCCGCGCGCGGGCCGCCGGCTCGTCGTCCAGCAGCGGGAACACGGCCTGGACGGGGGAGACCAGGCCCGCCTCGGCTGCGGCCCGGTCCACCAGGTCCTGGCTGAGGCCCAGATCCTCGCCAGTGGTCCAGCAGCTCTCGATGTACGGCCGCATCGCGCGCAGATAGCGCACGAGCAGCCCGTAGGCCGCCGGGTCCCGCGGATCGCAGTCGATGCCGCCCTTGGCGCCGCCGAGGGGGACGTAACGGGCCTCCGGGTCGTAGTGCAGTGCCTCCTTCATCGTCATGCCGCGCGCGAGCCCGGTGACCTCCTCCAGCGTGCAGCCGGCGCGCATGCGCAGCCCGCCGCTGGCCACGCCCCGCACCAGCCGGTCGACGACCAGGAAACCCTGCCGTCCGGTGACATGGTCGGTCCACACGAGCGACAGGAGAGGGGTGGCGGTCATGGGGGCTCCCGGAGGACGGATACTGAACAGCCGGTCAGTATCCGCAGCCGCCGGGCCGCTGTCAAAGTGCCGTGCGGGCCGTCACGGATGCCGGTGGAGCGGGACGGTGGAGGGGGACGGTGGAGCGGGACGGTGGAGCGGGCGGCGCCGCGCTGTCGGAGGGGCCCGACCATAATGGAGGACCTCAGCGACTTCACTGGAGGTAACCCGTGACCGGTTGGCGTTCCAAGAGCTCCGGGCTCAGCGCACTGCAGCCCGAGGCCTTCGGCGCGCAGCCGCGCGGTGAGCGCCTCGCCCGGATCCGCCGTTCCCCGCACTTCAAGGACGGCGTCTTCCAGAACCCGGGCGGCACCGCCCGTACCCGGCCCTCCGGCTCCACGCTCGACCTCGCCAAGGTGTTCCTGGACAAGGACACCCGGCCCCTGCGCTCTCCGGTCGGCACCGTCCCGGTGCACGCCACCACCCTCGCCGACCTGGCCAAGCCGCCCACGACGGGGCTGCGCGTGACCTGGATGGGCCACTCCGGCGTGCTCGTGGAGATCGACGGTCACCGCGTCCTGTTCGACCCCGTCTGGGGCGAGCGCTGCTCCCCGTTCCCCTTCGTCGGGCCCAGGCGGCTGCACCCGGTGCCGTTGCCGCTGGCCGCGCTCGGCCCGGTCGACGTGGTGGTCGTCTCGCACGACCACTACGACCACCTGGACATGCCCACGATCAAGGCGCTGGCCGGTACGGACACCGTGTTCGCGGTGCCGCTGGGCGTCGGCGCGCACCTGGAGCACTGGGGCGTCTCGGCGGACCGGCTGCGCGAACTCGACTGGCACGAGTCCACCAAGGTCCGCGGCCTCACCCTGACCGCCACCCCGGCCCGCCACTTCTGCGGCCGCGGCCTGCGCAACACCCAGCACACCCTGTGGGCGTCCTGGTCCGTCGCCGGTGAGGAGCACCGGGTCTACCACAGCGGTGACACCGGCTACTTCGAGGGCTTCCGGGAAATCGGCGCCTCCCACGGCCCGTTCGACGTCACGATGATCCAGATCGGCGCGTACAGCGAGTTCTGGCCCGACATCCACATGACTCCCGAGGAGGGTCTGCGCGCCCACCTCGACCTGCAGGGCGGCACCCCGCACGGCGTGCTGCTCCCGATCCACTGGGGCACCTTCAACCTCGCCCCGCACCCCTGGGCCGAACCCGGTGAGTGGACCAAGGAGGCCGCCGAGGAGGCCGGCCAGGCGGTGGCCCTGCCCCGGCCCGGTGAGCCCTTCGAGCCCGCCGGAAAGCTTCCCGCCGACGCGTGGTGGCGATCCGCCTCGGCGCCCGTCGCCCACCTCCGGCGCCGGCCCCAAGAGCCGCCGGCCGCTCCCGGGTTCAGCCGCACCGAGGTCGACCTGGCCGGCGAGCGGTGACGCGGACACGCCTGCCACGACGAAGAAAAGGATGTGCAAGGATTCCGTAAAGGGGTGGCGCGACGCTACGATCCCGGCCTGTGAAGCGCATTCTCATGCAGGCGGGGAGCGACCCCTTCAACGTGCCCACGATCGAAAGCACCCTGGTGCGCAACAGCATTCGGGGCAACGTCGGCAATCTCATGTACACCAATTCCGCCTACCGGCACATGGCCGTGCCGGGCGCGGAGATACGGGTCGACACGACGCACTTCGCCGAACTGACGGTCGCGGACGCGGACCGGATCAATGACGAATGCGATGTCTTCGTGCTGCCGATGGCCAATGCCTTCAAGTCGAAGTTCATTCCGCACATGCACATCCTCGCGGACCTCATCGGCAAGCTGAAGATCCCGGTGGTCGTGTTCGGAGTCGGCGCGCAGGCGAAACTCGATTACGACACCGCGTTCCTGAAGCCCGTCGACGAGGCCGTCAAGCGGTTCGTCGCGGCGGTACTGGACCGGTCGGCGTCCATCGGTGTGCGGGGTGAATTCACCCAGCGCTACCTCGGCGAACTCGGTTTCGGTGCTGTCGACGTCATCGGATGCCCCTCGGTCTACTTCCGCGGCCCCGACTTCCGGGTGGCACACCCGGGCGGGCAGGCGCTGCCCGAGGGGGCCCGGATCGCGCTGTCCACCGCGCTGCGGCTCGCGAACGCCGAACTCGCCTCGGCCATCAACGACTCCATCCTGGAACAGCACCCCGGCCTCACCTATTTCGCCCAGGAGGGACGCGACCTCCAGACGCTCTACTGGGGTGACACCGCGGTCGCCGCCCGGCAGTCCATGCCGATGCCCGACCTCAGCTCGCACCCGCTGATACGCACGGCCGACGTGTGTGTCCCGCTGGAGCCGCACAGCTGGATGGACGCCCTCACGCGGTACGACTTCGCCGTCGGAACGCGCATTCACGGCAACATCGCCGCTCTGGTCGCCGGTACCCCGGCGTTCGTGTTCGCCCATGACTCACGAACGCTCGAGCTGTCCCGCTACCACCACATCCCGCACCGGGTCATCACCGACCTGGACGCCGACGTCGACGTCGCGAGCCTCTACGCCGAGACCGACTACACGGCGTTCGACGCGCATTACGCCGAGGGGTTCCAGCGGCTGCTGGACTTCATGACGAAGAACGGGCTGCGGAACGCCTACGAGCACGGGGACGGCGGCGAGGAGTACGACCGGAGGGTCCAAGCCGCGGAATTCCCCCTGCCGTTCCGCCGTTCCGAGGCGGCGAGCGTGGACGACCTGCTCTTCCGCATCACCATGCTCCGGGAGCAGAACAAGGCGATCGCGCGCCAGGCCGCCAGGGCCGAGAAGAAGGCATCCGCTCAGGCCACCCACATCAAGAAGCTCGAGGCAGCCATCACCGCGCAGCGGGAGTCCAGCGAGAAGCGGCTCCGGGCGCTCGAGGCCCAGGCGAAGAAGCGTCTGCCCACCAAGGCGCGGCGCCTGGTCAAGCGGCTCGCGCCGAAGTGACGGACCTGCCGTGGGTGACGGAAGGTGACGAATCCTCTGCCCCTGCGCCGGCACCTCCGACCCGTGGACACCCGGACGGCCGGCCACCGGACCGGACGTGCGGACACCCCGAGGGCCGGTACGCACACCAGTGCGCACCGGCCCTCGCTGCTTGTTTCTGACCGCTTCTGACCAGGTCGGATCGAGTCCTTACGGCTCTGTCTCCGGAGTCCAGCGCGGTTATCGGTCTGTCGTACGACGCCTCATACCAGAGCGGGACGCTGCCCGGGGGAGTTTGGCAACTGCCCACCGCACGTGATGCGCAGGCGACTACTGTGAGTGTCCGTCGCACGACGCAGGGCCTGGGGCGAACCAGGCCGACGGACCAGTACGAGGACGAAGATGTCTCATCTCCGTGCACCGGCCGCCCGTGCCGACCGCCGGGAGGGCGGCCGCCACGGGAGACCGGTCGCCCGACCCGCTCCCGCACTGCCCGAGACGCACATACGGCCCCAACTCATGCGGCTCGCCGTGCTTCCGCCCGTCGCCGTCGCCCTCAGCGCCACCGCGGCCGTCCTGTTCAGCATCCGCTCCACCGGCACGCGCCCGGGCCCCACCCTGTGGGCCGTGCTCGCCGGAGCGGTCGCGGTGACCGTCGCGGGCGTCCTGATCGCCGCCGTGGCGGCCGACCGCGCCGCCCGCTCGGTCGCCGACCGCGTCGACGCCCTGCGCCGCGGTGCCGCCCGCGGCGAGGCCGAACTGCACGACCTCGTCGAGGCGTTGCGTCAGGGTGAGGCCCCGGCCCGGCGCGGACCGGGCCGCCGTTCGCCCGCGGACGCCGACGACTTCGACCTGCTCGCCGCCGACCTGGCCCGGGCGCACGACGGCGCCGTCACCGCCGTCGTGCAGGCCGCCCAGCTCTCCAGCCAGGCGGGCAGCGAACAGAAGCTCGAGGTCTTCGTCAACCTGGCACGCCGGCTGCAGTCCCTGGTGCACCGGGAGATCTCGATCCTCGACGACCTCGAGAACGAGATCGAGGACCCCGACCTGCTCAAGGGTCTGTTCCACGTCGACCACCTCGCCACCCGGATCCGGCGGCACGCGGAGAACCTCGCCGTGCTCGGCGGCGCCGTGTCCCGGCGGCAGTGGAGCAACCCGGTGGACATGACCGAGGTGCTGCGCTCGGCCATCGCCGAGGTCGAGCAGTACTCCCGGGTCAAACTGGTCCCGCCCATCGACGGCGAACTGCGCGGTCACGCCGTGGCCGACGTCATCCACCTGCTCGCCGAACTCGTGGAGAACGCGACGGTGTTCTCCGCCCCGCACACCCAGGTGCTGCTCCGCGCCAACCTCGTCACCTCCGGGCTCGCCGTGGAGGTCGAGGACCGCGGGCTCGGTATGCCGGTCGGTGAGCAGGACAAGATGAACGCCCTGCTCGCCGACCCCGACCAGGTCAACGTGGCCAGCCTGCTGGCCGACGGCCGCATCGGCCTTTACGTCGTCTCCCAGCTCGCCCGGCGACACGGCATCTCGGTGCGCCTGCAGACCAACATCTACGGCGGTGTGCAGGCCGTACTCGTCGTCCCGCAGGCGCTGTTGGGCGCCGCGTCGGGCGTACAAGGGGTGGCCGGGGCGGCGATGTCCCAGCAGCGGGATCCCGCGCCGCACGGCCCATTGACGGTGCCGTCGGGCCAAGTCCCGTACGCCCTGGCGGCACATGGGCCCGGCTCCGGAACGGCGGACGCGGGAAGGCTTGCCGAGACCGGTCCGGGCGGCGAGGGGTTCGCCTCCGTGCCGGGCCCTGCCCTGGTCCCGGCCACCGGCAGGCGCCGGCACGCGCAGCGTGGGTCCGGGCAGGGTGGCGACATGCCGAACGCGGCCGCGCGGAACGGGAGTACGCACAGAGAGGGGACGCGAGGCGCAACCGCTCGGAGCGAAACGGAGCGGAGCGAACCGGCGCCGAGCGACGGCGCGCCGGCCCCGCTTCCCTTGCGGGCCGCGCGTGAGAAGCGGGCCAACCCCGCCGAGGCCGTACCGGGCATCGGTTCCGAGCACCGGCCGGTGATCGAGTCCCACGCGGGGGCCCTGCCCGCCCCACGCGGCGGCACGGCCGTACGCGGCACCATGGGCAAGCCCCAACTGCCGCGCCGCCGCGCCCAGGAGCACATCGTCCCGCAGTTGCGCGGTGGCCCCGCCCCGCGTCAGGACGCCGGCATCGTCGCGGGCCACGACCCGGGACTGATGGCCGCCTTCCAGCGCGGCATAGGACTGGCCGAGGCACAGGAGCCCACCGAGACGGAACCGCGGCCCGCGGCCCGGCAGCACGTGTACGCGCCGGCCGCCGAGGGCACCGGCCGCCCCGACGGGAGCGCACCGGCCGGATGACCCTCCTCTCCGGCCACACGGGCCCCGCCCTCCCCACCTCCAGCACCCCCACATCCAGCGCTCCCGCTGGTCTTCGTACCCCAAGGAGTCGATCCACCATGGCGAGCGATGCGCCGACCGCCCAGGCATCCGACCTCGACTGGCTGCTGAGCGGCCTCGTGCAGCGCGTACCGCACACCTCCAGCGCGGTGCTCCTGTCCTGCGACGGACTGGTGAAGTCCGTGCACGGCCTCGATCCCGACAGCGCCGACCACATGGCGGCCCTGGCATCCGGCCTGTACTCCCTCGGCCGCAGCGCGGGCATCCGGTTCGGCGACGGCGGCGACGTCCGTCAGGTCGTCGTCGAACTCGACTCGACGCTGCTGTTCGTCACCACGGCCGGCTCCGGCACCTGCCTCGCCGTGCTCGCCGGCCGCGAGGCCGACGCCGCCGTGCTGGGCTACGAGATGGCGATGCTGGTCAAGAGCGTGCGTCCCTACCTGGTGACCGCGCCCCGCCAGCACGCCGCCGAACCCACGGCGACGAGGCTTTGAGGGTGGCCACAGCCGGCGACGGGCCCTGGCTCGACGACGCCGCCGGACGGCTGGTGCGCCCGTTCACGGTCAGCAACGGCCGCACCGAGCCCAGCATCGCCCTCGACCTCATGTCGCAGGTGATGGCCACCGGCGTCACCCCGCTCGGCTACCTCGGCCCCGAGCACACCGAGGCGCTCGAGGTGTGCCGCGCGCCCGTCCCGGTCGCCGAGGTCGCCGCGCACCTGAAACTGCCCGCCGTGGTCACCAAGGTGCTGCTCTCCGACCTCGTCGACTGCGGCGCGCTGACCACCAAGCCCCCCGTCTTCCACCACACACCCACTGACCGGTCCCTGCTGGAGGCAGTGCTCGATGGACTACGACGACAGCTCTGACCCGTTCCCCACCGCGCTCAAGATCCTGGTGGCGGGCGGGTTCGGCGTCGGCAAGACGACCTTCGTGGGAGCGGTCAGCGAGATCGCCCCGCTCAGCACCGAGGAGCTGCTCACCACCGTCAGCGCCGCCACCGACAACCTCGACGGCATCGAGAACAAGGTCGAGACGACGGTCGCCATGGACTTCGGCCGGATCACCCTCGATCCGCGTCATGTGCTCTACCTGTTCGGCACACCGGGGCAGGAGCGGTTCTGGTTCATGTGGGACGAGCTGTCGGAAGGGGCGCTCGGCGCGGTCATCCTCGCCGACACCCGCCGCCTGCAGGAGTGCTTCGCGGCGGTGGACTTCTTCGAGGAGCGCGGCCTCGCGTTCATCGTCGCCGTCAACGAGTTCGACGGCGGCTACCGCTACGGCCCGGAAGAGGTGCGCGCCGCCCTCGACCTCGATCCCGTTGTTCCCGTCGTCCCCTGCGACGCCCGCATCTCCAGCTCGGGCGTGCAGACCCTGCTCACCCTTGTACGCCACCTCATCGCCCACGCCCCGGCGCCCACGCCGAGCCACGGCGCCCACATGTGATCCAGCCACACCGCCCACGGAGCCGCCATATGAGGTACGTCCACAGCGCCGGAGACCGGTCATGAGCTACGAGCCGCCCCGTCCGGTCCGGGGTCTGCTGCTCACCCCCGAGGACAAGGAGGCCCCCGCCCGTACCTCCAGACTCCGCGGGCTCGGCCTGGGGGAACGGCCCGAACCCGCTCTCGACGCCTTCGCGGACCATCTCGCCCGGCTCACCGGCGCGCCGTACGCCATGGTCAACTTCGTAGGCGAGGACCGCCAGTTCTTCGCGGGCCTGCGCGTCCCGGTGGCCGCGCCCGTGGTCCGGGAGGACGGCAGCAGGCCCGAGGTCGGCCGCGTGCTGCCGCGCGACCACGGCTTCTGCCCCCATGTGGTGGTCCGGCGCAAGGCCCTGGTCCTGGAGGACGTCCGCGACTACCCGCGCTTCGCGGGCAACCCCGTCGTCGACGAGTACGGCATCCGCTCCTACCTCGGCGCCCCGCTCATCGACAGCTCCGGCATGGCGCTCGGCACCGTGTGCGCCGCCGACGTCGCCCCGCGGGCCTGGGGCAGGACCGGACTGGAGACGATCAAGTCGCTGGCCGCCGAACTCGCCGCGCACATGGAGGGGTCGGCGCGGGACGGTCTGCCGCTCTGAGCGGACTCCCGCGGACCCGGGGCGCGGCGGAGACCGCGCTCAGGGGGCGTGAAGCAAAGCTGAGGCGGCGGTTAAGAAAAGATCGATGGACCCCGGCGCGCGCGTACGGCAGATTGCAGGGTGATTCCACCCCTCTGACCCGGTGCGGGCTGCTTCGGCATGCCCGCGGGCCGGGACCTCACCCACAGGAGCCGTAGCGTTGAAGGCGCTGGTCAAGGAGAAGGCGGAGCCCGGGCTCTGGCTCACGGACGTCCCGGAGCCCGCCATCGGTCCCGGCGATGTGCTGATCAAGGTCATGCGGACCGGTATCTGCGGCACCGACCTGCACATCCGGGCCTGGGACGGCTGGGCGCAGCAGGCGATCAGCACGCCGCTCGTGCTGGGGCACGAGTTCGTCGGGCAGGTCGTGGAGACCGGCCGCGACGTCAGCGACATCCGGGTCGGTGACCGGGTCAGCGGCGAGGGCCACCTGGTGTGCGGCAAGTGCCGCAACTGCCTCGCCGGGCGGCGCCATCTGTGCCGGGCCACCATCGGCCTCGGCGTCGGCCGGGACGGCGCGTTCGCCGAGTACGTCGCGCTGCCGGCGTCCAACGTCTGGGTGCACCGCGTCCCCGTCGACCTCGACGTCGCCGCGATCTTCGACCCGTTCGGCAACGCCGTGCACACCGCGCTGTCGTTCCCGCTGGTCGGCGAGGACGTCCTGATCACCGGCGCCGGCCCGATCGGCCTGATGGCCGCCGCGGTGGCCCGGCACGCCGGCGCCCGCAACGTCGTCATCACCGACGTCAGCGAGGAGCGCCTGGAGCTGGCCCGCAAGATCGGCGTGAGCCTCGCCCTGAACGTCGCCGGGACCACCATCGCGGACGGACAGCGGGAACTCGGTCTGCGGGAGGGCTTCGACATCGGTCTGGAGATGTCCGGCCGCCCCGAGGCCATGCGGGACATGATCGCCAACATGACGCACGGCGGCCGGATCGCCATGCTCGGCCTGCCCGCCGAGGAGTTCCCCGTCGACTGGGCCCGCGTCGTCACCTCGATGATCACCATCAAGGGCATCTACGGCCGCGAGATGTTCGAGACCTGGTACGCGATGTCGGTGCTGCTGGAGGGCGGCCTGGACCTCGCTCCCGTGATCACCGGCCGCTACGGCTACCGCGACTTCGAGGCGGCCTTCGCCGATGCGGCCGGCGGCACCGGCGGCAAGATCATCCTCGACTGGACTGCTTGATCTTCCGGCTCGGTCCGCCTCCGGGGCGCCTGCCGCCGGTGTCGGGAGACCGACCGTGCGCAGCCCTTCGGGCCTCCGCGCCCCCACGATCTCTCGCCCCCGGCGCGCCCCTTCGGCTCACTCGCCCCCGCACTTGTTGGAGTCCCTCATGTTCAACTCTGTTCGCGACGACCTGCGCGCCACCCTCGACGAGATCCGTGCCGCCGGTCTGCACAAGCCCGAGCGGGTCATCGACACCCCGCAGTCCGCGACCGTCAACGTCAGCGCCGGCGGCCGCCCCGGCGAGGTCCTCAACTTCTGCGCCAACAACTACCTCGGCCTCGCCGACCACCCCGAGGTGGTCGCCGCCGCCCACGAGGCGCTCGACCGCTGGGGCTACGGCATGGCCTCGGTCCGCTTCATCTGCGGCACCCAGGAGGTGCACAAGGAGCTGGAGGCCCGCCTCTCGGCCTTCCTCGGCCAGGAGGACACCATCCTGTACTCCTCCTGCTTCGACGCCAACGGCGGTGTCTTCGAGACCCTGCTCGGCGAGCAGGACGCGGTGATCTCCGACGCCCTCAACCACGCCTCCATCATCGACGGCATCCGCCTGTCCAAGGCCCGCCGCTTCCGCTACGCCAACCGCGACCTCGCCGACCTGGAGGCCAGGCTGAAGGAGGCGACCGAGGGCGGCGCCCGGCGCAAGCTGGTCGTCACCGACGGCGTCTTCTCCATGGACGGCTACCTCGCGCCCCTCGCGGAGATCTGCGACCTCGCCGACCGCTACGACGCGATGGTCATGGTCGACGACTCGCACGCCGTCGGCTTCGTCGGCCCCTCCGGCCGCGGCACCCCCGAGCTGCACGGCGTGATGGACCGCGTGGACATCGTCACCGGCACCCTCGGCAAGGCGCTCGGCGGCGCCTCCGGCGGCTATGTCGCCGCCCGCGCCGAGATCGTCGCCCTGCTGCGCCAGCGCTCGCGCCCGTACCTGTTCTCCAACACCCTGGCCCCGGTGATCGCCGCCGCCTCCCTGAAGGTCCTCGACCTGCTGGAGTCCGCCGACGACCTGCGCGTCCGGCTCGCCGAGAACACCGCCCTGTTCCGCCGCCGGATGACCGAGGAGGGCTTCGACATCCTCCCCGGCGACCACGCCATCGCGCCGGTCATGATCGGCGACGCGGCGGAGGCGGCCCGCATGGCCGAACTGCTGCTGGAGCGGGGGGTGTACGTGATCGGCTTCTCCTACCCGGTCGTCCCGCAGGGCCAGGCCCGCATCCGCGTCCAGCTGTCCGCCGCGCACTCCACCGAGGACGTGGACCGGGTGGTCGACGCGTTCGTCGCGGCCCGCGCCGAGCTGGCGGTCTGACCAGCGCGGACATGGGGCGATAATTGACCCCATGATCGAAGCGCGGCGGCTCCACATCCTCCGGGCGGTGGCCGACCACCGTACGGTGACGGCGGCGGCCGCCGCGCTCTATCTCACTCCCTCCGCCGTCTCCCAGCAGCTGACCGCGCTGGAGCAGGAGACCGGCCACCGGCTGGTCGAGCGGGGCGCCAAGGGCGTGCGGCTCACCCCGGCCGGCGAGATCCTGCTCAGCCACACCAACGCGGTCCTCGCCCAGCTCGAGCGGGCCGAGGCCGAGCTGGCCGCCTACGGCTCGGGGGAGGCCGGCACGGTCACCGTGGCCGCCTTCGCCACCGGCATCGCCGAGGTGGTGGCGCCCGCCGTGGCCCGGCTGGCCTCCTCGGCGCCGGGCATCCGGATCCGGGTCCAGGACGCCGAGGGCGACGCCAGCCTGCCGATGGTGCTGGACCGGCAGGTGGACGTCGCCGTCGCCGTGGAGTACCGGGGCGCCCCGGCCGCCGGTGACCCCCGGCTGACCCATGTGCCGCTGTACGCCGAGCCCTTCGACGCCGTCGTCCCCGTCGGCCACCGCCTCGCCGACGCCGACGAGGTCCCCCTCGCCGAGCTGGCCAAGGACCCGTGGATCGGGCCGTACCCCGGCAACCCCTGCCACGACGTGGTCGTCCTGGCCTGCGAGAGCGCCGGATTCCAGCCCCGGCTGGAACACTCCTCCGACGACTTCCGTGCCGTGGTCGCCCTCGCCTCGGCCGACGCGGGCGTGGCCCTCGTACCCCGCTCCGCCCTGCGCGGCATGGACCTCGCGGGCGTCGTCGTCCGCCCGGTCGACGGGGTGGCCCCCACCCGCCGGGTCTTCGCGGCGGTCCGCCGGGGCGCCGAGGGACACCCGTTGATCCGCCCGGTGCTGGAGGCCCTGGGGCGGGCGGCGGGCGTGAGCCTTCCGTAACGCGGCCGTCTCATATCCGGGATAACGTCCCGGATATGAGAACCGAAGCCCCCGGCCCCGTCGACGCCCGGATCGGCGCCCGGCTGGCCCAACTCCGCGCCGGGCACGGCTGGTCCCTGGGCGAGCTGGCCGAACGCAGCGGAGTGAGCAGGTCCACCCTGTCCCGGGCCGAACGCGCCGAGATCAGCGCCACCGCCTCCCTCCTGAACCGTCTCTGCCATGTCTACGGACGCACCATGTCCCAGTTG
>Ga0308175_100001883_pt1 | contig 14211 bp, 9 predicted proteins | sample PhyCR1_3_FD_203893 | JGI IMG/M metagenome (GOLD analysis project Ga0308175, IMG submission 203893) | Soil microbial communities from UC Gill Tract Community Farm, Albany, California, United States - DLSLS.C.R1 | ecosystem: Environmental > Terrestrial > Soil > Agricultural land | place: USA...
GTTCGCGTTCAGCATCAAATTGCGGGCGCGATTTATGGCGCTGCTCCGTCGCCGGGTCACCTGGGGGCCCCACGCCGCAACCGCCGCGATCGTATTAGCGATCGTGGTCAAGCTCGCTCTCCTCGCTTTCGGGTCCGATCAAGGCTTCGTCGCCTGCTATGCATCGACTTGGCAACCTCCGCAGCAGCGCTGCGAGCGGTCGTACGCCAATCCCTTCGAACTCCACCGCGGCGCCACGCGGGTAGACCCGGCCCTCGACTTCGGGCCAACCCACGACCGCGCCGACGCGCTGATCACCGCCCCTGGCATCCCTGTGGAGCGCGAAGGGATTGCGACCACGGACTGGGACCTTTCCTTCGGCAACGACCTGCGCTTCAATGTCGCGCCGAGTGCCGCCGGGGATCTGCGGGCGCTTATGCCCTTCGCAGTTTCCTGGTCCGGAACAGCGGCAGTTCCGGACGATGGTGCGGCGAGGCTGACCTACGCCGGTAGCGGAAGCCTCGTGGTCGGTGGGCAGTCGATGCAGTTGCCTCCGTCCCCAACCCCGCGGACCATCTCGCTGCGGCTTCCGCCGGGCGACCAGCCGCTTCAGGCCAAGTTCAGATACGACGCTGCCTACAACGCAGCCTTCGCGGAGTTCCGGCTGCTCGATGCGACCGGCGCGCCGATAGTCGCAGCAGGGCCACCGTTCGGGGAGCGGGTGGCCGCGGCCGCGGTCTGGCTGGTGCTAGCCGTGCTGTTCGCCGGACTCGCCATCGCCGCCGCCGCAGCTCTTGGCCGAGATCTGATCCTCCTCGGTCTGGTTGCGGTCGCCGCGGTCCTGATCGCCCTGCTCTCTGACGGGTACACCGGCTTCCAATACCTCGCTGCGCTTCTCGCGCCCCTAATGGTGCTGCGTAACCCCAGACACCCTGTGCTGCTGGCGTATGGGGCCCTGACGATCATCTGCGCCATCGGCGCCCTCAACGTCGCCGGCGATCTTGGCGCGGTCCTCTACCGGGCCTCGGGGTCGGATTTCCTCACTTACCAAAGCTACGCCCGCGAGATCGTCCTCGGCCACTCATTCGCTGGCGGCGAGGACGTGTTCTTCTATCAGCCCGGATCTCGTTACGTGCTCGGCCTCACCCACCTGTTGCTCGGTGACGGCGATGTCCTGACGGCAATCGGGACGATGCTGGCGGTGGCGGTTCCTTCTGCTGCGCTGGTCGTCTGGCACCGCAAGCGGATCGTCTCCACTGCCGGGCTCGCCGGCCTCACCGTCGCAGGCTTCCTGCTTCTGGCAACTATCAACTCTCCGACCTGTCTCTCGATGGTCGCGATCGGCGCATCGGAGGTGCCGACTTGGGCACTGCTCCCCCTTGCCGTAGCGGCCCCGCAACTGCGACCGAATGCCGCCGCCGCCTGGATCGGCAGCGCCGCTGCCGCCTCTCTGCTCTGGGTGATGCGCAACAACCAGGCGCTTGCGGCAGCGGCGATTCTCGGCTCGATCGCTGCCGTGGTAGGTCGGACGAATCGACGCCTGCTGATCGCCGGGGGCGCAGCGGTGCTCGCGATTGCGCTGCTGCCAGCGATCCACAACCTCTTCTACGGGGGCACGCTCGAGCTGACGACGACGAGCTTCAGCTCGACCCGGGTGCAGCAGATCGGCGTCGGGGATCTGCCCCAAGCGTTCAGTGACACTTCCGTGGGCAGCCAGATCCGCGGCCACCTCAGCGCAATCTTCTACGACCCCCCGACCCCGGGGTTGACGGAGTCGAGCTTCGGGTGGCTGCTCTTCGCCCTGCTCGGCTTTTGGCTCCTCGTCGTCGTGCTTGCCCTAGCGAGACATCGGCACGACCTTGGGCTCTCTGACTGGCTGGTCTTCTCGCTTCCGATCGCTTTCCTGGCGCCACATGTCATCTACCAGGTCGAGGTTTATTACCCGCGCCATATCGTCGCCGGCTACCTCGCGATGGGTATCAGCGCGATCGGCGGGATTTCGGCCATCAGCCGTGGGCGGCAGGCACTGTGATTCCGGGCCCATCGGGCTTCCAACGCACCGAGGCGGGCCTCGCTGCTGCCGCCTTCCTCTCGCCGTTCTCGGCGACCCAGATCGCCGGCTCGCTGACGCTCGGGCGAGTGGCGGTGATTGGCTTCGCCCTGCTGCTCGCCACCGACCTTTACGAAGAACGCCCCCGGCACGTCCACCCCCCGCTGTCCACGTTGCTCCTCGCGGTCGCCTACGGGGGGCTATGGGTATGGATGGCGCTGAGCGCGGCAAGCTGGGGCTGCAACTGCGCCGGTAAGGCGGGCGGGTTCACCGAGTTCATCGCGATCGCCCTCCTCGCCCTCGCGGCGCTAACCGTCTGTCCCCGTCTGCGCGGTGTGGCGCTGGTCGCGGCGCTGGCGGGGTTGGTGCTCGCGGCGATTCTGGCCCTGGCGGGGGTCGGCAGCCTCAATTCTGCGACCGTCGACCTCACCCAGACCGGCGGCCGCCTCTCCGGCACCTTCGGCAACGCCAACGAACTCGGCTTCGCGGCGGCCCTCGGGGTCCCAATCGCACTCGCCTTCCGTGCCCTCCCTGGCCGCGGGCCCCGGCTCGCCTTCCTCGGCGCCGCAGCCATCCTCATATTGACCATCGTCCTCACCTTCTCTCGCGGCGCGGTAATCGCCGCTGCGACGGGGGTCCTCGCCCTGCTGCTATGGGAATCGCGCGGGTCGCGCCGGCGGGTGGCCATCGTCCTCGGTGCGGCGGTTGCCTGCCTCGTCGCCGCTGCGCTCCTCTACACGGTCTTCGCAAACGAGCGCCAGCAGGTGAGCTTCGCCCCAGTAACCCCCGCACTGCGGGTCCTCGACCAGCGCGATCTCAGCGGCTGGGACAGCCGCGGGCTCGGCCCGATCCCAGGAGGCCCCTCGCAGCTGCGCAATAGCGCCGGGGGGATCGAAGTGGGCTCGCGCCGCCCCGGAGAGGGGGCTAGCTTCCGCTGGGGGGAAGCGCTGCCGGGCCGTGTCTACACCCTGCACCTACGGGTCCGGTCGGACAAGGAAAACGCGCGGGTCGCGATCGGCTTGGGCGATGCGAGCGAGAATTTGGACCAGCGGCGAAATCTGATCGTCGGCCATCACTGGCGGGAGCTGACGGTCGCCTGGAGGCCGCGCCTGCGTGCCCCGCACGCAACCTTCTACGCCTGGTTGCCGCAAAGCGCAGGCAGCGTGACGCTCGGCGATGTCGGTCTCGTCGAACGAGGGGAGGACGGCTCCCACGCGATTTCCGTGCCCGATCGCCTCGAGGGTTCGATCTACGACCACCTCGCGAACGAAGCGTCCCGTTCGGAACGACGATACGTCGAATCGCGACTCGACGCTGCAAAATTGGCCGTGCGTGCCTTCCGTTCCGAGCCGCTGCTCGGGATTGGCTGGGCCAAGTTCCCCGAATACGCAGCCGAGCACCTCGAATACGGGCAACTGGCTGTCCACGATCAGTACCTCGCCTTCGCAGCCGAGCTTGGAGTTGTCGCGGTTCTGCTGACCCTGCTGCTGATCGGCGCCGTCACGCTCGGTGCCAGGTCGCTGCCCGCCGGCATGCCGGAGGCGGCTGCCGTCGGCGTCCTCGCGGCTGCCGCGGCTGGACTGATCTTCGTCGAGGCTCTGCCGATACCGCAGCTTTCGATCCCGATTGGCCTCGCGGCCGCCGTCGTCTGCGCTCAGCGGCGCAGCAGGGCCGCCTGAGCGTCGGCAAGCGAATCGACCGTGCGCCGCAGACCCTCGCCGAAAGAGACGGCGGGCTCGTAGCCGAGCAGGTCCCGTGCCTTCGAGATGTCGGCGAGCGAGTGGAGGACATCACCAGGACGGGGATCGAGGTAGTTGGCCCGTGGGTCGAGGCCCATGATCTCGCCCAGTTCGTCGAGGAGCTGGTTGAGGGTGATGCGGTCCCCACAAGCGATGTTGAACGTCTGGCCGGAGACGTCCCCGGCAGTGGCTGCTAAGAGGTTGCCCTCGACGACGTTGTCGATGTAGGTGAAATCTCGCGACTGCTCGCCGTCGCCGAAGACGACCGGCGGGCGGCCGTCGATCAGGGCGGTGATGAACTTTGGAATGACAGCGGCGTAGTGAGAGAGCGGGTCCTGGCGCGGTCCGAAGACGTTGAAGTAGCGCAGCGCCACCGTCTCCAGCGCGTAGACCTGAGAGAAGCTTCGGCAGTAGCCCTCGCCGGCAAGCTTCGCTACCGCGTAGGGCGAGATCGGCTGTGGTGCGCTGTCCTCCTGCTTGGGCAGCGTCAGATCCGCGCCGTAGATGGAGGAGGAGGAGGCGAAGACGACTCGGCGGACCCCGCTGTCGCGCGAGGCCAAAAGGATGTTCAGCGTCCCGATCACGTTGGCGGCGTTGCTGGTCAGGGGATCCTGGATCGAGCGAGGCACCGAAGGCAACGCCGCCTCGTGGAAGACGATCTCGCAATCGCGGACGGCGTTGTGGACGCGCTCGTAGCTTTGGACGTCCCCCTCGAGGATCTCGATCTCGTCACCGATAGGGGCGAGGTTCTCGCGGTTGCCGGTGGAGAAGTTGTCGAGCACGCGTACGTCGTTGCCGTCCGCAAGCAGCCGGCGCGCCAAGTGCGAGCCGATGAACCCCGCTCCTCCCGTCACCAGGACCCTCATCTGGGCAAGGGTATCCGTCTCGCGCGCTAGTCGCGGCCGCGGGTCCGGCCTGCGCCGGCATGGCGGCAACTGAAAGAATCGCCGCCGGCATGGGGACGAACGGCGCATCGGAGACCTCCACCACCGCCGGCGATCCCCCCTGGCTCGAAGCCGTGCTCGCCGATCCCAAGAGCGGCGCGGCGCTCCGGCTCGACGGGGCCGGCGCCCACGCAGGCCAGCGGCTGCTCGCGCCACGCGGCCGGGGCGTCCTGCGCTTCGTCGACTCCGACTCCTACGCGCAGAGCTTCGGCCGCGAGTGGAACTGGTTCAACAAGACCCAGCTCGACCGGCCGGAGGAGAACCGGACCGAGTCCCGCGAGACCTTTGCCGAAAAGACCGGCTTGGGGCCTGAGGACCTCGACGGCAAAACCGTCCTCGACGTCGGCTGCGGGATGGGTCGGTTCGCCGAGGTGGCCTCCTCCTACGGCGCGAACGTCCTGGGCGTCGACCTGTCTGCCGCCGTGGACGCCGCCAACGCGAACCTCGGCGAGCGGCCGAACACCGCCTTCGTGCAGGCCGACGTCTTCGATCTGCCGCTGCGGGAGGAATCCTTCGACTTGATCTACTCGATCGGCGTCCTCCACCACACGCCCCACACTCGCGGCGCCTTCCTGCAACTGCCGCGGCTGCTCAAGCCGGGTGGCCGGATCGCGATCTGGGTCTACACCTCAGAACGCCGGGTCGGCTACGCCGCCTCGGACTTCTACCGACGCTTCACGACGAGGATGAGCCACGAGCGGCTGCTGCGGCTCTGTCGGGCAGCGGCGCCGATCGGCGGCCTCTACCGGACGCGAATGGGCCGCTACCTCTCCCCGCTGCTGCCGATCTCACACCACCCCGACCCGGAGTGGCGAATCCTAGACACCTTCGACTGGTACGCGCCGAGGTATCAGTGGAAGCACGACTGGCCGGAGGTCGAAGGCTGGTTCCGTGAGGCCGGGCTCGAGGACATCCGCCGGCACGAGGTGCCGGTCGCGGTCTCCGGCCGGCGCTCCGCCTGAGCTTTCGCGCCGGCCCGGCGCTAGCCGTTCTTGAACGCGTAGTAGGCCGGCTTCGGGTGGTGGTCCCAGGTGAGGAGCCCGCGATTGACCTCGGTCCCTTCGCTGTTCGGTCCTTCGTCATAGAGCTCGAACCAGCCGAGGGTGAAGATCCTGTGCCAGTCGCGCGTGATCTTCAGGGCGGCCGCCACCCAGTTGCCGGCGGTCCTGCGGCTCACCCAGTAGTTGAATTCGAAGTTGGAGTGATCGGTGGGGACGAAGTACTCCGAGAGGAAGAGGCGCAGCGGTTGGGGGTTGCGACCGGCTCGCGAGAGGTAGAGGTCGAGGTAGTGCGCGAGCACGTCGAGGTCGCAGAAATCCGCGATTCCGCTGGTGGGGTTGAGTGCAGGCTTGCTCAGATCCGGCCGCCTGTAGCCGAACGGGTTTTGCCCGAACAGGTCCATCCGGGGCGGCCGGCCGTCGGGAAGGCGCAACGCCTTGATGAAGGCGAGCGGCCTGATGTCGCCCCCGCTGAAGGTATTGCCGCCGATCACCATGTTTTCCGGGTTGACCGCCTTCAGCGCGACATATGCCGCATCGAGAATCCGCGCGTAGAGTTCGGGGCCACGCCGCTCGGCGCGGGTGAGGTCGATCCCCTGCACGTGCTTCGCGAGCGGCATGAAGTTGGCGCGCCGCGTCGGCTCCCCCCAGATCTGCCAGTAATGCACCTGGGGCCAGCGCTTCGAGGCTGCCGCGACGAAGTCGGCGTAGGTCTGCGGGTTCCGTGGCGCCCAGCGCCAGGGGCGCCCGCCGTTGGCCCATGACGGTGCGCCGGACACCTCGACCACCACTTGGATCCCGTGCACTTCGGCATTGCGGATCGCTTCTTCGACCGCCGGCGTCCACTGATATGCCGGATCGTCCGGGTTGGTCGGTTCGGCCGGACGGGTCGGGGCGACCCGGGACCAGTTGATCGTGATCTCGTAGAGGCCTGCCCCCAGGTCGGCGTAGGTGTTGAAGGCTGCAGCGTCCGCCGGGCCCCAGATCAGCTTGTGGGTGGGAGCGGCTGCGGACGCGGGGGTGGACGTGATCGCGAAAAAGCAGATCGCAAGCAAGCCGAGCAGCACGAGGCATCTGCCTGCCGCCCGCGAAGGACGCTCGTCTAGAGTTTCTGCCATCGCGATCTTTCCCTGCCCCTTCGGATGAATGCGAGCCGCCACAGCCGGCGACTCGACGGGCCGATGGTAGTCGTTGGCCCCCTCGTCCTTTTCGTGGTGGGCGCGCTGGCCTTCGCGCCGCGGGTCTCCGCGGGTGAAGTCCACCTCGACCCCGAAAGCCCGGCCGGAAAAGAGTACGCCCTGCCCTTGCCGCAAGCCCGGAACGAAGCGCTCGGCGGTGGCGGTGGTGGTGGTGCCTCGTCTGGCGGCGGCTCCGGCCAGGCAGCGCCGCTCTTCGGCGTGGGCATCGCCGGCGGCGGGGAAGCCGGCGATGGTGGCAACGCGGCGCCCGATCGGGCCGAGACGTCCACCCGTGAGCGGTCCTCCGTCCACAAAGGAGCAGGCCGGACGGCCGAACGCCCGAGCAAAGGGCAAAAACCGCTCCCCCAAAGCGCAATCCGCCATGCGGAAGCGAGCAGCTATTCCCCTGGGCGCAGTGCCTGGATCGTCGCCGCGATCCTGCTCGGCGGCCTCCTCCTGGGGCTGGCCTTGCGCGTGCTGGGGCGCGAACGCATAACGCCGGCTTAAGTCGGCGCTAGCCGTCCTTGGGTGGTGCTGGCTCGGCGCTAGCCGTCGTTGGGTGGGTACTGGCGACGCTGCGTGTGGGACCTGCACTTCGCAACCGCCTTCCGCTCCCGCCTGCGCGCAGCTCGGATCGATCTCTGCCTCGCTCGGCCGTGCCTGTGCCGGGCTGCGGCGCGCTGCTTCGCGGCCGCGTGGCGGGCGCGGGTGAGACAGGCCCTGAGCCGGCGGCGGGCGTGGGGACGGCCGGCGGACGTGGCTGACCCTCCGCCCGCAGCGCTCTGCCTGGCGCCGCGACGCGTCAGGGCGGCCCCCTTCGTGCCCAGCGTTGCTGGAGCTTCCGGGCTGGTCGTTCCCGCCGGGCTCGGTTCGCCGCCGCTGCCCTCACCCTCACGGGAGAGCAGCACTTCGCTCGATTCTTCGTCGCCGACGTGCATCCACGCGAGATCGGCGTTGCCGTCGTTGTCGATGGCCAGGGACTGGAAGTCCCCCAGCTCGCGGTCTTCACTGCATTCGACGCCCTCGAGGCAGATCGGGCCTTCCTTGGCGACGAGGTCGGGTGCGACGTCGACGGGTGCCGAGAAGGTAGCCCCTCCATCGGTGCTCTCGAGGTAGGTCTCGAACCACTGGGCGCCGGCGGGAACCGTTTCGGGAGTGCCGGCCGCGCTCGTGTGGTAGAGCGAGATCCCGATCTTCGACCCCCTGGCCGCGATCCAGGGATAGACCGAAGTGCCGGAGCCGACCAGGGTGCGGGGCGGCGCCCAGCTCTCCCCCCAGTCGCTCGATTCGCTGTAGGCGACGGAGCTGCTTTCGCCCTGCATGTTCTGCCAGCTCGCCACCAGATGACCGCCCCCCGCGTTGGCCACCACCGGGAAGGAGGCGTTGGTTTCGTTCGAGCTTTCCCCCTGGATCGCCACGTTGGTGAAGCTCAGGCCGCTGTCGTCGGAGCGCGCGAACTTGACGCCGCCGGCCGAGGTCGAGTAGATCAGGCCGACCATTTCGGTCGCGTTCGCAAGGCCTGCGGCCGCACCTCCGCCCGCTTCTGCGATCAGGTCTCCGGATGGGCACTCGCAACCTTCCTGGTCCACTGGCGTCGCCGCGACGGTCGACTGCGGGTAGACGAGACCGCCGGAGCCCCGCGATACCACCAGCCCCAACGGGATCTGGTGGACGGCGTGGTAGACGATTCCGTTGCCCGTGGTGGCGATCCAGTCGCGGTCCTGCACGACCACTCCCTGCACGGGACTCGCCTGCCACGTCTCCCCCTTGTCGCCGGAAACGGAGACGGTTGAGTCGCCGAGCCAGAGGTCGGTCATGTAAAGCGTCCCGCTCGCGGGATCGATCGCCACCTGGGAGTCGCCGCCGCCAGGGAAGTCGGCGCGCATGCCCAATGGCGTCTCCGTCCAGGTCGCGCCGCCGTCTTCGGAGCGGAAGACCGGGCTGGGAGACGTCGGCGCGCTCGACAGGAGCCCTTCGGGCCCGTCGACGTAAATCGTGCCGTCGGGCGCCACGACGACCCCCGGCTCGGACATCGGCTGCCTCGTCACGGTCGTGGTGAGGAAGGTGCTCGCCTGAGCCGCCGTCGCCAGGGACATCGCAAGGGCCGCGACCGCTCCCAGCGCCAGGGGCCCGCAGAACGATCGTCGCCTCGCCATGTGAAGCCCCTACCCGATTTTGGGTAGGTGAAAAACGCCCTACAGCGGAGTGGCGAGGGCCGGATTCGAACCGGCGACACCACGATTTTCAGTCGTGTGCTCTACCAACTGAGCTACCTCGCCGCAGGCCGAAGATCCTAGCGGCGATGCAGGGCGGGCCGGCGGCGGTCAGGAGCGCAGGCCACCCGTGCGGGGCTTGAACTGGCCGACGAGGAGGACGATCAGGTTCTTGAAGATGAAGAAGGCCGAGCGCAGCGGGGTGAGAAACGAGGAACCCCCCTCGCGCTCGAGGAAGCGGACCTGGATCTCCTCCACGGTGAGCCCCTCGCGGATGGCTAGCTGCAGGGACTCGATCTCGCCGAAGTCGGGCGAGTAGCTCTCGCTGAAGAGGGCCATCGCGCGGCGGTTGCCGGCGCGCATGCCGCTGGTGGTGTCGGTGAAGCGCTGCCGGGTGGTGAGCGTGAGCAGGAAGCGGAACAGGCTGATGCCGAGCTGGCGCGAGAGGGTCGGCCGATAGTCCTCGGCGCCCTGCGGGCCGGGGCTGTGGTAGCGCGAGCCGACGACGAGGTCGGCGGTGCCCTTCCCCAGCTCCTCGAGCAGACGCCGCACCTCCGACGGCGGATGCTGGCCGTCACCGTCGAGGTGGGCGCAGAGCTCGTACCCCTCGCGGTAGGCGTAGCGGTAGCCGGTTTGCAGTGCGGCGCCGAGGCCGAGGTTGAAGGGCAAGCTCGCCACCCTGGCGCCGGCGGCCGCGGCGCGCTCCGCGGTGCGATCGGTGGAGCCGTCGTCGACGACGAGGACGGCGGCGTCCGGGATCTGCTCGCGAACGTCTGCGACCACGCTCGCGATCGTCTCCTCCTCGTTCCAGGCGGGGATGAAGATCAGGTTCACGGGCGCCAGTCTCGCAGAGGGGCGTCGGCCCGGCGGAACCGCGGCCTGATTGCATTTGGGAGTGCCGGCAAGGAGGTCAGCCCTCGTCTCGGTTGGCGTGATCGCGATCGCGGCGGCGCTGGTATCGGGGGGCTCGAGCGCCGACCCGCGCACGCCGCCCGCCCTGCCTGGGGGGCCGCCGCCGTTCCTGGGGACGGCGGTGCTCGGCGACGGCGGCGCGAGCGCCGCGGTCGATTCCTACGGGGACCTCGTGGATCTGCGACCGAGCCCCGCGGGACCGGCGCTGCTGGCGGTCTCCAGCGCCCGTCAGGTGGCGGGGACCGTCGCAGCCGACAGCGGCGTGGTGCCGCGGCTGAGCGTCCACGGGGGTCCCCCGCTGCCGCCGTGGCGAGCGGCGGGGATAGCGCAGCGCTACCTGCCCGGGACCAACGTCCTGCGCACGGTCGTCCGGTTCGGCCGGGCGCGGCTGCGGGTGACGCAGGCCGTGGCAGGGGCCCGGCTGGCGGTGATCGTTCGGGCGCTTGGCCCGGATGGGTTTCAGCTGGAGCCGGCGCTGGCGGGGCGCCTGCCGCGGGCCGCGGCATGCGAGCGAGAAGCGCTGCGCCGGATAGTCGCCATGGTGTGCGAACCGCCTGCGGCCGGGGGGGGCGGCTTGCCGGCGGCAACTTCTGGGATAGCCGGCCGAGGAGCCGAGCCGGACGACCCTGCAGGCGAGATCCTGGCGCGGGCGCGGGCGACGCTTCGTCGCGCCGCGGCCGCGGATCGCCGCTGGCTGCGGCGTGCGCTGCCGCTGGGAGAGGGGGCGCCGCAATGGACGGTCGGCTTCTACCGGCGATCGCTGCTGGTCCTGCACGCGCTCACGGCTCGCCGCAGCGGAGCCGTCGCCGCCGGCGCCCGCGACGGCTGGGCCTACGTTTGGCCTCGGGACGCCGGCACCGCCGCGATCGCCCTGCGCGCAGCCGGATACCGGCGGCTCTCCCGGCGCGTCTCCCGCTTCCTCCTGTCGCTCGACCTGGGCGCCGCCGCCCGCTTCGACGGCAGCGGCGGCCCCGTCCCCGACCGCGCCGCCCAGGGAGACGCCGCCGGCTGGGCAGCCGCCGCGGCCGTGGCAACCGGCCTCCACGCTCCCCGCTCCACCTGGCCGAGTTGCCGCTTTCCGTCGAATGCCGACAGAAAGCGGCAACTCGGCGGGTGTGGCTGGCGGGGGGCGGCGGACTATTGGGAGGGGGTCCCAGGCGACTACCTGGCGAACGCGGTTGCCGGCAGCAGGCCGCCTGGCGACGTTTCCGAGCTTTCGGGTCATCAGTGGCCCAAAAACTCGGACACGTCGCTTCGCGAGGCGTTTGGGATAAGCCGGGGGCTTGTGAGGCGGGCGGGAGACCCGGGCTCCGGGCTCGACTCGGCGGCGGCCTGGGCGGTGCGGCCGTTCGCGCTGCGTGCGCTCTACGGCAGCGCCCGAAGGACGATGCTGCGGCTCGAGCGGGGCGGCGGCCGGTTCGGGATCACGCCGGGGGAGGCGTGGAAGGGAGCCGACCCGTGGTCGGCGCCGACCGCCTGGACCGCATGGTCCCTCGCCGCCCTCGCCCGGTCCCAGCGCCAGCCTGCCGCGGCTCGCGCCGACCGCCGCGCGGCCCTGCGCCTGCTCGCCGACCTCCGCCGGGCGGCAACGCCGCTCGGCACACTGCCGGAGCGGGTCGGGGCCCGCAGCGGCCTCCCCCGCTCCACCACGCCACTCGCCTGGTCACACGCCTTCGCGATCCTGGCCCTGCGGCAGCTGTGGCCCGAATGAGGGTTCTGGCTAGCGGCGCCAGCGCAGGAGGATGCTGCGGAAGCGCAGGCGGCGGGCGCCGCGCTCGCCGCTGACCTGGAAGCTCTCGGCCGCCGCGGGCGCTTCCCCCAGCAAGCGGTCGATCAGCGCGCTCGCCGCCTCGCCACCGGAGCCCCGACCGAGCCAGTCCTCGTAGTCGAGCTCGACCGGGACGAGACGTTCGCTCTCCAGCCCGAGGCCCGCGGCCTCGCCCATGGCCCGCAGCCGCGCCCGGGTCGGGGTCGCCCAGTGGGACGGATCGCGCAGGCGTTCGATCTCCTGGTGCCACGCTTGCGCCTCGGCGTCTTCGTCGGTGAGCAGGTCGCTGACGATCACCGAGCCGCCCGGCGTCACCACCCTCGCCATCTCCTCCAGCACCCGCTGCGCCAGTGGAATGTGGTGGAGGCTGAGCCGGGTCACCGCTCCGTCGAAGCTGGCGTCGGCGAACTCGAGCGCGGTGGCATCGCCGACTTCGAACTCGACGTTGCCGACCGCCGCGGCCCGCGCTTCCTCCCGGGCCTTCTCGATCATCGCCGGAGTCAGGTCGACGCCCTGGACGCGCCCCACCCGCGGTGCGATCGCCCGCGAGATCGCGCCTGGACCGCAGGCCAGCTCGAGCCAGCTCGCCCGTTGATCGGCGGGGACGAATCCGACGATCAGGTCGAGGATCTCACCGAAGCCAGTTGCCGCGACCCGCGCGAAGGAATCCGACTGACGGGTGAACTCGCTGCGGATCGACTCCTCGTGCACGGCGGGCATCCTACGCAGCCGGCGTGGTGAGGCGTTCCGCGCGAACCCCCGACGCCGACTCCCGACCGTCAGAGAGATTCAACGGCCGCCGTGACGGCCGCCTCGGCGGTGTCCGCTGTGACTACGCCCGGCCCCCCGCGCATGCCCTCCTGCCCGTTCAGCTCCCAGCTGCGCAGCGCGACCACGCGGTGTCCGATGGTGCGGGCGAAGCCGATCTCCGACAGCGTCCCCCACTCGCCGCCGATCGCGATCACCGCCTCGCCCGAGCAGACCACCGCCAGGTTGCGCGCATGGCCGATGCCGGTCGCCACCACCTGGCTGCAGTACCGGTTCGCGTCCTCGGGGGACTCGCCCGGGACGATCCCGATCACGCTGCCGCCGGCCTCGGCGGCGCCGCGGGCGGCCGCCTCCATCACCCCTCCGCCACCGCCGCAGACCACCGTCACCCCTGCCTCGGCCAGCCGCCGGCCCACCTCCTCGGCCAGCGCCCACAGCTCGCCTCCCTCCTCGACCCCGCGCCCGCCGATCACCGCCACCTGCCGCTGCCGCCGGTTCCGTGGTTCCTTTGTCGCCTCCGGCTTGTCCAAGGAACCACGCGACGGGGGGTTCTGGCTCACAGCGCCCCCCGCATCAGCCCCATCAGCTCCAGCGCGCCGGTCTTGTGGAGCGGTTCGTTGAGGTTGCCGCACTTCGGGCTCTGAACGCAGGAGGGGCAGCCGGACTCGCAGGGGCACTCGGCGATCAGCCGCTCGGCGTCGCCGAGCAGGCGCTCGAACTCCTCGTAGCCGCGCCGCGTGATCCCGACCCCGCCGGGATGTCCGTCGTAGATGAAGATCGTCGAGCGGCCGGTCTGGAAGTGCACGTTGGTGGAGAGCCCGCCGATGTCCCAGCGGTCGCACATCGCGATCAGCGGCAGCACCGCTATCTGGCTGTGCTCGGTGGCGTGCAGGGAGCCGAGCAGCGCCTCGCTCGGCAGCGCCCCGCTCAAGCGGTCCGGCAGCACGTACCAGAGCGCCTGGGTGACGAAGCTCTGCTCGGGAAGCTCGAGGGCGACGATGTCGATCGGCTCCTGGTCTGAGACCGAGACGCGCTGGAAGGCGATCACCTGCTCGGTCACCGAGACCTCGCCGAAGCTGAGCTGCACCCCGGCGACCTCCCGCTGCTCGCGCATCCGCTCGATGTAGATCTCGGTCTCCTTCTTGGGGCGCGTGTACCAGTCGCCGTCGAAGGCGGAGACGATCGCCCGCCGCTCCTCGACGTCGAGCCGGTCGACCTCGTAGGAGCGGCCGAGGTGCAGGTAGACGGCGCCGGGATGGATCGTGGTGAAGGCGCGCTCGGCCTCGACCAGGCCGAGCATCTCGCCGGACTCCCGCTCGATCACCGCCACCGAGTCCGGCGAGGCCGAGCGCAACGCGATGCGCGAGGCGACGAACTCGCTGCGCCGCGGCAGCAGCTTGCCACCGACTCCGCGCAACTCGCCCGCCGCCAGCAGCCGCTCGCAGCGCTCCCGCCAGCCCTCGCCGAAGATCTCCGCGTCCTCCTCGCTCAGCGGCAGCTCGTAGGCGGCGGCGATCAGGTGCCGGGAGGCGATCTGCTCGTTGCCGTGGTCGAGGATCGCCGCCTCCACCGGCCGCCCGAGGAACTCCTCGGGATGGCGGCAGAAGAACTGGTCGAGCGCGTCCTGGCCGGCGACGTAGACGGCGAGGCCGCGGCGGCGGC
>Ga0308175_100001884_pt1 | contig 14197 bp, 14 predicted proteins | sample PhyCR1_3_FD_203893 | JGI IMG/M metagenome (GOLD analysis project Ga0308175, IMG submission 203893) | Soil microbial communities from UC Gill Tract Community Farm, Albany, California, United States - DLSLS.C.R1 | ecosystem: Environmental > Terrestrial > Soil > Agricultural land | place: USA...
TCACCTTTTCCAGGTCGTAGTGATCCTCGTCCAGGATCTCCGCGGCGCGTTTTACGTCCACGGTCGCGCCACTGGAGACGCTCCAGGGCAGGGCGGCCATCCACTCCAGGTAGGTGCGGGTGATGCCGTACTCGGGAGATGCCTGCGACATGCGCGCGAGCCGGTTCAGCTCACGAACGGCTTCGGTCTTGACCTCGTCCTTCATGCCCGCCGCTTCGATTTTGCGGCGCAGGTCATCGACCTCGCGTCCCGATTCGTCGCCGTCGCCGAGCTCCTTCTGGATGGCTTTGAGTTGTTCGCGCAGGTAGAACTCGCGTTGATTTTGGGAAAGCTGTCCCTGCACCTGCGTCTGGATGCGGGAGCGAAGCTCGACCAATTCCAGCTCGCGGGTGAGGTGGCGATTCACTTCCCGCAGCCGTTCGACGGCATCCAGCATTTCGAGCAGGCGTTGACGCTCGGCGTGGTCGATGCCGGGCAGGTTGCCGGCGGCGAAATCGGCCAGCCGGCCTGGTTCCTGCAGACCGGCGGCCGTGGCGCTGAGTTCTTCGGAGAGGTTCGGGGAAGCGGTGACGATTTGCTGGAAGAGGCTCACTACATTTTGGCGGAGAGCCTCCAACTCCGGCGTGTTCTCCGGCTCGATGGCGGGGAGCCGCTCCACCTGTGCCCTGAGGTACGGTTCGGTGGCTGTGAATTTGCGCGTGCGGATGCGGGCGATACCCTCGCAGAACAGGAGCAGGTTGTCCTTCGGGACCTTGATTGCTTTGTGCATCATGCAGACGGTCCCGTACTCGTAGAGATCGTCGGGGCTCGGCTCCTCGACGCGAGGGTCGCGCTGCGAGATTACCGCGAGCGTGCGATTCTCTCCAAGGGACTGGACCAGCGCCAGTGATGTCGGCCGGCCAACCGTGATGGGCAGCAGCGCGCCCGGATAGACCACGGTTTCACGTACGGCGAGGACCGGAAGTTCTTCGGTAACGGGCGGGTCGATTGGATCGGGCATGCCTGTTCTCAGTTTAGGACATGGCGCGGACGGCACTGCCGGAAACCGTAGTTAAGCGCCCTTGGGATAGCAGCCCAGCACACGAAGAAAGTCGGCCAGCTCACGGAGATGATTGAGGGCATTCACCGCGACCGGCGAGTCTACGCGGCCCAGGAAATCGAGGTAGAAGAGGTATTCCCAGGGCTTGCCGCGCAGCGGGCGGGACTCGATCTTCATTAAATTCAGATCGCGCAAAGCGAACGCGCTTAGTGCACGGAACAGCGCCCCCGGGGTGTTATGCGTGCTGAAGACGAGTGAGGTCTTCCACTGAAGCTGGGCCGAGGACGGGGTAGGGTGCTTGCGGGCGAACTCCGGCGTGCGCAGGAGGAAAAAGCGAGTAAAATTCTGGCGATCGCTCTCGATGGAACGGCGAAGGATGTGGGCGCCGTAAATCTCGGCCGCCACCGCCGAGGCGACCGCGGCGGCGTCCGTGAGGTGATCTTCGGTGACCATCTTCACGCTGCCGGCAGTGTCGTAAAAGGGAATGCGCTCGGTCTGCGGGTTGGCGGCGAAGAAATCCAGGCATTGATTGAGCGCTACGGGATGGGAGAAAACCCGGCGGATCTGCGAAAACCGGACGCCTTTCGGAGCAATCAGGTTGTGGACGATCCGAACACTGGTTTCAGCTACGATGGGCAGCTCGAAATTCACCAGATGGTCGTAGTTCTCGTGGACACTCCCGGCAAGGGTGTTTTCGATGGGTACGATGGCGCCGCTGGCGCGTCCCTCCTTAACACTGTTGAAAATATCCTCGAAGCGCTGGCACGGGAGTACGGCGACCTCCTGGCCGAGCAATTTTCGGGCGGCCTCCTCGCTGAATGCTCCCCGTTCGCCTTGAAAGGCAATGATCTCTCGCGTCTTACGTTTCACCGGGGCGTCCCTTCCCAGCGGCGGACCTGCGGGTCGGAGAGCCCGATGAGATCGAGCACGCGGTCCACGCTGTGATCGACCAGATCCATGACTGTCGCCGGATGGTGATAAAAGCCGGGAATTGGCGGGGCAATGATCGCGCCCATTTCCGCAAGCAGCGTCATATTTCTTAGATGTCCGGCGTGAAACGGGCTCTCGCGGACCATCAGGATCAATTTGCGCCGCTCTTTCAGCATGACATCAGCGGCTCGAATCAACAGGTTGGAGCTGATGCCTCCGGCGATGGCCGACATCGTGTGGATGGAGCATGGCGCGACCACCATGGCGTCCATCCGGCTGGATCCGCTGGCAAGCCGGGCGCCAATATCCTCCAAAGGATAATTAAAGTTAGCTAGTTCCCTGGCGTCTTTTGCGGTCTTTCCGGTCTCAATTAATAATGTTTTTTCGCCGGACCGCGTGAGGATTAAGTGAATTTCCGCCGGAAGTGTACGCAATCTCTCCAAGAGCCGCCAGCCGTAGATGGCGCCGCTGGCTCCCGAAATCCCAACGATAACTTTCGTCATACTCGTACTGTTCCGTTACCGGAACAAAACCGGCTGCTTTTCGCTTGCATGTAACGTTTCCCACCGATTACAATTCGAGTGGCCCAAGCGGGATCATAGCATGGAGCGTCCAGGGGAGAAGCTGAAGCGCGTCCGGGAAAAGCTACGCCTGACCTACCGGGATGTGGAGCGGGCGAGCCAGCAGATTGCTGCGCTTCGCGGCAACGATGAGTTCGCGATCGCTTTGAGCCGGTTGGCGGACATCGAGCATAAGGGCACGATTCCCACCATTTTCCGGTTTTATTCGCTGTGCGCGATTTATCGGCTGGATGTTTGCGAAACCATTAGCTGGTATGGAGTTCCGATCGACTCCATTGCCGCGGACGCCATGCAAATCGCCATCCCGGAAACGCACCCGGTGGACTTCCGACCGCACAGTAGTATTCCGGTGCCGCAGCCCGTCGATGCGGAGTTCGACCCCGGCCGCACCACTTTTCTGAATCACCTTGTACGGCGATGGGGAAAAGCCGGCCTTGGCCTGCTGAACGGGATGGATTTGCGAGGACACCGCTACGCTCTGATCGGCAATGCGGACTGGTCGATGTATCCGATCCTTCACCCTGGTTCGCTGGTGCTGATCGATCAGTCGCGCCGGCGGATCGTCTCCGCCGGATGGGCAACGGAGCGCGACCGTCCGCTGTACTTCGTTGAAACGCATGGAGGTTATCGCTGCGGCTGGTTCTTCTCGGGGGGCGGGAAGCTGATTCACCAACCGCATCCGGCGTCGGGCCAGCCGCCGGAGACGTTTCCGCTCGCGGAAGTTGACGTGATCGGCGAAGTTACCGGCGTAGCGATGCGTCTCGACCGAAAGCCGCTCCCGCCTCGAAGCTAACCAGCTGCAGAATTACCTCGAAGTCGGCAAGATATAGCAGCCGTTCGACTTCGTGCGCGCTGCCGGGCGCCAGTTCACGATACGGCAGGCTCTCCGCGGGGATGGCTGCGCCACGCAGGTACTCCTCTAGGTCGGCCTTCTGGTCCGACAGGTTCAGTCGCAACCACTCCATAAAGACCTGGTGGTGACTATGGCACAGGGCGCGGTCGGCTGCGTCGTGGCCAAATCGATCGGTCATCGCAGGGTGGGTATAGCGTCCGGAGCGGCCGTCGCGGAGAGAAGACAAATACGCGAGGCGTCCGAAGCGGGTAGGGATCTGGGCGACTAATTTTTTCCCCACTTCCGCGACGGGACCTTGCGACGGCTCCGGCCTTTGATTGAATTCCGCCAGAATTCCACCTGAAGTCACGTGTTTGCGGTGCAAATCTAATCAGCGGCCCGCGATTCCCTTTTATACCTCATTCGACGGCAAATCGCCACTGGGAGGGTGGGTACCAAGCTAGGGTCCAAACCCTAGCTATTTTCTCCTATTCAATGTTCCGTTTTTAGAATAATTCTCAGATATATACCCTATACCGGTCGTGCTGCGGCTAACGTAGTACGAGTATTACCGTATTAAAACTGCTGGAAAGGACACACTCTCATGAAGAAATTGCTTTTGGTCGCTTTGTTCGCAATGTCGATGTTCGCTACCCGGGTTAACAAGTCCGACGCGCCGTTCCCGATGTGCGATCCCTGCCCGTGGGTTCGCTAATAGCGAAAGACAACAGATTTGAGCGCGGCGCCGGGTGCTAGTATTGAGGTCGCTCGACCATGACCGGCGCTGCGTTCTTGTCACTACTTCAGGTACTTCTCCTCGTGGGCTCACTGCTCACGACCATCAAGCTCTCCGTCTCCGGTCTTTACAAGAACTACCCGATTTTCTTCTGCTATCTTATCTCCCGCATTGTTAACAGCCTTTGGCCACTGCTACTCAATAATCGAAGCACTACTTACTTTTGGTTCTACGTCTGCACGTTTCCGATCGTGCTCGGCTTTTACGTCCTGCTGGTGCTGGAACTGTACCGCCTGGTGCTCAAGGACTACCGGGGCCTGCAAACGGTCGGGCGATGGGCGATGTATGCCAGCGTAATCGGCTCGGCAATAATCTCGATCCTGTCGCTGATCCCGCGAATCCAGGCGTCCATGCCCTACAAGAGCCGGGTGATCCGTTATATCCTCGCTGGGGAACGAGGCATCGATCTGGCGCTGCTGGTCTTCATCATCCTGCTGCTGGCGATTCTCAGCCGTTACCCGATCCAACTTAGGCGCAACGTAAGAATTCACGCCATCGTTTACTCTATATTCTTTTTCAGCAATACGATGGAGGCGTTGGCGCGAACCGTCCTGGGACTTAAATTAGGCGATACGCTGAATACCATCAACGCGGTTGTGAGCCTTTGCAGCATGCTTTCCTGGCTGATCCTGCTGAGTCCTGCCGGTGAAAAGATGGGTGAGCGCAAGCCGGCTGCCGATTCGGAGCACGAGCGCCGGCTGATGATCCAGCTCGAGGGGCTGAACCTCGCGCTTTTACGGGTTTCCCGGCAAAAGATCGGGTAAACGCCTGCGCCGCGCCCAGGTACGTTGTCCTTCGATAGTCCTCGGTCAATTTCCTTCGAATAATTAAGATAACTTCTTGGGTAAACCGGTACCCACATGACCCCGAAACCGATTGCGTTGCGGCACATTTCCAGCTACTCTTCTTGAGACGGCAAAGACTCTGATGATCTTGCTAATACTCACCACGACCCTGCTCCTCGCGCTGATCGCCGCAGCCGTTGTCATGATCCGGTCGATGAACGGCGGCGGACGCTCGCTCCCGGTCACTTCCGAGTGGATCAACGATCTCAGCACGGAGCAATATCGCCCGATGTTGCGCCTGTTGGATTCGGCGGACATTGAATTCCTGCGCTCGCAGCCCGGCTATTCGCGCGAAATGGAGTCGAAATTACGGCAGCAGCGCTGCCAGGTGTTTCGCGGCTACATGCGCTGCCTGAACTCGGATTTCCAACGCGTCTGTATGGCACTGAAGCTTGTCATGGCTCAGTCGCAACAAGATCGGCCCGATCTTGCTGGTGTTCTCATGCACCAGCAACTGCTTTTTGCCGCTGGGATGCTTTCCATCCAAGGCCGGCTGTTCCTGTACCGATGGGGAATCTGCCAGGTGGACGTCAGCGGTATGGTGCGCATCTTCGACGGAATGCGAGCGGAGCTTTGCAATCTCGTTCCCGCATCCGTTCCGAACTGCGCCTGATCTACAGTTTCTTCAACGCAGCTTTCGCTTCCTTGAGGCGGGGAAACGCTTTCTCCGCTTCACGGAACTCCTTCGTGTGAACCCGCCTCCGCGATCCGGCGTGATCCACCGGATACCGCAAGTGAAGCATTTCGTGAAACATCACATATTCAATGGCCAGCGCCGGCACCTCAGGCCGGTCGAAGATCCGGCTGATGATGATGGCGTTGTGCGATGGATCGAAGTGGCCCAGCATACTCCGTGAAGCCTGCCGGCTCCACCCAAGTTGCGGCTGTCCCATCATGCCATCGAAAAACAGCAGGTTCAATCTTTCGAACACCTCTTCCAGATGATAGTGCGCACCCGCCGGTCCGGACAGAAACTTACGTCCGCGAAGCTGGCGAATGAGCTGTGCCTGCCGGCGCACGTCGCGACGGTTGAGGTACAGCTTGTAACGATGCGAAAAGATGCGCGGCACTTCCTTGCGATAAAGCTTGCCCAAGAGGATGTGTGCCAGCGCTTCCAGGACGGGGGCGGGGGCGCCCTCAAGCAGGTCGCTCATGCGTACGTGAAGGCGTCCTCCTTCCAGGCGAATGAAACTGTCGGCGTTGGCGAATTTGCAGAAATCCACCTGTAGCTCCGGAACCGCAGTCCGCGGTTTCAATTCCCGAAACACCCGCGCGTAAATTTCGCGAGGCGTTTCGAAGAATAACGAGCTTTGCAGCCCCGCTGAATCGAGCATCCCCATTCCTCTCCCAGCGTACCGTGTCCCGACTTGCAGGACCACGCGCGCGCGCAAATTTCGACTGCGATGGGTTAACCTGAACCTTTAGGACAAACACATTGGCAAAGGCGAAAATCACGGCACTCGGTTGCTATACGCCACCGCGCGTGCTTACGAATCAGGACCTCGAGAAAATGGTCGAGACCAGCGACCAGTGGATCACGGAGCGGACCGGCATCCGGGAACGCCACATCGCCGGGCCCGAGATGGCCACCAGCGATATGGCCATCGAGGCCGCGAAATGCGCGTTGGCGCAGCGCCGCGTGGACGCATCGGACCTGGATGCGATCCTGGTCTGCACGGTGACGCCGGATCACATGTTCCCCTCCACTGCGTGCCTGGTGCAGCACGGCATTGGAGCGAAAGGCGCGTGGGGCTTCGACCTCATCGCCGCCTGCTCGGGCTTTCTCTATGGCCTCACCACCGGCGCGCACCTGGTAGCCGCCGGTACCCATAAGAAGGTCCTCGTCATCGGCTCCGATACCATGAGCCGCATCATCGATTACACCGATCGCAATACGTGCGTCCTGTTCGGCGATGGAGCCGGCGCGATGCTGCTGGAACCGGCGGTAGACGGCGACGACGGCTTGGGCTACATCGATTTTCTCGGGGAAGTGGACGGTTCCGGCGGTCCTTTCCTGCGGCAGCCCGCGGGCGGCAGCCGTTTGCCGGCTTCGCATGAGACCGTGGACGCGCGCCAACACTTCGTTCATCAGGAGGGCGGACAGGTTTTCAAGTATGCGTCGCGGAAGATGTTCGAGGTTTGCCGCGACCTGCTGGCTCGTAATAACTTCAGCGTCGCCGATGTCGGCATTATGATCCCGCACCAGGCCAACAAGCGCATCATCAGCGCGGCGGGAGAGCGGCTGGGGATTGCCGAAGATCGCGTGATGGTGAACATCGAGAGTTACGGAAACACCACCGCCGGTACGCTGCCGCTGGCCACGCGCGACGCGATTGCGCAAGGCCGGCTGAAGAAGGGCGATCTCGTGCTGTTCGCCGTCGTAGGCGCCGGGTATACGGTGGGCGCCAGCCTGTGGCGATGGGCTTTCTAGCCGCCGGCGGCCGCCGAACGCGCGCTCGCGTCACGATATCGCCGGCGACGGAGCCAAATGGCGGGTAAAGGGGGAACCGGGCGCCACGCATTTCTGGTCGCCGCCGGCATCCTGCTCAGCCGTTTGATGGGGCTGCTCCGGCAGCGCGTCTTCAACCACTACTTCGGATTGAGCGATGCAGCCGACGCCTTCACGGCCGCTCTCCGGGTCCCGAACTTCCTGCAGAACCTGTTTGGCGAAGGCGTGCTGTCCGCGTCTTTCATCCCGATCTACGCCCGCCTCCTCGCCGACCGGGAGGACGCCGAGGCGGATCGCGTGGCCGGAGCCATCGGCTCCATTCTTGCGCTCGGGTCGGCCGTGGTGGTCGCCATCGGGATGCTCGCAACGCCCTATCTGATGTGGGCCATCGCCTACGGGTATAGCGGCGCCAAGCGCGAAATGGTGATTCACCTGGCGCGCATTCTCTTCCCCGGCACCGGCCTGCTTGTCTGTTCCGCGTGGTGCCTGGGCATCCTCAACAGTCATCGGAAATTCTTCCTGTCCTACACTGCCCCGGTGGTGTGGAACCTGGCGATGATCGCGACCATCCTGCTCTACCGGGGAGACAATCTGGACAGCCTGGCGGTGAAGCTTGCCTGGGGCACCGTTCTCGGCTGCGCACTGCAGTTCGCCGTCCAACTGCCGGTGGTGCTCCGGCTCGCACCCCGGCTCCGGCTACGGCCGGAGACCACCTCGCCGCATGTCCGCGAAGTGCTCCGGAACTTCGTCCCGGTCGCGCTCAGCCGCGGGGTCATGCAAGTCTCCGCGTACATCGATCAGGGTCTCGCGAGCCTGTTGCCAATGGGAGCGATGACCGCGATGACGAATGCGCAGTCCATCTACATGCTGCCGGTCAGCCTCTTCGGCATGTCGGTTTCGGCCGCGGAACTCCCGGCTATGTCCGGCGCCGTTGGAGGAAACGAAGCGCTCCGCCAGCGCCTCAACAACGGCCTGCGGCAGATCGCCTTTTTCATCGTGCCCTCGGCCATGGCATTCTTCGCCTTCGGAGATGTGATCACGGCGGTGCTGTACGAGGGGGGGCGGTTCACTCACGCGGATTCGATCTATGTGTGGGGCATCGTGGCGGGATCGGCCGTCGGTCTGCTGGCCTCCACGTTGGGCAGGCTCTATCAATCCACCTACTACGCCTTGCGCGATACACGCACGCCGCTGCGCTTCGCGCTGGTGCGCGTCCTGCTGACCGGCGCTTTGGGATACCTTTGCGCGATTCCACTGCCATACTGGCTGGGGATCAATCCGCGGTGGGGCGTAGCGGGGTTGACAGCGTCGGCCGGCCTGGCGGGATGGGTGGAATTCGCGCTGCTACGGCGGGCGTTGAACCGGCGGATCGGCACGACGGGAGTGCCGCTGGACCTGGTCGCGAGGCTGTGGGGATCGGCTGCGCTGGGCGCGGCTGTTGGATGGGCGATCAAGTGGCGGATCGGCGAACAGAAACCGCTGGTGAGCGCGGTAGCGGTGCTGGTGCCGTATGGGCTCCTGTACTTCGCCGGGGCGTACGCGCTGCGCGTCGAGGAGTGCGCCTCGGTGTTCCGCCGCCTGAAGCGGCTTCGGTAAGCTTGACAGCGGCAATCACCTAGCGAATCGACAAACTGTTTCGGAGGCGCGCGCGTCAGCAGCCGGGTGCCAGTTCTTGGTGCCCTATGGAGTGGCGTACTTGGCAGGGGCGCTTGAACCGGCTTCGGCGAGACGGCGTTTCCAACGCGCTTAGTCCTGGCCTGACGATCCTTCAGCAGTCAGCGTGACCAGGGGCGCTCTGGCGAAAGTCGTGGCTGGTGCGCCGTTGGGCCAGTTGTGCCGCTCGATGATTGCGGGCGGCTCGTAGGTTTGGCCCGCCGCCAGGCGCTTCTCCTCGCGTTGCGTGCTCCAGCGGAGGACCGGCCCGAGCGCCGCGATGATAATGCGGCTGAACCAGCCGAATTCGCGCCCGATCTCCTCGCACAGCGCCTTTACCTTCTCTGCGACCTGAGGATTGCTTTTGCGCAGGTGTCGCGCCATCGCCCAAAGAGCGGCCGCATACCCGGTGCTCAGCGAACGCGCTTCCCACGCGAAACGAGCCTGTACGCGGGAATCGGGATCGTTCTTGTAACGCATCCAGCCCTGCAGCGTGGTGTGGCAGATTCGGTAGATGCTCGGACCGTTACGCTCGAAGTCCCGGCGAAACGCGAAGTCCAGCCACATTTTGGAATCCTCCCGCGAGATCGCCGCGTGCCGGAAGTTAAAGGCGTGCTGACCGTGGATGTCGGCCACGTCCACGCCGTCGAGCATCCGTCCTTCCTCCTGCATCTGGAAATAGAGCGGCGTGCCGGGCACCGGCGTGTAGAGCATGAACTGGTGGAAGTCCGTATTATGCGCGACCGCGTGCTCGATTTCGCTCGCGATATTTTCGGGGGTATGGTGCTCCAGACCGACGATGGTGGACCCGAGCAGCTTGATTCCGTGCTGACGCAGCTCCGCCGCCAGCGCCAGGGTATCCGCATTCTTCAGCTTGGCGTAGGCTGACCGCGGCGATTCGAGCCCCATCCAGACCCACGACACGCCGAGTTCCACGAGCTCGCGCATCGTGTACTGCGCGATGGCATTGGCCGAGGAGAACACGTACAGGGCCCACGCCTTGTTGTGCCTCTTCATGTGGCTCAGCAGTTCCATCGCGCGGCGTTTGTGCAGCAGGAAATTCTCGTCCATCATGAAGAACGATTGGACGCCCAGCTTCGTCTCCATCTCGCTCATCACGCCGTACAACTCCGCGCCGGTGTCGTAAAAGTTGAGGTACTTGCCCTTGCCGCCGAAGAACGCGGACGTCGTGCAGAAGTTGCAGCCGAGCGGACAGCCCACCGACGGAATGATGGTGGCGGCGGTACTTCCCTTGGACTGCGGCAGTTTCATTCCCAGGGTGCGCACATTAAAGCCGGACACGATCTCCGGATGCCGGATGGGCGCCGAGACGTCCTCTCCAAGAAAATTCCGCATCCAGGCAATGCCGTCGCCGCGCACGATTTCGTCGGTATCGATCATGGTCTCGATCCCGGGGATCGCAGCCACGTGTCCGCCGACCACAATGGTTGCCCGCGGCGCGATCTCCCGCACCATACGGCACATCTCCTTGACCTTGCCCACGTTCACGATGATCGAGGAGATGCCCACGATGTCGTACTGGTGGGAGCGCAACTCCTCGGCGAAAACTTCGCGCGTCGGAAAGTCCAGCACGGTGGTGGGCGCGCTCAGGTTCTGCTGGATCATGAGGATGCCCCACGAGCGATGGAACATGCGCAGCGAGAAGGGTCCCTGCTCGCGGGTCACCTGGTTGTGATACAGCTCCATCGGGTTGATTCGACGGCTGCCGAATTCGTCGTCCTGGGCGTAAGGACCGAAAACGCTGCTAAGGAGGATACGGGCGCGGGAACCTTTAGGATGGCGGGTCATGGCGATTAAAGAGATTCAGTACGTTAACTCTTCAACTTAGCAGGGCCCCGCTGGCGCCAATGTAATAGTTCTGTCGCCGGAATTCGATCAGTTTACTCTTGTGTGACGCCGATTCGCTCCAGAACGCGCGACACGGTCCGGTCGCAGCGGCCGCCCAGGAATGAGTAGGCTTCCACAATGCCGGCTCCGATCCGCCCTTCCAGAGTCCGCCGCAACAGTGCCCGCGCGCGGTGCAGGCGTGTTTTTACCGCCTCTTCGGAAAGGCCCAGGGATTCGGCCGTTTCGATCGTGTTCAACTGCTCCACCTCTCGCAAGACGAACACCATCCGATACGTGGGAGGGAGGGCGTCAACGGCCGTTTGCAGCATTTCTGACAGCTCGCTTCGAATCGCATCCGTTTCTGGAGTCTCCGGGCTTGCGTGTCTTCGATTCGCTTCCGGCATGATCTCTCCTTGCTGATCCTCCAGATCCACCCACCTTTTGCTTTTTCGCGCGCGCGCCAGAGCTTCGTAAACGGCGATCCGCGATACCCAGGTTGGAAAGCTCGAGCGGCCCGCAAACTGTCCCAGGTGCTCGAAAACACGAACCCAGGTTTCCTGCAGGATGTCCTCTGCCTCCAGGTCGTCCGTGACCACCGAACGGATGATCCGAAACAGTCGTTGGTTATAACGCCTCATGAGCAGTTCGTAAACTTCCAGTTCCCCTGCAAGCACGCGCTCCACAAGCCTCGCGTCTGTATCGGACCGGCATTGCTCCAGGACCATACCCGTTAGAGTGGCGAAGCGGCAAAAGGTTACAACCTCTCGAACAAAGTGTCTGCGGCGAAGGGCAGAGCAGGTCGTGCAACGAATCGCCCGCTCGCGACTCTTTTGGTCGGAGGCATTATGAGCACCATCACAACGCATCTCGGCGGACACGCGCTGGCGGCGGAAGAAAGCCGTCCCGCGTATCAGGCTTATCAAATCCTGCACCTGGCATTCACGGCCGCCCCCGTTATCGCGGGGCTGGACAAATTTTTTCACCTCCTGTGCAACTGGGATCAGTACCTGGCTCCATGGATCGCCGCGCTCTCTCCGGTAGGCGGTCATTCACTGATGTTAATTGCCGGCGTTGTGGAGACGGCGGCCGGAGTCCTGGTGGCGGTCAAACCGCGAATAGGCGCTCCTGTGGTCGGCGCCTGGCTGTGCCTGATCATGTTGAACCTGATCACTATGGGCGCCTATCTTGATATCGCACTACGCGATCTCGGCCTTGCCCTGGGGGCGTTCGCGCTCTGGCGCCTGGCTCTGGAATTCGATAACTCCAGGGAGCGGGCAAGGTGAAGCAACCGGCAAAAACTCTTCTGCGATTGGCTACCGCCGCGGTTACCGTCGCAGCTTTCCTGTCGATCTCCCATCACGCATTGGCCGACCGGGAAGACGACACCGTTGCCCGGCACGCGCGGGAACTCATCGAGGCGGGCCGGCAGACCTTCCGCTACGATACGTTCGGCGACGAGGCGTATTGGGGCGGCACGCTGAAACTTCATCAGGCGATCGAAGGCGCCGCGCTCGGGGGCGTCGGAGCAGGCGTGAGCCCGGCGGTGGCGCTTGCAGTGGGGCTGAAGGTGGATGCGGATGCACTGCCCTCGTCGCTTGTCGAAGACGTCAGTCACGGGCGGGTGGATCTCAACAGCCCCGCCACGACCCTCGCCTTGCTTAAACTCAACGCGGTGGTAGGCGTGACCGGCTTTTTCGCCGGTAACGGGAGCCTGCAATCGCTCGGCATCCAGTGCGCGCTGTGTCATTCCACCGTGGATAATTCGTTCCAGGGTCCCGGTATTCCCGCCGGCAATATCGGACACCGGCTGGACGGGTGGCCCAATCGCGATCTCAATGTCGGCGCCATCGTGAATCTGTCGCCCGACCTAAGCGTCCCCGCCAAACTACTCGGCACAGACCAGGCGACGGTTCGCAAGGTGCTGCTCGCGTGGGGTGCCGGCAAATTCGACGCGTCCGTCTTTCTGGACGGCAAGGGATTTCGCCCGGACGGCCGGTCCGCGGCCACCTTGATCCCGCCGGCCTACGGACTGGCCGGCTTCAACCTCCATACCTGGACGGGCTGGGGTTCCGTGCCGTATTGGAACGCGTTCGTCGCCAACCTGGAGATGCACGGCAAGGGGCGCTTCTCGGACGCGCGGCTGAAGGATCCGATCCGCTTCCCCGTGGCCGCGGCGAACGGTTTTGCCGATGTGCCGGCCGCCCCGGAAGACGACCGCATTACTCCGAAACTCGCCGCGCTACAGGTCTACCAACTGTCGATTGCCGCTCCCCAACCGCCGTTCTTTCCCTTCAACTTCGCGGCGCGCCGCGGCGAAGCGGTGTTCAACGGCAAGGCTCATTGCGCCCGCTGTCACGTCCCGCCGCTCTATACGGAGCCTGGCTGGAATGCACACGCTCCGGCGGATGTCTGTATCGACGCCTTTCAGGCCAACCGCGCGCCGGACGGCGTTTATCGCACCGCGCCGCTTGCGGGACTGTTCTCCCGTTTTAAGGGAGGCTTCTATCACGACGGCCGTTTCGCCACCCTTCCCGACGTGGTGAACCACTATGACGGCTGCATGAACCTGGGGCTCTCCAGCGACGAGAAGAGCGGCCTGGTGCAGTACTTATTGACCCGGTAAGCCCTGCTACTGGGTGGCGGTGCGGAGCAACTGTACCGGCCCCATCATTCCAGAGGGCAGCAGGGGCGAATCGGCGCGGTAAAACTGCTGCGCCGTGTAGGTGTACTTCTTGGCCTGGTCCGGCTGCAGATCGCCCACGATCCGGTTGACCCAGAGATTGACCACCTTGATCTCTACCGTATTCGCGCCGGGTTTGAGAGCGGACGTTGCGTCCACGCGGAAAGGCGTTCGCCAGACCACTCCCAACGGCTTGCCGTTGATGGTGACTTCGGCCAGATTCTTGACCTCCCCGAGATCCAGCCACAGCTTCGCGCCGGACTGGAACCACTCGGCCGGGGCTTGCACGGTCTTGGTATAAGTGCCGGTGCCGGAGAAGTACTTCACTCCGGCATCGGGATTTTCTGTCCACGATGCCAGGCGGTCGAGACGCATCTTCGGCGGAGCTCCGCGTTCGGCTTGGAAGCTCACGTCCCACGCTCCCTCGATGGCGGCCACGCGCGTTTCCACCGATTTCGCCACCGTCCGGGATGGCGCCGCGGCAGTCTTGCGAAACACCACGAACACGGCGTCGTTCGGATCGAGCTTCAGCGGCACGGTGGTG
>Ga0308175_100001885_pt1 | contig 14192 bp, 15 predicted proteins | sample PhyCR1_3_FD_203893 | JGI IMG/M metagenome (GOLD analysis project Ga0308175, IMG submission 203893) | Soil microbial communities from UC Gill Tract Community Farm, Albany, California, United States - DLSLS.C.R1 | ecosystem: Environmental > Terrestrial > Soil > Agricultural land | place: USA...
AGTCGGGTGACCTCCTCCGTACGCTCGCCGCCCCCCTGGTCGTCGTCGTGGCCATGGGCGCCGTCATCTCCTACGCGGTCACCCGGCGACGCTGACCGCTCAGACCTTGCGGAGGACGGTGACGACACGGCCGAGGACGGTCGCCTCGTCGCCGGGGATAGGCGCGTAGGCCGGGTTGTGCGGCAGCAACCACACGTGCCCATCCCGCCGCCGGTAGGTCTTCACCGTCGCCTCGCCGTCGATCATCGCGGCGACGATGTCCCCGTTGTCGGCGACCGGCTGCTGCCGCACCACGACCCAGTCGCCGTCCGCGATCGCGGCGTCGATCATCGAGTCACCGGTCACCCGCAGCAGGAACAGCGTCCCCTCGCCGACCAGCTCGCGCGGCAGCGGGAACACGTCCTCCACGTACTGCTCGGCCAGCACCGGACCACCTGCGGCGATCCGGCCGACGACCGGCACGTACGTCGGCGCGGGGTGGGCGAATCGCTCCGACTCGTCGTCCGGTTCCGGCACCCGGGCCGGCGCCGTCGACTCCGGGGGCCGTACGTCGACCGCTCGCGGCCGGTTGGGGTCGCGGCGGATGTAGCCCTTGCGCTCCAGCGTGCCCAGCTGGTGCGCCACGCTCGAGGTCGAGGTGAGGCCGACAGCCTGACCGATCTCCCGGACGCTCGGCGGATAGCCCTGCCGGTCGACCGCTTCCCGGATGACCTCCAGAATGCGGCGCTGCCGCTGGGTCAGACCGGCCGCGTCGACGGCAGCGTCAGGGAAGTCACGCACCACCGCCGGCTCTGCCGCGCCCGGGGGCGCCTGCCCGCCGACCGCCGCGCGCGCGCTCTCGCCCGCACGTCTCCTGCCGCCCGACCCTGCCGCCATGACCTCTCCTTGTCGCCGCACCGCGTGCCGCCGATCTGCGCCGGTCCGTTGCTCGTGGCCCCGTCTCCGTCCGTGATCGACAAGTTAGCGACCGGGACCGACAGTTCTCAAACATCTGTTCGAACGACACGCCGGTAACTCGTCGATTCTGTCGGAGGGCCGGTGTACAAAGTCGCACAGAGGTTCGATCGAACCTGTGTTCGATGAGTTGGTCAGGGAGGCTTGCGATGACCGTCGCTCCGGAGCTGCCGCCGGTGCTCGCCCGCCGGGGTGGGTCGCGCCGCCTGCGGGTGGTCGTCGACCGCACGCCCGCCGGGGTGGTCGCGCTCGTCGAGCCGGCGCGGCCGTGCGGTCCGCGGGCTCCTGTTGCCAGCTCGGTGGTCGTGCCGGCCCCGCCGGTAGAGCCGGGGATCGGCCGGGAGCACCGCCCGGCCGATCCCGCCTCCCGTGGTCCCGTCGGAAGCCGCGATGCGTTGCCCGGCCGAGAGCATCGCCTGGGCAACCCCGGGTTCCATGGTCACGTCGGAAGCGCCGCTGGGTTGCTCGGCTGGGAGCATCGCCTGGCCAACCCCGCCGGAAGCCGCGACGCGCTGCCCGGCCGGCGCTCGGCGCCTGGACAGGCCGGGGTCCACACACCGGCGGTCGCCGAGCTCACCCCCGGCGACCTGACCCACGCGCGACCGGCAGGGGCGGCGCGCGTCGAACTGCCATCGAAGCGGACGCGGCCGGTGGGCGCACGGGTGGTGCGTCCCGCGCCCGGACACCTGCGGCTGACCCGCCGGGGTCGCCTGGTCACCGCCGCGGCGACGGTGCTCATCGCGGCGCTCACGCTGGTCGGGGTGGTGTCCCGGGCCGGCTCGCTGCGGGAGACCGCGCCGGTGCCGGCATCCGCGCCGGCCCAGGTAGTGGTCGCGCCGGGGGAGACGCTGTGGAGCATCGCCGTGCGGGTCGCTCCCGACCGCGACCCGCGTCCGGTCGTCGCCGGCATTCAGCGGCTCAACGACCTGCCCACGCCCGACGTCCACGCCGGCCAGACCCTGCTGCTGCGGGCGCCGTGATGACCGACCTTCCCCGCGGCCTCGGCGCCCCCGCCGAGCGCGCATTCGCCCAGGCCGGCTACACCCGCCTCGAGCAGTTCGCCGACGTCACCGAGAAGGACCTCCTCCGCCTCCATGGCGTCGGTCCCAAGGCGATCCGCACTCTCCGAAGCGCCCTGGAAGCCCACCACCTCACCTTCCGCGGCCCCTAGCGGCGCCCCTTCGCGGGAACTGCTGGGCCGCAGGCGGCGGCCCGCGTCGCCACATCGCAGGGCGCCGAGGTCGCCCCGACGCTGAGTGCCCGCGGCAGCTCATCGCGCCGGCAGCCACCTCCCACGGGGTTGCGCCGGCGCGAGCCACCCCATCGGTCCCGACCGCGCGTGCCGCGGCGACACTTGATCGCCGCCACCGGTCGGGCGGGTCGGTGATGGGGGTATGTCCGCTATGTGCGCGGCCGAGGCGGTGGGTGAGCGGTGGTATCAGGGATGGCGGCCGGGCCATGACACGCCCGGCTTCCGCCGTCGGACACGCCGCGCGGTGCTTGCACCGGCCGGTGTCTCGGCCTACTTTCTTCCACTACATCTAGTACTTACACTGGTGTAAGTCGTCCACAGGTTGGGGTCTGTGGTCCACACACGGTCCACAGAAGATCCCCATCTCCGTCCACAGGACGGGCGGGGGAGGAGCAGAACAGTGCGCTGTCCGTACTGCCGGCACGCCGACTCGCGCGTGGTCGATTCGCGTGAGGTCGACGAGGGCCAGGTGATCCGGCGCCGCCGGTCCTGCCAGGCGTGCGGCCGGCGTTTCACGACCGTCGAGGAAGCCACCCTCGCGGTGATCAAGCGCAGCGGCGTCACCGAACCGTTCAGCCGCGACAAGGTCATCACCGGCGTCCGTCGCGCCTGCCAGGGCCGGCCGGTCGGCGACGACGAGCTCGCGCTGCTCGCCCAGCGGGTCGAGGAGGCGGTCCGGGCCACCGGGTGCGCCGAGATCCCGAGCAACGAGGTGGGACTCGCGATCCTCGGTCCGCTGCGCGAACTGGACGAGGTGGCCTACCTGCGCTTCGCCAGCGTCTATCGCGCGTTCACGAGCATCGACGACTTCGAGGCCGAGATCCGTGCCCTGCGGGCGCAGACCGACGACCTGACCGACCACCCGCACCAAGCGACCCACGAGGACGCGCCGCGCGACCTGGAACCGGCCCGATGAGCCGGCGCCGGGACCGGGTCGCCACCACGAAGACCACGACCGCGGACGTCACGGGGGCGCCGCGGGACACCGACGAAGGGGACCAAGTCATGACGGAGACCGTCGGCATCCAGCGCGAGGAGCGCCGGGGTGGGCTGCACGTCGAGCGGGTCTACACCACCGCCGGCGTGCATCCGTACGACGAGATCACCTGGCAGCGCCGGGACGTCGTGATGACCAACTGGCGCGACGGCTCGATCAACTTCGAGCAGCGCGGCGTGGAGTTCCCGGACTTCTGGTCGGTGAACGCGACGAACATCGTCGCCTCGAAATACTTCCGTGGCGCCGTCGGCAGCGACGCGCGCGAATCCAGCCTCCGTCAGCTCGTCGACCGCGTGGTGCGGAAATACCGAACGGCCGGCGAGGAGCATGGCTACTTCGCCACCCCGGAGGACGCCGAGGTCTTCGACCACGAGCTGACCTGGATGCTCGTGCACCAGGTGTTCAGCTTCAACTCGCCGGTCTGGTTCAACGTCGGCACCTCGGCGCCCCAGCAAGTCTCGGCCTGTTTCATCCTGTCCGTCGACGACACGATGGACTCGATCCTGAACTGGTATCGGGAGGAGGGGCTGATCTTCAAGGGCGGCTCCGGCGCCGGCCTCAACCTGTCCCGGATCCGGTCGTCCCAGGAGCTGCTGTCCTCCGGCGGCACCGCCTCCGGCCCGGTCAGCTTCATGCGCGGCGCGGACGCCAGCGCCGGGACGATCAAGTCCGGTGGCGCGACCCGGCGGGCCGCCAAGATGGTCGTGCTCGACGTCGACCACCCCGACGTCGAGGAGTTCATCGAGACCAAGCGGCGCGAGGAGGAGAAGATCCGCGTCCTGCGCGACGCCGGCTTCGACATGGACCTCGGCGGCAAGGACATCGCGAGCGTCCAATACCAGAACGCCAACAACTCGGTCCGGGTCACCGACGAGTTCATGCGCGCGGTCGATGACGGGCGCGAGTTCGGGCTGCGGGCCAGGCTCACCGGCGAGGTCATCGAGACCGTCGACGCGCGGTCGCTGTTCTGCAGCATGGCTCAGGCGGCGTGGGAGTGCGCCGATCCGGGCATCCAGTACGACGACACGATCAACGATTGGCACACCAACCCGGAGACCGGCAGGATCACCGCCAGCAACCCGTGCTCCGAGTACATGTCGCTGGACAACTCGTCCTGCAACCTGGCTTCGCTCAACCTGCTGAAGTTCCTCCGCGACGACGGCACGTTCGACGGGGAGACCTTCGCCAAGGCGGTCGAGCTGGTCATCACCGCGATGGACATCTCGATCTCGTTCGCGGACTTCCCGACCGAGGCGATCACCGAGACCACCCGCGCCTACCGGCAGCTCGGCATCGGCTACGCGAACCTGGGAGCGCTGCTGATGGCGACCGGGCACGCGTACGACTCCGAGGGCGGACGGACCCTCGCCGCGGCGATCACCTCGCTGATGACCGGCACGGCCTACCGTCGCTCGGCCGAGCTGGCCGGGGTCGTCGGCCCGTACGAGGGCTACGCCCGCAACGCCACCGCGCACCAGCGGGTGATGCGCAAGCACGCCTCGGCCAACGACGCGGTCCGCCCGGTCGGCGCCGATGACGCGGCGATCCTGGCTCTGGCCGCGGCTGAGTGGCAGCGCGGCAACGAGATCGGCGCGGTCAACGGCTGGCGCAACGCGCAGGCCTCGCTGCTCGCGCCCACCGGCACGATCGGCTTCATGATGGACTGCGACACGACCGGCATCGAGCCGGACTTCTCGCTGGTGAAGTTCAAGAAGCTGGTCGGCGGCGGGTCCATGCAGATCGTCAACCAGACGGTGCCGCGGGCACTGCGTTCCCTGGGCTACCAGGAGGAGCAGGTCGAGGCCATCGTGGAATACATCTCCGCCAACGGTCACGTGGTCGACGCGCCAGGGCTGCGGCCCGAGCACTACGAGGTTTTCGACTGCGCCATGGGCACCCGCTCGATCGCGCCGATGGGGCACGTGCGGATGATGGCGGCGGTGCAGCCGTTCCTGTCCGGCGCGATCTCCAAGACGGTGAACATGCCGGAGTCGGCGACCGTCGAGGACATCGAGGAGATCTACCGGTCCGGCTGGGAGCTCGGCCTCAAGGCGCTGGCGATCTACCGGGACAACTGCAAGGTCGGCCAGCCGCTGTCCACCGGGGGCAGCTCGTCGTCCGCTTCGGACGCTCCGGCGCCCGTGGTTGAATACCGGCCGACCCGCAAGCGGCTGCCGAAGAAGCGCCCGTCCCAGACGGTGTCGTTCTCGGTGGCGGGCGCGGAGGGCTACGCGACCTCCTCGTCCTACCCGGACGACGGCATCGGTGAGCTGTTCGTCAAGATGTCGAAGCAGGGCTCGACGCTGGCCGGCGTGATGGACGCGTTCTCCATCGCCATCTCCATCGCGCTGCAGTACGGCGTGCCGCTGGAGACCTACGTCTCGAAGTTCGTCAACATGCGCTTCGAGCCGGCCGGGATGACCGACGACCCGGACATCCGGATCGCGTCCTCGGTGTTGGACTACCTGTTCCGCCGGCTCGCGCTGGACTACCTGCCGTACGAGACCCGCGCCGAGCTCGGCATCTTCACCGCCGCCGAGCGCGCCGCCACGGTCAGCGACTCGTATGGAGCGGACTCTCCGGAGACGTCGGTCGAAGAGATGCGCACGACCGCACCGGTCGAGCACAAGCCGACCCCGGGCGCCGCACCGGCCCCGATCGAGGCCCACTCCTCGACCGAGATCCTCGAGCTCCAGCAGGGCACCGTCGCCGACGCCCCGCTCTGCTTCACCTGCGGCACGAAGATGCGCCCCGCCGGCTCCTGCTACGTCTGCGAGGGCTGCGGATCCACGAGCGGCTGCAGCTGAGACTGACCATTCTCAGCGTGTCCCCTCCAGGGGCGCCTTGAGATCTAAGAGTCATCGGCGACCAAAGGGATGTCCCCCGGACGCTACCGTCCGGGGAACTTCCCCTTGCTCAGGCCGCGGCCGCTTTAAGGTTGAGGAGTCAACGCCGTTGATCTACGACGACGCGGTCACGTTGTCGTATGCGATGAGACCCATGCGCGGGCCCAACCCGGACGACACACGGTGAGCAAGACTGAGTGCTCCGGTTCACATCGATCGAGGTCTCCGGACGCGTGAAAAACGCAGACGACTTCGCACGTCAGCGGTTCATCGAAACGCACTGTGATCTATCAAGCAGCGCCGGGGACGCCCGGTGCGCGTTGATGCGCTTAGGGTCACTCCTATGACCTTCGGCAGCGCGGCGCGGGCGTTTCTGCGAGAGCACGGCACGGAAGCGATCGAGCATCCCGGCGGCACTCTCTACTCCCACCTGTGCCGGGTGGAACAGCGACTCGCGGCAGCCGGTGCTGCCCCACACGTGCAACTGGCCGGTCTCACCCATGCTGCCTACAGCACGGATGGTTTCGATCTGGCGCTGATCCCTTGGACCGATCGGGACCTGCTCCGAGCCGTGATCGGACTGGAAGCCGAGGAACTCGTATATCTGTACGGGGCTTGTGACCGTGACCGTACCTGGCCGGCTTTGGCCACCACCTCCACCGTGCATGATCGCTTCATCGGGCATAAAAGGGTTCTCGAATCCCATCTCATTGGGCCGTTCGTGGATCTGAGCATCGTCAACGAACTCGACGTGATCGAGCAGAACCCGGCGCTGCTTGTCAAACACGGCGACTACTTCCGCGACCTCTTCGCCCGCTGGGCGCCACTGACGTCGCCCAAGGTGGCCGACGAGATCCAGCGCCTGATGGGACCGCGCCAGTGAACTCAGCCAGGGCAGAGAGTCGGGGCTGATGCGTGCCCCGTGATCCCTCGCGACCAGGCTGTTCCGCAACGTGGCATCTGTACTTGTGATCTAACATCTAGTCTGTCCAGACGGAGGTGCTCGGTGAACGACCGTTGGCAGTTGCAGGAGGCAAAGCAACGGTTCAGTGAGGTCGTCCGATCCGCGACGTCCGACGGGCCACAGTTCGTCACCAAGCATGGGGACGAGGTCGCCGTAGTGCTCGATATCCGGAAGTACCGGCGGCTGAAAGGCGGGACGCAGGACTTCAAGGCTTTCCTGCGCTCGGCGCCCGACTTCGATGAGCTGGAGCTGGAGCGTTCACGGGTGCCGGCTCCGGTGGTGGACCTGGAGTGAGCTACCTGCTGGACACCAACGTCGTGTGGGAGATCCGTCGTCAGCGGCCCGATCCGGGCGTCATGCAGTGGTTCGACTCGGTGCGTGCCGACCAGCTGTATCTCAGCGTGATGGTGGTCGGCGAAATTCGGCACGGCATCGAACGCCTGGCTCGGCGGGATCCCGGCCGCGCCGGCGGCTTCGAGAAGTGGCTCATCGATCTGCAGGAGCTGTACGGCAATCGTGTCGTGCCGGTGACCGCGGCGATCGCCGAAGTTTGGGGGCGATTGAACGCGGGAGATCCCCTGCCCGTGGCGGATGGCCTGATGGCTGCCACGGCGCTCGTGCACGGGTGGACGTTTGTCACCCGCAACACTGCCGACGTCGTACAGACCGGCGTGCGGCTCATCAACCCGTTCGGGGTGGATCAGTGAGCGTGCGGGGGTTGCGGGTGGTGGTGGCGGCCGAGGAGTACGACGTCGCGGTGGGGTTCTACCGGGACGCGTTGGGGATGCGGGAGCAGGCCGCGTTCGCCGGGCCCGGTGGGGCCGAGGTGACCATCCTGGACGCGGGGCGGGCGACGGTCGAGATCGCGAACCCGGCGCAGCGGGCGTACATCGACGAGGTCGAGGTGGGGCGGCAGGTCGCGCCGCGGATCCGGTTGGCGTTCGAGGTGGACGACGTGGCCGGGGTGACCCGAGCGCTGCTGGCCGCGGGGGCGACCGAGATCGCGGCGCCGCGGCCGACGCCGTTCGGGTCGGTGAACGCGCGGCTGGAGGCGCCGGCCGGGCTGCAGATCACCCTGTTCGAGCCGGACGAGCCGGCACCCGCGGCCGCCGCCGCCGGCGACCTGGTCATCCGGGACGCGCGGCCGGAGGACTGGGCCGGGATCTGGCCGTTCTTCCGGCAGATCGTCGCGGCGGGGGAGACCTACACCTGGCCGCGGGACATGAGCGAGGACGACGCCCGCGCGGCCTGGTTCCCGTCGCCCGGCCGGACCGTGGTCGCGTCGGTGGCCGGCACCGTGGTCGGCACCGCCAAGACCCAGCCCAACCAGGCCGGCCCGGGCGCGCACGTGGCGAACGCGAGCTTCATGGTCGATCCCGCGTATGGCGGGCGTGGGATCGGTCGCGCGCTGGGCGAGCATGTGCTGGCCGGGGCGCGCGCCGACGGCTACCGGGCGATGCAGTTCAACGCGGTCGTGGCCAGCAACGCCGGCGCGGTCCGGCTGTGGAGCTCGCTCGGGTTCACCGTCGTCGGCACGGTGCCGGCGGCGTTCGACCATCCCCGGTTGGGACCGGTCCCGCTGCTGATCATGTATCGCACGCTGTGAGAGTCGAGGACGCGTTCGCGGTCTTCGACCAGCAGGACTCGGGCTGCCTCTCGTACGGGGTGGAGCGCGCGGGCCGGCGCTGGTTCGTGAAGACGGCGATCGAGCTACGCGCCGCCGGGCCGATGACCCGGGTGGTGGGGCTGCACCGGGCGGTACGGCACCCGGCGATCGTGCGGCCGGTCGCGGTGCTGCCCGGGCCGACGCTGATCTACACTCCGCAACCGTGCACGGCGGGGACCGGTCAGCGCTGGAGCGGTTTCGGCAGCTGCCCGGTGAGGAGATCCACCGGGCACTGGACGCGGTCCTCGACGCGCACGTCGCGATCGCCGCGGCTGGCTGGATCTCGGTCGACCTGTACGACGGCTGCTTGCTCTACGACTTCGACGGCCGGCGGATGCACCTGATCGACCTCGACGAGTACTGGCCCGGCGCGTTCGTGCTCGACGCGGACCGGTTGCCCGGCTCGAGGCGCTACATGGCGCCGGAGGAGTGGGCGCGCGGCGCGACCATCGACGAGCGGACGACGGTGCACCATCTCGGGCGCACGCTCCAGCAGCTGCTGACCGACGACCGCGCCACCTGCCGGGAACGGGCGGTCGCCGCCCGAGCCACTGATCCGGACCCCGACGGTCGGCACCCGACGGTGGCCGCGCTGGTCGCCGACTGGCGGCCTTGACCGGGCACCCGGCCGGTCGACGACCTGCGTGCCAGCTGGCGGATTGCCCGGCGGCGCGGCGACTGGAGGGAAGAAGATTCGTGATGGCTGTCGATCCCGGCGCAGGTCGTTCGTCGGGAGGGGCGTCGAGATCCGACCAGCGGATCCGCGAGCAGGAGGACACCCATGGCGCAGTACGCGGTGCTCATCTACGAGGACGAGAAGGGCTGGAGCGAAGGTGACCCAACGGTCATCGAGGAGGGCATGAAGGCCCACAACCAGTTCGCGGTCGACGCGGGGGAGAAGCTGCGCGGCGGGCAGGCGCTGCAGCCGACGTCGACGGCGACGACCATTCACAAGGACAGCTCGGGCGGCTTCGCGGTCACCGACGGGCCGTTCGTGGAGACCAAGGAGGCGCTCGGCGGGTTCTACCTCATCGAGGCCGCCGACCTCGACGAGGCGATCGCGCTGGCCAAGAAGGTGCCGGCGCCATTCGGGGGCGTCGAGGTGCGGCCGGTAATGGTCTTCGAGTAGACCCGTCCGGTGGACGGTCCCGGCGTGGCCGCCGCGGTGGCCGAGGCGCACCGTCGCGAGTGGGCGTTCGTGCTCGCCGCGACGGTGCGCGTCACCCGCGACATCGACCTCGCCGAGGAGTGCGTGCAGGACGCGTACGCCCGGGCCCTCGCGACCTGGGCGGAGCGCGGAGTACCGGCGAAGCCCGGCGCCTGGCTGACCACCGTCGCCCGGCGCCGGGCCCTCGACCTGCTCCGGCGGGAGGTGACGCTGCGCCGGGCGCTGCCGCTGCTCATCGACGACGAGCCGGCGGCGGGCGGCCCGTTCCCGGACGACCGGCTGCGGCTGGTCTTCACCTGCTGCCACCCGTCGCTTGCGACGGAGGCTCAGGTGGCGCTGACGTTGCGGCTGCTGTGCGGGCTGAGCACGGCCGAAGTGGCCCGGGCGTTCCTGGTCACCGAGCCGACGATGGCAGCACGGATCACGCGAGCGAAGAAGAAGATCGCCGCTGCTCGTATCCCGTACCGGATGCCGTCGGTGGCGGACCTGCCGAAGCGCACCGAGGCCGTTCTGGCCGTGGTGCATCTGCTGTTCACGACCGGTCACACCGCTCCGGCCGGTGCCGACCTGATCCGGCGCGACCTGGTCGAGCGGGCGCTCGACCTGGCCCGGATGCTGCGGACGCTGTTGCCGGGCGACGCGGACGTGGCGGCGGTGCTGGCGCTGATCCTGCTGACCGATGCGCGCCGGGAGACGAGAGTCGGACCGGACGGGCGGCTGCTGCTGCTCGCGGAGCAGGACCGCTCGCGCTGGGACGCGGCCCAGATCGCTGAGGGGATCGACCTGGTCGAGGAGGCGTTGCGGCGCCGGCCGCGCAGCCGGCACACGCTGCAGGCGGCGATCGCGGCCGTGCACGCCCGGGCCGGCAGCTGGCCGGACACCGACTGGGGCCGGGTGGTCGATCTTTACGACACGCTCGCCGAGGTGTGGCCGTCACCCGTGGTCGCGCTCAACCGGGCGGCGGCACTCGGGTTCGCGCGCGGGCCGGAGGCGGGGCTGGCGGCGCTGCAACCGCTGTCGGCCGAGCCGCAGCTCGCCGGGTACGGCTACCTACCGGCCGCGCGGGCGGCGTTCTTGGCGGAGCTGGGGCGGATGGCGGAGGCACGGGAGGCGTACGAGGAGGCGATCCTGCTGACCGAGAACGCCGTCGAGCGGCAGTTCCTGGCCGGGCGGCTCGCCGAGCTGGAGTCGCCGGGACGTTAGTGCTCCGCACTAGGGTCCGGGCGTGGCTGAGTTTGTGCTGCGGCCGGTGGGCCGGGTCGAGTCGACGCTGCGGAACCGGTCGGACGCGCCGAACCAGGGCGACGAGGGCGCGCCGGACTGCACGATCACGCTGGAGCCCGGGTATGCGACGGCGGGGCGGGACATCGCCGCAGGGTCCGAGCTGCTCGTGCTGACCTGGCTGGACCGGGCCGACCGGGACGTGCAGGGGGTGCGGCCGCGCGGGAACCCGGACCGGCCGGAGACCGGCGTCTTCAGCACCCGCTCGCCGGACCGGCCGAACCCGATCGGCCTGCACCGCGTCACCGTCCTGGACGTCGACGGCACCAGGCTGCGGGTCCGGGGTCTCGAAGCGCTCGACGGAACACCGGTCATCGACCTCAAGCCTCCGCTCGGAACCGTCGCCGAACGCTGACCCGCCGGGGTCGGGCGGCGCGTCGGCGCGGTGAGGCGAACGCGTGCCGTGCGGCGGCCGGAAGCCCGCCTGGTCGTCCTCGAGCGCGGTGAGCTCGTTCCTCGCCTCCACTCCCGGACGGCCGTGGAGGCGGGGACACCTCGCCGCCGCACGGTCGCGTGAGCCTCCGGTCGAGCTCGGACGGCAGCCGTGTCCGTCATGGGCGGGTGTCGGGGGCTGGGAGAGCGGTGGCGAAGTCGCAGTCGGCAGCCACGCGGAGGCCGGCGGTGTGGAGATGGTCGATGAGCCTGGTGACGAACGAGACGACCGAGTCGTCCGGGACGTCGCCGGTCGCGTCGATGTCTACTGTGGACGGCCAGTCGAGGTGGTGCGGACCGCGGGTGCGGTCCGGGTTGCGGCGGACGTCGACGGTGAAGCCGGGGACGCGGAAGACGTCGAGGTGGTCGGCCGGCCCGAGCAGGTCGGCGACGACCGGGACCAGCGTGGCCGGGTCGGGCGTGTCGACGTAGAGCACGCACCACCGGTAGGCGGCGGTCATGGGACGCGCAGCCAGGGCTCGTTGTCGAACATGCCGCCGCGTTTGATGACGGCGAGGTCGACCTTCCGGTCGAGGTCGGTCTCCAGCGCCGCGCGCAGTTCCTTCAGCCCGGCGTGCCGGGAGAAGATCCGGCCGCGGGCGACCGCGTTGCTGCGCGCCTCGGTGGTCCTGTCGCCGAAGAAGTCGTCGATCAATCGGTCGTACTCGTCCGACGGGACCCGCAGGCCGAAGTCGATGTCGGACCCGGCCCGGGCCGAGTGGCCCGCGCGGCTGCCCTGGACGACCACGTCGGCGGTCAGGCCCCGCGCGGTCGAGCGGAGCCGGGCGGCCGCGGCGGCGAGCTGGTCGGCGGTGACGCCTTCGGGCAGGTTGCCGACCGCGCGGAAGACACGACCGCGGAACGCTGCCGGGATCGCGTGGTTGACCGTCTTGAGCCCGCCGGCGACGCCGGGAACCGTCCGCACCACCCGGGCGACCCGGCCGGTGGGCAGCACGGTCAGCGTGGCGTCGGTGACCAGGCCCGACCAGGAACCGCGCCCGGTGGCCCAGGCGATGCCCGCGTCGATGGCGACGGCCCCGGTGCCGAGGGCGATAGCGACCGGGGCGAGGAACTGGAAGCCGGGCACCAGGCTGGCCGTGCCGAGCACCATCGACGCCAGCCGGAGACCGCGGGCGATCTGCGTGAGCACCTCGGCGTGGGCGGCGATCCAGTCGTGTGCCCGGTTGCGAAGCCGCTCCAGCAGGCCGGGCTCCCGGTATGGCGGATCGGCCGCGGCGGCACGGATGCGGGTCGCGACGCCGGCAGCGTGGGCGCGGTGGTCGCGGAGCAGGCGGCGAGCTTCGGTGACCACCGCGTCGAGCTCGGCAGCAACCGCGCGCGCGGCCGCGCCAGCCGCATCGCCACGGTCGTCCGTGGGCGCCCACCCGGCGCTGGCGCGGCGCGGTCCGGACGCCGCCCACCCGGCGGTCGAGCGGACCACCGGTGAGCCGGAATCGCCGACCCCGGCGCCGGCCAGCGCGGCCTGGCGGGACACCCCGGTCCCACCGGCCCGGGCCCGCAGCGCCGCCGCCCGGTCCTCCAGCTCGGCGGCCCGCAGCTGGCGCACGGCCAGGTCGTCGGCGTAGGCCGCGAGCTCCCGCGCCAGCGTGCCGTGCGCGGCCGCCGCGCGGCCGAGATCGCCCGGGAGCTCGCGGGTGTGGTCCAGGGCAGCCTCGGCGGCCGCACCCCGCCAGCGCGCGTCGAGCCGGCCCGCCGCGACCGCCGCACCCGCCAGCGCACGGGCGGCCCGGTCGGCCTCCCGGGCCTGCGCCAGCACCGCCGAGGGCGAGCCCGGCGCCGGGTCGAAGCCGAGCGCCGGGAACGTCCGCATCGCCATCGCGTCCTCCTCGTCCGGATCAAGCCTGCGGCGAGGTTAGGGTCGTGCGGACGCGATCCGACCGACGAGTTCGCGCCTGTGGACAACGGCTGTCCCGGAACGCGAGCCGGCCCCGTCCCGACCCGACACCGGCCCACCGCCGTAGGTTGACCCGACGACGGCGTGGCACGGAGGGCGGACCGCATGAGCGAGCTTGGCGAGTTGCGGCAGGGGCTGCGGAAGTTCACCGACGAGCGCGAGTGGGGCTCGTTCCACGATCCCAAGTCGGTGCTGCTGGCCCTGGTCGGCGAGGTGGGGGAGCTGGCCGAGCTGCTGCAGTGGCTGCCGGCCGACCGGGTCACCGAGCTGGCCCGCGACGAGGCGCTGCACCGCCGCCTGGGCGAGGAGATGTCCGATGTGCTGCTCTACCTGGTGCTGCTCGCCGACGTCCTCGACGTCGATCTCGGCACGGCCGCGCGGGCGAAGCTCGCTGCCGCGCACCTGCGCTACCCGGTGGGAGCGGCGCCGGACAGGGAGAACAGGGCGAGGTAGCGCCCGGTCAGCGAGCCGAGCGCCACGGTGCCGTCCCGCTCCCGTACGCCGGTGACGAAGCCGAACCGCTCGCCCGGTGCCTGCAGGTCGTGCACGAGAGTGCCGTCCGGGGCGTACGCCTGGACCCAGAGCGTGTGCGCCGGCTGCGGCTGGAACCGGTCCGGCAGCGCCCAGACCGTCTTGCGCAGCGCGGGCCGGCGCGGCAGCATCCAGTCGAGCGCGCGGTCGCGCGGGCTGCCGATCGCGACCCAGATCAGCCCGTCG
>Ga0308175_100001886_pt1 | contig 14191 bp, 13 predicted proteins | sample PhyCR1_3_FD_203893 | JGI IMG/M metagenome (GOLD analysis project Ga0308175, IMG submission 203893) | Soil microbial communities from UC Gill Tract Community Farm, Albany, California, United States - DLSLS.C.R1 | ecosystem: Environmental > Terrestrial > Soil > Agricultural land | place: USA...
AGTGGACCGCGGACGGAAAGTTGCGTCAGCCGATTTTCCTCGGCGTCCGCGAAGACAAGGCCGCGCGTGATGTGCACCGCGAAGCGGAGAGCGTGCAGCAGTGGGCGCAGGACATCGACCAGCGAGATGGTGAGCTCATGCCGACGACGCCAAGTCGCCCGAATGTTCGCAAGCGAAGCCATCGCGCCGCAAACACGGCGTATCCGGCAATGAAAGTGCGCGGAGCGGAGACTTCGATCATCAAGCAGCTGGACGACATCGAGCGCATCGGAGGCGATGGCGATCTCGAATTCGGACGCGGGCGGTCGCTCCACGTTTCGAGCCTTGGAAAGACCTACTTTCCCGATGACGACATCACGAAGGGCGACGTGATGCGCTACTACGCGATGGTCGCGGGATTTCTCTTGCCGATCATCGACGAGAGGCCGATGGTGCTCAAGCGCTATCCCGACGGCATCGATGGTCCTTCGTTCTTCCAGCAAAACGCGAGTGCGACCACGCCGAAGGGCGTGAGCACGGCGCAGGTCGTGACGGAGACGAGGGTAAAGGCTCGACGGATTATTGGCGGCGACCTGCTCACGCTTCTCTACACAGTCCAGATCGGCACGATTGCGGTGCACACGTGGCAGTCGCGGGTGAAGACACGGCACTACGCAGACAGCACGACGATCGACCTCGATCCTGGCGAAGATGTCCCGTTCTCGCATGTCGTCGCGCTCGCCCGCGACATCAAAGCGGAGCTTGACAACGCGGGGCTCAAAGGTGCAATCAAGACTTCAGGATCGAGCGGTCTGCACATCGTTATGCCGATGCCGCCGAAGACGGCGTTCGAGGATGCGGCACAGGTCGCTCAAGTGATTGCGGAGCGCGTAGTGGAGTCGCAACCCAAACGGGCAACGCTGGAGCGGAGCCTGCGCGCGCGGCCCGCGGGCACGATCTACGTGGACGCGCAACAGAACGCTCCTGGAAAGAGCGTCGTCGCGGCCTACTCCGTGCGTGAACGAGCAAAGGCGACCGTTTCCGCGCCGCTCGACTGGCGGGAACTGCGCGCGACGCTTCGGCTCGACGCGTTCACGATCCGGACAATGCCAAAGCGACTGGCTACGGTCGGAGATCTTTGGGGCGCCGCGATGAAGCGCCGCAACACGAAACGGGCGCTGGAGCGAGTCTTGCGCGAGGCGTAGGACGCGAACGGGGGAGTCGGTTGTGGAATCGACCATCGAGGGAAGCGCACCGCCGGTGTATCGCCGCGATCTGCCAGGCGGCGGCTATGTGCGCATCGACGTTGCCCGCGAGTCGAAACTCGCGCGCACACGCGTACTCGTGGAGCGCCGCGCGAAGCACGAGCGCCGAGACGGCCACCGACCAGTCGTGATCGCGGAGCTGGACGGCGACGATCGGCATCCAGGCTTCAACGATCTCTATCGACTGGCGGCCGACAATGCGGCCATCGCGCGCGAGCTGATGCGGCTCGAGGGCCCGCAGCGAGCGGACTGACGGAGCTCAGCTGATCAGGTCGAACCGAACGCCACGACGCTGTTTCTTGCGACGAGGCGGCGCGTAGCGGAAGAGCTGCGCGGGTCGCCCCCGCCCCTCGCTTCGCCATTCGTCCGTTGCCTCGACGAGAGCCGAGGCATGGAGCGAACGGCGGAAGCTGGCCTTATGAAGCCGGCGTCCCAGCAAGAGCTCATAGACGGCCTGGAGCTCGCTGAGGGTGAACGACGGCGGCAAGAGTCGAAACGCGATGGGTTGCTGGTCGACCTGGGCGCGCATGGCGGCGAGCGCCGCGTCCACCGATTGTCGCTGGCGGCCGGGCAACTGTGGCAGATCCGACAGTGTCGACCACATGGCGTCGTCCGCGGCAATGTCGTCCGTGGGAACGAGCGCGAAGTAAACCACGGTGACCTGCGCGCCATCGCTGGCCTTGGGGCCACCGCCTGTGGCGCCGGCCTGTCCCAGATACGATGGCAGCGTACCGACCACCTCTCTCGTGAGCCGTGCGCCGGTCTGTTCGAGCGTCTCATCCGCGCGCGGCCCGTCCTGCGGAAGCGTCCATCGCTCGCGACTTCGGGGACGCTGACTCGGAAGCAGCACCACCGCCAGCTCGGCGCCGCGTGGTGTGAACAGGACGACGTCGACGCCGACGCTCAGCGAACGGGCGCCGCGCGGGGCACCGCGTGCGGAAGACGTGCGATCGGGCATCGCACGCGAATTAGTACCGTTGTGCTAATAAGTCAAGCCCGCGGGGAGACGCGTTACGGCGCGAGGCCAGAGCGGACTCCCGCCGCTCGATCGATGCCGCCACCGAAGCGCAACAGTGGCGGAATGCTGATGGGAAGTCGACCGGTGATCGGTGCATTGCCAATCAGCGCCCGCGCGGCTGCCGTCTGGGAAACGGGGAAACCGCCCCACGCGATCAGGTAGCTCGAGACCGCGGGGACCTGCTGAAGCAGATACGGATTGCCAAGCGCGACGAGAATCGTGCGTGGATGGCGACGCGCGACGTCGCGCATGAATTGCGCGATAGGCTCCGGCACACTCGGATTTGAAACGCTCGACCCGGTCGTGATGTACGAGCCGAGCACCACGATGTCGACGGAATCGGTGATCGCGAGCAGGCGCGAGAAATTCGGCGACGGATCTTCGGGATTGATCAATTCCGTACGCAGTGCCGGCACCGCGCGACGCAGCTCGGCGTTGAGCGTCGCGCCAGCGGGAAGATCCGTGCGTGTCGCGATTGTGATGGAGAGAACGCGCTGCGGCGCGGAACCATTGACGCGTGCGAGCGGAACAAGATTCAACGAGTCCTTCGCCAGCGTGATGGAACGCTCCGCAGCGACGGCCGCAATCGCGAGATTGGCCGAGTCGCCGACGATGGCGCGGACGCTGTCGAGATCCACGAGTCGACGCTGCTCGAGACCGAAGCGCTGTTTGATCTCGAGCGCACGACGCACCGACGAGTCGATGCGCGCTTGAGTGAAGCGTCCTTCGCGAACGCCGGCGACGACCGCGTCGATGGCTGCGGGAACGTCGCTCGGCATGAGCAAAATGTCAGCGCCCGCCGCAATGGCGAGCTTGCATGCTTCCGCAATGCCGATGCTGTTGTTCAGCGTACCGCCATAGCTGCCCTGCGTTGCACTCGAAGTGCTCGCAGCCTGACCGACGGTCACGCGCGAGAGCACACCGCTCATGTCCATCGCATCGGTGATGACGAGGCCGCGGAATCCGAGCTGGCCGCGAAGCAGCCGCGTCATGATCGCGGGATTCAGCGTCGCGGGTACCGGCGTGCTGTCGAGCGCAGGCACAAAACCATGGAACGTCATCATTCCCTGCACGCCCGCCGCGATCGCGCGGCGAAACGGAACGAGCTCCAGCGTGTCGATGCGCTCGCGACTCGCGTGAATCGTCGACATGGTGAGATGAGAATTCTCATCCGTGTCGCCGTGACCGGGAAAGTGCTTTCCTGTCGCCATCATGCCGTGGTCCTGCACGCCATGAATCAGCGACGCACCCATGCTGGCGACGAGATGCGGATCCTCGCCGAAGGAGCGAACGCCGATGACAGGATTCGCGGGATTGTTGTTGACGTCGAGCACGGGCGCGAATGCGACATGCACGCCGAGTGCTCTGCCCTCGAGCGCCGTGATGCGGCCTTCCTGATAGGCGAGCGACGTATCGCGCGTCGCGCCGATGCCCATCTGCGGCGGGAAGATCGTCGCGCCGCCGAGGTAGATGTTGTTGGGCAGAAAGTAGCCGCCGCGTTGGCGGAAACCCGCGCCCGTTTCGTAGTCGGCGCCGAACACCAGCGGCAGCGCGCTCATTCGCTGCATCGCATTGATCTTCTCGGCGGTTTCGATCGGCGAGCCGATCGACATGATGAAGCCGCCGACGTGCTGCTTCCGGATGAGATCCGAAACGCGCTCCCACGCCACACTCGTCGCGGGCGTGTAGTCGCCATAGAGCTGCGGCCAAACGAGTTGCGCGGCGCGGTCGCGCGGCGACAGCGTCGCCATGACGGAATCAACCCATGAGCCAGATCGCGCCGTGGACGGTCCTGGCGCCGTGCTACTCGGCGTCTTCGCGCACGCGAATGATGCGAGTGACGCGACCGTCGCCAGCGCGACGCCGCGGGCCGACCTCACCATTGAATGGTGCCCTTCTTCGACGTATCCACGTCCTCTTCGGCGCCCGTCTTGAACAGGAACGCCTGCATGTTCTGCTTGAGGAAGCTGCGGGCCTGGGGATCCATGACGTTCAGACCGTAGTGATTGATCAGCATGGTCTGCTGTCGGAGCCACTGGCCCCAACAATCCTGGCAGATGTGTTCGACGATCTGCTGTCCGATGGTTCCGGGAAACGGCGGCCGCTCGAACCCGGCGCGAGTCTGGCCGCAGCGCGTGCATGTAACGTCTGGCATAGTGATCCTCAGCGTGATTCCGCAATTTAGTGGCCGAAACCCGGATCGGCGGCGCGCACGAAAAAGGGCCGGCACTCGTGTGCCGGCCCCGTTCTGCGTCTTGACGCGAATGCTTAGACGGTGAGGTCGCTCATCGGTCTGAGCGCATGCGACTCGTCGCTGTGTCCGCGCGCATAGTCGACTTTCGCCAGGCGGAGCACCTGCAGCATTCGGATATAGACCCAGCCGATGTCGAACTCGAACCAGCGAGCGGCGAAGCGCGCTGACTTCGGATCCGCGTGGTGGTTGTTGTGCAGCTCTTCACCGCCGAGCCAGATCGCGATGGGCGAGATGTTTCGGCTCTCGTCCTTGACCTCGTAGTTGCGATAGCCGAGCGCGTGCCCGACGCCGTTCACGATGCCCGCGGCCCAGAACGGAATCCACATCATCTGCACCGCCCAGACGAGCGGGCCGACGAAGAAGCCAAAGAGATAGACGTCGATTCCGAGCATCACGAGGATGCCGAGCCAGTTCAGACGGCTCAACAGGTGACGCTCGATCCAGTCGTTGGGCGTGCCCTTGCCGTACTTCTCGAGCATACCGGGCTGACGAACGGCGCGGCGATAGTAGAAGGCGCCCTTGAAGACGATGTTGCGAAGCCCCTCGATGAGCGGGCTATGCGGATCGCCCTCGCGATCCGCGAACGCGTGATGCTTGCGGTGGCAGGCCACCCATTCCTTCGTGACGATCGCCGTGGTGAGCCACAGCCAGAGGCGCATGGGGAGCGCCGCGAGATAATGGAGCCGAACGCCGCGGTGGGTCTGCGCCCGATGCAGGAACAGCGTGACGCACACGTTGGTCAGATGACCAGCGATGACGATGAAAAGAACGGGCATCCACCAACGGGCTGCCCAAACGCCGAATCCCGGCATTGCTAGACTCCGTCGAACAAAAAAGGGTAAGAACGGCTACCGGCGGCGGAATCTAAACGTCCATCAGACCCGCTGCTATGCACAGAATCCCGGACAGTCGAGCTCCCTACGAGGTCACGGCCTGGTCGGGCTTGCTGGGATTGCCGGTACGATACCGCCGTTCGTGGACTCCGGAAAACGTTCGGCGGGCGGCGCATCGCCCCAGACGTTGTTCGCGGAGTTCCAATCGGGGACGTGGGGGTCGGGCCAGAGGCGCACGCCGACCACCGGGCGCGTGACAGGGATGACGGCGCCGTACCGGTCGGTGCGCGCCCAGATCTCCACGGGAAGGGTTACATCGCGCGTGCTGCCATCGTTGAACTTAAGACGCATCGTGACCGGGAACGGCACGCTGGTCACGCGACGCAATCGCACTTCGGCCACCGTCTGCCCCTCGGCCTGTCGCATGATCACACCGTCGACGGCAATGTCGAGGACGTCGGTTCCATAAAAGAACGCATTCCAGAACCACGACAGGTCCTGCCCGGACACGTTCTCGACGGTGCGGAAGAAATCCGCGGGCGTTGGATGCTTGAACGCCCAGCGATGCGCGTATTCGCGAATCGCGCGATCCATGGCGTCGCGGCCGACGACGTTGTCGCGCAATGCGAGCAACACCGCGGCAGGTTTTCGATAGCCGACTGCCGCGAGCCCGTCGGGGTCGATGCGGTCGGGCGGCGTCATCACCGGCGCTTGCGTCCCGTTGTCGACGGCCTGCTTCCAGTTCAGGACGTATGCAGGAAATGCATCGCTGCCCGGTGTGCGTCGCTCGGTCGAGAACGCGTTCTGATACGTGTTGAAGCCTTCGTCCATCCATGCGTACCGACGCTCGTTCGATCCGACGATCATCGGGAACCACTGATGGCCTTGCTCGTGATCGATCGTCGAGAAGATGGAGGCCGGGTCGCTCGTGCCGTAGCGCACCATCACGAACATCGGATACTCCATTCCGCCGACGGGTCCGGCCACGGACGTCGACTGCGGATACGGGTAATGCATCCACAGCCCCGAATACGTACGAATGGCCCACTGCGTCTGCTCGGCGGCGGACTCCCAGGCCTTTCCGGCTTTTGGAAATTCATAAAAAGCCTGCGTGATGACGCCGTCCCAGCTCGTGGCGTCCCAGCGGAAATCGGGGGCTGCTGCCCAGGCGACATCGCGAACGTCGCTCGCGTGAAAGCTCCATGTGCGGGTCCCGGCGACGGGCCGGTGCCGGGCTGCCGCGGCTTCCTCCGCGGTGATGACCGGAACGACCTCTGACGTGCGCGACGCACGCATGAGCCGATCGAGCTGGACTGGTGAGAGCACTTCGGGCCGATTCTGGAGCGTACCGCTCCCGGCAACGATGTAGCCGGCGGGAACCGTCACTGAATAATCGATGTCGCCGTATTCGAGATAGAACTCCCCCTGGCCAAGGTACGGGTCGGTATTCCAGCCGCGAACGTCGTCGTAGACGGCCATGCGGGGATACCATTGAGCAATCTCGTACAGCGAGGAATCACGGCCCATGCGATCCGAGCCGTGATCGGGCACGGCGAAGCTGTATTGCATCCCGATCGCGATGGTGCCTCCGTGCGGCGCGAGCGGCGCGTCGAGATCGATCCGCATCATGGTGTCGTCGATCTTGCCGGTCGTGCCGCGTCCGTTCACCGCGAGTCCGGTTATGGCGTATCCGCCCTCGAAGCCGCGAACGCCCCACCGGGACTCGGACGCAAAGAGGGCGGCGCCTTTGCTTCCGGGTCGATAGAGGTTCTGGTCGAGCTGGAGCCAGACAAAGCGAAGCGTGTCCGGCGAGTTGTTGGTGTAGCGAATGCTGACAGTGCCGCGGATGCTGTGGGACAGCGTGTCGAGGGTGGCTGCGATGGTATAGTCGGCGCGCTGCTGCCAATAGCTCGGGCCGGGCATGCCCGACGCGGTGCGGAGCGCGTTCGGCCCGGGCCACTCGAGCCGGTCGATGCGATGCAGTGGATCGTCGGCGACGGTGGTGACCGGTCGGGAGATGGTCACCTCCGTGGCACTGAGCGGCGGGCCGAAGTTGTCGATGCGCACGGGCGTCATCACCTGAGGGTGATGGAACGAACACGCGGCCAGCCAGATGCAGAATGGAAGAGCAACGAAACGTCGCACGCGGCCTCCTGCTCTCTCGAGCGGTGCTGAAGTGCGGTCGCAATCGAGGTGCCGGGCGGCTTGAAACCACTGCTGGGGTGGCATAACGTCACCTGACACATGCCAAGGCGCAACACAACGCGATCGACGAGCGAGGAAGAGCGCGATCCTCGAGCGCTCCACGCGACTCCGCCGGGAACCGAGAGTTTCCGTCACCGCTTCGAAGGCTCGTTCGCGAAAGACTATTTCCGCAAGACGACCTTCGGGCTCACCGTATCCTCCATCGGGATCGGGACCTATCTCGGCGATCCCACCGACGCGATCGATGCCGAATACGAAGCGGCGGTGGGCTACGCCATTCGCAGCGGCATCAACGTCGTCGACACGGCGATCAATTATCGCGCGCAACGGTCCGAGCGTGCGATCGGGGCTGCGCTCCGCCGGCTCATCGCCGGCGGCGAACTGGCGCGTGACCAGATCGTCGTCTGCACGAAGGGCGGGTACGTCCCGTTGGACCAGAATCCTCCGGCGAGCCGCGAAGAATATCTGGAGTACGTGCGCCGCGAGTTCGTCGACACCGAGATTCTCACGCCGAAGGAGTTGGTGGGCGGTGGGCACAGTCTGGCGCCTCGATTCCTCAAGTATTGTCTAGCCAAGAGCCGTCAGAACCTCGGGCTCCGCACAATCGACACGTACTACGTGCACAACCCTGGTCAGCAGCTTGGCGCGGTGCCACCAGAGCGGCTGTTGGCTCGTCTACGCGACGCCTTCGCCGCTCTGGAGGAAGCCGCTGATCGTGGGGAGATCGGTGTCTACGGCGTGGCGACGTGGGACTCATTGCGTGCGCCACCGGAGTCGCCCCAGCATCTGGAGCTGGCGGACATGGTGCAAGTCGCGCGCGAGCTTGCCGGCGATCAGCACCGGTTTCGGGCGATGCAGATGCCGATCAACCTCGGGATGCGCGAGGCCGCTATCGCGCCGACGCAGACCATTGACGGACGCCTCGTGACCGCGCTCGACGCGGCGGACCATCTCGGAATCACGGTCGTCGCGAGCGCGACACTGATGCAGTCCAAGCTCGCCGCCGGGTTGCCCGACGAAGCGCGCACCGTGTTGCCCGGATTCACGTCCGATGCGCAGCGCGCGGTGGCGTTCACGCGCCGGCTTCCGAACGTCGACGTTGCGCTCGTGGGGATGAAGCAGTCCCAGCACGTGGACGATACTCTCCAGGCAGGCCGCGTCTAACTCGACCACTCGCACGGGTGGCCGAGTCGCGCGGTCCGCATCGTCCCCGCGTTCTTCCCTCCTCTCCTCGCTGCCGGCTCGATCCCGGCGCGCCGCTGGATCACCGCACTCACCATGAAACGCATCATCCGCATCGCCATGCGTCGCACCCGCATGGGCTTCACACTCATCGAGACCATCGTGACCGTCGGCCTCCTCGCGGTGATCGCGGCGTTCGTCATTCCGACGGTGATCCAGAAGGCCGGTTCGGGCGATCCGGTGAAGGTTCAGAATGATCTCAATGCCGTGCAGACTGCGATGTCCACGTTCGCGACGGACTCGAAGGCCGGATATCCGCATCAGATCTCCAGCTTGACAAGCAAGCCGATCGCAGCGGTCGACCGGCTGATCGACAGCACGGCGATCAGCGCCAACCAGGTGACGACGTGGAATGGTCCGTACCTGGGCGCGACGGTATCACCGCTCGCGGCGGACAGCGTGCCGACGGGCTACACGGCCTTCATCATGAACATGCTCGATCGGTACGACGCCGTGAACAACGTGCCCGAGCACAATGCGGCAGGTCAGGACAGCAGCGGCTTCTCGGCAACCAGCACGCTGTTCGTCGGCGTTCAACTGCACGGGCTGACGCTCGCGCAGGCGCGCACGCTCAACGCCGTCATCGACGGTGGCAGCGACTCGACGCGCGCGGGCGGCGGCGCCTCGACGGGGCGCTTGCGCTACAGCGCTTCGAACGATGGAACCGTAAAGGCCTTCTACCTCGCGGCGCCGATCGCGCAGCCGTAACGAGGCAGCGCAGGTTGATACGAAACAGGCCGTCGCGGACTCCGCCGACGGCCTGTCGCTTTTACGAAAGCAGTGTCGCTGTAACGATGTGCAGCACCATGCTCACGAGCCGCTCCCCGCTCCGTCGATACAGCAACTGTCGGCTGCGATCGCAGCACCATACATCACTCAAGGTCAGGCAGAGACTTCGACGATGAATTCTCTCCGTGCAATCAAGGATTCTGCGGTCGCGTTCGTCGTGGCAATGTCGTTCGTTGCGTGCAGCGACGGTCCGTTGGGCCCGTTCGCTGGTCGTGGCGGCACCGCGAGCGCACCGGGTGCGGCGCAACTCGACGGGAAGGTCGGGTCGGCCGGCAATTCAGCAAACGGTGCATCGATCAACGCACGTGTGTTGCTCGACAACAATGGCAACGCGTCGCTCGAGGTTCGGACAGGTACCTTCGACGCCCGGACGAACACTGGAACCGCCGACGGCGTCTTCCAGTCCATTCAGTACAAAGTGCTGAACGGCGTCGGCAAGCAGGTGGTCGTGCGCAATGTGAGCTTCGCTCGAAGCAGCACGTCGACGTACGTCACTGTCATGAATCTCTGCTCGAGTGGAGATGATGATGCAGACGCTGGAAATCAATCGCCAAGCTGCGGGACGAGATTCGGCGCCGACTGGTCGGTGTCGATTCAGGCGAACCTGAAGGGTGTCGGCGGAGACGCCACGCGAACCGACGTCGTTCGCACCGACGCGAGCGTCAGCCACGTCCAGGATAGCGATCCGTCGGCGACTGCGGACATCTCGGCGCAACCGCTCCAGCGAGCCGGCAACGGAGTGAATGCCACGACGATCATCGCGCTCGACACGGCGAAGGTCAACGAGACCGTGACCATTCGTGCGGCGTTCATGAACACCTCGACACGAGCAACAGCCATCGACTGTACGATCAACGGGAACGCGGCGCTCAATGCACAGCCGGTGGGTGCCGTGACGAACGTGAGCGTGCCGGCTGGCGGCACGGCGGTCTGTCAGTATTCTCTGAAGCCAGTGGCACTCGGCAGCTATCCGGTCAGCGTGGCGGCCACACCGACGACTTCGAGCCCGTCCGATCCGAACCCGGCCAACAACGCCGCCTCGGGTACACTGGCGGTTCGCGCGTCGGGATCGTTCGACGTGGCGAGCGGCACGTTCAACATCTTCCAGGATTGGACGAATCCCGCGAACGCGCCGGCGTGGCCCATCGCGACGACGCTCGACCACCAGGTGTTCCAGACGTCGCAACTCTCGCTCCTCGTGCTGCCGACGCAGAGCGTCCTCGGCACGTTCAGCTTGAGCGGGACCGTCACGAGTGGCTCGTCGAACTTTGGCACCGGTAGCGTGGCGTCGCAGACCCTACGCGCGGCGAACCCCGGTGAGCAGGTTTGCATCACAGTTGGTCCAGCCGCGAGCCTCGGCAATGCGGCAGAACCAGCGCTCGTCTACTTCGCGCAGGTGTGCTCGCAGCAGTCGTCGGTTCCTGGTCTTCAGGCCATCACGGTGAACTACACGCAGTCGGTGAACGGCGCCGTCCCGGCGGGCTCCAACCCGCTTGCCTTCACCGGCGGCGTGACCATGAACCTGGCGCTCGACTTCGTCCTTACGGGCTCGAGCAGCGCGGACCGCGCGACCGTGACGGTGCATGCCCCGATCGTGAATCAGGCGACGAATTGCACGGCGAGCTTCGATCTCACCGCGCAGTCGTGCTCCACGCAGTTTGGAGCCCCGGTAGTCACGACGCCGTAGCCGACGCGCGGCCGAAGGGAAACGCGCTCCCTGCTCTGTTCGTCCAGAGCGGGGAGCGCGTTCCTTTCGCGTCCTTCTCATTCCCTCGATGACTTCTTCGCGCCGCCGATCCGGATTCACGCTTGCCGAAGTCGCCGTGTCGGCGGCGATCATCGCGCTATTGGCGGCGGTCACCATGCCGTCATTGTCGACGTTTCTCGACCACCAGCGTGTGCAGGCGACGGCAGACAAGCTCGAGGCGCTTGGTGTCGGCGTCGCGGCGTTCGCGGGTGCTGTGAGATCGAGCGCCGCGACGACGAGCACGGTTTACCCCGGACTCATTTCAGAGCTCTCGAATCAGATCACGCTCAACAGCTCCGCGAGCCACAACAGTTGTGGAACGACCGGCACCTTCAACGCCACGGCGACCGCGAACTGGGCGAGCAATGGGCCGTTCGTGAGCTTTTATGTGCCGGCGGGCGGATTGAAAACGCCGATGGGCATGGTGTCGGATTCGATGGTGCGGAATCCGACGACGGCGACGGCCGGAACGTTGTCGCTTCGAATCCTGTCGGCCGATACGGCCGACGCGAACATGCTCGATCTCGCAGTCGACGGCGGCGATGGCCCGAGCGCCGGGACCGTGCGGTACACGATCAGCGCCGCGCGGGCGGACGTCTCGTATCTTCTGCCGATCGGCGCGAAATGCTAAGGCCACGAACGCGCAGAGGGTTCACGCTGGCCGAAATCATGGTGGCGATGGCGCTGATCGCGGTGCTCGCAGCGGTGTTGATTCCGACGGTGCGGAGCCGCCTGCAGGACTCGTACGAAGACGCACTGGTCGAGGAATACACGAATCTCGCATCGGCGATTCAGGCGTATCGGCAAGACGTCGGCAAGTACCCGCCGCGCCTGGACTACCTCTCAGCGTTGCCCGCGTCACCCGTCGATCGCTGCAACGTGGCGCTGAGCGCGAGCGCGCAGGCGAACTGGCGGGGTCCATACGTCACGCGCTACATCGGGAACTCCGCCGGCTATCTCTTCGCGCAGAAGGACACCGTGATGGACGTGCTCTCGGCGAATGCGAGCAGCCCTCTAGGAGTTCTCATTCGAATCGAAGGCCCGGATACGACGACGGCGCACGACGTTGACGTCAAGATCGACGGCTTGCCGATCGCGACGCAAGGGCAGCTGCGTTGGCTGAACAACGGCACCGACGCGTGGGTCGACTACATCATCCCGACCAAGACCGGCGCCTGCTGATTGACGAGGTCAATCAGAGAATCGGTGTACAACGACCGGCGCACAGATCGATGTATGCTTTTTCGCTCTGCTGCCGATACTCATCAAAAGCGAGTTGTGTGCAGCGTCGTCGATGGCGTCGGCGATTCGTGCGCGCAGCGCACACGAGGGACGTAACCCAGCGCACTCGAGGCTCGTCTTCGAGTGATCGCACGACTTACCGCCAACCGTTCGAGATTGTCATGCGCTTCTCTGCTCGCGGGCTCGCGCGTCGCCGCAGCGGCTTCACGCTTCCGGAAGTCATCGTGACCATCACGCTGATCGGGGTGCTCGCGTCCGTGGTGGTGCCGACGATCATCAGCCAGGTGAAGAAGGGCGACCCGGCGCGCGTCGGCAGCGACTTCATGGCCGTGCGCGGCGCGGTCGAGCAGTTTCTCACCGACGTTCGCCGCTATCCGGCGGGTATCGACCAGCTCACGAGTGTGATCACGACGTCGCAGTCGCCACTCGCGTCGACGGCTGGCGCCGCGCCCTATGGCGGCGCCGAAGTCCAGCGTTGGCGCGGCCCATATCTCAGCAAGGATGGTACGGCGGCGCTCTCGACGGGGTTCGGTCTGTCGATGGCGAGCAGCTTTGACGTCGATACGCTCGCGACGACCGGCGCCGCGAGCGTCGTGGGCGGACAGCGCTACATGGTGCTGTCGGTGCCGATGAAGATCGGCACCACCGTCGTCAACGATCAGCAGTCCGCGCTCGAGCTGGATCGCCAGTTCGACGATGGCGCGCTCACCACCGGATCGATTCGCTATCGCACCGGCACGGTCGATACGCTGAAGTTTCTTCTAATGCCGATCTCCTAATCGGCTTTTTCTTGGTGTTCCCTCCCCTCCCTCGCGCAAGTCGCGCCGCTCCGTCCGGAGAATCCATGTTCAAGCCGACCCGCCGCAGCGGTTTCACGCTGCCGGAAATCCTCGTCACCGTCACGGTCATCGCGGTGCTCGCCGCGGCGGTTGTCCCGGCTGTGACGCAGTACGTGACGAAGGGCGACGCGCCCGCGTCGCAGCAGGACATTCAGCAACTTCAGAACGCCGTCACCGCGTTCACGGCGGACGTGCGCCATTATCCGGGCGATCTCGCGCAGCTCACGAATCAGATCGTGGCGAGCTCGGGACCACTGTCGCAGGACGGCGCTGCGGTACCGGCGACCTACACGAACGTCGACGTGTCCAAGTGGAAGGGTCCGTACACCTCGGCGGCGATCACGTCGGCGGCGGGACTCTTCACGAGCGCGGGACTGGGTTTCACGATCGGACGCGCGTTGTCGCTCAACAACAACTGGCTCGTCACGCCGATCACGTCGCCGACTGCGTCCAATTGCACGCAGCTGCTCGCGCTCGACAAGGCGCTCGACGGCGCGCCAGCGTTGCCGGGTGCCGAGGGAACGACCGGCGTCATCGTGTGGACGAATGGCGGGACGCCGTGTCAGTCCGGCAACGAAGCAACGGCGAGCGCAGTGACGAACCTGTTTCTCCGGCTGGTGCCGGCGAGTTGATTCGCAGGGCTGAGTGCTAGCGGCGTTCGGCCAACGGCTCGGGATTGGCTTCGGTCGTCGGTGGCAGGTAGCGGCCTTGTAGACGGCCGTCAGATTTGTCGCCGGCTCGCCGCTGGCTTTCCGTTGAAGAGCAAGGCGTCCGCGCC
>Ga0308175_100001887_pt1 | contig 14189 bp, 12 predicted proteins | sample PhyCR1_3_FD_203893 | JGI IMG/M metagenome (GOLD analysis project Ga0308175, IMG submission 203893) | Soil microbial communities from UC Gill Tract Community Farm, Albany, California, United States - DLSLS.C.R1 | ecosystem: Environmental > Terrestrial > Soil > Agricultural land | place: USA...
CACCGACGGAACGCTCCTCGGCCCGGACTGGCCACTGCCGCGCCACCTCCCGTTCACGACGCGGACCGCGACGACGTACGGAATCTCGGCGCGGGCGCTCGCCCGGCTGCTCCGCGACGGATACCTGCGCCGAGTGCTCAAGGGAGTTCTCGTCGCGGCACAGGTCCAGGACAGCCTGTCGTTGCGCGCCCGGGCGCTCGCGCTGGTGACGCCGCCCGGCGCCGTCGTCACCGACTGGACGGCGACTTGGCTGCACACCGGACTGCTGCGGCCGGGTGACCACCTCGAGGTGCCGCCCGTCTCGGTCTTCCTGCACGCCGGTGCGGGGCGCCTGCGCAACCCGCTCGTCGCCAGCGGTGAACGGACGTTTCGGCGCGATGACCTGTGCAGGGTGGATGGCATCGTGGCGACGACACCTGTCCGCACCGCCTGGGACATCGGCCGACTCGTGCATCGCGACCGTGCCATCGGCGCTCTCGACGGCTTGCTGCGCACGGGCGAGTTCACCCGCGAGGAGCTGCTTGCCGGCGTCGAGCGCTTCCGAGGTCACCGCGGAGTCGTCCAGCTCCGCGCCTTGGCGCCGCTCGCCGACGGACGGTCGGAGTCGCCCGGCGAGTCACTGCTGCGACTGCGCTGGCTGGACATCGGCAGCATCCCGGCCCCTGACGTGCAGGTACCGGTCCTCGGGGACGACGGTCAGGTCCGCTTCCGACTCGACCTCGGCGTCCCGACGCTCCGCTTCGCCGCCGAGTACGACGGACAGGCCTACCACACCGAGGCGGACCGCGAGCACGACCAGGGCCGGCGTGAGTGGATCCGCCGCGAACGCGGATGGATCGTCGTCGTGATCCGCAAGGAGAACGTCTCAGGAGTGAGCGCCGACGTCGAGCGGCAGCTGATCGGCGGTGTCCGCGAGGCGCGCCGGCAGCTGGGACGGTTCCGACCGAGCGCTGTGGACGCGCCGACTCGACGCCCCTGACGCGCTGTGGACGCGCCGACTCGACGCCCCTGACGCGCTGTGGACGCGCCGACTCGGCGGTCAGAGGTGTCGGCGGGACTGCACCATGCGGAACCGGGAGGCGACAAAGGCGGTGTCGGTGTAGGACGCGTTCGCGGCCGGGTTCGCCCCGGTCCCGTGGTAGTCGCTGAACGCCGCGGACTGGTTGACGAACACGCCGCCGGTGAGGTTCTCCGACAGCGCGACGCCCGCGTCGAGCGCGGCCGAGCGCATCGCGGCGAGGACCTCGGCCGAGGTGGTGTAGACCGACGCCGTCATCGCACCGTGCGCCAGGACCGTGCCGCGGAACAGGTCGACCGACTGCGCGGTGCCGGACGTCTCGATCAGGTAGGCGACCGGTCCGAAGCACTCCGAGGAGTACACGTCGCCGTCGTCGGCGGAGAGCCCGACCAGCGTCGGGGTCCGCACGACGGCCGCCTCGAAGGCGGGGTGCCGGACGGCGCGCGACTCGACGAGCACCCGGCCCCGGGCTCCGGCCCCCTCCAGCCGCGAGAGCACCCCGTCGTTGACGATCCCGCCGAGCAGCTCGACCGCGCGGGCGTCGTCCCCGAGCAGCGCGTCCAGGGCGGAGGCGATGCCCTCGGCGACCTCGGCGACCGAGCGGTGCCCCTCGTCGGTGTCGATCCCGTCCGCGGGCAGGTAGACGTTCTGCGGCGCCGTGCACATCTGTCCGGCGTAGAGGGCGAACGAGAACGCGAGGTTCCGGCACAGGCCGGCGAGGTCGTCGGTCGAGTCCACGACGACCGTGTTGACCCCGGCCTTCTCGGTGAACACGACCGCCTGGCGGGCGTTGGCCTCCAGCCAGTCGCCGAAGGTGTTGGAGCCGGTGAAGTCGACCAGCCGCACCTCGGGACGCACGGCCAGCACGGCGGCCAGGCCGTCCGCCGGGTCCTCGGCGGCCAGCGTCACCAGGTGCGGGTCGAACCCCGCCTCCGTGAGCACCTCCTGCGCCACGTGGACGGTGATCGCGAGCGGCAGGACGGCGCCCGGGTGCGGCTTGACGACCACGGGGTCGCCGCAGACGAGCGACGCGAACAGCCCCGGGTAGGAGTTCCAGGTCGGGAAGGTGTTGCAGCCGATCACGAGCGAGACTCCCCGCGGCACCGGCGTGAACGTCTTCTCCATCCGCAGCGGCCCGCCCCGGCCGGGCTTCTCCCAGACCACGGTGTGCGGGGTCCGCGTCATCTCGTCGTAGCCGTAGGCGACCGCCTCCAGCGCCCGGTCGAGCGCGTGCGCGCCTCCGGCCTGGAACGCCATCACGAAGGCCTGCCCGGAGGTGTGCTGCACGGCGTTCGCGAGCTCGAAGATCCGTCCGTGCAGCCGGCGCAGGATCTCCAGGCACACCCCGGCCCGGCCCTCGGGACCCGCGTCCCGGAACCGGCCCATGCCGGCGGTCGAGGCGGCGAGCAGCGGGTCAACGCCCGCGGGCGCGACCCGCGGGTAGGACACGTCGAGGGCGAAGCCGAACGGCGACTTCTCCGTCGCGACGGTCCCGTCCGCCCCGGCGACGTCGAGCGGGAACGCCGTGCCCCGCCACGCCTCGAAGGCCTCCCGGCCGCGCTCGGCCGCGCCCTCGCCGTACACCCGGGGGGACGGCGACTCGTCGAAGGCGGAGTGGTACTCGCGGGTGCGGGTCGCTCGCACGGCCGCGTCGAGCACCGCCCGGTGCTCGTCGAAGAAGGTGGCGGCGGAGGTCATCGCGGCTCCTCACGTGCGGCGGCTGGACGGCGGTGCCGCGTCATCGTGTCACACCCGGATCACGCGGGGGCAGGGGTCGCGGCGGCCACTAGCCCGGCGAAGAGGCCGGCGTCCGCGCGGGTCTCCGGGTGCCACTGCACCGCGACGACGAAGCGGTCCGCGGGGCCCTCCATCGCCTCGAGCGTCCCGTCCGAGGCGTACGCCGACGGCACGAACCCCGGGTGCTCCCGGACCGCCTGGTGGTGGTGGCATCCCACCGCGACCCGGTCCCCGACCAGCATGCGCAAGCGGCTGCCGGGCCGGGTCTCGACCTCGACGTCGCCGAACCCGTCGCCACCCGGGGAGTGCACGTCCCCGCCGACGGAGTCGGGCAGGTGCTGATCGAGGGAGCCGCCACCGTGCACGGCCATCAGCTGCATCCCGCGGCAGATGCCCAGCAGGGGCAGCGACCTCGACGCCGCGGCGTCGAGCAGCGCCAGCTCCCACGCGTCACGGTCCTCCCGCCACCCGGCCGTGCGCGGGTGCGGCGTCGCGCCGTACCGCTCGGGGTCCACGTCGGCGCCACCGGTCACCACGAGACCGTCGAGACGGGCCACGACCGAGGCGGCGGCGGCCGCGAGCTGCGGCGGCAGCAGCACGGGTACGCCGCCCGCTCCCTCGACCGCGGCCGCGTACCGCGTCGGCAGCAGGTCGGCCGGCTGGTCCCAGACGCCCCACCTGGCCTGCTCGCGGTAGGTGCTCAGCCCGATCAGCGGCGACACGTCGGCTCCTTTCGGGACGGCAGGTCAGAGCGGCGTGACGTAGGCACCGGAGATCCCGCCGTCGACGAGGAAGGCGCTGGCGGTCATGAAGCTGGACTCGTCGGAGGCGAGGAACAGCACCGCGTCCGCGATCTCCTCGGGCTCCGCGAAGCGGCCCATCGGGACGTGGACGAGGCGGCGCTGGGCCCGCTCGGCGTCCTTGGCGAACAGCTCTCGCAGCAGCGGCGTGTTCACCGGCCCCGGGCACAGGGCGTTCACGCGGACCCCCTGCCGGGCGAACTGGACCCCGAGCTCGCGGGACATCGACAGCACGCCGCCCTTGGAGGCGGAGTAGGAGATCTGCGAGGTGGCCGCGCCCATGACCGCGACGAACGAGGCGGTGTTGATGATCGAGCCACGGCCCTGCTCGAGCATGTAGGGCAGCACCGCCTTGCAGCACAGGTACACGCTGGTGAGGTTGACCTCCTGCACCCGGCGCCAGGCGTCGAGGTCGGTGTCCAGGATCGAGTCGTCCTCGGGCGGGGAGATGCCCGCGTTGTTGAAGGCGACGTCCACCGACCCGTAGGTCTCCTTCGCCGCGCGGAACAGCGCGTCGACCTGGTCCTTGTCGGTGACGTCGCAGTGGGCGAAGAGCCCGCCGGCGCCGTCGGCGACCTCCGCGCCGCGGGCGTCGTCGAGGTCGCCGATCACGACCGTCGCGCCCTCGTCGGCGAACCGCCGCACGGTCGCGAGGCCGATGCCGGAGGATCCTCCGGTGACGACGGCGACCTTGCCGTCGAGGCGTCCCGCACGCTGCGTCATGGATGTCCTCCCAGGGGGTTGTCCCCCGATGCGTCTGCGGTCCGTCCGCGGGGATCGCGCTCGGCAGCGCAGACGAATCGGGGAAGGGGGTGGGTCAGTGGGCGATGAAGACGTTCTTCTCCTCGGTGAACGCGTCCGGGGCGTCCGGGCCGAGCTCCCGGCCGAGGCCGGACTGCTTGAACCCGCCGAACGGCGTCCAGTAGCGCACCGCCGAGTGCGAGTTCACCGAGAGGTTGCCGGCCTGCACGCCGCGGGCGACCCGAAGCGCCCGGCCGAGGTCGCGGGTGAAGACCGAGCCGGACAGGCCGTAGTCGGTGTCGTTGGCCTTGGCCACGGCGTCCGCCTCGTCGTCGAACGGCAGCACCGCGACGACGGGGCCGAAGACCTCCTCGCGCCAGATCCTCTGCTCGGTCGACTCCGCGAGCACGACGGTCGGCGGCACCCAGAACCCCGGGCCGTCCGGCGCCGGTCCCGTGAAGGCCACGTCGACCTCGTCGACGTACGAGGTGACGACGTCCTTCTGGCGCTGGGAGATGAGCGGTCCCATCTCGCTGCGCCGGTCCGACGGGTCCAGCACGGCCATCGCCTTGACCGCCGGCTCCAGCAGCCCGAGGAACTCGTCGTAGGCCGGGCGCTCGACGAGGATCCGGGAGCGGGCGCAGCAGTCCTGGCCGGCGTTGTCGAAGACGGCGTACGGCGCCGCCGCGGCCGCCGCGGCCAGGTCGGCGTCGGCGAACACCACGTTCGCGCTCTTGCCGCCGAGCTCCAGCGTGCACCTCTTGACCTGCTCCGCGCAGCCCGCCATGACCTTCTTGCCCACCGCCGTCGAGCCGGTGAAGCAGACCTTGCGGACCAGCGGGTGGGTGACGAACCGCTCCCCGACCACCGACCCTGCTCCCGGAAGGACGGTCAGCACGCCCTCAGGGACGCCGGCCTCGAGCGCCAGCTCCGCGATCCGCACGGCGGTCAACGGCGTGAGCTCCGCCGGCTTGAGCACGACCGTGTTGCCGGCGGCGAGCGCCGGCGCCATCCCCCACGCCATGATCGGCATCGGGAAGTTCCACGGGACGATCACGCCCACCACGCCGAGCGGCTCGCGGAAGGTCACGTCGATGCCGCCGGGCACGGGGATCTGCCGGCCGAACAGTCGCTCCGGTGCCGCGGAGTAGTAGTTCAGGCAGTCCCGGACGTTGCCTGCCTCCCACGTCGCGTTCCCCCACGTGTGGCCGGCGTTGCGGACCTCGATCTCGGCGAGCTCCTCGACGTGCGCGTCGACGACGGCGGCGAACCGCCGCAGCAGCGTCGCGCGCTCGCCCGGCGCCACCGCGGCCCAGGCGGGGAACGCCTCGTGCGCGTACGCGATCGCGGCGTCCGCCTCCTCGAGCGTCGTCAGCTCGACGTCGGTGACCGGCTCGGCGGTGGCCGGGTTCACGACGGTGAAGGTGCTCATCTCACATCCTCTCGAAGCCGCGCCGGAGCTCCCAGTCGGTCACGGCCGCCTCGAAGGAGGCGAGCTCGACGTCGGCCATGTTGGTGTAGTGGTCGACGACCTCGTCGCCGAGCAGCTCGCGCACCACCGCGGACCCCGCGAAGGCGTCGCGCGCCTCGCGGAGCGTGTGCGGCACCCGCGGCAGGTCCTGCAGGTAGGCGTTGCCGGTCGTCTCGGGCTCCAGCTCGAGGCCCTGCTCGATGCCGTGGAGACCGCCGGCCAGCATCGCGGCCAGGGCCAGGTACGGGTTCACGTCCCCGCCGGGGAGGCGGTTCTCCATCCGGGCACCGGCACCGTGCCCCACGAGGCGGACCGCGCACGTGCGGTTGTCCAGGCCCCAGCCGACTGCGGTCGGGGCGAAGGACCCCGCGGCGAACCGCTTGTAGGAGTTGACGTTGGGGGCGTAGAGCAGCGTCAGGTCGCGCATCGTCGCCAGCACGCCCGCGACGAACCGGTCGTAGAGCTCCGTGCGCCGGCCGTCCTCCCAGAACACGCACGCTCCGTCGTCGCCGCGCAGGGACAGGTGGATGTGGCAGGAGCTGCCCTCGCGCTCGTTGAACTTCGCCATGAACGTCAGCGACCTGCCGTGCGCCGCGGCGATCTCCTTCGCGGCTGTCTTGTAGACCGCGTGGTTGTCGGCCGTCACGAGAGCGTGGTCGTAGAGGAAGCCGATCTCGTGCTGGCCGAGGTTGCACTCGCCCTTGGCGCCCTCGACGTTCATCCCGGCGCCGTACATCGCGTTCCGGATGTCGCGCAGCAGCGGCTCGAGGCGGGTCGTGCCGAGGATGGAGTAGTCCACGTTGTACTGGTTGGCGGGTGTCAGGTCCCGGTAGCCGGCCCGCCAGGCCTGCTCGTAGGTGTCCTCGAAGACGATGAACTCCAGCTCCGTGCCGGCGAGGGCGACGTACCCGGCGTCGGCGGCCCGGTCGAGCTGCTTGCGCAGCACCGTCCGGGGCGACGGCTCGACCGGCGAGTGGTCGGGCAGCACCAGGTCGCACTGGACCATCGCGGTGCCGGGCAGGTGCGGCAGCAGCCGGATCGTGTCGTAGTCGAGCACGAACTCCATGTCGCCGTAGCCCTTGTCCCACGACGTCATGGCGTAGCCGTCGACGGTGTTCATGTCGACGTCGACGCCCAGCAGGTAGTTGCACCCCTCGACGCCCTGCTCGACCACCACGTCCCGGAAGTACGACGCGTGCAGCCGTTTGCCCTGCAGCCGTCCCTGCATGTCGGTGAAGGCGATGACGACCGTGTCGACGTCGCCGGCGTCGATCAGCCCGCTGAGCCGGTCGAGGTCGAGCAGCCTGGGGTTCCGGAGCGGATGGCTCATGCGGCGTCTCCTGGTCGGGTGGCGGACCGGCTGGTCGTCGGCGGTGTCATGCGAGCAGCCCGCGCAGGAGGGCGGCCGTGTCGTCGCAGTGGCTCTCCATGACCCGGCGCGCCTTCGTCGGCTCCCCCTTGAGCACGGCGGACAGGATCAGCCGGTGCTGCCGGGCCGAGTGGGCGATGTTCTTGTCGAGCACGGGGATCGCGTTGAGCATGTCGTGGAGGTCGGCCTGCACCGTGGTCACCGCGCGCAGCGTCAGCGGCGAGCCGGTGACCGCCGCGACGGCGAGGTGGAAGCGGGAGTCGGCCTGCCGGTGGCCGGCCGGGTCGGTGGCGGCGGCCACGTCGTCGTGCGCGGCGACGAGGAAGTCGCGCTGCTGGGGCGTGAGGTCGAGCTCCGCGGCGAGGCGGCCGGCACCGGGCTCGACGACGCGCCGGAACACCAGCGTGTCGCGCAGGTGCTCGCTGCGGGGCAGGAGGGCCCTCGCCGCGCGCGAGGACGGCTTGCGCGGCCGGTAGCAGACCACCGAGCCGCCGCCACGGCCCCGGGTGGTGGTGACGAAGTCCGCGGCGCGCAGCGCGGCGATGGCCTCGCGCAGGGTCGCCCGGGAGACGCCCATCCGCTCCGCCAGCTCGCGCTCCGGCGGCAGGGCACTGCCCCGTGGGTAGATGCCCAGGCGGATCGCCGTCGCCAGCTGCTCCACGCAGCCCTCGAAGGCATGGTGCTGTCCGCGGACCGCGCGCAGCACCGTCTCGCCGAGCTCGATGCTGGCGGTGGCGGACACGCGGCCCAGTCTGGGACGCACGTCCGAGGAGTGTCAATGGACCGGCCTCAGACCAAAGTTCGCGCGGCTCTGGACGGCCCGCGGGCGTGACGCTACTTTGAGGCGATCTCACCCCCGGGCCCGACGGAGCGGACATGACCGACTCGACCGACTCGACCGACTCGACCAAGTTGTCCAGCGACGAGCAGATGCTGGCGAAGCTCGGCTACAAGCAGGAGCTGGGACGGAGCTGGTCGAGCTTCTCCAACTTCGCCATCTCCTTCTCGATCATCTCGATCCTCGCCGGCTGCTTCACGACCTTCGGGCAGGCCTGGAACAACGGCGGACCGGTCGCGATCTCGTGGGGCTGGCCGATCATCTCGACCTTCATCCTCATCATCGGGTTCACGCTCAGCGAGCTCGTGTCGGCGTACCCGACATCGGGCGGCATCTACTGGTGGGCGGCCAAGATGGGCGGCCCCGCGGCGGGCTTCTTCACCGGCTGGCTGAACCTCATCGGCCTGCTGGCGGTGACCGCATCGGTGGCCTACGGCGCCGCGACGTTCCTGGACCTGACGATCAGCACGATCAGCAGCAGCTACCAGGACTCCTACTCCCTGACCCGGGTGTTCATCTGGTTCGTGGTCATCCTGGTGCTGGCCGCGCTCGCCAACATCTTCAGCGGGCACCTGCTCGCGATCGTCAACAACATCTCGGTGTGGTGGCACGTCGCCGGCGCCGCCATCGTGATCCTGGTCCTGGTCATCGTCCCGAAGTCCCACCAGAGCATTGGCTTCGTGTTCACCGACCGGATCAACAACTCGGGGTTCAGCAGCGGGTTCTACTGGTTCCTCGTGCTGCCGCTGGGCTTCCTGCTCACGCAGTACACGATCACCGGCTTCGACGCCTCCGCGCACCTGTCCGAGGAGACCCAGGGTGCGGCCGAAGGAGCCGCCAAGGGGATCTGGCGCTCGATCTTCTACTCCGCCGTCGGCGGCTACGTCCTGCTGCTGGCGTTCCTGTTCGCGGTGCAGGACGTCGAGGGCGTCAACAAGGGCTTCGGCGCGGTGGACGTCATCTTCGGGCAGGCGCTCCCCGAGGGCTGGCACTTCCTGGTGCTGCTGATCTCGACGGCCGGGCAGCTGTTCTGCACCACGGCCTGCCTGACCAGCGCGTCCCGGATGACCTTCGCCTTCAGCCGTGACGGCGCGATCCCCGGGTCGTCATGGCTCGCGCAGGTGGACCGGAGGACGAAGATCCCGGCACACGCCGTGATGTTCGTGGCGGTCGTCGGCGTGATCATCACGCTGCCCGCGCTCAAGAGCGTCGGCGGGATCCCGGTGGCCTTCTACGCCGTCGTCTCGGTCGCGGTGATCGGGCTCTACCTCGCGTTCCTGATCCCGATCTTCCTGCGCTGGCGGCTCGGCGACGGCTTCGAGCCCGGGTCCTGGACGAACGGCGCGAAGTACCGGTGGATGAACCCCGTCGCCGTCGTGGAGATCGCGGTGATCAGCATCTACTTCATCCTGCCGTTCTCACCGGCCGGCGTGCCGTTCAGCAAGGACTTCGCCTGGAGCAGCGTCAACTACGCGCCGGTGCTCACCCTGGGCACGCTGGTGATCCTGGCGATCTGGTGGCACGCCTCTGCGAAGCACTGGTTCACCGGGCCGAAGCACACGATCGACACGGCCGTCGTCGAGGCCTTCGAGGACTGACCCGCCGGTCTCGTCACGGGCGCGGTCAGGCGGCCGGGGTCCGCCGCACCACGGCGAGCACCGCCGGGCCGCCACCGGCCCAGCGCCCGGTCAGCGTCGACCCGGCGGGTGGCGCGGTGTCGGCGACGACGCGGACCACGACCAGCTCGAGGTCTCGGGCGCTCACCACGGTCGTGGCGCCCTCCTCGCGGCTGTCGACCTCGGGCGGCACCTCCGGCGGGGCCGGCACGTCGGCACGGGTCGCGCCCGGGTGCCCCGGGTCGGCCGGGCCGCTGCCCACCACCGTCGCGCTGGGCTCCCGCCGCTCCAGCGCGCCGTCCACGTCGACGAGCTCCTCGGCCTGGGTCCCGCCCGCGAGCACGGCGGTGGCCAGCGCCCGGGCGTAGACCGGGTCGACGCACGCGTCGTACACGTAGCGGGTGCCGAGCACGGAGTGCTCCATGGTGCCCAGCAGGTGCGCGGCAGCACCGGCCAGGGGCGCCGCCCGGTAGGTCAAGGGCACGTGCAGCACGGTCCCGTCCGCGGCCTCCAGCAGGAACGACTCCAGGCCGACCAGGCCGGCCGGGTCGTCGAACCGGTAGCTGCCGAGCTGCCGCACCGGCACACGGCCCGCGGACCAGGGCCGGCCGGGCACCCAGGCGGCGAGCAGGTCGAGCTTGGAGGGGGTCAGCGTCGCGCGGTGCAGGAGGGCCATGGGGCCGACTGTAGGCTCCGGCTCCGGCAAAGCCGGGACGCGTGGGCCGCGCAGCGTCTACCGTCGTAGGTGGCGACTGCACCGGCCGACGCCTGGCCCCCGCCGCGGCCGCGTGACCAGGATGCCGGGCCGATCGGGCGGAGGTGGAGCGGGTCGTGTTCCCGTTGTTCGCCGTTCTGACGACCAGCGCCGGGCTCGTGCTGGCGGGTCTCGCCGGCTACGTCGCCTGGCGCCGTGGCAGCCGCGCCGGCCTGAGCCTGGCCGTGCTGCTGGTCGCCGTCGCGTGGTGGGGCCTGTGCTACGCCGTGGAGCTCTGGGTCACCGGCGTGCACGACGAGAGCCGGTGGGGCGACCTGAAGTACGTCGGGATCTGCGCCGTCGCCCCGGCCTGGTTCACGTTCGTGCTGCAGTACACCGGCCGAGCGCACCTGGTGACCCGTGGCCTGGTCGCCCTGCTGGCCGCCGAGCCGGTCGTCGTGCTCGCGCTCCTGGCCGACCCGACCACTCACGACCTCGTGCGCTCCTACCCGCCCGGAGCGGCCGGGCAGGCGCTGCCGGTGGTCGCCACGGGACCGGTCTTCTGGGTGCACCTGGCCTACTCGAACGCGCTGATCCTGGTGGCGACCTGGGTCTTCGTGGCGTCCATGGTGCGGCTGGCGCGGACCTACCGCCGCATGGCCTACGTGCTCGTGGCCGCCGCCCTGCTGCCGTGGGTGGCCAACCTCCTGCACAACTTCGAGGTCGGCGCCTTCGCCAGGATCGACCTGACGCCGTTCGCCTTCATCCTGACCGGAGGGGTGCTGGTCTGGGGCGTCTTCCGCGAGCGGCTGGTGAACCTGCTGCCGCTGGCCCGCGGCGCCGTCGTCGACAGCATGGCCGACCCGGTCCTCGTCGTGGACGCCTTCGGCCGCCTCGTCGACGTCAACCCGGCAGCGGCGCGGCTCCTGCGCAGCACCCGCGCCGACCTGGTCGGTCACCCGCTGGCGGCGCTGGTGCCGCACCCTGCGGTCACCGGCGAGCCCGTCGCGGACGAGCGGGACCGGCTGCTGTCGCTGGGCACGGACCGGGTCTACGACGTCCAGCGCCGGGTCCTCGCCGACCGGGGCGGCCGGGCCGCGGGCGAGCTGGTCGTGCTGCGCGACATCACCGACCGGGTCCGCACGGAGGACCGGCTCCAGCAGCTGCTGGCCGAGCAGTCCCGGGTGGCCGCCGCGCTCCAGGCCAGCATCATGCCGCGCTGCCTACCCGTCATCGCGGGCGCCGAGCTGGCCAGCCGGTTCGAGCCGGCCGGTGACGGCAGCGAGATCGGCGGCGACTTCTTCGACGTCTTCGCGCTGGGCGGGGACTGCTGGGGGCTGGTGCTCGGTGACGTCAGCGGGAAGGGCGCCGAGGCGGCGGCGGTCACCGCCCAGGCCCGCTACACCCTGCGCGCGCTGGCCGACCCGGGTGAGGCGCCCAGCCGCACCCTGCGCCGGCTCCACGAGCACCTGCTCTCGACCACACCGGTCGAGACGTACTGCACGGTCGTCTACGCGCTCGCGCGGCAGACCCCCGGCGGCATGGACCTCACCGTCTGCCTGGCGGGGCACCACCCGCCGCTGGTGCTGCGACGGGACGGCTCCGTCGAGCCGGTGGGGGTCCTCGGCTCCACGCTGGGCCTCATCGAGGACCCCGAGCTGCACGACGCCCCGTTCACGCTGGGGGCCGGGGACCTGGTGTGCCTGTTCACCGACGGCCTGGTGGAGGCCAGCAACGGCACAGACCTGTTCGACGCCGACCGGGTGGCGGCCGTGCTCGGGCGGCACGCGGACCGCGCGGTCGAGGAGACCGCGGCCGACCTGGTCGGCGCCGCCCGACGGTTCCACCGCAGCGACGCCCTCTCCGACGACCTGGCGATCCTCCTGCTGCGGGTGGGCGGGGTGCCGTCGGACCGGACACCGGCGGTCGTCACGACGCCCGCCCCGCTGCGGACGCCGGCGCCGCCGCCCGGTCTCCTGTCCTAGCGCACGTCCTCCGCCAGGGGCGGCGCCCACCCGGGTCGCCGCACCAGGCAGAACGGGTGCCCGGCCGGGTCTGCGAGCACGTCCCCGTCCAGGACCCGCGCGCCGAGCGCGACCGCCGCCGCGACGGCCTCGGGCACGTCCTCGACCATGACGTCGAGGTGCAGCTGCTGCGGCACCTCCGGCGCCGGCCAGGTCGCGGGCCGCTGGTCCGGTGCGCGCTGGAAGGCGAGTCCGGAGGTCTCCTGGTCGACGGAGACCACGACCCAGTCGCGGCTGCGGTAGGTCACCGGCAGGCCGAGGAGCCCGGAGTAGAACGCCGCCAGCGCGTCGGGGTCCGGGCCGTCGAGCACGACGTGGTGCAGCCGGCCGATCACGGGACCGCCACCTGGACCGCCACCTGGACCGCTCGGGTCATGCCACCTCCTCCGGCCCCTCAGTGTGCACCCACCGCATAGGCTGCCGCCGTGCCCGACCTGCGACCGCTGCGCGACACCGACGTGGCCGAGGTGCTGATCCTCAACGAGTCGAACGTCGCCATGCTGGCCCCGATGGACGAGGCCCGGCTGCACGAGCTCCGCGCGGTCGCGGACCGCTTCGACGTCCTCGACGTCGACGGCGCCTTCGCCGGCTTCGTCGTGACGTTCGCGCCGGGGGCCTCCTACGACTCGGAGAACTACCGCTGGTTCACGCGGCGGCACCAGCGCCACGGGGACTTCTACTACCTGGACCGCATCGTGCTGCACGAGGCGTTCCGGCGCCGCGGCCTGGGCGGGTTCGTCTACGACGAGATCGAGCGGGTCGCGGCGCCGTACGGACGGCTGTCGCTGGAGGTGAACCTGGTGCCGCGCAACGACCCGTCGCTGATGTTCCACGCCGCCCGCGGCTACGTCGAGGTCGGCCGGACCGGCGACGACGCGCACCTGGTCTCGATGCTGGAGAAGCCGCTGTGAGCGGCTCCGCGCAGGAGCTGGCGCGCCGGTCGGCCGAGGCGATGTGGGCCGCGGACCGGGCGAGCGCGGGGCTCGGCATGCGGCTGATCGAGGTGGGCCCGGGACGGGCGGTGCTGGCGATGACGGTGCGCGAGGACATGGTCAACGGCCACGGGATCGGGCACGGCGGCTTCACGTTCACACTCGCCGACTCCGCGTTCGCGTTCGCCTGCAACTCCTACAACCGCAGCACGGTGGCGGCCGGCTGCGAGATCTCCTTCCTGGCCCCGACGCGGCTCGGCGACGAGCTGCGGGCGACCGCTCGGGAGCGCAGCCGCGAGGGCCGGGACGGCGTGTACGACGTCGAGGTGACCCGCGAGGACGCCGTCGTGGCCCGCCTCGTCGGCCGCAGCAGGGAGATCCGCGGCACGCTGTTCTGACCCCGTCCGACATCTGGCCGACGTCCGACGCTGCCGGGGGCCCCTCCCGACACGCGACCCCCCGACCGGGTGGCTCCTCAGCGGAGCCGCCGGTGGTGGTACTCCTCGAGGCCGCTCATCGACCGGAACGCGTGCGGCTGGGTGTCCGCCAGGTGTGCGCGCGCCCGGTAGCGGTAGCGGTACACCTGGATGCCGCCGACCAGCCAGCCGACGTACTGGACGCACATGGCGAGCTTGTAGGCCCCGGCCCCGTAGTCGGTGGAGGTGCCCGGGGTCACCCCGTCCAGGACCACGCCGATGGCGAACATGGTCAGCAGCGAGGCGACGAAGCCGCCGACGTTGACGATCCCGCTGGCCGAGCCGAGCCGGCTCGCGGGGGCGAAGGTGCGGGCCAGGTCGAAGCCGATCATCGAGCCGGGGCCGCCGATCCCGGTCACCACGACCAGCAGGCACAGCAGCCACAGCGGGGCGTCGCCGGGCAGCAGGAGGACGACGGTCCAGGTCAGCGCCATCGTGCCCACGATGGAGAGCACGGCCGTCGACCGCTGCCA
>Ga0308175_100001888_pt1 | contig 14187 bp, 13 predicted proteins | sample PhyCR1_3_FD_203893 | JGI IMG/M metagenome (GOLD analysis project Ga0308175, IMG submission 203893) | Soil microbial communities from UC Gill Tract Community Farm, Albany, California, United States - DLSLS.C.R1 | ecosystem: Environmental > Terrestrial > Soil > Agricultural land | place: USA...
GGACGCCGAAGGCAACATGGTGTCGCTCATCAACTCCAACTACGACTACTTCGGGTCGGGGATCGTGGTGCCGGGCACCGGGTTCGCGCTTCAGAACCGGGGCGCCGGCTTCTCGCTCACGCCGGGGCTCCCGAACACCGCCGCGCCGGGCAAGCGGCCGTTCCACACGTTGATCCCGGGCTTCGTCACCCGCACGGTGGGCGGGCGCGACCAGCCTTATATGAGCTTCGGCCTCATGGGCGGGGGGATGCAGGCGCAGGGGCACGTGCAGTTCCTGCTCAATTACTTCGTCTTCGGGATGGACCTCCAGGCCGCCATCGACGCGCCGCGCTTCCGACATTTGGACGGCCGCAGGGTAGCGCTCGAGGCCCCGATCACCGACGCGGTGCGCAAGCGGCTCACGGCGATGGGCCACGTGCTCGTCGAGCAGCCGCCGGGGGCGTTCGGCGGGGCGCAGGCGATCGTGCGGCTGCCGAAGGGCTACGCGGCGGGAAGCGACCCGCGGAAGGACGGCATGGCGGTGGGTTACTAGGCGTATGAGGCTCCTCGACTTCGCGACCATCACGCCGCGCGAGATCGCTCCCGGCTACTTCGGGCGCTACCTCCACTCGGACCAGATCACCCAGGGCCGGGTGGACATCGCGCCCGGCGCGACCATTCCCGATCACTCCCACCCGCACGAGCAGTGGACCCTGTTGCTGAGCGGATCGTTCGAGCTCACGGTCTCGGGCGTGGCGCACGTGATGCGCCCGGGCCAGGTGCTCTACATCGGGCCGCACGAGCGCCACTCGGCGCGGGCGCTCACGGCCTGCGCGGTGCTCGACGTGTTCCATCCGCCCCGGGACGACTACCGCTGAGCCGTGCCCGCACTTTCACCCAACCGACGCAAAGTCCTCTGCCGTGACTGACCCGAACATGACTCGCCGCGATGTGCTCACCGCGCTGGCCGCCGCCGCGGCGGCGCGACTGCTGCCCGCCTGCGCACCGCAGCCCAGGGCGGCGGGACCGGTCGCCACGCCGGCGGCGGCGGGCGACGCCGAGGCGCTCGCGCTGCTCGACCGCGTCGCCGACGACTTGCTGGCCTTGTACCCCGAGCGGGCAACGTCGCTCGGCGTCGATACCGGCGCGCGCGCGGCTCTCCGCTCCCGGCTGGCCGCCCGATCCGGGGAATGGAAACAGCACGTGGCCGCCCGGGTCCGCGCCGACCTCGAGCGGGTCGAGGCGCTGCCGACCGGCGCGCTCTCACACCCGACCCGCACCAGCGTCGCCGTGGTGCGGAGCGCCTATCGCACCGCGCTCGAGGGGTTCGCGCTTCCCTACGGGGACGTCGCGGTGGGCGACTGGCGCAACACGCCGTACGTCGTGATCCAGAACGTCGGCGCCTACCTGGACACGCCGCGCTTCCTCGACAGCGACCATCGGATCGAGCACGCCGACGACGCCGAGGCGTATCTCAGCCGGCTCAGGGCATACGCCGGGCAGCTCGACGGCGAGCTGGGCCGGATGCGGGCCGCGCGCGCGGTGGGGCTGACTCCGCCCGACTTCCTGATCGACAAGGCACTGGGCCAGATGGCGGTGTCGGCGCGGAACGCGCACGATGGCGGGACGCTGGTGGCCTCGATCGAGCGGCGAACCAGGGACATCCCAGGGAACTGGACCGAGCGGGCGCGGGCGATCGCCGCGGGGGAGGTGGCGCCCGCGCTCGAGCGGCAGATCGCCGAGCTCAAGGCCGAGCGGGCGGTCGCCACCGGCGACGCGGGCATCTGGGCGCGGCCGCACGGCGACGAGTACTACCGTTGGGCGCTCAAGGCGTCGACCACCACGACGATGTCGCCGGACGAGGTCCACGAGCTGGGTCGGAGCGAGCTCGACCGACTGCACAGGGAGATGGATCCGCTGCTCCGGCAGGCCGGCTACGCGCAGGGCTCGGTGGGCGCGCGAATGCAGGCGCTGGCCAAGGACCCGCGCTACAAGTTCGCCCCGGGCGACCCGGGCCGCTCCGAGATCATGGCGTTCATCAACGATCGGCTGAGCTGGATCCGAGCCCAGCTGCCGCGCGCCTTCAATACGCTGGTGCATCCCAACATGGAGGTGCGGCGGCTGCCGCCCGAGGAAGAGCCCGGCGCGCCGGGCGCCTACGGCGGTGCCGGATCGATCGACGGCAAGATTCCGGGCCGGTTCTGGATCAACCTCGACACCACCGCGCGCCACAGCCGGTACAGCCTGCCGGACCTGACCTTCCACGAGGCCATTCCGGGGCACATCTGGCAGGGCGAGTACACCCACGGCATGCCGCTCATCCGCCAGATCCTCAGCTTCAACGCGTACTCGGAGGGGTGGGCCCTGTACGCGGAGCAGCTGGCCGACGAGCTGGGCGCGTACGAGGGCAATCCGGCCGGCCGGCTGGGGTACCTGCAGTCCATCGCGTTCCGGGCCTGCCGGCTGGTGGTGGACACCGGCATCCACGCCAAACACTGGACCCGCGAGCAGGGCGTGCGGTTCTTCGTGGACGTGAACGGATCGAACCCGGTCGAGGTGGCGAGTGAGGTGGACCGCTATTGCTCCTGGCCGGGACAGGCGTGCGGGTACAAGGTGGGGCACAGCGAGATCGTGCGGCAGCGGGACAGGGCGAAATCGGCTCTCGGCGCCGGGTACGACCTCAAGGCGTTCGACGATGCCGTGGTGCTGGGCGGCAACGTGCCGCTCGATGTGCTGGCGCAGAACGTGGACGCGTACATCCAGGGCGGCGGCGGCGCGAGCGGGCGGTGAGGCGGAGCTGGTGGTGACGCGCGAGCGGATGTACGGCGCCACCGCGCGGGTGGCCGCTAACCGCTTGCGAGCGACTTCCAGCGCTTCAGCTGCTGGGCAATCAAGTCGGCGCGCTGCCGATCGTCCCCGCCGTCCACGCAGCTCAGATCCTCGGCCGTGGCGCGCCAGTATACCCCGGACGTCCGCGCGTTCAGGCTCGGGTCGGTGCTCGAGCGAGTGACCCAGTATCCGGTGGCGCGATCGGCGGACTCGAGCACGATCTCCGCGGTGCCCTCGACTTGGGGCGCGTCGGGATCTCGCGGCCGTTCGCCCTTCCAATAGTAGAACACGCCCGAAGGGTCCTTCTTCTCCTTTACCGCCTCGCTCCGGTACCTCGCCGAGAGCGTCCCGTCCTCCCGCCACGAGCGGCCGCTGACCTCGAGCACGCCATCCCGGTCGCGCAGGACCTTGAGCAGGCTGATGGCCGACGGCTCCCGCTGGCTCCGCTCCGTGAGCGAGAACTGCCACCACAGCCCGTCGATGCGGGCGAGCCGTCCCTCGCTCTCGATCGCCTCGCGAAGCTTCTGATTGATGGCGCGCATTTCGGCGGCCGTGGCCGCGTCGCCGTAGCGCACGCAGGTGAGGCCGAGGAGATCGCTCGGGAGCTTGGCGCCATGCGCATGAAGGATGAAGGTGCGGCTCATGCCCAGGACGCCGCCGAACAGGCCGGCCTCGAAGACGACGTTGTCTCGGGGCGAGTCCTGCCCGCTGGTCGCGCTGGCGGCGCTGGCCGCGGGGACCGGTGCGGCGGTAGGGCCCGGCGTGGTCCAATCGTCCCGGGCGAAGACGAAGGCGGCGAAGTCGACCTGATGGGCCAGCTCGACCAGCCGGTCCAGCGTGGTGGTCCCGGGATTGAAGGAGCTGGTCCAGGGATCCACGTGCGCGACGTCCTCGAGGCCGCGGGTCAGCGACTGCAGCAGCTTGGCCTGTTTGCCGGACGATCCCAGAAAGATGCGAGGCTTGCCCATCCATCCTCCGTCACTGCGCGGGCTCTTCGTAGAGCTCGCGATAGAGCCAGGCGCGGGCCTTCACCCAGTCGCGCCGCACGGTGCGCGCCGCCACGTCCAGGGCGGCCGCCGTTTCCTCCTCGTTCATGCCGCCGAAGAAGCGGCACTCGACCACGCGGGCCTGCCGGTCGTCGAGCGCGCGGAGCCGCACGAGCGCCTCGTCCAGCGCCACCAGCGACTCGGCCCGCTCCTCGGTAGACAGCTGGGCGGCGTCGAGGTCCACCGGCACGCGCTTGCCGCCGCGCTTGAGACTTCGGCGCGCGCGGGCCCGGTCCACCAGGATGCGGCGCATCGCGGAGGCGGCGATCGCCATGAAATGGGCCCGGCCGGTCCAGGCTACCCGGGTCGAGTCGATGAGCCGGAGGTAGGCCTCGTGCACCAGCTCGGTGGTGCCCAGGGTCCGGGCGGACAACTCGCGGGACAGATGGAGGTGGGCCAGGCGGCGAAGCTCGTCGTACACCAGGGGGAACATGCTGTCGGCGGCGGCGGGCTCGCCAGCCTCGGCGCGGAGCAACAGGTCGGTGGCCCACGGCTGGTCTGCCGACATCCGGACCCTGGTGGCGGGATGGGGAGAACGCGCGAATTCCGGCGCGGGTGGTGCCACCGTACGCCGAAATCCAAGTTGCGGGCCGCCAGCGCCGGCCGCAACCTCAGCCGGGTGGGGCGCCTTCGCGAAGCGAGGAGGAGCCGGGCTATACTATGAGGCAAGCGCGGGTTGCCACGCAGGGAAACCGTCGAGACCGAGCGTGACCAATCGATGGCAGCCAAGCGTCAGGTAGGAACACGATCACGAAGAAGGTGCCGATCATGAAGAAGAGCGCGTCACAGGAAGGCAAGGCCGCCTCGATCCTGATCGACGAGCGGATCAAGGAGCTGGGTGACTGGCGGGGCACCACGCTCTCGCGGCTCCGGAGCCTGATCAAGCAGGCCGACCCAGGCGTGGTCGAAGAGTGGAAGTGGGGCGGACCGGTGTGGTCGCACGACGGACTGATCTGCACCGGCGAGAGCTACAAGAAGGTGGTGAAGCTGACCTTCGCCAAGGGGGCCTCGCTCAAGGACCCGTCGCGCCTGTTCAACTCGAGCCTCGAGGGCAACAGCAGGCGGGCCATCGATGTCCACGAGGGCGAAAAGATCGACGAAGAGGCGTTCAAGGCGCTGATCCGCGAGGCCGCCAGGGCGAACGGGGCCCGTGCATGAGCTGATCGGTCAGCCCAGGGGTCGCCAGAATGGGATCCCGCCACGCCCGTTCCTGACCGCCGCTTGGCGGCATCTCGTCATGCTCAACTACGAGGTCCCGCCCGCCCTGCTCCGGCCGCTGGTGCCCTGCGGCACCGAGCTCGACAGCTGGAACGGAACCACGCTGGCCAGCATGGTCGGGTTCCGGTTCCTCGACACGCGGGTGCTGGGCGTCCCGATTCCCGGCCACCGCGACTTCGACGAGGTCAACCTCCGCTTCTACGTCCGCCGGTGCGGCGAGGACGGCCAGTGGCGGCGCGCGGTGGTGTTCGTGCGCGAGCTGGTGCCCCGGCGGGCCATCGCGCTGGTGGCACGGTGGTGTTACAACGAGCCCTATACGGCCGTGCCGATGCGGCACCAGGTTCAGATGGCCGGCGCCGAGGACGGAGCGCCGGGCCGGGCCGCCTACGAGTGGCACCTCGCGGGCCGCTGGCATCGTCTCGAGGCGGCGACGCGTGGGCGGCCGTTCGAGCCGGATCCCGATTCGGAGGCCGCGTTCACGGCGGAGCATTACTGGGGCTACACGGTGCAGCGCGACGGCGGGGCCAAGGAATACCGGGTGGAGCACGCACCCTGGCCGGTGTGGGACGCGGAGGGGGCTCGCTTCGAGTGTGACGTCGGGGCGGTCTACGGGGCGGGCTTCGCCGAGTGCCTGAGCTCCCCGCCCCGCTCGGCGTTCGTGGCTCGCGGGTCGGCGGTCACGGTGTACCGGGGCCGGCGCCTGCCTGTCGGCTGAGCCGGACCCGGGTGCACGCGGCCGGCCGCATGCGGCCCGGTTCTCGCTTCCCATCCGGCTCATGTCCGGCTACTCTCCCGCAGAGATGTTCGACCATGGCGTAGTAGCCCCGCATACCGACCTGGCCCAAGCCGTTCGATCCCGATCACCTGCCGGCGGCCGTTCCGCGTATCCTCGGGGATGGGAGCGGAAGCCGGCGCTGAGCGGGCTGCGCCAACCGGGGCGCCTGCTCGCGGTGTGGCTGTGCGCGGCCGTGTTCGGCTGCGGCGGCGATTCCTCCGGACCGGACGGCGGGGGCGGCCCCGCGCCGTCCGTCGCGAGCGCCAACGGCGCGATCGCCGCGACCGTCGGGACGCCGTTCTCGTACGACGCCACCAAGGGCGGGACCACCTTCACCCCGGCCGGTGCGGCCAGCGGCCTCAGCTACAGCATCAGCTTCGGCGGCCCGGCCAACGGCCTCTCGGCGGAGGGGGGCACGGTGAGCGGCCAGGCCGAGGGGCCGGGCGTGGTCTGGGCCACCATCGTCGCGACCGACTCGATGGGCCGTACGGCCAGCGACCGGTTCGCGGTCGCGGTGTTCGCCGCCGGGCTCCCCACGCCGACGCTCCCGGCCACCCCGTACGGCTACTCCGACGCGTCCGCTCCGCTGCCCGAGCACTTCCTCACGGCCGTCGGCGGCGAGTCCGTCGTGTCGCACGACAACACCCCCACCGAGAATCCCATCACCGACCCTGGGGCCGCCCTGGGGCGCGTGCTGTTCTACGACCCGCGACTGTCGGCGAACGACGGGCTCTCGTGCGCCGGCTGCCACAACCCCGGGCTCGGCTTCTCCGACACGCCGGCGCAGAGCGCCGGCTTCGCGGGCGCGCTCACCCGGCGGCACTCGCCGGGCCTGGCCAACGCGCGGTTCTACCAGCGGGGCCGGTTCTTCTGGGACGAGCGCGCGCCCACGCTCGAGGCGCAGGCGCTCATGCCCATTCAGGACGCGGGCGAGATGGGCCTGAGCCTCGACGACCTCAGCGCCAAGCTGGCGGCGACGCCCTACTACCCGCCGCTGTTCGCCGCGGCATTCGGCACGCCGGAGGTGACCAGCGACCGGGTGTCGCGAGCGGTCGCGCAGTTCGTGCGGTCGCTGGTGTCGGGTGCGTCGCGCTACGACCAGGGGGTAGCCTCGGGCGGCGCGCCGGGGTTCGGCGGGGTGCTCACAGCGCAGGAGATCGAGGGCGAGGCGCTGTTCCGCTCGACCGGCTGCGCCGCGTGCCACGCGACCGTGGCCCAGGTGAGCGACTCGATCCACAACATCGGACTGGACGCGGTGAGCACCGATACGGGCGCGGGACACGGCGCCTTCAAGGCCCCGTCGCTCAGGAACGTCGCCGTGCGGCCGCGGTTCATGCACGACGGGCGGTTCACCACCCTCGAGCAGGTCATCGACTTCTTCAACGCGGGCGTGCAACCCAACCCCGATCTCGACCCGCGCCTCAAGGCGGCCGACGGCAGTCCCAAGCGGCTCAACCTCACCGCCAATCAGAGGGCGGCGCTGACGGCGTTCCTCCGGACGCTCACCGACTCGACGTTTCTCACGTCGCCGCGGTTCGCCAACCCATTCGCGCCTCCGTCGGGCCCGCCGCCCGAGGCGGGCGTCACGATGCAGGCGACGGCGTTCCACCCCGCCGAGCTGACCGTGAAGCCGGGCACCGTGGTCACCTGGACCAACCTGGATGGGATCCTCCACACGGCGTCATTCGTCTCGCCGCTGATCGGCACCACGCCGGCCTTCGCCACGGGCACGCGGCAGCTCACCATGCCGTCCACGCCGGGGACGTACCCGTACATCTGCTCCATCCACGGGGCCTCGATGAGCGGGACGATCATCGTCCAGTAACTGCGGCACCCGAGGGAGAGTCCCCGCCGCCTGCCCGATGGCGATGGGGCCCGGCGCGTGGCGGCCGTGGCCCCGATCCGCCGGGGAGGCTCGAGCGCCTCCGCCCGCGCGCCTGTGTCGCGACCGCAACTCCGCTCGTCCCTCCTGTGACCTCCTCCAGAAGGCATCGCATGAAGCGGTCGGCCCTGCTCTTCGTCCTGCTCCTCGGCTGCCCGCGGGCGGCGCCGACCGAGCACTACGGCTTCGTCACCACGCTCGGCAACGACACCGTCGCGGTCGAGCGGATCGAGCGGTCGGCGACCCGGCTGGTGGCCGACGGCGTGGACCACTGGCCGTTCGTGCGGCGGCGTCACACCGAGCTCGAGCTGGGGCCTGACGGCTCCATCCGGCACATGATGATGGACGTCCGCACCCCGAACGGGCGGACCCCGGCGGAGCGCGGCCGCCGCGTCATCGCGGACATGTCCGGCGGCCGGGTCTCCGTCTCGGTCCGGGACAGCAGCGGGACGCGGGACACCTCATTCGCGACCGGCGGCGCGATCACGGTGCCCCACGTGTCCATGATGTACAGCGTGATCGAGCTGGAGATCGCCGCGGCGCTCCGCCGCGCGGCCGCCACCGGGCTCCATCCGGGCGACAGCGTGATGTTCCGGCAGTTCTACCCCGATCGCGACGTGGGCCCGAGCTTCGTGCTGCATCGGGGCTGGGTGATCCCGCACGACAGCGGGAAGGTGGAGCTCCGGCACAACTGGCTCTCGGGCACCGGCGACGCGACCACCGACAGCGCCGGGCGGATGCTGAGCTACTCGGGGATGCGGAGCACCTACAAGGTCGCGGTGGCGCGGACCACGACGCCGCCCGACGTGGACGCCATCGCGGGGCGGCTCGCGGCCGCCGAGCGCTCGACCGGCCTGCAGCAGACCAGCCCGCGCGACACGGCGCGCGGCACCATCGGGAACGCCACCTTCGCGGTGGACTACGGCCGCCCGCTGGCGCGGGGACGCGTGCTCCTGGGCAACGTGATCAACTTCGACCGGGTGTGGCGCACCGGCGCCAACGCCGCGACCCAGTTCACCACCTCGGCGCCCGTCACGCTCGCGGGATTGTCGGTGCCGGCCGGCACCTACACCTTGTGGACGGTGCCGCACACCAACGGCGTCGAGCTCATCGTGAACCGGCAGACCGGGCAGTGGGGCACCGAGTACAGCCGGGCGCAGGATCTGGGCAAGGCGCCGATGCAGTCGGAGAGCAGCGCCGCGCCGGTGGAGAAGTTCACCATCTCGATCGAGCCGAAGGACGCGCGCCATGGGAGCCTGGTGATGACGTGGGGAACCTTCCGCTGGACGGCGCCGATCGTGGTCCAATGACGCTCGGCGCCCTCGCGCTCGGCGCCGTGGCCGTCGGGATCGGCGCCACGGTCGTGATGGACCTGTGGAACCTGTTCCTCAAGCGGGCGTTCGGCCTCGCCTCGCTGGACTATTGCCTGCTCGGACGATGGGTGCTCCACATCCCGGCGGGCAGCGTCCGGCACCCGAACATCAGGGCGGCCGCCGGGAAACGGCATGAATGCATCGCCGGCTGGATCACGCACTACTCGATCGGGATCATGCTGGCGGTGGGGCTGGTGGTGCTGACGTCGGGTGAGTGGATGGCGCGTCCGACGCTCGGGGTCGCGCTGCCCTACGGGATCGCCACGGTGGTCTTCCCCTTCTTTCTGCTGCAGCCCTCGCTCGGCCTGGGCGTCGCCTCGTCGCGGGCGCCCAATCCCACCCAGGCCCGGCTCAAGAGCCTGGCGACCCATACCGTGTTCGGCATCGGGCTCTACCTGTGGGGCATGGCGGTGAGCCGGCTCCTGGCCTGACACGGCTCGGCCCAGCGATTAGCTATAAGTGAGCCGACCCAGGAGGTCACATGCAAGGCTCACGATTCCTCCCGACGGTGGCATGGCTGGCGCTGGCCCTGAGCCATCCGGCGGCCGGGCAGCAGCCAAGCAGCCCGGCCCACTCCACCGTACCGGCCGACTCCGCGCGGGCCGAGATCCGTGCGGTGCTCCGGGCCTTCTACTCCAACCTCGAGAGCCGGAACTGGGACGCCCTGGCGTCCTACGTGCTCTCGCCCAAGCTGCTTGAGCGCCGGGGCGGGCCGGGGGATCTGCAAGCCGCGGCCCGGGACCGCACCCGGAGCCGAGGATGGTCGCACCCGGCGACCCGACCGGTGGCCTGTCCGACGAGCGCCTCGACCGTGGCGGACAGCGCCGACATCAGGGTGGATGGGGATTGGGCCGATGTGTCGGCGACGCGCTGCACCGGGACGGTGGCCGGCGTGGACGCGCTGGGCCTGCTCTACTTCGAGAGCCGCTGGCGTTTCATCTATACCGACCTGTTCCAGGCCCCGCCGGCGGCGGCGACGGCTAGGCGGTAGGCACGCCTCCGGCCATCACCTCGCGCACCTTGGCGGCGAGCGCGGCCGGCGTGAACGGCTTGTGGATGAACTGGGTCTCGGGCGCGAGCACGCCGTGGTGTACGATCGCGTTCTCGGTGAAACCCGACATGTAGAGCACGCGCATCCCGGGGCGGGCGGCGACGAGCTGGGCCGCCAGCCTGGGCCCGGTGGTGCCCGGCATGATCACGTCGGTGAGGAGCAGGTCGATGTGCCCGGGGTGCCCGGCGCTGGCGCGCTCCGCTTCGGCGGGGCTCCCGGCGACGAGGACCCGGTAGCCCGATGCCTCGAGCACCCGCGCGGCGAGGGTCCGCACAACCGCCTCGTCCTCCACCAGCAGGATGGTACCGCTCCCTTCCGCGGCAGCGGACGGAAGCACGACCTCGCCGGCCTCGAGGGTCCCCTCCATCACCTGCGGCAGGTAGAGCTTGAAGGTGCTGCCGCGATTGGGCTCGCTGTACACGGACACGGTGCCGCCGCTCTGCTTGATGATTCCATACACCGTCGCCAGTCCCAGGCCGGTGCCCTGCCCTCTCGGCTTGGTGGTGAAGAACGGCTCGAAGATCCGCGACTGGGTGGCGGGGTCCATCCCGACGCCGGTGTCGGTGAACGCCATCAGCACGTAGGGGCCCGGCGCGATGCCATGCTGCCTGGTGAACTCAGCCCCGAGGGTCACGTTCCGGGTCTCGATGGTGAGCTTGCCGCCGTCGGGCATGGCGTCGCGGGCGTTGACCACCAGATTGACGATCACCTGCTCGAGCTGCGCCATGTCGGCGCGCACCAGGCCGAGCGCGGGGTCGGGCCGAAGGGTGACCTCGATGTGCTCGCCGACCAGACGGTTGAGCATGCGCATGATGTAGGCGAGCACCGCGTTCAAGTCGAGCGTGGCGGGCCGGAGGATCTGCTTCCGGCCGAAGGCGAGGAGCTGGCGGGTCAGCTCGGCGGCGCGGGTGGCGGCGCGCTCGATCTCGAGCACGTCCTCGTATCGGGGGTCCTCCTTCGGGGTGGCCTCGAGCACGAAGGCGACGTTGCCCAGGATGGCGGTGAGGAGGTTGTTGAAGTCGTGGGCGATGCCGCCGGCAAGCTGGCCGATGGCCTCCAGGCGCTGGGACTGCTGCCGCCGCTCGGAGGTCTCGTCGCGGCGGCGAACCCAGAGGTCGGCCGCGGAGCCGAGCAGGCTGAGCGCCAGGATGAGGAGCGCGCCCAGGCCCACGCCGACGGCGAGGTCGCCGGTGGCGAGCAGGCCGCTGCTGCCGTCGCCGGTGCGGCCGGGCGTGGTGAAGTGCGCGGCGGCCATCCCGGTGTAGTGCATCCCGGCGATGGCCAGGCCCATGATCACGGCGGCGGCGGCGCGCTGGGCCAGGACCCGGCGGCCGCCATCGGCGCGGAGCCGGTAGGCGAGGGCGAGCCCGGCGAACGAGGCGGCCACGGCGATGGCGACCGAGGCGATCACGAGCCCGGCGTCCCAGTGGAGCGCCGCCGGGACGTTGAGGGCGGCCATACCGATGTAGTGCATGCCGGCGATGGCCGGACCCATCGACAGGGCGCCGAGGGCGAGGGCCACCAGGCCGACGTGGGGCCGGCTCGCGAGGAGCAGCGCCAGCGTGGAAGCGGCGACCGCGGGAAGAATCGAGAGCAGCACGGTGGCCAGCCGATAGGTGATCGGCACCGGGAGGTCGAACGCGAGCATGCCGACGAAGTGCATGCTCCAGATGCCGAGACCCATGGCGAGCGAGCCGCCGGCGAGCCAGGCCAGGCGGTCGCGGCCCCGCGCCTCGGTGACGCGACCGGCGAGGGTGAGCGCGGTGTACGAGGCGGCGCTCGCGATGAGCACCGACAGGATCACCAGGGAACCACTGTACGACTGAGCTAAAGGCAAGGCATGGTCCGTCACGGCGGGAGGGGCGATCGCCTGCTTCTAAGCATGATAGGGAGCGGCGACCGGCGCCAGCGGCCCACAGGGCCGCCGATGGCGGCCACCAACATCAAAGCGAGGACCCACTATGCGAGAGCTGATCGTCGCGGAGTTCATGTCGCTGGACGGCGTGGTCCAGGCGCCGGGCGGCGCCGAGGAGGATACCGAGGGCGGCTTTACCCAGGGCGGGTGGACCTGGCCCTACTGGCACGACGACATCGGCGCGCACTTCTTCCAGGCCATGGCCGGCGCGGACTCGCTCCTCCTCGGCCGCCGCACCTGGGAGATCCACGGCGGCGCGTTCGATCCGATGCCGCCGGGCGATCCGTTCGGCGACGTGATGAAGAGCGTCCGCAAGTACGTGGTGTCGAACACGCTCACCGACACGTCGCTGTGGCGCAACTCGACGGTCATCCGAGGCGATGTGGCCGACGCGCTGCGCCGGATCAAGCAGGAGCCGGGAAAGAACATCCTGCTGGACGGAAGCAGCCGGCTGGTGCCGCTGCTGGCCCGGCATGACCTGGTGGACGAGTACATGCTGCACGTGTATCCGGTCGTGCTGGGCGGCGGGAAGCGGATCTTTCCAGAGGGGCAGCGGATCGATCTCACGCTGGTGGAGGCGTCGCCGCTGCCGACGGGGGTGGTGTACCTGCGGTATCGGCGAGACGGGCGGGCGGCGGCGTGAGCCGCGGCCGGGCGGTCTAGTGGTCCGGGTCAAGATCTGCGGTATCCGGTCGGTGGCGGAGGCACGGCTGGCGGAGTGGCTCGGGGCCGATGCGGTGGGCGTGCTGGTGGGGCGGGTGCACGCGTCGGCGGATTTCATCGAGCCGGCGGAGGCGGACCGGATCGCCCGCAGCGTGGGGCCGTTCGTGAGCCCGGTGCTGGTGACGCACATGGACGAGCTGGAGGCGCTGCTGCGGCTGGCAGAGGTGATCTCGTGCCCGGTGGTGCAGCTCCACAGCGATCTCGACGGCCCCGCCCTCGGCGAGCTTCGGCGGCGGCTCGCGCCGAGAAAGGTGATCGGCAAGGTGAGCGTGGAGGACGACACCGCGCTCGTGCGGGCGAGGGAGATCGCGCCGTTCGTCGACGCCATCGTGCTCGACAGCCGCGACCGGGCGACGGGGCGCGTGGGCGGTACGGGCCAGGTGCACGACTGGTCCATCTCGGCTCGCATCGCGGCGGCGTCGAGCGTGCCGATCATCCTCGCGGGCGGACTCACGCCGGAGAACGTGGCGGAGGCCGTTGGAGTGGTGCGGCCGTGGGGGGTGGACGTCAATTCGGGGGTAGAAGCGGGCGATGGGGGGAAGGACGAGGATCGCGTGCGGCGGTTCATCGCGGCGGCCGGTAGCCGCTGATCGCGGCACTCATCGCGGGCGTCGGGCCCCATGCGGTGCGGCTGGCCCCCGAGCGGTTGGGCGGCCCGAACTGGCGCGCCGGGGACGACGCGTGGTTCAGAACGACAGACGGCGGTAGGTTTTTGCGGTCCGCCGCGCCGCTGCCCTCGATCGCCGAGGTGTCCATGCAGAACATGTTTCAAAGCCTGCTCCGTCACGGTCCGGCGACGTGTCCCACGCGGAAGCTCGGCCGTCCCACGATGTGGCGGCTGATCGGGTGCTACGTCGTGGCGTTGGGCTACATCCTGGGCATCGACCAGGTCGCCCCGCTGGCCGATGGTCCGCGCCGGGTCTGGGCCGGGTGGGCGGAAGGGCTCCTGTTCGGGACGGCGACGGGCGGCCACGGCGTCCCGGTCTGGGTGGACGCGCTGGTGGTGATGGCGGGCGCCTTCATCCTCACCGTCCCGATCGTGATCGTGTACGTGCGGACCCGGACCCACACCGTGTTCGACGAGTCGCTGGCCAACACGGTCCTGGTGCTTCCCGCGATCATCACTGCGATCCTCATCGTGGTGCGCAACAGCCTGGCGATGGCGTTCAGTCTCGCGGGCATCGTCGCGGCGGTGCGGTTCCGGATCAGCCTCAAGGAGTCGCGCGACGCGCTGTACATCTTCGCGGCGGTGGCGGTCGGGTTCGCGGCCGGGATCTACCGGCTCGACGTGGGGTTCATCGCGTCGGCGGCGTTCGTGCTGCTCGAGGTGCTGACCTGGCGGACCGACCTGGGCGCGGAGCAGAACCCGGCGGACGGCATTCCGGCCAGCGGCGTC
>Ga0308175_100001889_pt1 | contig 14186 bp, 14 predicted proteins | sample PhyCR1_3_FD_203893 | JGI IMG/M metagenome (GOLD analysis project Ga0308175, IMG submission 203893) | Soil microbial communities from UC Gill Tract Community Farm, Albany, California, United States - DLSLS.C.R1 | ecosystem: Environmental > Terrestrial > Soil > Agricultural land | place: USA...
CTGCGCACCGGGACGCCCGTCACCGCCGTCGATCCTTCCGGGCACACGGTCACCGCCGGCGGCGAGACGGTCTCCTACGACAAGCTGCTGCTGGCCACCGGCGCGCGACCGCGACACCTGGCGCTGGCCGACGACAGCGGCGCGACGGTGACCTACCTGCGCACGCTCGACGACTCCACCCGGTTGCGCGAGCAGCTGCAGCCCGGCAAGCGCGTCGTGATCATCGGTGGCGGCTGGATCGGGCTCGAGGTCGCCTCCGCGGCGCGCGACGCAGGCAGTGAGGTCGTCGTACTCGAGGCCCTGGAGAAGCCGCTGCTCCGCGTCCTCGGCCCCGAGGTGGCCGACATCTTCGCCGGACTGCACACCGAGCACGGGGTCGACCTGCGCACGAGCGCCCAGGTGACCGGCATCGATGGCGCCGGCACCGTCACCCTCGGCGACGGCTCAACGGTGGCCGCCGACCACCTCGTCGTCGGCGTGGGCGTCGCCCCCGTCACCGACCTCGCCTCGGCCGCCGGGCTGACCGTCGACAACGGCATCCGCGTGGACGCGCAGCTGCGCACGTCCGCACCCGACGTGTTCGCCGCCGGCGATGTCGCGAACGTCGACCACCCGGTGCTGGGCCACCCGATCCGGGTGGAGCACTGGGACACCGCGATCAAGCACGGCCGCGTCGCCGCGGCCAACCTGCTGGGCGGGTCGGAGGTCGCGGACGAGCTGCCGTACTTCTTCACCGACCAGTACGACTTCGGGATGGAGTACGTCGGCAACCCCGGCCCCGAGGGCTACGACCGGGTCGTCGTGCGCGGGCACCGCGACGGCGACCGGGTCTTCACGGCCTGGTGGCTGCGCGGAGACCTGGTCGTGGCCGGCATGCACGCCAACGACTGGGACGCGATCTCCGAGGTCCGCCGGCTGGTCGGGCAGCACGTGGACGCCTCGGGGCTCGAGGACGACGCGACGCCGCTGGGCGAGGTCCGTATCCTCAGCACGTGATCGAGCTGCGCAACCCGACCGAGATCGAGCAGATGCGCCCCGCGGGGCGCTTCGTCGCCAAGGTGCTCGCGGCGCTGCAGGCGGCGGCCGACGTGGGCGTCAACCTGCTCGACCTCGACGCGCTCGCCCACGAGATGATCAAGGAGCGCGGGGCAGAGTCGTGCTACATCGACTACCACCCGTCGTTCGGCGCGATGCCCTTCGGCAAGGTGCTGTGCACCTCGGTCAACGATGCGGTGCTGCACGGGCTGCCGCACGACTACCGGTTGCGCGACGGCGACCTGCTCAGCCTGGACTTCGCCTGCTCCGTCGACGGCTGGGTGGCCGACTCGGCCGTCAGCCAGGTCGTGGGCAGCGCCTCGCCCGACGACCTGGCGCTGATCGAGGTCACCGAGCGAGCGCTGGCCGCGGCTATCGGCGTGGCCGTGGTCGGCAACCGGATCGGCGACATCAGCTTCGCGATCGGCCAGACCGCCCGCCAGGCAGGGCTGGGCATCAACCTGCAGTTCGGCGGTCACGGGGTCGGTCGCACCATGCACGGCGACCCGCACGTCGCCAACGACGGCCGGCCCGGGCGCGGGCTGAAGCTGCAGCCCGGACTGGTGATCGCGATCGAGCCCTGGTTCCTCGCCTCGACCGACCAGATCTACACCGACAAGGACGGCTGGACCCTGCGCAGCATGGACGGCTCCCGGGGCGCGCACAGCGAGCACACGGTGGCGATCACCGAGTCGGGCCCGGCCGTGCTCACGGCGCGGGACTGACCCGGTGGAGACCGAGGACTTCGACCGCTTCGTCGGCGGGCTCGACTACCCCATGCTCGTGGTCACCGTCGGGAAGGACGGCGAGCGATCCGGCTGCCTGGTCGGCTTCGCCAGCCAGTGCTCGATCGACCCGCCGCGGATGCTGGTCTGCCTCTCGAAGGCCAACCGCACCTACCGCCTCGCGCGGGACGCCGGCCTGCTCGCCGTACACTCCCTCGCCGCCGACCAGCACGACCTCGCCGAGCTGTTCGGCGGCGCGACCGACGACGAGCTGGACAAGTTCGCGCGGTGCGAGTGGTCGGAAGGACCAGGCGGTACGGCGCTGCTGGCCACCCCTCGCCGGTTCGTCGGCCGGGTGCTCGCCCGCCGCGACCTCGGCGACCACGTCGGGTTCCTGCTCGAGCCGGTCAGTGCCGAGCGCCTCGACGACCGTCCGCCGCTGACCCTGCGGATGGTCACCGACATCGACCCGGGGCATCCCGCCTGATCTCCGCTACGCTCGGCCCATGGCCAGCGTCCTGCCCGGACGGTCCGGCGGCGATGTCGACGCCGACCGGGTCCTGGCCCAGCCCCTCTACTCGTCGCTGTCCCGCCCGCAGGCCGAGGAGTTCGCGCGGTTCTGCGAGGTCCGGCACGTCGAGCCCGGCCACGAGGTCTTCAACCAGGGGGGACTCGCGGTCGCGTTCTTCGTGATCGAGTCCGGTGAGGCCGAGGCGGTCGCCGACGGCCACCCGCTGCGCACCATGGGACCCGGTGACTGGTTCGGCGAGATCGCCATCGTCGAGCACTCCCACCGCACGGCCACCGTCGCCGCCACGACGCCGCTGACCGTGCTCGCGATGGCAGCGTTCGAGTTCCGCCGGCTCGAGGCCGAGCACCCCGGCATCGCGGAGGCGATCACCCGCACCATGCAGGATCGCTCGGGCAGCTGAGCCATGGTCGAGCTGGTGCGGACCAACGACCCGGGCCTGATCTCGGTGATCGAGGGGCTGCTCACCGGCACCGACATCCCCTACTACGTGGCCGACCGCAACATGAGCGTCCTCGAAGGGTCGATCCTCGCCATCCAGGCGAGGGTCCTGGTCCCGGAGTCTCGGGAGGCGGAGGCGCGCGACCTGCTCACCGACGCCGAGCTCGGCCACTGGCTGCGGCCGCTGATCTGACGGCCGGGCGCCCGAGCGCCAGGCCCTGGGGGCTCAGCCGCGGGCGATCCACGGCGTGAAGCTGTGCGGCTCCCCCAGCCAGTCGACCAAGCCCTTGCTGGTGCCGTCGGTGTGCAGCAGCTGGTAGTCGGTGCCCGCGTAGTAGCCGCCGACGAACACGAACTCCGGTCCCTTGTCGCTGCGATCGGTGTCGATGTAGACCGAGCCGGCCGAGCCGGTCTTCGGGTCCCGACGCAGGTTGTCGTGCGTAGTGGTGACGACGAGCTTGTGCTCGGCGTTGCGCACCTGCACGAGTCCGAGGCTGAGTGCGGCTGCCGAGAGGACGGCGGCCGCCGGAAGGCCTGCCGCGCGTTCAGAACTCCAGGTCTGAATCGTCGTTCACCGAACCCGGCCGTCCCGGACCAGGTGAGCAGCAGCGACCTCCGCTGCCAACGCACGTCCGTCCGGGTTTCCGGTCACCGCTGCCAGGAAGTCCGCTGCTCCGACAGCCAGGAGCCGTGACGGCTCCAGTGCTGTGACGGTGGCGGTCCGCGGCACCGACCGGAGCAGGGCGATCTCTCCGAAGCCGTCCCCGGCGACGAGCGGGGCCGGTCGTACGGCGCCACCCACGCGCACTTCGAGCCGGCCCTCCCCCACGACGTAGAACCGGTGGCCGGGCTCGCCCACCCGCACGACGACCTCGCCGGCGCCGACCTCGACCCACGACGCGCTGCGGGCCAGCTGCTCGACCTCATAGCTGGGCAGCAGGGCGAGGAACGGGACCCGGCGGAGCAGCTCGGTCTCCGCGGCCCGCACCTCGGCACGGCTGTCCAGCTGCTTCACCAGCAGGTATCCGGTGCCGGTCACGAGCACGACCGCCACCCCGAGCGGCACGAAGGCGCCGGACGCGGAGAGCCGGTCCACCAGCACCGGGGCGACGGCCGCGCCTATTGCCAGCCCGAGGCAGGAGGTGGCCTCCTGCACCGCGAACACCCGCGCCAGCATGCGCTCATCGGCGGTGCGCTGCAGCAGCGTCCGGCCAGCCACCAGCTGGATCGCACCGCCGGCGCCCGCGAGCGCGACGAGCACCACGACCGGCGCGAGCGCGAGCAGCACCGCGACCAGCACCAGCGCGACACCGGAGCCGACCCCGGTCCACAGCACGACCGGGCCGAGCCGAGGCCGCCTGGCGGCCGTCCCGGCGACCACCCCACCCACCAACGCGCCGAGCCCCATCGCGGCGACGACCACGCCGGCCCCGGACATGCCGACGTGCAGCGAGTCCAGCGACAGGGCGACGCCCAGCACGTCGTGCGCGCCCTCGACGATGAACTTCATCGTCAGCACCAGCAGCAGCACCATCACGGCGCGGTCCCGACCGAGCGTCCAGAAACCCCGGAGGGCCTCGCCCCATCCGGTCGACTCGGCGGCGACCACGGCGGGTGCGGGGACCCCGAGGTCCAGACACAACAAGGTGGCCAGGCCCGCGAGGCAGGTCGCCCCCACGAACACCAGCCACGGCCCCGCAACCGTAGCGCCGAGTCCCGCGAGCACCGGACCCAGCAGCAGGGCGGCGCCGTCACCGACCGCAGACAGCGCGTTGGCGGAGACCAGCCCGTCCGGGCGGCGCACGAGCTGGGGCAGCAGCGCGAAGTGGAGTGGCCGCACCACGGAGATGGCCGTCGTCGCGAGAGTCGCGCCGATCACCACGACCACCTCAGGCGCGTGCAGCAACAAGGCTGCCGTCGTACCTCCCGTGGCCATCGCCACGCCGAGGTGGGCGACCAGCAGCGCCGTGCCGCGTGACCTGCGGTCGCCCAGCGCAGTCAGCGGAGGCGCCAGCACGGCGGCCGGCAGCAGCTGTACGACGGACACCAACCCCGCCAGGGCCGCACCACCCTCGTCGAAGGCCCACAAAATGATCGCCAGCCAGATCGCCACCTCGACCAGGCCGTAGAGCAGGTAGGCCAGCACGACCCGGCGGAGCGCACCCGGCTCGACGAGGACCCGGACGGTCAAGGGCAGCCGCACCGACACCACCGCCTCGCTCCCAGATCCTCACAGACTAGGGCCCGAGGACGGTTCGGCGCCTACCCCGCGAGATGGCCCCAGCGGCGGGACAGCTCGCTCCACGGCCCGACGTCCGCCACCCGGCCCTGCGTGAGGACGACCACCCGGTCGGCGTGGGCGAGCGCCGCGCGCTTGGACGTGGCCCCGATGACGGTGGCGCCCTGCTGCCGCAACGCGCTCCACAGCTCGATCTCGGTCGCCGAGTCCAGCGCCGAGGAGACGTCGTCGGCAAGCAGCAGCTCGGCGTCGCAGGCCAGCGCGCGGGCCAGCGCGAGCCGCTGCACCTGACCACCGGAGAGCCGGACGCCGCGGTGGCCCACCAGCGAGTCGGGGCCACCCGCGGCCTCGACGTCGGGGACCAGCCGGGCCGTGTCGAGCGCCGGGTGCAGCGAACGGTCGGCGTGGTCGAGCAGCACGTTGTCGGCGAACGTGCCGGAGAGCACCCGCGGCACCTGCGCGACGTGCGCGACCCGGCCGGGCCGCAGGAATGCCTGCGGATCCCCGACCGGTGTCCCGTTCCAGCGGATCTCACCCGTGCTCGCGACGAGCCCGGCGAGCGCGGACAGCAGGCTGGACTTGCCGGAGCCGACCTGCCCGAGGAGCAGCACCAGCTCGCCTGCGCGCACCGTCAGGTCCACGTCGCTGGCGCCGATGGTGCCGTCGTCGTGGACCGCGGTGACACCGGTGAGTGACAGGGACTCGAGCGGGTCCCGGGGACCGGGCGACGGGACCGGCGCGGTGCCGCGGACGAGGTCGACTCCGGCCGGCAGGTGCATCAGGTCTGCGCCACCGGCGAGCCGGCTGGTCGCGTGCATCCAGGCACGCGTGCCCGGCGCCTCGGTGATCACCGAGCCCGCGACCCGGCCGAACCAGTCGAAGCCCGTCACGGCGCCGGCCACCAGCAGCGCCGTCGCCACGCCCCAGCCGCCGACGACGTGCACCGCCCAGGCGGCCACCACGCCGCACTGCACCATCACGATCGGCACGCCGTCGAGCATGGCCTGGACCCGGTGCTCACGCACCGCCGCCGACACCCGGCCACCGTCGACCTCGCGCAGGTGCGCGTGCACGCTGGGAGTCGCCGAGGCCAGCTTGACCGTGCGCACGGAGTCCAGCGCCGACACCAGTGAACGCCCGAACCTCGCGCGCGCCGCTGCCGACGCCGCGGCCGACCGTCCCGCCACCCGCCGTCCCACCGAGGACGCCAGCGAGGAGGTCAGCATCACGGCAAGGAGCACGGCGCCGGCGAGCAGGCTCTGCGCCACGATCGCCGTCACTGCGGCGATCGCCAGCCCGTTGACGAAGTCGACCCAGCGGTCGGCGTACCGCGCCAGCCGGTCGGCGTCCATCGCCCGGGCGACCACCTCGCCCGGCGGCGTCCGCTCCAGCCGGTGCTGCGCGGTCTGCCCGACCAGCACGGAGGTGCGCACGCGGAGCATCACCGAGACCCACCACCGCGGGTAACGGCGGAACGACTCGGCCATCAGCAGCGGCGACACCAGCAGCGACACCACGAGCGCGACGGTCAGCAGCACCGGTGATGTCCCGTGCTGCAGGGTGACGACCAGGTGCCCCCAGATCCAGCTCGTCACCGCGCCGAACGCCCCCGACAGCGCGGCGGCGAGGAACAGCCCGACGCTGACCAGGCCCCACTGCGGCTCGATCAGCAACGCCGAGGCGGTGGCGCGGGCGAGCCCGGGCAGGGTCGCCAGGCGCGGCGGCTGCGGGGGTCTTCCGGTACGACGGGCCGTCCCGACCTGGGCAACCGGGTCGAGCACCGCGGCCGTCGCGACGTCCTCCTCCGCGACGTCCTCCTCCGCGGCCGCCTCGAGCAGGGCACGGAACGGACCGGGCCGGGCCGCGAGCTGCGCCCGCGGGCCCTGCTGCACGACCTGGCCGCCCTCCAGCACCGCCACCTGCTCGGCCCGCTCGGTGGTCGACAACCGGTGCGCGACCAGCACGCCGGTGCGCCCGCTCAGCAGTCGGCCCGCCGCACGGACCACATGGCCCTCGGTGACCGGGTCCATCCGGGCGGTGGCCTCGTCGAGCACCACCACCCGGACGTCACGCACCAGCAGCCGGGCGAACGCCACCAGCTGCTCCTCCCCCGCCGACAGCTTCGTGCCGCCCGGGCCGAGCACGGTGTCGAGCCCCTCGGGAAGGCCGGCGACCCAGGCGTCCAGGCCGAGCTCGGCAACCGCGCGCTCCACCGCGTCTCGGCCCACGGGCTCGAACAGCGAGATGTTCTCCGCCAGGGTCCCGGCCAGGATCTCGGTGCGCTGGGTGACCACGCCCACGGCCGAGCGCAGGATCCGCAGGTCCAGGTCGAGCACGTCCACGCCGCCGATCAGTACCGAGCCGGGCTCGGGCTCGACCGCCCGGGAGAGCAGCGATGCGAGCGTCGACTTGCCCGACCCGGTCCTACCGACCAGCGCACACGTGGTGCCGGCGGGCACGCGCAGGTCGACGTCGCGCAGCGCGAAGCGCCCCTCGGTGTAGGCGAAGTGCAGGTCGCGGAACTCCACGTCCAACGTCCCCCGCGACAGCTCCGCACCACCCAGGGGCTCCTGCTCGGCGCCGAGCAGGCCGCGCAACCGCAGCACCGCCCCGAAGCCCGCCTGCAGGTCCGGCAGGTGCCGCGCGAGCTGGTCGACCTGCCCGACGAACATCGTGGTGACCAGGAAAAGCGTCACCAGCGAGGCCGTGCTCAACCGGTCACCGACGACCAGCGCGACCCCGACCACGGCGGTGGCGGCGAGCACCCCATGCAGCAACGTGCCGGTGCGCCGGCCGATCCGGGCCTCGAAGCCGAGCACGACGGCGAACCGTGCGTGGATCGCGGCGGCGAGCTCGGTGCACCGACGCAGCACGTGCGCCTGGCCCAGGCTGGCCCGCAGGTCGTCCCGCCCGGCGACGCCCTCCTCCATCGCGGCGGCGTGGTCGGTCCAGGCCATCTCCTCCTCGACCTTGCGGGCCGAGAGCTGCGGCAGCAGCGGACGCACGGCGGCCAACGCCCCCAGCCCGGCCACCGGGAAGAGCAGGAACGCCGGCCACCACGTCGCGCCGGCCACGATCCACAGCGGACCGGAGGCGAGCACCGTGCGGATCGCCTGCCAGGCGCTCTGTCGCATCAGGGTCCCGACCTCGTGGGTGTCGTCGTCGACCCGGTCCAGCACCTCGCCCACGGCCTGCTCGGTCAGCGCCGGCAGCGGCTGGTGCAGCGCGGAGTCGAGCAGGTCGGCCCGCAACCGGCCCTCGGCCCGGTCCACGACCCCTGCCCACAGCGTGCGCGCGAGGGTGTCGAGCACGGCGGCGCCGACCACGCACAGCGCCAGCAGCTCGACCAGGTCGGTCGTGGCATGTTCGGCCAGTCGGCCGGCGACGAGCGAGCCGAGCGAGGTGCCGACCGCTGCCACGGCGCAGGCCGCGAGCGCCCAGCCGGCCACCGGTCCGCGGAGCCGGCGCCAGTCGACGGTGCCCGCGCGGCCCCGCCGCGGCGATGCGGGGGCGGTGCGCTGGGACTCGAGCTGGGAGGTGGACATCGAGCCGACGCTACGTCCTGGCACCGGCGGTCGTCGCCCGATTTATGCCGACGTGATCCGCACCTCAGGCAGCGGCGACCTTGCGCGGACGGCCCCGGCCACGCTTGCTGGCCACCACCTTGCCGTGCACCAGGATCTGACCGCCCCAGACACCCCACTCCTCGCGACGCTCGAGGGCGCCCGCGAGGCACAGGTCCTGCACCGGGCATGCCACGCACAGCTCCTGGGCGCGCGCGAGCACCTCGGGGCGCTCGGCGAAGAACAGCTCAGCATTGCCGCGGCACGGCACGTCGGTCATCGGGTCCCCCTTCAGGTCGTTGCTCAACCCTCGATGCCTAAGGCAGCCGGCAGCATGAGGCAGATGCCTTATCTATGGACGGGCGTTCCCGCCGGTGGTTGAGTGCCGCCATGGACACGAAGACGCTCGGCTCCGGCGACCACGTGGTGCTCTGCCTGCACGGCTGGTACGGCTCTGCGGACGGTTGGGGCATGCTGCCCGGGGTCGCCGACGGCGGCGCCTTCACCTGGGTCTTCCCCGACATCAGGGGGTACGGCGCCCGCCGGGGCGAGACCGGGGCCTTCACCATGGAGGAGGTCGCCGAGGACTCCGTGGCGCTGGCCGACCGGCTGGGCGCCGACCGGTTCTCGGTGCTCGGCCACTCGATGGGCGGCAAGGCCGCCGCCTGGCTGCAGCACATCGCCGCCGACCGGGTCCGGTCGCTGGTGGGCGTCAACCCGGTGCCGCCGGCCCCGACACCCCTGGACGAGCAGGGCAAGGGGCTCTTCTTCGGTGCCGCCGACGACCCGACGAAGCGCCGTACGATCATCGACCTCACCACCGGCAACCGGCACCGCGACGCGTGGCTGGACCAGATGGTCGCCTCCTCCACCAGCACCGCCGACCGGGACGCGTTCGCCGGCTACGCCGAGTCGTGGATCAACGGCGACTTCCACGACCAGCTCGGCGAGCCCGGCGTGCCGACGCTGCTGGTGGTGGGCGAGACCGACCCCGCGCTGTCCGCGGAGGTGATGGAGCAGACCTGGCTGCAGTGGTACCCGAACGCCTCCCTGGTGACCCTGCCTGCGTGCGGGCACTACCCGATGTTCGAGGCGCCGCTGGCCCTGCTCGACGTCGTGGAGCCGTTCCTGCGTGAGCACTGAGAGCCTGCACGATCCCCGGACCTACGAGACCGGGGTGCCGTTCGACGTCCTGGCGCGGCTGCGGGAGGAGCAGCCGGTCGTGTGGGTCGAGGAGCCACCGCTGCTCGGGCTGCCCGGCGGGCCGGGGTACTGGCTGGTCACCCGGCACCGCGACGTCGAGAGCGTCACCAAGCAGGCCACGCTGTTCTCCTCCTGGCTGGGCGCGACGCAGGTGCGCGACCCGGCGACCGAGCAGGACCTGCAGTTCGTGCGCCGGATGATGCTCAACATGGACCCCCCGGAGCACACCCGGCTGCGCAAGCTGCTGACCAGATCGTTCACCGCGCGGGCCGTGGCCCGGCTCGAGGACCAGATCCGCGCGCACGTCGACGGCATCCTCGATCGCGTGCTCGTCGGCGACGGCGATGAGCTGGACTTCGCCAAGGACGTCGCCGCCGACCTGCCGCTGCTGACGCTCGCCGACGTGCTCGGGGTGCCGGCGCAGGACCGCTGGCTGCTCTTCGACTGGTCCAACCGGGTGATCGGCTTCCAGGACCCCGACTACGCGACCAGCGCCGCCTTCGACGTGGCCGGCGGCACGGACATGGCGCGCGAGGCGCTGCGGCAACGCCCGCCCCCCGACGCCGCCGGCCGGATGCCCGACCCGCGCAGCCGAGAGGGGATGCTCGACCTCTACGCCTACGCCCACCTGCTCGGCGAGCGGACGCGTGCGGAGCCGGGCAGTGCCGCCGACGGGGACGTGATGAGCATCCTGATGGCCCAGCGCGACCGCGACGGCAGCCAGGTGAGCGTCGAGGAGTTCGAGAACATGTTCTGGCTCTTCGCGGTCGCCGGCAACGAGACGCTGCGCAACGGCCTGCCCGGCGGGATGGTCGCGCTGCTCCAGCACCCGGACGCCCAGCGGGAGCTGCGGGCCGACCCGGCCCTGGTCCCCGGGGCTGTCGAGGAGATGCTGCGCTGGTGGACGCCGGTGATGGTGTTCCGGCGTACGGCGACCGCCGACACCGAGGTCGCGGGCACCGCGATCAGGGCCGGTGACAAGGTCGTGGTCAGCTTCATCTCCGCCAACCGGGACGCGACCGTGTTCACCGACCCGGACGTCTTCGACATCCACCGCGGCGCGAGCAACCACCTCGTCTTCGGGCACGGCCCGCACTTCTGCCTCGGCGCCCACCTGGCCCGGATGCAGATGCGCACGATGTTCAGCGAGCTGCTGGCCCGGACGAGCTGGCTCGAGGCGGCCGGCGAACCGGCAATGCTGCGGTCGTCGTTCCAGCGGGGAGTGAAGCGGCTGCCGGTGCGGTGGGTGCCCGCCTAGAGAGGTACGTCATACCGCCGGAAAACCTCCGCTGCTAGCGTCCGGAGCCATGCGCACCCCGAAGGACTTCTTCCGCCCGCTGGCCGTCGGCGCGCCTGCGCCGCTGACCGAGATCCCGGCCCGCCCGTCGCGGGCCATCCACTTCTTCGACCCCGGCAACCCGAAGATGGCCGCGAAGGTGCCCGACATGGTCGGCAGCACCGACGTGCTGCTCGGCAACCTCGAGGACGCGGTCAAGGCCGAGAACAAGGAGGCCGCCCGCGAGGGCCTGGTGAAGATCGGGCAGGAGACTGCCGATCTCGGCGGGCAGGGCGGGCCGACGCAGTTCTGGACGCGGATCAACGCCCTGGACAGCCCCTGGGTGCTCGACGATCTGACCACGATCATCCCCGCGATCGGCGACAAGCTCGACGTGGTGATGGTGCCCAAGGTGCAGGGTGCGGAGGACATCCACTACGTCGACCGGATCCTCGCCCAGCTCGAGGCGAAGGCGAAGCTGGACCGCCCGATCCTGGTGCACGCGATCCTCGAGACCGCCCGTGGGGTGATGAACATCGAGGAGATCTGTGGCGCCTCGCCGCGGATGCAGGGCCTCTCCCTCGGCCCGGCCGACCTCGCCGCCGACCGGCGGATGAAGACCACCCGCGTCGGCGGTGGCCACCCGGGCTACCTGGTGCGCGAGGACGCCAACCCCGACCAGCCGGACGCCGCCCGGCCGACCCACCAGCAGGACCTGTGGCACTACACGATCTCCCGGATGGTCGACGCCTGTGCGATGCACGGGATCTACCCCTACTACGGCCCCTACGGCGACATCGCCGACGTGGTGGGCTGCGAGGACCAGTTCCGCAACGCCTACCTCCTCGGCTGCGTGGGCGCCTGGTCGCTGCACCCCAAGCAGATCGCGATCGCCAACAAGGTCTTCTCCCCCAGCGTCGAGGACGTGCAGCACGCCCGCCGGGTGATCGCCGCGATGGGTGACGGCACCGGCGCGGTGATGCTCGACGGCAAGATGGAGGACGACGCGTCGGTCAAGCAGTGCCAGGTGATGGTGCGGCTGGCCGACGAGCTCGCCGCGATCGACCCCGAGCTGAAGAATGCCTACGACGCGATCGAGGTCGACTGATGGTCTCGACAGGCTCGACCACCGGGGATTTCCGGCCGCGACGGTCGGTGCTCTACATGCCCTCCTCCAACGCCCGTGCGCTGGAGAAGGCGAGGTCGATCCCCTGTGACGGGCTGATCCTCGACCTCGAGGACGCCGTTGCCCCGGACGCCAAGCCGGCGGCGCGCGAGGCTGCCTGCGCGGCCGCGGCGTCGGGGGAGTACGGCGCCCGCGAGGTCACCATCCGGGTCAACGGCATCGGCACACCGTGGCACGCCCGGGACATCGTCGCCGCAGCCGCGGCGGGCCCCGACGGCATCGTCGTCCCCAAGGTGAACACTGCCGAGGAAGTGCGCGGGCTCACGACCGCGCTCGAGCGGGCCGGCGCACCCGACCACACGAGACTGTGGGCGATGATCGAGACGCCCGAGGCGATCTTCAACGTGCGCGACATCGCGGCCGCGTCCGACCGGCTCGCCGTCCTGGTGATGGGCACCAACGACCTGGTCAAGGAGCTCTACGCCGAGCACGTGCCCGGCCGGCAGCCGGTGCTCACCAGCCTCGGCCTCGCTGTGCTCGCGGCGCGGGCGACCGGGAAGGCGATCCTCGACGGGGTCTACAACGACGTCAAGGAGACCGACGGGTTCCTCGCCGAGTGCCGTCAGGGGCGCGAGCTCGGCTTCGACGGCAAGACGCTGATCCACCCGGGGCAGGTCGCCGGGGCCAACGAGGCGTTCGCACCGTCGGCCGAGGCCGTGGAGGACGCCCGCGGCATCCTCGACGCGTGGGAGACCGGCAACCAGGGCGTGGTCACCTACAACGGTCGGATGATCGAGAACCTGCACGTGGAGGCGGCCCGGCGGACGCTGGGCATCCACGAGGCGGTCCAGCAGCTGCAGTCCTAGTCCTCGGCGTTGGTCGGGCAGTCCGGGTTCGGGCAGTAGTCGACCTGCGCCATCTCACCCGGGTTGAGCTCGGCGCGCTTCTGGTTGGTCGTGTCGAAGTCGATCGTCACCGGCTCGAGCTCGGTGCCGCACACCGGGCAGTTCCTCGGCCAGTGCTTCTCGTCCACCGTGGGCTGGTCCATGCCCGAAGACTAGAGGGCCCGGCTACCCCGCCCTGGACACCGCGCGGAGCAGGTGCTGGTGGTACTCCACCTCGAGGTGGCGCAGCAGCAGGGCCGGGTCGTCGTGCAGGACGCGCTGGCAGCTGGTGGTGAGCACCCGCCAGCCGAGCGCCTCCGCCCGCGCGACGGCGGCCGGGTCCGGGCTGCCGACGACCATGCCGAAGCGCTGCATCGGCAACCCGAGCGCGAGGCGGAGCCCGGTGCCCTCGACGACCAGACCCGGCACTGGCGTCGGCAGCCGCGCTGCGAACCAGTGGAAGCGCAGGGCCGACTCCCCGGCGCCGGCGGCCCGGCCGTCCGCCAGCGCGACCACGTGGCGGAGCTGGACGATCCCGGAGTGCCGGCCGAAGCGGGGCAGCTCGGCGAGCAGGTCGCGGTGGGTGCACCTCCCGTCGCGCAGGAAGCCGTCGACCACGCCCTGGGCCCTCTCGGGTGCGAGCAACCGGCCGAGGTCCATCGCGGTCCGCAGCGGCGTGGTCACCGGGACCCCGGCGATCTCCACGACGTCCCGGGCCGCGAGCACCCGTCGCCGGCGGGACGTCCGGGTCATCGCCTCCACGGGCGGCGCGTCGTCGCGACCGTCGGCCGGACGGGGCACGTCGACGCCGTGCACCCACGCGGCGGTGCGGTCCACCACGACCGCCCCGGCGGCGATCAGCAGGCCGGCGGCCCGTGCGCGCACCTCTGGGGTCTCCGTCGTGGTGGTGCCCACGTAGACGCCCCGCAGGAGTCGTCGTACCCGCCCCTCGGTCAGCATCCGGTCCAGCGCCCACCGGCCGACACCGGCTGCGCGCGCCATCGCGGGGGTGAACGGTCCGTCGAGCAGCGAGGTGCCGGTGACGCCGAGCGGCAGCTGGTCATGGTCCCGGGAATCCATGGCGCACAGGGTGCCGCGGATCCGCCGGGCGTGCTCCGGTCATCCACAGGCCCGGCTGTTTCTCCCGACGAACGCCGGGAAAAAC